>Ga0180432_10010041_pt1 | contig 11424 bp, 16 predicted proteins | sample SS_ome_10_FD_132414 | JGI IMG/M metagenome (GOLD analysis project Ga0180432, IMG submission 132414) | Hypersaline lake sediment archaeal communities from the Salton Sea, California, USA - SS_1_MS_2 metaG | ecosystem: Environmental > Aquatic > Non-marine Saline and Alkaline > Hypersaline >... | reverse complement strand
GTTGTGAGTACAACAGTGACGTTAGGTTACAACTAGAACAGATGTTCAGCGTCTTATACGCGGCTTTTTGCCCTTACTAGGGACACTTTGAGTGTTGACTTGCGCGTATAGCCCCATTGGGTGTAGAGGGTCCCACCCGTACACGAACCTAGCTAAGGAGTGCCCCTCGCATGGCGAACACGAATGACGGAAACCCGGTCTTCGGGGTCCAGTTGCTCCAGCATCCTGAGTGGGATGGCGACTACACCCAAGCAGCAGAGTGGTTGAACCATCTGTGGCCCAACGAACTGTCTCCCGGGAACCAAGACGAGATCAGCCCCGGCATGATTACGTTGTGGATTCACCGGTCCGGTCAATCCAACAAGCTGCCTAATGGCAACATCGACGTTCGCGGACGCTCACAGACTGAGGCCATGAACATCGTAGGTCAGAGACTCCGCGATGTGCTTGACGGACTGAACGAGTCTGTGGTGGCTCTGACACTCAAGGTCGAGATCTACATCGAGGAAGATGAGTCGGGGATGCCAGCTTGGCAGTCGTGGACCTCCCGTGGTTCGGCTCAGCTTCGCCTCAGCCGGATCCAAGATGATGTGATCGGATTCCCCTCCGACGACAACGTCGCGGATTTCGATGATGCGGACGAGCAGTTGACCGACGACGACATCATCTACGACGACGACTACGACTACGACGACGAAGATGATGACGAAGATGACGAGAGTGAGGAGCTTCCCTATCCGGAGCCCCCTCGACGAATCGAGCGTCCGGGTAAGACATTCGAGCAACAGCCTTTCCAGGGGCAGTTCATGGAGCACAGCAGAGATTTCCCTCGTCACAGACCTGATGAGGATCACATCAACATCCCACAAGGTCCTCATATGGAAGAGGCTCCAAGTGGAATCCAAGTTCCGGTGACCACACTGGAGCAACAAGCGAACCTGCACCGAAACCACCGCAGGGATATTGCAGGAGAACAGTTGCTCGTAGAGCAAGCGCACTTCTCCCAGCAGTTGATCGAGCGGGTTCTGGATCGGTCGGAGAGTCGAGAGGATCGTCTGTTCAGTCTCGTGGTCCGAGAACAAAAGGCTGAGAACCAACAGATCGAGAGCTACCAGAAGACCATCCGTGATCTGATGGGGGCCAACGCAGACCAGCGAGCCAACAACGCCTCACTACAAGCCAAGATGGAAGTGCTGCGGTCAGAGTTGGATCATGTCCGGGATCAGTTGAACCAAGCAGAGGTCGATCTGGCGGCTTCCCGAGACGAAGAAGTTGCCCTGGGTAAGCAACTCACAGATCTGGAGATCGAGAACGCCCGGCTCAAGGAGAAGATCAAGCACGCTGGTTCGGAGTCCATCAAGGACGATGCGATGGATCTACTGGGACGTGCTCTCGGCAAGATGGCTGAGGACAACAACAAGGGGCATCAGGAAAGTTTCACACCCTCACAAACCTCACAGGCTGCACAGCAACGTCCGCGTGCGCCCCGCCGACCGAAGCATCCTGGCGTGGTGAGGGTAAGTGACGACGAAGATGATGATCCTCGTCCAGCACGGCCCATGAGCAACCGAACCGAACCCAGACCTCCCCCTAACGGGGAAGGTCTGCAAGGAGTCGTCAAAGACATCGCATCGGAAATGACCTTGGAAGATATTGGGGCCCTCCTAGAATCCGACGGCTTGACAAACGTGCTGAACCAAATCCAAGATACTCCTAAGATCGTGCGTAGATCGGTAGCCAAGAGGCTGCTGAAAGGGGTACCAGAGCAGCGACGTAGGCAACTCAGTGAACTACTGGATGTCCTCAAGACGGCATCTGAGCATGGGTTGGATAACACCTGAGTTAGGTATCCATAGGAGACCGATGTATGTCAAACGGAAACACAGGTCTGGGTATTCTTGGGTCTGCTGGCGGACTGAACGAAGATCCCGAACTACGGTCATTGGCGAAGGAAGTAGCAGACAAGATCTACATGACCCGTGCGGAAATGATCCACGGCAAACCTCCACCGGGATTTGAGGGGGCTGTCACTCCCCTTGGGATGTGGGCGATGTTGTTTACCGCAAACACCCGAGGTGAACCCCAGTGGTATCAAGTGACTGCCGTGAGCAACCCCAAGAACAGCGACAGCGAAGACGAGAAGTGGGCGCTTGCTACCACTATGATCGTAGCACTGGTCGCAGACAAGGTAGGGATGGAGTTCGTGAGAAACCCCGAGACAGGTATGGATAGGCATGGGGATGTTTCTATTCTGGTGGAGACCTGGACCATCTACCCCGAGGGCCGCAATCCTCTGGCCGAGAGGTATAGGTGATGGGTAAGCGACTCTCCCTGGGACGGCTGAATCTTCATCAGGTGGAGATGGAAACGACTCGCTTCCTGCGTAGGGAGTGGAGGCCCGCTGTTGATGGAATGGTCCTCGACGTGGACGTGATCTGGTTGGACGGAAGGATTCAGGAGATCTTCTTCGACCACCTGGAAGAAGTGAAGACGAAGGACGTGGTTCTGCGTATGGCTGAGCAGGTCGAGGCGTCGTCGAACCCCTACTTGACTATCTTGGCCAGCTTCCTGTCCGTGAGTCACTTCGCAACCAGCCCCAAAGAAGGTGGCAAGATCTCCGTAAGGATGACGGAATATCCCATAGGGATCCCTTCGAGATCCTTGGGCGTGCCTTCCGTGGTGCGTGCTACTCTTCCCGAGTTGGACAAGATGCTCTCTCCGTCCACTCCGCTGACGAGCACCTACTACAACAGGAGACGCTGATATGTCGAAGGCTTTGGGGCTGTCCCCTCGTCGTCTGGAGTTGGTCAACCGGCTGGGACGTGGTCTGGTATGGCGTGCTGTATCTAAGGGGATCAACGATGATGTTCTGTTCGACTGCGAAGGGATGAAGCTAGTCCACCGTTCCATTCCTGTTCGGCTGTCGGACATCGGTTTGATCGTCTTCGAGATGGGGTTGCAGAAGAAAAGCCGGGTCTTCATAGAGGATCACTACATGCTGCTGGTGGTCAAGCGGCACGGAACCCAAGGGATGCTCGACATCGAGCCCTACTTTGAGGACTCAAGCTGGAAGTGTACGACCAACCACCTGCACAAGCAGAGTTGGATCGAGTGGACCCCGTCGGGCTGTGCGATCACCCCGAGAGGCATTGAGCACCTGAAAAGGGTTCTACCGGTGGTTCGTGGTGTCTCGGTTTGACAGGGTTGTAGGGTCCTGCTAGTCCCAGAGGGTGGGGATGATCCTCGCACCTTCCCAGGAGACCCCCATGGACCGCAACCGTGCCGTCCGTCGTCGTACCGTCCGCCTGGACGTGGCCCGCGACTTCCTCATCGAGGCGTTCGCCAAGCAGATCGCCTGATCGAGGGAGTGGCTACCTGGGCCGCCTGCTCTTCCAAAGGGGCCGGACGCTTCGAGACTGACCTAGCTAGAACCTGGCTTTTCGAGGAGTTTGCCACAGATTGTCACGAAAGTGTGTACCCGTGTACGCACTAGCGTAAGCTGCTGCTGAACCCTCGGCCCCAGCGGGCCCACGACCAAGGAAGACGACCATGAACCGCAACCCCCTCAACCTTCGCCGCCTGCCGAACGGAGGACCTACCTACTACATCCTCAAGGACACGCGGAGGATGGATCACAACAGCCGCATGGGAGTCTATGCGAACCTGAAGAGGGGGGATCGGGTGCTCCTGACCCATCTTCAGTCTGACTTCGACCCTGACTTCCACTCCCCGGACAAGTACCTCGGTATCGCTGAGGTGACGACGGACGGCTTGGTCGAGGATGACGTGCTGGGCACGGTGAGTCTGTACGTGAAGATCGTGGAGGTGGGTACCCTCAACGAGGCAGACAAGGACAGCTACCTGGACAACAAGCCCGACTCCCAGATCGACCCACCCGAGCACATGATGCTGCCCAACTACTACCACCAGGGAGACGTGTTCGAGGTGGTGCTGAGCAACGCAGAAGGGACCGAAACGGACTCACCGGCTTTGCTCGTGGTCGAGTACCTCACGCCCGAGGAAGCCGAGGACCAAGGCAAGGAGCAGTTCGAGACGGGACACACCGGAGGCCCCGACACCTACGTCCGTATGGCACCGGATCTGTGGATGGCGTGGGCGCGGGGATGGAATCGAGGGGACTTCAAGGTCCGCGATCAAGCCATTCGCTCCCAGGTCGGTGAGATCATCGGCAAGGCCATGTCCGCTGCCTACAATCGGACCGAGTCGGACAACCAGAGTGCCGCCCTGTACTGGCTGACCAGCATCCTCGGTGACAGTTCGTCGTTCGACCTGACGACCCTGCGCATGCTGACCGAGGAGCAGGAGCAGGATCGCCGGGAGGACCCCGACAAGAGCAGCAAGGGTCTCGGCATCTGGCTCAAGGATGGTCAGGACATCCCCTGTGTGGCGGTGGTGCAAGACATCCTCGGCAACTGGACGGTCCTGACGGATGGCTACAAGACCAAGCAGTTCCTCGCCAGCGAGGTGGCCTGACACTCACACCCCCGATCTGTCGGGGGTTCCCACGACGTCTGGGTTGCGCAACCCATCATCCCCTACCCCCAACCGCGCAACCCAGACGTCCTGAGAGCCCCGGAGACCCGGAGCCGAACCCCAGGAGCCCGTCCCATGTCCTCCGTCCCTCACGACCCCTCTCACGAGGATGTCAAGGCCCTTCCCGAGACCGAGCCCCACGACTTGGAGCCCGGTCACCAACCCATGATCATCCATCAGGTCAAGCTCAACGAGGATGGTACCGTCCGGCTCGTCTTCGACGATGGTCGAGGCGGTCTGTTCCCCTTCACCATCCATCCTCCGCAGGATTGACCCATGGACACGCACTACACGCTTACCCCTACCAATAGGAGACACCCATGATGATCCGAACCCGAACTTTTCCCGCCATGTTGACTTTGACCCTGATTGCCGCTGGCTTTGGTTGTGGCGGTGGTCCTCTCTCGACCCCGCTCCCTGACGATGTGGAGTCGTGGGCCGATGATGAGCCCCTCCAAACGGCCATTCGTGGTCTGTCCGATGAAGACAAGCAGGTCGTGCTCGCGTTCCTGACGCGCCGTCTGATGAGCGAGGGTCTCGGCCAGCCCATCGGCCCGATGCCCGACACCCTGGGAGACGCCCTCAAGGCCCAGCGCGCGTTCGTTGCGGAGCGGGAGCGCCAGCAGGCCGAAGCCGAAGCCCTGGCCGCTCAAGAGCGCCAGCAGGCCGAGGCTCAATACGCCCGGCTGCGGGAGGCCGTGACCGTCGGTCTGGTGGACAAGACCTTCGTGGAGGCGGACTGGCGGAATGGCATCCCGAGGGACCAGATCAAGCTGGTCCTCGTTTTCAAGAGCAACATCGACCGAGACATCGCTGGGATCAAGGGCACTGTCGTCGCGCAGAACATGTTTGGGGATCAAATCAAAAGGCTCACGCTCGCCTACGACGGCGGGATCCCGGCCAACAGCCGCATCTTGTGGAACGGGAACGTGGATTACAACCAGTTTCGTGAAGAGGATCGCACTCTCGCAAACACCCCGCTGGACAGGATCAAGATCGTCTGGCAGCCCGAGACGATCTTGCTCTCGGATGGGAGTACTCTGTGATGACTAGTACCGACAAGACCATTCGAGAGCCCGTGGACTCCTGGCACGACTTGACAGTACCCATGGTGGAGGAAGCCATCGGCATCCCTCGGGACAAGTGGTCCCGTCAGTGTCACGCGGTCAGCCTTGCCATCGTGAGGTCGGGTCTCGTGAAGGGTCGCGTGCTGCGTGGCTACTGTGACGGTGTAGAAGGCCAACACTCGTGGATCGCGCTCGATACAGCCAACGATGCCTTCGAGCGAGAGGTGGAGATCTTGGATCCTACCCTGTGGTCCTACGACGACAAGGTCAAGGACTACTTGTGGTGGGGTACGAATCTGGCAAGGCACCGTCCGCACGGGTCAGGTAGGTTCTTCGACTACGGGTGTCCCATCGGAGACGGTAAGGACATCGTGGGGTTGAACACCTGTGGCATCCCGGGCAACCGTATCCTGCGGATCATGGAAAGCACGGGCTTCGACTACTCCCGCAAAGCGTGGGCGATGTTCTTCAACTCAGGACACTTCGCCTACACCGCTGGAGGGGCAAGCGACATCATCCATGCCGCTTGTTTCAACAGCGACCTTTGCGCTCTGATCCCCATCGACATCGTCGGCAACCTGACCAGCATCAACCCCGATGGTCTGTACATGCAGGGGGATACCCTGACGGAAGCTCCATCGTAACCATCGGGATTCCGGCAAACGTCGCAGTTCGGATCGGATGATGAAGGGAGTGCGGTGACGATGTACGTCACCGCACTCTTGCTGCTGGTGGTGGTGATCACGTTGTCAACCCCTCCACCGGGAGCGGTAGCCGAGGCGTGGTTGGTCAAGTTGTACGGACGTGTGGATCCCTACCCGTGCACACGATACGACTTCGACACGTCCCGACCACCCCGGAGTTCCTATGGCCCAGATGAAGATCTGGCAGCCCTTCGTCATGCCCGAAGCCAGCCCTCACCCGGTCATTCTGGAGAGCCCCTTCGCACAACACAAGCAAGATCCGGCACGAACTGAGGCCATTCACATCGCCTACATGAGGATGTGCCTTCGAGACATGGCCCTGCGTGGAGAATACGGCATCGCGTCCCATGCGGTGCTGACGCAGCCCGGTGTACTCGACGACGATGATCCCAACCAACGTCACTGGGGTATCGAGTTGGGGCTGGGAATACGCAACACCATTCCGGAGTGGGTAGCCTACGTGGACTTCGGTATGAGTAAGGGGATGCTGCTGGCAGAAGAACGTGCGGTTCAATCAGGCCGGACACTGAAGAAGCGATCGATTCACAACTCAGTGATGATCTGTCTTCACGAGATCATGCGAATGTACCGCGAGTCAGACTCGACCTCCGTTTCGAGCGCAGAGACCTACGTTACCCTGTGTGAGCAGATGATCCGCAACAAGTCGCTGGAGATCCGCAACAGCACCAACCCCGAGGTCACGGCCAAGGTGCAAGAAGCGTTCTCCATCTACCGCTACATCCACTGGTGCTTTCAACCTTTCCCCGTTGGAGGGTGTCATGGTAAGCCGTAGCAAGGTACCCCCATTCCCGACCCTAGCAGACCAACCCGGACGCATCGAAGTTCTGGTTGGCATCGACCATGGAGCAAAGGGTGGGATGGGGATGGTGTGGCGAGATCGAGAAGAGGATCAACCGGGGTGCTACCACTTCGGCACCGCCATGGCTTGGGTGACGGACTACGCCAACGACACGCCCACCATAAGGGTACGTCTGTGGAAGTGGGACAAGCCAGCACCGCTCAACAAGCTGGTCGCCAACCCGGTGCTACTAGGACCGAACACCTACCCGGATCTCCCGACGCTAAACCAGCACGAAATGCTACTCTACCCTCTCGTGGGTTCTGCGGGAGACGAGCATCAGATCCATCAACTGGCATGGTGGATCGGAAGCTACCTGCGTGACAGCATGATCGCGCACTTCAAGAAGATGCCCCCTCCCCGACCTCACGTCCCTACGGTCTGTGTGGGGTTGTGCGTAGAGAAGTCCCAAGGGGGGCGCAAGATCAAGGGCATCGGACGACTGTACGAGCGGGGTACCATCTTCCAGACGACCCTGTCGCATATGATCTATCCGAGGATCGGTCACCGGCCTACGGCGACCACGTGGCACCATCGGGTGTACGGGTTGTCTGCACACACGAGCGACATAGAGCGAGAAGAAGCGGCCCTGCACTTCCTGGGATGGGGTGGTAAGGGGGATCGGGTCTCCGGACTGCTCAACGTACCACCCAACCCGTTCCCGGCGAGCTATGCCCACCACGCGGCGGAAGCACTGGGGCTCGCCATGACCATGAGGACACAACCATGACCCCCATCTACGACATCATCGCGGTGGACTACGGGCACGGGGGCGTCATTGACGACGTTTACCAGACCGAGGGATCCAAGGAGTACACATTCACCGACGAAGATCCCCCCAAGCGGGTTCTCGAAGGGGTGCTCAACCGCCGCACGGCATGCAAGCTCATCCAGATGCTTCTGGGGGCCGGGTTCAAGGTCTACGATGTCGTCGCCGGATCCTTCGTCGAGACCTTCCCCGTCACGTGGAAGGACCTTCATCAGGAGGATGTACCTCTTCAGGTTCGCACCGATCGGGTCAACAAGCTCCGGTCGTTCTGTCTGCTGAGCGTACACACCAATGCCATCGGCAACAACATCCAAGGCAAGAGCCAGAACGCCCGAGGGATCTCGGTGTTCACCTCCAAAGGTCAGACTAGGGCGGACGTCATCGCTACTTCGATCTACCAGGGATTGGAGAAGTCTCTGAAGATGGTCTCCGATCCGGACTTCCGTCTCACCATCCGCAAGGGCAACTGGGAAGATGGGGATCAAGATCACGAGGCGAACTTCCATATCCTGCGGGAAACCATCAACGGTCCGGCTGTTCTGGTCGAGGGAGGGTTCTTCACCTCTCGGGAGGACGTCAGGGTGCTAGAATCCCTGGAAGGATCTCTGTCCCTGGCCCGGGGCTACTTCCTGGGGCTGCGGGAGCATCTTCGACAGAACTCAGTGGATCCGGCCACCTGAACAGGCTACCAACCCTGCGGAAGGGGGCTGAGATCGGGTCCCCTCCGGGTTCGTGCTGTCATGGGTTCTGGGTCCGTCAGGTTCGTCCTGGCGGGCCCTTTCTCGTTAGGGGTCCCCGAAAACCAAGGTTGAACCGTCAATATCTGCCTTGACACCGATTTTACAAATGTGTCCTGGCGGCCTTTTGGTACCACGATAAGGTGCTGGTGTCGGGGGGCGATGGAGCCCTCCAGACCGGCCCCAGGAGGCCCCATGGACCCGATCCCCACCCACCTACTCCACCTGCCATGGTACGCACCCCATCAAGCGTGGCTTCGTGACCACGACCTGCCCCACCATGACCCGGGCGACGTGGAGCCCGAGAGGGCCGACCTGCGCGGCGCAGACCTGATCAAGGCCAACCTGACCAAGGCCAACCTGACCAAGGCCAATCTGACCGGTGCGGACTTGGCTGGTGCGGACCTGACCAAGGTCAACCTGTACGGGGCCAGCCTCGGTGAAGCCTACTTGTACGAGGCCGACTTGACCGAGGCCAACTTGACCGGCGCAAACTTGTACGGTGCCGACCTGACCAAGGCCGACCTGACCGATGCAGACCTGACCCGGACCGATCTGGGCGACGCAGACCTGAGCGACACCAACCTGACCGGTGTCGACCTGAGCGACACCGTCCTGATTGGCACCATCCTGGACGAGACCAACACCTGACCCTACTCATCCACAAACAACCCCTGCGGAATCACCGCTACACCCAAGAGGAAAGACCCATGAACACCCCCAGCACCATCCCCAACGACGCCACCACCTACCGCTTTCTCGACTACTACCGCGACGCTGCCAACTGGGCGGGCACCCCTCTGGTCGGAGGCAACGTCGGACGCAACGACGACTCCGACAAGGGCTACGTCCTCAACATGAAGAAGCGTGGTTGGATCACGACCTGGGAGGACGACGGCGACGTCTTCATGGACTTCACCGAGGAGGGAGAGGCGGTCGCCTGGGAGCTTTTGGCCGTCGCGAAGACCACCACGGAGGAGGAGACCCCCGAGCAGCCTACCGTCCTCATCCCCGCCCTGGTCGCCATGTCGCTGAGTGATCTCGACGAGGATCGCCGCGAGTTCCTGTTCGACGTGTTCGTCACCGCCATGGAGGGGGGCAGCAACTACTGGTGCTACCGTCACGACTACCGCTGTATGCAGCGTGGCGAGGACGGACAGGTGATCAAGAAGGCGGACGGGTACCCGGAGTACGACACCGAGGGGTTCTACGCTGTGATCACCGTGGACAATGAGCCTGATCTGGGCAGGATCACTGTCAACGCCGCGACCATCGCCTTGGGCCTGAGCCGCATCCTGTCGGCCAAGACCTTCGAGGTGCTTGACTGGGAGACCGCCAAGGTCACCCACGGCGACATCAAGAACCTGGGCAAGGGGACCGCCAACGCCATCCGTCGGGCATGGACGGAGTGCGAGGCGGGAGACATCGACGCCGAGTTGGCGGACGTCGTCCTCCAGGTCGGCATCTTCGACGAGGTGGTGTACGGCTGAGACCAAGCCCCTTCGGGGGCTCCCGAGAGGGCCGGTCCACGGTCCTCCCGCGAGCCTTGGAAGCAAGGACAACAGAGAGGAACCCATGAACATCCACGCCATCCGCAAGAAGCTCAAGCAGATCGACCCCACGATCCGGATCTCCCAAGACAAGTTCCTGGGATGTGCTCGTGTGACCATCACCGAGTTCGAGCACAAGCACAAAGTACCAGAGATCATGCAGCAGTACGGGCTGACGGCGAAGTATGGGTGGCACCCCAACGACGTCGACGCCCGCAGCATGATCAAGACCTGGGTGGGCGACTTCTACATGGAGGGTACGAACCCATGACCAACCGCTACCAACCCAACCTCCAGAACATCCCCACCCGAACCGAAAAGAGTCAACGCATCCAAGACCTGTTCGTGGACCGAGGACAGTACAAGCGTGCATCGATCAGCCGTGTACTCATGGACGTGTCCCGAGTAGGACGCGCCCTGCCGAGCAAGTTCGGGTTCGCAGCCCGGGTTCACGTCGAGAACATTCTAGCGTGGCTCGACGGGCATGAACGCACCGAGGACTACCGTCGCATCGTCACGGCTCTCATCACGGGATCCACCGACGATCTCACCTTGCACGAGGACGTGGAAGGTGGCACGGTGGCCTACGTTGGACGACGTATCGAGAAGCCTGACGCCGTCTTCTCTCTCAACCACCTTCGCGACATCCTGTCGTAGGCCCATCATCCCCTGGAGATTCCCATGTCCCATCGTAGATCTACCGCCCCATCCGTAACCAATGCACCTCACCACTACCCTGTGATCTCCCACGAGGTACTCAACAACCACCTTCAGGAGTACGAGCGCACAAAGGATGTCAACACGTCCAAGTTCATCCTTGCTACCTCGAACATCGAAGAGGCGTTGGAGTTGGTTCGTAAGGCCCACCCTACCTCGGGGTCAGAAGCCGAAGAGATCAAGAACGCGGCCACTGACATCGTGGCCTGGGAAGGTCTGGCCGGAACCTACTACGTCTCGACCATCGACTACGCAGTACAGACGGTTCTCGGGCACAAGACCATGCTTCCCACCGTGGGTACATTCCGTGTGTGGATCAGCGTGGATGCAGGACGCTACGTGCTACTGGTACAGCCTTCGGGTTGTCCCCAGCACAGTCAGATCATGCTACCCATCAGAGATCGAGACGATGTCGACGATGTGCTCAACTTCTCGGAGATCGGTACCCTGATCAAGCAAGCACAGAG
>Ga0180432_10010040_pt1 | contig 11424 bp, 8 predicted proteins | sample SS_ome_10_FD_132414 | JGI IMG/M metagenome (GOLD analysis project Ga0180432, IMG submission 132414) | Hypersaline lake sediment archaeal communities from the Salton Sea, California, USA - SS_1_MS_2 metaG | ecosystem: Environmental > Aquatic > Non-marine Saline and Alkaline > Hypersaline >... | reverse complement strand
GTCGAACTCGTCTGGGGGGACTTCGAACAGCAGTTCGTCGTGTATCTGGAGGAGCATCGCGCTCTTCATGCTCTTCCTTCGCATCTCTTCATGTATGCGCAGCATTGCCACCTTGATGATGTCTGCGGAAGTGCCCTGTACCGGAGCGTTGATGGCCATCCGTTCTGCCGCCTCACGCACCTGGCGGTTTGTCGAATTGATGTCGGCCATGTATCGCCGCCTGCCCAGCAGCGTGGTCACGTAGCCCTCTCGGCGAGCGGCTTCCTTCGTCTTGTCCAGCCACGCTCGGACGCCCGGATACTGCTTGAAGTAGGCCTCGATGAACTGGGACGCCTCGGTCCTCGTTAGGTCCGTCGCCTGTTCCAGTCCGTAGTCGCTCATGCCATACACGACGCCGAAGTTGACCACCTTGGCATTCCGGCGCATGTCCGGCGTCACCTCCCGCTGGTCCACGCCGTACAGTTTGCTGGCCGTCGCGGCATGGATGTCCTCGTCGTCCTTGAACGCTTGGACAAGATCTTTGTCGCCAGACAGATGAGCCAGCGACCGCAGGTCTATCTGCGAGTAATCTGCGCTTAGCAGCCGCCAACCGCGTGGCGCAACGACCGCTGCCCGTATCTTCCGCCCCAGCTCGCTTCGTATCGGCAGATTCTGAAGGTTTGGGTCGCTGGATGATAGCCTGCCTGTGGATGCTCCGGTCTGGCTGAATACGGTGTGTACCCGACCGGTTCGAGGATTGACCAGTCCGGGGAGTGTGTCCACATAAGTGGACTTGAGCTTGGCCAATTGCCTGTATCGCAGGACAAGGTCAACTATAGGGTCTGCGGCCTTGAGCGTCTCCAGCAGGCTGGCCTCTGTCGAGTATCCCGACTTCGTCTTCCTCCCCCCGGGAATCCCCATCTCTTCGAACAGGACCGTCGCGAGCTGACGGGGCGAGTTCACGTTGAACTTGTGGCCGGCGGCTTCGTGTATGTGTTGCTCCAGGTCGGTCAGTCCTTCCGTCAGCTCCTTCGACATCTGCCTGAGAAGTGTCGTGTCAATCAGAATGCCCTTGACCTCCATTGCCGACAGTACCGCCACCAGAGGCAACTCAACCGTCCTGTAAAGAGTGTCCACCCCCGACTGCTTCATGGCCGGTTCCAGTATTGCCCTGAGCTGACGACATGCGTCGCACTGTGCCGCCATCGCGGCGGCAACAGTGTCTTCCCGCGAGCCCGTGCCGGCACGTGCATCGGCGGTAGCAGGGAGCTGAAGGCCGAGATGGTTTGCAGCCAATACTCCCAGAGTCACGTTGCGTTCTCCTAAGAGGTGTGCGGCGATTGACAGATCGAAACGCAGTCCTCGCATCTCCATATCGTGCTCGGCGAGAACGCGCATCACTCTCTTTCCATCCTCGCACACCTTGTGGATGCTCTCATCTTCCATCGGCGTCTTCAAGAACTCCAATGGCCTCTCCAAGGACATCTGCTCGCGCGGACCGGCGGCCGTGGCAGGCACATCCAGAATATACGTGGAGTCAGGCCTTGGTGATAGAGCGAGGACACCGACGACCGTACCATCTCCGTGCAGTACCCTGCCGGTGGCCCTACCGTTGCCGCGAGCAGTCGCCTCGTTAACGACCACTACCGCCTCGTGCGAGACATCGAGGGACGCCAGTACTCCGGCCTGGTCATCCGGTGTGGCGACGCTGATGGCCTTGGACCCGCCTTCCCGCGGCGAGGCAGGGATGTGGGATTCCTCGGAATCACCTGACGCGGGCAGCCGTGACATAAGGCTTGAGAAGTCGAGTTCACCAAGGAGGGCCATTGCTCTCTCCCTCGAATAGTCACCGACCTGGCACGATTCAAGATTGAGCTCAACCGGGACATCGGTCACGATTGTGGCCAGCCTCCGACTGGTCAGGGCGGAATCGCGTGTTGAGCGCAGGGCTTCTTTCGCCCGCTTCGGCGATACCTCGTCTATGTGGTCGTACACTCCCTCCAGGTTTCCGAACTGCTTCAACAGACTGACCGCGGTCTTCTCCCCAATGCCTGTCACTCCCGGTATGTTGTCTGAGGAGTCACCTATGAATGCCTTGTAGTCGGCGAACTGACGCGGCGTGACGCCGTACTTCGACTCGACCGCCGCTTCGTCGTACGTGACCGCATCGCTGAAGTTCTTCCCTGGTAGTAGCACGCGCACTCCGGGGCCGACCAGTTGCAGAAGGTCGCGGTCTCCGGTCAGTATCGCAGCCTCGATTCCTGAACTGTGTGACTGCCTGGCAAGGGCACCAAGTATGTCGTCAGCTTCGTAGCCGCGCACTTCGTAGGCTGGAATCCCCAGCGCATCCACGAGTTCGCGGATACGCCCCATTTGCCCTATCAGCTCTTCCGGTGTGGGCGGCCGGTGCGCCTTGTACTCCGAGTACAACTCGTGCCGGAACGTCGGCGCTGGATAGTCGAACGCGATAGCCCAGTGCGTTGCCTTCTGATCGGCTACCACCTTGAGCAGCGTGTTGGCGAATCCGTACACGGCATTCACAACCTCACCTGTTTTCGAAGAGGTCAGAGGAGGTAGTGCGTGAAACGCTCTGTGCACGAGAGCGTTGCCATCGATGAGGAGGAGCAGTACCTGTCGTGTCATCGTTCGTATTATACTTGCAGGGCCCATGGTATACTAACCTTTCGTGAAGAAAGACCTCCTCACAATCTCGACGCTCAGTCGCGACGAAATCGAACAGGTCATAGAGCAAGCCCTTGTCATGAAGCAGGGTGGCATGCGCTACCTGCTTCCATGGCGGTCCGTTGCTCTGCTATTCGAGAAGCCTTCTTTGCGCACACGCGTCAGCTTCGAGATTGCCGTTACCCAGCTTGGGGGACATTGTCTGTATCTTTCACCCCAGGAGGTCGGTCTCGGTGTTCGCGAGCCGGTCCCTGACGTGGCCCGGGTGCTCGGCAGGTATGTTGACTGCGTTGTGGCGCGAGTGTTTGAGCACGCCTCCCTTGAGACACTGGCGAAGTGGTCCGGGGTGTCTGTCATAAATGCGCTGTCGGACTGGGAACACCCGTGCCAGGCGCTTGCCGACCTGCTCACCATACGCGAGAATAGAGGAGCGACGGCGGGCGTGCACCTTGCATATGTGGGGGATGGTAACAACGTGGCGAGAAGTTTGTGCATCGCGGCGAGCACTGTTGGGATGCACTTCGCGATTGCCACGCCCAGTGGCTATGGTCTGGATGAGGGCACAGTTGAGATGGCACGTCGTCTGTCCGACTCGTCAGGCGCTCAACTGCTTGTGACTGAAGACCCGGCCGAGGCCGTTGCCGGGGCCGATGTTGTCTATACTGATACGTGGACAAGTATGGGACAGGAGGAGGAAGCGGAGTTCAGGCGGAAAGCCTTCGGACCGTATCAGGTAAACGATGCGTTGCTGGGCCTCGCAAAGCCAGGGGCGGTCTTCATGCATTGTCTCCCCGCCCACCATGGTGAGGAGGTCACCACCGATGTTCTCAACGGCCCCTCCTCGGTCGTCTTCGACCAAGCCGAGAACCGGCTGCATGTCCAGAAGGCAATTCTAGCCCAGATTCTGATACCTGCCGACTAGAGAGGAGCATAGATGTCCAGGCCAGTTGTGGCTCTCGTTGGCAGAACCAACGTGGGCAAGTCCACTCTCCTCAATCGCATCGTGGGTCAACGACACGCTGTCGTCGATGATCAGCCCAATGTTACCCGGGACCGACTCTTTGTTCCTGTCACATGGAATGGCAGGGACATGATTGTTGTCGACACGGGTGGATGGGGACTCGATGCCGAATCTGGCATCGGGGCCAAAGTGAAACGGCAAGCCGAGTTGGCTGTTGCCCAGGCGGACGTGATCCTGCTGGTTGTGGATGCGACGGACGGTACGATTCCCAGCGACGAGGAAGTGGCCCATCTGGTGCGTGCCGCAGGCAAGAAGACCATCCTCGTCGTCAACAAGGTAGATACTCATCGCCACGAGTCGCTCGTGAGCGATTTCCACGGACTCGGCGTTGAGCCCATCGTGCCTGTCAGCGCCATTCACAATCTTGGCATTGCGGACTTGATGGATGAGGTAGTTGAGTTGCTTCCTCAGCCTCAGGATGAAGATGAGGGGGACCCTGACAGCGTTCGGATTGCCATAGTTGGCCGCCCGAATGCAGGGAAGTCCACTCTGCTCAACGCGCTTCTTGGCAACGAGAGAGCTATCGTCGACGCCACACCCGGTACAACGCGAGACTCGCTCGATGCCGACCTCAAGTGGCAGGGCAAGAACATCGTGCTCGTGGATACCGCCGGCATACGCAAGCGTACCAGAGTGCCTTTCGGTATCGACTACTTCTCGGTGCTGCGTTCGATGCAGTCGATAGACCGCTGTGATGTTGCACTTCTGGTCCTCGACGCCGAAGAACCGGCCGCCGGCCAGGACGTGACAATCGCCCGCTACGTTCTCGACTCAGGCAAAGGTCTTGTGCTGGTGGTCAACAAGTGGGACTTGATACCTGCAGAACATAAACAGACGCACAAAGACTGGCTTGCAAGGCGGCTGGAGTTCCTGTCGTTTGTACCGGTGATTCATGTTTCCGCACTTGAGGGGCGGAACGTCAAGCTTGCCCTTCAGCGGGCCATCGAGGTGTGGAAGGCGCGCAGACAGCGCCTGTTGCGCTCGTCGGTCGATGCCGTCGTGCAAGCCGCAGTGCAGCGCCACCCGCCGCCGAAGGTGGCCAATCGCAGGCTCAACGTAATCTGGGCCCACCAGGACGAGGAATCGACATGGAAGTTCGTCCTGCACGTCAATGAGCCCAAGCTGGTCCCCACGACGTACGAGCGTTACCTTGAGCATCAATTGCGCAAGGAATTCGGATTCAGGGGAGTCCCTCTGCAGTTCGTCTTTGTGAAGGCCGGCAAGCCACGGAAGAGCCAGGGGGTCTCTCCGTGGAAGGGATAATCATCCTGGTGAGCCTGCTGGCCGTGGCTTACTTCCTTGGTTCTATCCCTGTCGGGCTGATAGTTGCCGGTCTCAAGACCGGGAGCGATCTCCGCAAGTCAGGGTCAGGAAAGACCGGTGCGACGAATGTGATGAGGTCTGCCGGACGCAAGTGGGGGTTCCTCACCCTTTTCCTTGACGGGCTCAAGGCAGGACTGGCTGTCATCATCGCTACGATAGTCTGGCCATTCGCGACCCTGGCTATCGGCGGACTGACAGTTGATGTTCCGATTGTGCAGGGTCTCTGTGGTTTGGCCGCGATAGCAGGTCACAACCGCCCCATACTTGCCGGGTTCCACGGAGGGCGTGGTGTGTCCTCGTTCTTCGGCACAATGTTCATAATCAACCTGCCCGCGGCGCTGCTCGGCATTGAGACACTTGTGATAGTGGCGCTGCTCAGCAGGTTCATGTCGCTTGGTTCCATCCTTGGAGGGTTGGTGACCTGCGGGCTGATGGCGGTGCTCTTCATCACCGGCTGGGTTCCTCTGCCGCACCTCGTGTACTCCACCGTCGCTGTTGGAGTCCTCATCTTCGAGCATCGTGACAACGTGCAACGATTGCTTGCAGGGACCGAGAGGAAACTGTTCTGATGTCGGCATTCTCACAGTACTTCGATGATGACCGTCGAGCAGCCGATCCACGTGTCGTTGTCGTCGGCAATACCGGCTGGGGCAACACTATCGCCTCACTGCTGTCACGTAACGGTCACGACACCTGGCTCCTGACCCGCTCTGAGTCCGAGGCCGACGCCCTGAATGCATCTCGCACGGGCTACCAGTGCACCGACGTCGCGGGCTACGCACTTGAGGATGCGGGCCTCGTCGTCTGGGCAGTGCCGTCGCAGACGATGAGGGCCAACGTGGAAGCGGTGCGCGGGTTCTTGCCCGAGAGGGCGGCGCATCTCAGCGTGTCCAAAGGACTTGAGGTCGACACCGCCCTGCGGATGACCGAAGTCATCGAAGACGTGGTGGGGGGCGATTGCATGGAGGGAGTGCTGGCACTCTCCGGCCCCAATCTTTCGGATGAGATACGTCGGGGCTTGCCAGCCGCATCCGTGGTCGCATGCAGCAGCCCTCTCCTTGCCAGGGGCGTTCAGAAGGCGCTCGGTTCGCCGAGGTTCATTACCGTGTACAGCGACGACGTAGTCGGCGTTGAATTGGCGGGGGCGCTCAAGAATGTCGTTGCCTTGGGGGCCGGCATGATGGATGGGTTGTCTCTGGGGGATAACGCCAAAGCGGCATTCATCGCCTTCACCTGGAGCGAAGTCATCTCCTTTGGAGTCGCCATGGGCGCGCGGGAGGCCACTTTCTATGGGCTCGCCGGCGTTGGCGACGTGGTGGCTACCTGCGTGAGCGACCTGAGTCGCAATCATCGCGTCGGCTATGAGATAGCGCGCGGGAAGCCTCTCGAGGAGATCTTGAGGTCTATGCACCAGGTTGCGGAGGGAGTCCACACCGCGAAGGCGGTCAGACGGCTGGCCAACGCGATGGGCATCGACATTCCCATCATCGGCGCAATATGCACCGTGCTCTTCGAGGGGTGCCCCGTGGCCAAGGCTGTTGCCAGGTTCACCGGCGAAGTACGCCGCCACGGCTAGTTCGCGCTTCGTGGCGGGCACGCTATTCACTACTCGTTGGAGAGAGTCTTGGCCAGCTCTTCGAACAGCTTCTTCTGCTCCCGTGAAAGCTTCTTCGGTGTCACCACTCTGAAGTGCACGTAGTGGTCACCGCGCCTGCGACCTCCCGCCTCGGCTATGCCCTGACCTTTCAGGCGAACGGTGTCTCCGCTCTGTGTATTCGGCTTGGATTTGACCGTCGATGAGCCTCCCAGCACAGGCACCTCAAGTTCGGTTCCGAGCGCAGCCTGGGCAAAGTTGAGCGACACATCGTCATGGATGTCGAGTCCGTCGCGCGTGAATCGTTTGTGGGGTTCAACTTCTATGTTGACTTGAATGTCTCCCGGTCTGCCACCATTGACGCCGAGGCTTCCCTGGCCGCGCAGAGAGACGATGCTGCCGCTATCAACGCCGGCCGGAATAGCTACTTCTACTTTGCGCGATGCCACGAGTTCGCCGCTCCCATGGCAGGACGTGCACGGATTGGTGACGACCGAGCCGCTGCCTCCACACCTAGGGCAGCGCACTACATGAGCGAACCTGCCGAAGATGCTCTGCTCCACGCGCCGAACGCGACCGTTGCCCCTGCAATCAGGACACCGTGACGGTGACGCACCGCCCGCGCAGCCCGTTCCCTTGCATTCGGGACACAGTTCCGTTCTACGTACGGTGAATTCACGGGTACATCCGAAAGCGGCCTCTTCAAACGATATTCGTGCGCTGAAGCGAAAGCCCTCTCCCTGTCGCGGAGCACGCGCCGAGGCTTCCCCGAAGGCCCCTCCGAAGAACGTGTCGAATATCTCGCCTATGCCGCCAAACCCGAAATCCTGGTAGCCTCGTGACTGGGGTCCTTCGTGGCCGTACAGGTCGTACGCCTGTCGGCGTTCGGCGTCGCAAAGACACTGATACGCTTCATTCACTTCCTTGAAGCGCTCCTCCGCGTCTGCGTCCCGATTGCGATCAGGATGATACTGGAACGCCAGCTTCCTGAACGCACGCCGTATCTCCTCGCCATTGGCGCTACGAGATACGCCAAGCACTTCGTAGTAGTCTCGCTTAACTTGCATGTAAACCTTCCGAACCATCCATTTTAGTAGCACGGAGGTGTCGAACACAAACCTGACTCGCGTCGTTGCGATTCGTCGTCGGTACGTAAGGCGATGCTATAATTCGGCCGTGAACCCAGCCCTCGTTCGTTCTGTCGTGACAGGCCATCGGAAGAAGCCGGGCGGACGGCAGGGTCTCGTTCCTTCAGCCGTGTTGATTCCTCTGCTCTACAAGGATGATGAGCTTCATGTGCTTCTGACCGAACGCACACACGAAGTGCGCCGACACAAGGGGCAGGTGTGCTTCCCCGGCGGGACACCGGAGAGCACCGATGCCTCTCTTCTCGACACCGCACTGCGCGAGGCGTGGGAAGAGGTGGGGGTCAGACCCGAAGACGTTGAAGTAATTGGCGAGATAGACGACAACGTCGTTTCCAGCACGGGATACGTCATTTCTCCATTTGTGGGCTTCGTTCCCTACCCGTACGACTTCAGCGCAAGTGAGAGCGAGACACGTGACATCTTCTTCGTGCCTCTTTCCGTGCTGATGGATCCCTCCCGCTTCTTTCATCAGGAGAGACAGATAGGTGAGTACTACTATTCAGGTCCTGTGTGTGACTATGAGGGCCACGTGATCTGGGGGGCGACCGGCCGTATCCTCATGCATTTCGTTGAGCTCCTGAGTAGAAGCGCCGCCGCAGCAGAACAGCCCGCTTGTTAGCTGCTTCTAGAGCAGCACCTCAGTGACATTCTCTCTTGTCTTATCAGATTTCATAAGCAGAATTGACAGAAAACCTGCTTTGTCGCTACTCTCCCTGTGTAAGACACACGGAGGTGTCACGTGTCACGAATGCAGAGAGACGAATCCGATCTCGCACAGGTGTTCTCCGGTATCTCGGAAGAGATGCGGCATGCCTGCGATGCGCTATGTCATCTTCTCGATAGTAGCGCACACGGTCCCGACCACGGTGAGCCACGCTATGTGATCAGCGTCGCTTCACGCATGGTCGGCATCGAAGCCCATAGGCTTCGGCACTACGAGAGGCTCGGCTTTGTGAGACCGGGACGTTCGGGTGGCAACACGCGGTTGTACTCCCAGGAGGATGTGAACCACCTTTGTTGTGTCAAGACACTCATGAATGACCTGGGTTTGAACGCCGCCGGTGTGCAGTTCGCACTGGCGCTGATGCAACGCATGAATGACCTGCAAGAGGAGATTGCGGCCACCTCTCGGCGTGTTGCACGGCTTGAGAAGCGCGGGCGGACGCTGAGAGACCCGGGTGCTGCTGACAGCATGGAGGATCAGGCGTAAATGGCGGACGGCATAGCACCCCTTACACCGGAGAAGTTCACTGAGCAGGCCCAGCAGGTGCTCGCGGCCTCTCAGCAGTATGTGCAGCAAATGCGGCACAACCAGTGGGACGCTGAGCACCTTGCGCTCGCCCTTGTAGAACAGCGTTCCGGTCTTGTGGAGCAGATTCTCTCCGACCTGAAGGTCGACCAGACGGCTCTGGGCGGCGCGCTGCGCAGGGCGCTGGAAAGCTACCCAAAGGTCGAATACCAGGGGACGCAGATATACGCGACGCCGCGTGGGTTGCGAGTCATTGAGGAGGCGAGGCAGGAGGCCGAACGCTTTCGCGACGAGTTTATCAGCACCGAGCACCTGCTCATCGCCATTGCCGGTGAGCGCACTGGCGAGCTTGCCCGTGTACTCGCTGAGTATGGTCTTGACCAGGAAGGTGTGTACCGTTCTCTGCAGCGGATACGTGGGGGTCACAGGGTGACCGATCAGCACGCTGAGAGCAAGTATCGCTCGCTGGAGAAGTACGGGCATGACCTCACCGAGATGGCCCGCGTTGGGAAACTCGACCCGGTGATTGGCCGTGATGAGGAGGTGCGCAGGGCTGTCCAGATTCTTGCCCGGCGGACCAAGAACAACCCTGTACTCATCGGCGACGCCGGCGTGGGCAAGACCGCCATAGCGGAAGGCCTGGCACAGCGCATTACCTCCGAGGACGTGCCAGCCTCGCTTCGCAGCAAGCGCGTCATTGCACTGGATATGGCGGCGCTCGTCGCGGGTGCCAAATTCCGTGGAGAGTTCGAGGAACGCCTCAAGGCGGTGCTCGACGAGGTTCGTCAGGCGAGCGGTGAGATTATCCTCTTCGTCGATGAACTCCATACTGTTGTTGGAGCAGGCGGCGCTGAAGGCGCCATTGATGCCGGCAACATGCTGAAGCCGGCGCTGGCTCGTGGCGAGTTGCAGTGCGTTGGCGCGACCACTCTCGACGAGTATCGCAGGTTTATCGAGAAGGACCGTGCCCTTGAGCGCCGATTTCAACCCGTTTTCATTGGGGAACCGTCTGTCGAGACGACCATCGAAATCCTCAGGGCTCTCAGGCCCCGATACGAAGCACACCACAAGACGGTCAAGATTGACGACTCGGCTCTGGAGGCTGCGGCCAAGCTATCAGAACGGTATATCGCTGACAGATTCCTGCCGGACAAGGCCATTGACCTTATCGATGAAGCGGCAAGCCGGATGCGTTTGGATATGGAGACCCCGCCCCCCAACGTTCAGTCGCTTGAGAAAAAGATGCGTCAGCTTCGTGAAGAGCAGGAATCGGCGTCTCGTCGAGAGGACTACGAGAGAGCGGCCTCGCTCAAGGCTGAGTTGGCCAGGCGTGAGGAAGAGTACAACGATGCCAAGTGCGCCTGGCAGGCTGAGAAGAATCTTGATGGCGTCGTTCGAGATGAAGAGATAGCCTCCCTCATCTCGCAGTGGACCGGAATACCGGTCACGCGGATGCTTGAGACCGAGGCCGACAAGCTCGTCCACATGGAAGACAGGCTCCACGAGCGGGTCGTCGGCCAGCAGGAGGCGGTGAAGGCGGTCTCAGAGGCTATCCGCCGCAGTCGGGCGGGGCTCAAGAATCCGCGGAGGCCGATCGGCAGCTTCATATTCCTCGGACCGACCGGCGTTGGCAAGACCGAACTGGCGAGGGCGTTGGCCGCATTTTTGTTCGATGACGAGGAGGCCATGGTTCGTCTCGACATGTCTGAATACATGGAAAGACATGCCGTGTCACGGCTCATCGGGGCGCCTCCCGGCTACGTTGGCTATGACGAGGGGGGCCAGCTCACTGAACTGGTGCGTCGCAGACCGTACCGCGTTGTGTTGCTGGATGAGATTGAGAAGGCCCATCCGGACGTGTTCAACGTCCTGCTTCAACTGCTTGAGGACGGACGGCTTACGGACGGCCACGGCAGGACCGTGGACTTCAAGAATGTTGTGTTTATCATGACGAGCAATCTGGGCACGTCGGACTTTCAGCGGCAGGCCGTTGGGTTCGCCCGCGGCGAAGAACTCCGTGAGACAGACATGCGCAAAAGCATCGAATCGGAGCTCAAGAAGACGTTCCGGCCTGAGTTGTTGAACCGCATCGATGATGTCGTCATTTTCGAACCCCTTCGAGAGGAGCAGCTGAGAGAGATCGTGTCCTTGATGCTGCGCGAGACCGAATCGCTGCTGAGCGAACGTTCCATCTCTATGGAGGTGGACGAAGCTGCGCGCTCATGGCTCGTGAGCGCGGGATACGACCCCGTGTACGGCGCCCGTCCGCTCAGGAGGGCCATCGAACGATACGTTGAGAATCCACTCTCTTCTATGATCCTGTCAGGAGAGTTCGCTGAGGGGGATCGAGTCAAAGTCACTGTGGGAGATGACGGCCTGTCCTTCTCCAAGATTGAGCCTTAGTTCTCGGCAGGTGGCATCACGCGGG
>Ga0180432_10010039_pt1 | contig 11425 bp, 8 predicted proteins | sample SS_ome_10_FD_132414 | JGI IMG/M metagenome (GOLD analysis project Ga0180432, IMG submission 132414) | Hypersaline lake sediment archaeal communities from the Salton Sea, California, USA - SS_1_MS_2 metaG | ecosystem: Environmental > Aquatic > Non-marine Saline and Alkaline > Hypersaline >... | reverse complement strand
TTTTAGAGAAAGCCGCAATTCAGGCACAAGAGCAAGGGCTGATTCCCCAAGTAGCTCTGCCTGAAATATTTCTCGAACACCCGCAGAACCCGGAGCATGGCGATTATGCGGCCACCGTGGCCATGAAACTGGCCCGCACCGCCAAAATGAATCCCCTCAAAATCGCGGAAGCCATAAAAGAAAATCTCCCTCCAATCGATGGTGTCAGCGTTTCCGTAATGAAACCAGGGTTCATCAATTTCTCGTTAAGCAATGAATGGCTGGGCCAACACGTCGATGAAATTTTGAACGAAGCCGACCGCTATGGCGATTCTACCCTGGGCAAGGGAACTCGACTGCAACTGGAATTCGTCAGCGTTAATCCCACCGGGCCTTTGCACGTGGGGCACGGACGCGGTGCGGTGCTGGGCAGCACACTGGCCAGTGTTTTGGACGCCACCGGATATGAAATTGAGAAGGAATATTATGTCAATGACGCCGGAACCCAGATGCAGAATTTCTATGCCTCGATCTACGCTCGCTATAGGGAAGCGCTGGGACAACCCGCCGAGATGCCACCCGACGGATACCACGGCGAATATATGATTGAACTGGCCCGTGATATTGCGGATGAAAAAGGAGACGCCTTCCTGAATCTGCCCGAAGAAGAGGCCCTCAAAGAGCTGGGGCAAATAGGCATGGAACGATTGCTCAATCTCATAGATAACGATCTCAAGGAATTGGGCGTGGAATTCGATATCTGGTTCAGCGAACAGAAGGAAATTCACGATTCCGGAGAGTTGAACCGGGTGCTGGCCATGTTCAAACAAGGCAACCACGTTGAAGAAAAGGATGGGGCGCTCTGGCTGGTTTCCACCGAATTGGGCGTGGATAAAGATAACGTGCTCATCCGATCCGACGGACTGCCCACCTATTTCGCCGCTGATATTGCTTATCACTACAACAAGTTCATCAAACGCAAATTCGACCGGGTGATCGATATATGGGGTGCGGACCACCAAGGGCACGTCTCCCGGATGAAAGCGGCCATCGAAGCGTTGAATATTCCCCGGGAAAAACTCCAAGTAATCTTATCCCAAATGGTCAGTCTGCGGAGAGGCGATGAAGTGGTCAAAGTCTCTAAAAGAACCGGGGACATGATCACTTTGCGTGAAGTGATGGATGAGGTGGGAACTGACGTCTGCCGCTTTTTCTTCCTTTCCCGTTCGGCAAACAGCCAGATGGATTTCGATCTGGAGCTGGCCAAGAAGCAATCTATGGACAACCCGGTATATTATGTCCAGTACGGTCACGCCCGCATTGCCGGAATTACACGACTGGCCAGAGAAAAAGGGATTGACTACACCAACGGGGATGTTTCGCTCCTCACCGAAGAAGCCGAGATAGAGTTGATTAAAAAGCTACTGGCCTTCCCGGAAATTCTGGAGATAGTAGCCATCAGTCTGGAACCTCAGCATTTGCCGTATTATGCTCAGGAGCTGGCTACCGCCTTCCACAACTTCTACGAAAAGTGTCGAGTGATCACCGAAGACGAAAACCTGACCTCGGCCCGCCTCAAGCTGGTGGAGGCTACCCGGATCGTCATGGCCAAAACCCTGCATCTGATGGGGATGAATGCTCCTGAGCGGATGTGACCAACGTTAATAAAAATATAAGGAAATATGATGATCAACAAAACCAGAACAGCCATGATTATCTCGATTGCAGCTCTTCTGATAGTCACTGCTGGATGTCTTTCAGAAAGCGAAGATGCGGACTATGAGGAAACGCTGACTCAGGTATCGACCATTGACGCCGTTCTCAATGGCGATTACGATGGTATGATTTCCTACAATGACCTGGAAAAATACGGAGATTTTGGGATTGGAACATTTGAAGGTTTGGATGGAGAGATGGTTGCTTTGGAGGGGGATTTCTTCCAGGTAAGAGCCGATGGGATTGCCACCGAGGTTAATCCTGATACCACTACTCCATTTGCAGTTCTGACGTATTTTGAGGCTGATCAGAGAACCGCATTAGAAACAGGAGTAAATTATCAGAATGTTCAGGCTACCATCGACAACCTGATTCCCACTGAAAACATCTTTTTCGCCATTAAGATTAATGGCACTTTTTCTTATATGAAAACACGCAGCGTTCCCAAACAGACAAAACCATACCCGCCACTGGTGGAAGTGACCGCAAATCAACCTATCTTTGAATTCACCGATATTGAAGGCACGCTCGTAGGTTTTCGCTCTCCGCCCTATGTAACCGGAATTAACATGCCGGGTTATCACCTGCATTTTATTACTAGTGATCGCACAGCAGGAGGACATGTTCTGGAGTTTGAAGTAGCAAATGCCGAATTATTACTCGATCATACGTCCGAGTTCTTCATGCTTCTGCCGGGAGAGGGTAGCGATTTCTACAAATTAGATCTCAGTAAAGATAAAGAGGAAGAACTGGAACAGGCTGAAAAGTAGAAAAGTGGCTTACTGTTCCTATTGCAGAACCCTCAGTTAGGGGCAATAGATTGACTAATTATCCTCTAAATTTCTCTCCGCGGTTTAATAGCAAAGATTCTCGTAGCGGATAATTACCTATTCCCAAGACTACTGACTAAATTTCTCTTGTGCTCAGCAATCAGGGGGGGCATGAAAGAGAGCAATTCATCCAGCATCTGAAGTTGTTTTTCCGTGATCTCTGCCTTTATTTTAGCCGGAGACCCGGTGACAAAGGAGTTGTCCGGGATGACCATCCCCTCTTTGACCATCGATCCGGCCGCGATAATGCAATTATTTCCAATCGTACTGTAAGCCAGCACCGTGGCATTATCGCCAATCAAAACATTATTCCCTACGGAATACGCTTCCACCACGGCCCCATGCCCCAGAACCACCCGATCACCGATACTCTTGGTGAAATGGACGGTGGTGTTATCTTCAAAATGACTGTCTGCCCCGATGGTCATCAGGCTGCCATGTTCACCACCGGGTGTATCCCCTCTTATGACAGCTCCGGGCCAGACGCTGCAACCTTCCCCAAATTCCACATTCCCCATTATATAAGCCGCATCACTGATAAAACATGAATCAGGAACGCGGGGTATTTTCCCCATAAAGCTGGCCAGCACCTTTCCTCCTTGTCTGTGAAGCTGTTTCTATGTTAGACTTCCTTAGAAAAAAGAGCAAGGGAACCTGAATAATGAAAGGTGACTTTGGGGGGTTAGGGAATCAAAAGAGTTGATCAGGGGTTCCGAAGGATGTAATGGATGAAAGGCCGCGTATTTTCGGGCGCCAGGCCCACCGGAAGGCAGCACATTGGCAACTACCTGGGAGCCATTCAGAATTATGTAAAGCTCCAAGATGATTACGAATGCATCTATTGCGTTGTCGATATCCACGCTCTGACCACCCTCGATGATTTCCACAACATGCAATACAACATCCGCGAGATGATGCTCGACTGGCTGGCCGCCGGACTCGATCCCGAAAAGAGCATCCTTTTTGTGCAATCCCACGTCCCGGAAGTGATGGAGCTTCATACGCTCCTGAGCATGATAACCCCGCTGGGCTGGCTGCTGAGGGTTCCTACTTTCAAGGAAAAGGCCCGCCATCAGCCCCAGAATGTCAACTACGGACTGGTTGGCTACCCGGTTTTGCAGACCGCCGATATTATCCTGTATAAGGCAGATTCCGTTCCCGTCGGGGAGGATCAGTTATCCCATCTCGAGCTGGCCCGCGAGATTGTGCGGCGGTTCAATAACCTGGTTGCCCCCATATTCCCGGAACCACAGGCCAAGCTGACTACTGTCCCTATGGTCATAGGACTGGACGGCGAAAACAAGATGAGCAAAAGCCTGGATAATCACCTTGAACTTGCCGCCACACCGGAAGAGACTCAGAAGCGAATAATGGCTGCCTTTACCGACCCGCAACGGCAAAGACGCAACGACCCCGGTCGGCCGGAGATTTGCAACATCTACAGCCTGCACGGATTCTACGATCCGGAGAAGCTGGAGGAAATCGGTCAGGGGTGCCGCGCAGCGGAGATCGGCTGTGTTGACTGCAAGAAAGTGCTGGCTGGAGCGATTAATGCTGCTATGGAACCCTTCCGTGAAAGAAGGGTCGAGTTTGAAGCCAGATCGGGATACGTGGAAGAGATTGTCGCTGACGGAGCCAGCCGAGCCAGTGTCATAGCCCGTGAGACCATTCGGGAAGTCAAAGAAAAAATGTGTTTGCTATGAATGACCTGCCTCTATCCCGAAGCGGCCAGGACGCTCAAACAATAGCCATTCGTGCGGCCAGAGAGGCGGGCACTATCCTCAAAGATTACTACTCTCATGAAAAACGCATAGAGAGCAAAGGGAACCGCAACCTCGTCACCGAGACTGACCTTCTCTCCGAAAAGAGCATCCTCAAAATCCTCCACGATGAGTACCCAGAACACAGCGTCCTTTGTGAGGAATCCGGGGAAAGTGAAACGGTAAGCGAGTACTGCTGGATCATCGATCCACTGGATGGCACCACAAATTACGCCTTTGGAATCGGGCATTTCTGCGTATCCATTGCCCTGACCCTCAACGGAGAGGTTTTGCTGGGAGTGATCTACGATCCGCTAAAAGATGAAATGTTCCGGGCTCGAAAAAGCGCGGGGGCTTTCCTCAACGACATCCCAATTAGCGTGGCACGCGAACGCGGTCTCGCGATGACTTTGATCGGGTTTGATCTGGGATATGACGATACCGCATCAAAAGAGATGATTTCCATGGCTAATGATTTATGGTCAGCCCGGACCACCTTTCGACTTATGGGGTCGGCAGCTCTGGGAATCACCTACGTGGCCTGTGGCCGGTTGGATCTCTATTTCCACCGAAGCCTCTACTCTTGGGATATCGCCGCGGCGATACTGCTGTTGAGGGAAGCCGGCGGGGAGATCACTGATTGGGAAGGTAAGCCGGCCACGGTGCGGAACAAGCAGGTAATTGCCTGCAGCGATTTCAGTGAGCATCGAGATTTGATAGCGGCTCTAAAGTGATACCTCTACCGACAGCAGTTTGAAAAGTTTCCAGTTGCGGTCTTTCGGGTAGATGGATAAGGTGCGTTGGGCATCGACAATCGGATGAACCAAAGCCAGCCACCGGAATTGTGGCCCCCGGCAGATTTCGAGCCGCTTGAGCCAGGAGGCATTCTAATCGTTCCTCAGCCAAAACCACCCACACTTCAACAATTCTCGCCTGCACCAGCAAATAATCGATATGCCAGTGGAGTTTCTTTTCCTTTCTAAGATGGTGTTTTATCCGCCCCCGGAGCCCCCCGAGAGCACTACCGGCATACAAATAATATCCGCCAGGAAAATCAAACTTCCCCATCTTCCCTATAGTAATGGAAGCATCATTATCCAGATGGATGAGGAGTATGTAGCTGCCTTTGGTATGCATGTGGCTACATTGTAGGGTTTCAGGGAGGTGGGGTCAAATCAACGGGGGCTTTTCCCGTACAATGCAGCCTGATATAAATAAGGAGGAAGATTTTGAATTTATTGATTAGAATTGGTTGAATTCTCTACAAATGCCCGGTTGAGCCAGGCGCCGGCGGTTGTTTTGTACTCTTCTATTGTCTGCTTTATATCCTGGTAGGCATCCTCGGCGGTTCTTTTGGGAGGAAAACAGGTTTTCTTTGCCAGTTCCCACACTTCATCATCTGCCATGCACACGAGGCGTAATCTGGCTTGAGCACGCAATCGGGCAGCTTGCTCCTTTTCACCATTCGCTTCTACAATCGCCACCCGTATACAATCGACGATATGATATTCAACAAATTGCGAGCTGTCCATTGCTGATCCTCCCTGAAACCACTGATTATGAGCCTTTGCCATCATTATAGGCAAGTCTGGTAAAAACACAGGTCAAGATCAGGTAAAGCCTGGTAAAAAGCGGGTAAAAGCCTGCCCTGGAAAAACCAGCCACGTTAGGAACCGCAGCCCGATTGGTGCTAGCCCCATCGATAAAATCAGGGAGAACCACCCTTCAAATTCAGGTTCTACACGCTAGTCGCACCATGAGTTGAGGGGTTACCATGATGATGTAGCCGTTTTTTAAAAAGGAATACCGAATGCAGTACTTTGACGGGGAAGGCCGTTCCGATAGAATCAGCGTTTTTCTGGCTGACCGGACCACCTTCTTCAGACAGGGTGTCAGTGCAGCACTGGCAAAATATGAAGATATCGAAGTGGTGGGGGAATCAAATATCGATTCCTATGCCTTTGCTTTGATTCAATCCCTGTCTCCCAGGGTCGTCCTGATTGACATAAACCCACCCCTGTACGATGGGATACAACTGGCCCGCCAGATAGCGCAGCAAGCTGATGGCATTGCTACTGCCATGCTCACTCCTTATCTCAGCGAGGACGAACTCGTTCAGGCGACCACGTGCGGGGCCGTCGCCTATTTCAGCAGATATATTGACGATAATGAGTTGGTCAACTCCATCAGGCGGATGGCCGATGGTGCTCTGCCCATCGTCGATGATCTTATCGCCAGCCCCCGTGTTTTGGAACGAGTCCTGAGAAGCTTCCGGGACATTTCAGCCAAAGGGATTTCCACAGATTCCTCTCATGCCCCAATTACCGATCGGGAAACCGAAATTCTCGGCTATGCAGCCCGGGGATTCGGCAACAAACAGATTGCCCACGCCCTTGGCATCAGTGAGCAAACTATCAAAAACCACATGACATCCATCCTGCGCAAACTCAATGCCAGCGACCGAACGCAAGCTGTAGTAATGGCCATGCAGTCAGGCTGGATTGCAGCTTCATCAAAAAGCAACCGGGCCAATTGAGCGAGAGAAGGGATTATGACCCTCGCCCTCTTTCTTGGAAGTAAACAATGATGAAAGACGAGAATCCCTTGCCTCCTTTTTCGATTTGATCTGATGGTGTTACACCTTTAGGAAATACACTCACAAGCGAGACCTGCTACAAGTAAGAAATTCAGAGAAAGGATATTTGAAGGCGAAGATTCCAAATACAAAGCGCTAGTGTTCTGATGTGTTCCAATCATCAAGCTATTTCCCGAGTTCCACTTCCAGCCCATAAGATTCCAGGATCTCCCTGCACTTTTTCACCACGTCACTATCCGGTTCAAGGATGCCATCCGCACCATCATAACCATATTGTTTTCCCAAGCTGGAGTATTTATCTTTTCCCCACTCATGATATGGCAATAAAGATATCTTTTCTGCTCTAATTCTGGAAGCAAGCTCAGCTGTCTGACGCATATTTGATTCCGAATCATTGAAACCGGGGATTAGTGGAATTCTCAGCCAGATTTTGGCCGTTTTTGAAGCTTTATCAAGATTTTCAAGAATCAGTTCATTAGATACTCCGGTTTTTTCCTCGTGCCTGGCAGGATCCATATGCTTGACATCAAAGAGAATCAGATCAGTATATTCAAGAACCTGTTCCATGTTCTCCCACGGGCAGTAGGCCGTCGTATCAAGGGCGGTGTGAAAACCGGCATCTTTACATTTTTTGAAGAAGTCGCGTACGAATTCCCATTGAAGCAATGCCTCCCCGCCAGAAGCTGTGACTCCACCGCCAGAAGTATCGTAGAAATCTCTATCCTGCGCGGCAATCTTGAATGCTTCATCCACTGTCTTATACTCGCCCATTATCTGAATAGCATGGGAAGGGCATACCTTGCCACACTCCAGGCAATTGGTGCACAGCTCCCAGTTAATGATGCGAATATCGTTTTCGAAATAAATGGCGTCAGTACTACAGGTTTCGGCACACTTCTTACAGCCGATACATTTGCGCTCGCCTACCATAATCTCAGGTTCGTCGCTTATCCCTTCAGGATTACTGCACCACTGGCAGTTTAAAGGGCAGCCTTTCATAAAAAGGGTAGTCCTGATACCAGGACCATCTTGAATCGAGAACTTCTGAATATTGAATATTAATCCTGTTTGTTCATCTTCACTGTCTGACATCATTTGTACCTCTGATTTTCCTGCGTATTTGCGCAGGTGGATAAAACCGGTGCCCCCCTCGAGTCTTCATAAAGAGACCTTATGAAGATAGCGTGGGGCGGATACCCCACGCTATCTTGTGCGCAACCATGCTTCAGGCGCGAACTAGGCGAAAGCCTGTTCTGTCCTTTCAATGATGCTGTCCTGAGTATAATCCGGCAGATCGATGAAATGGGCACTATAGCCCGCCACCCTGACAATGAGGTCGGAATGTTCTTCCGGTTTGACTTGCGCCTCACGAAGCTTCTCGCTGTCAACTACATTGAACTGTACATGAGGAATACCCCTTTTGTACCATACTTTCAGATAGTCAGCAAAGAGTTTCTTGTTATCACCTTCCAGGAACTGAGGCATAAATCTCTGGTTAAATAACTCGCTATGCTGGTAAGGGATCTTACCTACGGAGTTCAGCACAGTGGTCGGGCCCTCGTTATCAGTTCCTCCCATCGGCGAAAGAGAGCCGTCGGCCACCGATGTGCACGCCAATCTTCCATCCGGGCTGGCGCCGGCCGCCAAACCCATCATGGTATAACCAGCGGCGGTGCTGCCATCCATTGTCCACGTGAAACCCCAGGCATCCTTGAGCGTGTTCATCGTATCGTTCATACCAACCAGGAACCGCACTGCCCAGTCATCAGCAAAATCGTCCTCATTACCGTACTTGGGCGCGTTGATGAAGTCCTGCCGCATCACCTCGTACCCGGACCAGTTGGCATCCAGCGCCTGTATCAATTCCTCCATTGTGTATTTCTTCTCATTGAATACGAGATGCTGAATCGCGGCCAGCGAGTTGGCCACATTGATCCCCCCGAAAGGAGTGGCCTCCGGCCAGGTGTCGCCTTCCTTGTGAAACTTCACCAGGTCGATTCCCCGCTCAAGCGTTTCATCCATAATCAGGGAATTGCAGGGGTCGGGTTTGCGGTCCATCAACACCTGCTGGCCGATATTCCACGATACCGAGCCGATCCTGGCATAGTACTTCATCCGCTTTAAGTAGCCCTCCATGAGCTCATCTGCCGATTCCATATCAGTGGATTTTTTCCCGGCCTCGAAGACCACCGGACCGCACCGGGCCTCCTGATCATTGAGGCGCAGAACTTCGTTGAACATCTCGATGCAGTTCATGGAGGTACCGGGTGCCAAGCCGGAGCTCTGGACTGCTTTACCCATTATGTGGTTAGCGGCACACGCGGATACCTGGACCTTTTTGACATCCTCGCCGGTCCATCCTCTCAACCTTGCCCACTCCTCCAGCAAATCTCTGTTGAAAAAGGAGGGATGCCCCAGCCCGGTTCGGCATAGATCAATTGCCGCCGAAACAACCTCCGGCGAGATATTTTCGTGGTATTGAATGGCTATCGGTGGCTGGGACAGGTGAAGGTTCCCCAGCGCCTCCATGATGATAAAGCTAAGCTCGTTGCTGGCATCCTGTCCGTCATTTGTAGGGCCACAGATATTGGCCGTGTACATCGTATTGGCGCCAGATACACCGGCGAATTTCAGTGGCCACTCAAGCGGCGCGCCAATCTCCTGGATCTTCATGAAAAGACACTCGACAAGCTCGACCGCTTCATCCCTAGTGATCCGCCCGGATTCGATATCCGCCTCGTAGTACGGCCACCAGACCTGATCAATTCTCGCTCCACAACCATACCCCCACCTTGCGAAGTAGTCGGCGACGACTTCTATGATCCAGTAGAACTGCAGGCATTCCTGGAACGTTCTGGGGGGATTGGCAGGGACATGCTCAAGTATGTCAGCCATTTCCTCGAGTTCCTTCTTTCGATTTTCATCTTTCTCTTGCGATGCCTGCTGTCGAGCCAAATCGGAGAGTCTCTGTCCATATCGGATGATCGCTTTGCCACAACGGATCATCGCCAGCCAGTTGTTCCGTTTTTCAAGATATTCAGCCGGATCTAATTCCTCAATTTTAGAATCTAGTTCTTTCAGCCCCGCCTCGGCCACCGCAATCTTTCCATTCAATCCATCGCGGAGAATACTCGCCCAGTCATAAGCAGGGATTATCAAACCCTGCTCCCAGAGATTCACCACATACACCCCATAAGCGTTGATGACAGGCGCCATTTCCTCCGGCAGCGAAGCCTTGATAATTGCCTCTATGCTTCTGTTTTCCCAGAAGGGACAGATATCTTCGATTATCTCCCGTCTCTCTTCATCGGTGACAAGATCGGAAAAACCGCCCGTAGTGAATGCCTCCGGTACCCAGTCGACGTTTATCTCAGGGTACCATCTTATCTTATCGGCTCCGCCGTTGCAGTCACCCACAATCAGTTCTCCGTCCTTGATAAATATGGGCATCTCATCACACAGTTTTTCCACCATGCGAGCATACTGCAACACGATTGGCTGGCCCTCGGTTTCCTTAAAGGCCTCAGTGACGATTCGTGCCCGGGACATATCGATTTTGATGTCCTTGCGAAACCGGTAACTCGGGAGGCCCATGGCCGCGTTTGCCATCTCATGCTCAGTAACTGCCCCTTTCCATTTCAGCATGCCTCGAAGCTTGCTGGTACGTTGTGTGGAGCCATATCCCCACTCAAAGGGTACGGCTTTCTTGAATCTCTCCTCCGTGGAAGGCCTTCTTGGTTCCGATGTTGTGGTCATTGTCTTTTACCCCCTTTAACTTTTGATGATTGATGCATCTTTCGTTGCTGGAGTGGGACTAGATTTTATAACAAAATATGCATCCATGCAAGCCTACTCAGTGGGCAGTCCGCCGATTCCCAGCGGGCCACCCTCAAGGTATGTCTTTATGTATTTATCCATCTCCGGTGTGGGCTTCCACCACTTGTTGGCGCCTAGGTCTTCGCAGACCTTGTTGGCACCGAGGTAACCGGGACCGCCGAGCACCAGTCCGCCCGGATAATTGGAAGCTCCACAAGTGTAGAGCCCTTCCATCGGGGTGGCCGTTGAGGAGCAATCCTGATTGGGCCGGAAACAACCAAGCTGGATCGGTTTGTAATCGCCATGCTTGATCGCGCCAAAGCGCATGTTGGGAAAACGAACTTCGATCTCTGGAGGAGTTTCCTGGCTCATGGCAATGATATTGTCACCGCTCATATTAGGAGCATATTTGGCCCATTTCTTCATGATGGCTTCCCGAAGTTCAGGACCTTTGGCTTCCCAGCCGCCTTCGATTTCGTAAGGGGCATGCATCTGGAAGAAGGAAACCTTCCTGCCCGGAATATCACTCAGGAATGGATCGAACAGGCTCTGGCAGGTGGCGTGTCCGGCAAAGTTGTTCATATCGATCTTGCCGGAAACAACGTTATCCCAGTGCTGCATCAATTGATCGGTATTCTCCGCACCGAAGATAGTCAGGAAGGAATCGTTGATCCAGGGATCATCACACTTGTATTGGGGAATATCGTGGCTGGCTACATGCAGGGTAT
>Ga0180432_10010037_pt1 | contig 11425 bp, 9 predicted proteins | sample SS_ome_10_FD_132414 | JGI IMG/M metagenome (GOLD analysis project Ga0180432, IMG submission 132414) | Hypersaline lake sediment archaeal communities from the Salton Sea, California, USA - SS_1_MS_2 metaG | ecosystem: Environmental > Aquatic > Non-marine Saline and Alkaline > Hypersaline >... | reverse complement strand
TCTTTAGCTCTCATTATGCTGATGACCTTGTGTGTCTTCGCTGTGCCAGTTTTTGCACAGGAGATAACTATTGCATTAGGGTCGGAACCTACCACGCTGGACCCGCAGATTAGAGAAGATGGTGGGGAAAGGGCTGTTAATGACAATATCTACGAAACGTTGATGGCACGAACACCAAAAGGTGAGCTGATACCGGGGCTTGCTGAGGGTATCCCTCAACTTGTGGACCCCAAGACTTGGGAAGTCAAACTTAAAGCCGGTATTAAGTTTCATAATGGTGAGCCCTTTAATGCAGATTCAGTGGTATTCAGCATCAAAAGAATCATTGATCCGAAGTTTAATTCTGAACAGATCTCATTCTTTGAAACGATAAAAGATGCCGATAAAATCAATGAGTTTACCGTAAGGATCATGACAAATGGACCGGATCCCATTTTGTTATCCCGTCTCTATTGGATGAAAATGGTTCCTTCGGGCCATACCAATGATCCCAAATTTGCTGAAACACCCGCTGGGACGGGTCCCTACCAATTCGTCGAATGGAAGCGTGGACAATATATCACCCTTAAAAGAAACGAGGATTATTGGGGTAAAAAACCACCCATCAAAAAGGTGAATTACCGGTTTGTAGAAGAACCGGGTACTCGTCTGGCTGGTCTTATGGCCGGTGAATTTGATGTCATCACTAATCTGCTGCCGGAATTTACAAAACAGGTCCCTCAAGCTATCCATATCCTTGGTCTTGAACACCCGATTATGATACTCAATGCAGACGGCGGTCCGACCAAGGATATTAGGGTTAGAAAGGCCCTAAATTATGCTGTGGATAAAGGCGCCCTTGCAGAAGGTCTTTATGAGGGTTTTGCCCAGATCGCCCAGGGACAGCTTCTGAGCCCTTCTTTTTTTGGATTTAACAAGGATGTCGGCCCCTATCCCTATGATCCCGAAAAGGCCAAATCCTTGCTGAAAGAGGCCGGTGCTGTGGGTACAACCGTTGAGTTAATTGGGACTGCGGGACGATGGTTAAAGGATCGGGAAGTTGTAGAGGCAGTCGCTGCCTATTGGGACGCAATAGGGGTGAAAACAAAAGTCCGTATTTTTGAATTCAATGAATATCTCAATCGTCTTTTTGACAGAAAAACCCGAGGGGATGCCATTTTTGTGGTCAGCTCAAATGAGCTGTTGGATGCCGATAAGAGCTTTTCCGCATATTATCGCGCAGGGGGGATCGGTTCTTCAAATTCGGATAAAGAACTGGCTGCGTTGATCGATGGTGCCCGAACAGAGACCGATTTTAAGAAACGTGCTGCCATGTACCATCAAGCCGTTAAACACACCTATGATAATGCCTACTTTGTCTGGCTCCTGAATATTGAAGATATATATGGCGTGAGTGCAAAAATTGATTGGTCCGGAAGGGTTGATGCAAAGATTTTAGTCAGTGAGATTAAAATGAAATAGCAGGCATAACGTGGGCAGGTATATCCTAAAAAGATTCTGGTATGGTGTCATTGTTATTCTTGGTGTCACGATTATCGTCTTTGTTGTAACCAGGCTGATAGGAGACCCTGTAAAGGTTATGCTGCCATTGGAGGCCACACTCGAACAGCGTGCCGCCTTTGAGAAACGGCTTGGACTGGATCGGTCAATCCCCGTTCAATTCATTGAATTCATGGGTGATATCGCATATCTCGATTTTGGTAATTCCCTATGGCAGCATAGACCGGCCATGGAAATCGTGTTTGAAAAACTTCCCTTGACTCTCATCCTTTCCTTTGTTGGAATTGGATTCGCTTTTGTTATCTCTATACCGCTTGGGATCATCGCTGCACTTCGGCCAGGTGGGGTTTCCGACCGCAGTACGGTTTTTTTGAGCCTAATCGGTCTATCCGTTCCGCAATTCTGGTTGGGCCTTCTCTTTATCATTATATTTGCGGTTCAACTTAGATGGTTACCCACTTCCGGTGTTGCCACACCTTTTCACATTATTCTGCCTGCCCTTACCATGGGATTGCCGACTTTGGCGAGGATGGTTATGATTGTTCGATCATCCATGATAGATGAACTCAATCAACAATATGTGAAAACCGCATTTGCCAAGGGCCTTCCCTTTTATCGCGTGGTCGGCATACATGCCATGCGAAATGCCGCATTACCGGTTGTTACCCTTTGTGGTTGGGAGTTGATTCGTGCCGTAGCCGGTTATTCTGTTGTTGTTGAAACTGTCTTTGCGTGGCCGGGATTGGGCATGACAGCGATCCAGGCCATTGAGCGTGAAGATTTAATCCTTTTACAGGCCATTGTTTTTACTGTGGCGATTATCGTGGTCCTTATCAATATTGTTATGGATATTGTCTACACAATCATTGATCCCAGACTGAAGCTGGCATGATATGAAAAAGGGAAAGCATGTTGAAAAAATGCTGGAGGGCCGTCATCACGAACGATGGGAGCGATTGCATGAGCTCGGCCTGGAGCTTTGGAGGGATAAGACCGGTTTCATTGGAATGATCATGATTGCCGCGCTGCTGTTCATGGCCCTTGCGGCACCGGTGTTAGCTCCCCATGATCCGGCATCCCAGGATCTAAGGGCCCGTCTCAAACCGCCCGTCTGGACTGAAAAAGGAACCTGGAACCATTTATTGGGAACGGATCACCTTGGCCGTGATGTCCTTTCCCGGGTGATTTATGGGTCTCGGGTCTCTCTTTTGATCGGTGCTGCAGTCGTTCTCATTGGAGGGACATTTGGTGTTGTTATGGGTCTCCTTGCGGGCTATCGCGGCGGACGAACCGATAACTTTATTATGCGTTGGATAGATACACAGGTGGCCTTTCCCGGTCTATTGCTTGCCCTGATCATCCTGGCCGTCATCGGACCGAGTATCACTACCGTCATCATCGTTTTATCTCTCAATGGTTGGATGGTGTATGGGCGCATGACGCGAAGTGCCGTCCTTTCTGTGAGACAAACAGAATATGTAGAAGCAGCAGAGATAGTGGGATGCAGAGGGAGCCGGGTCATTTTCAGACATATCCTACCCAACCTAACCTCGCCATTATTGACCCTCGGCATACTGGAATTTGCAAGGATCGTCCTGGCTGAAGCTGCGCTTTCATTTCTGGGCCTGGGTATTCAACCGCCGGCAACTTCATGGGGGTTGGATGTCGCCACCGGCAGGGATTATATCTTCCGCGCCTGGTGGCTGGTAACCATGCCCGGAATCGCCATATCTATTACCGTGCTTGCCATTAATCTTGTTGCAAGCTGGATGCGTTTAATATCTGACCCACAGGAACGAGAGAAACAATTCGCGCGACAGATGCACATAAAGAGAAAGAAACAGGGTCAGCTATCCACAGTTCCGGTGGAGGTTGTGAATGAATGATCAAGTCGAAAAAGATCCACTTCTTCACATTGAAAACCTAAAGGTTCACTTCACAACCCGTAATGGCATTGTCCAGGGGGTAAGAGGCGTCGATCTTCATGTGGGGTATGGGGAGACCCTGGGTCTGGTGGGTGAATCCGGTTCAGGAAAAAGCGTGACTTTTCAGGCAGTCCTGGGCCTTATTACATCTCCAGGAGAGATCGTGGCAGGCGATATAAAGTGGAAAGGCCGATCTCTATTTGGAACCCGCCAGAGAGCCTATCTCCAAAGGGTTCGGGGTAAAGAGATCTCCATGATATTTCAGGACCCCATGACTTCTCTTAACCCGGTTTTCACGATTGGGGCACAGATCATTGAAGTCCTTCATCATCATCTCGGTATGAAAAAAAAACAAGCGGAGAATCGAGTGATTGAGCTGTTGGAGCTGGTTAATATCAGTGCCCCTGAAAAGAGGCTTAAACAATATCCCCATGAATTTTCAGGCGGTATGCGTCAGCGTGTGATGATTGCCATGGCCCTTGCGTGCGAACCCGAGTTGTTGATTGCAGACGAACCCACGACAGCACTGGATGTGACCATTCAGGCACAGATTCTGGAACTTCTTGCGGATCTTCAGGAACGTCTTAATCTCTCTGTGGTCATGATTACACATGATTTGGGCGTTATTGCACAGCTCTGTCATCGGGTTGCGGTTATGTATGCAGGGGAGATTGTCGAGGTGGGGGAGGCTGAAAATCTATTTGAAAGCCCTGTCCACCCCTATACGCAAGGTCTTTTACGGGCAACACCCAGACCGGATGAGGTTACGGAGCGAATGATTGCCATAGATGGTGTTCCTCCCAACTTGATTGACCCGCCTTCCGGATGTGCCTTTGCATCGCGTTGTGAACACGTCAGGGAGGGATGCACCCATAGACACCATTCCCTTGCCCCCTATGGGGAAAATCGCCAGGTTTCCTGCTGGTGCGCCTTGGAGAATAAAATAGAGTAAAGTGAAAATTTCAAAAGAACCCCTTGTTAAAGTTGAAAATATGACCGTTCACTTTTATACGGGTCGAAGTGGATTTTGGGGGCAAAAACGTCTCATTGTCCATGCGGTAGAAGATATTTCTTTTGAGATTTACCCAGGAGAAACGCTGGGCCTGGTGGGTGAATCCGGTTCCGGTAAAAGTACCACGGGTAGGGCCATATTGAGGCGAGTGCCGACAGCAGCAGGTCGTATTTATTTTCGAGGTGAAGACATTACCCATATCAAGGATGATGATCTAAGGCCCTTACGTAAACACATGCAGCTGGTATTCCAGGACCCCTATGCCAGCCTGAATCCCAGAATGCGGATTGTCGATATTGTCGCCGAACCGCTGTTAGTTCATGGCATCGTAAAAAATACCAGGGAGGCTTTGGACAAAGTAGCGGCGCTATTAGAGCGTGTCGGTCTCCCCTATGATGCCGGAAGCCGTTATCCGCATGCCTTTAGTGGGGGTCAGCGTCAACGGGTGGGTATTGCAAGGGCCTTGGCACTGAACCCCGAGTTTATTGTTGCGGATGAACCTGTATCTGCGCTTGATGTTTCGATTCGGGCCCAGGTGATTAATCTTATGCAAAATCTACAGCAGGATCTGGGTTTAACCTATTTCTTTATCGCCCACGATTTGGCTGTTGTTCGCCATATTTCTCATCGTATCGCCATCATGTATGCCGGCAAAATTGTTGAGATTGCCGGACGGGAGGCGATATATAATAACCCGATTCATCCTTACACAGAGGCGCTTCTCTCTGCGGTTCCCGTACCGGATCCTAAAATTCAGAAGGCAAGAAAACGGATCGCCTATAAAGGGGAAGTCCCTAATCCTTTGAACCCGCCACCGGGGTGTCGGCTGCAGACCCGATGCCCCCATGAAACAAAGCCGTGCAGGAAGGAGGCGCCGCCATTGACCGAAAGGGAATCCGGACATTTTGCTGCATGCTGGAATCGCTAATTTTTCAACGAAATTTATAGGATATCCCAGTGTAAATTTTTTCTATCACTGAACCAACAGGAATGACGATTTGAAAAATAATGCGTGTGATTTTGATTTGGGCAAAGATAAGGTGACCCGCCTTCGACGACACCTGCTGGACTGGTATGACCTTAATCGCCGAGACCTTCCATGGCGCAGGACCACCGACCCCTATCGAATTTGGCTCTCTGAGGTCATGCTGCAGCAAACCCAGGTGGATACGGTCATCCCTTACTATGACAGGTTTTTAAAACGGTTTCCGGACCTGAAGACCCTGGCCGATGCGGACCTGAACCATGTCCTGAAAGCCTGGGAGGGGTTGGGGTATTATGCCCGGGCGAGAAACCTGAAACAGGCGGCGTCTGTTGTATCAACCAAACACCAGGGCCGTGTGCCGGATGATGAGGACGATTTCCGTGCATTGCCAGGGGTCGGCGACTATATCGGGGCGGCGGTACTCAGTATCGCTTTCCAAAAGCCGGTTGCCGTGGTTGACGGAAATGTGAAACGGGTTTTGGCCCGTCTGTTATTGATCGATGAACCGGTGAATAATGCGAAGGGTCATAAAACGTTTTCAGCTGCTGCGGATTGTCTTCTGGCGCGCCGCAAACCCCATCTATTCAATCAGGCGATGATGGAACTGGGTGCGCTGATTTGTCGACCAAAGAAGCCCACCTGTAAGTCATGTCCGATATGGCGCTTTTGTAAGGCGTATAATGAAAAGCAGGTCGACAGCTTCCCCCGGCGGATTCAGAACGCAAAAGTACCCCTTTACCCCATCGCTGCCGGGGTCGTCTGTAAAAAGAACCGGTTCTTGATTACCCGCAGAAAGCCCGAGGGACTCCTGGGAGGTCTGTGGGAGTTTCCCGGCGGGAAAATTTTAAAAGGTGAAACGCCCGAGGCGGCCTGTCTGAGAGAAATACGTGAGGAAGTGAATCTGGATGTTGAAATAATGGAACATTTGACCACAGTAAAACACGCCTACACTCATTTTAAGATCATTATGGAGGTGTTTGTCTGTCGTTATGTGAAGGGGCGCATCAGGCTCAATGGGCCGGATGGTTTTCGTTGGATCAGCATAGGGCAGACCGATGCATATCCCTTTCCCAAAGCCACCCTGAAGGTGCTCCCGCATTTGAGGAAAAAAATAAAAAACTGAAACCCAAGGGCGCTTTACTTATCCCCTGGAAGATAGATGTTTCGTGTTCAGGAATTGTTTTCCAAACGCTTATGGCAGGGAATACAAAGGGTCCGGCCTTCGAAACGACGTGTGTGGGTCTCCATGGTCCTCTCGCCACACTGATCGCACTGAATTCCTTCCACGATCCGGGCCTTGCGGGGAATCGATTCCTCGGCTGGTTTCACGTCAAAAAGGTCTTTCAGATCGGCCGTCATGATGCGCTCGATCATGGCCTGTCTCGCCGACGCGAGTCTCTCCTCCTCTTCGGGTGTTAGCCCCTCCCGGCGCTGCTTTTGGTACAGAGCAGGAAGATCCCTGTCCGCGGCCCGCTGGGTATCGGAGCGGAGAGAAATCCGCATTCCTTTTTTATCGGATCGGCGATAAAAGGTGAAAACATTTTTCCCGTGGTCCATATGGATCAGGTTTCCTTTCCCGAAAGTACACCCTGTGAGATACTGGATCGCGTCCACCGCACAGTTGTCCGTTTCCACCACTGCCACCACCTCTTCATCCGGCGCCCTTTGGAAGTCTCTCAGGACCAACTCGGAGACCCGAATCCCGATGGAAACCCCCGGGCAATTATGGCCATGGAAAGCGATGGTCTCCCGGATCCGCTCCGGGGGGATTGCTGGTTGCGCCATGGTTTTTTCCTCCTTTCAATAGTACGACGTTGTTATATGGCATTGCATCTTTGTGACTCTGAACTTGATTTTTCAGGGAAATGACATGCCACCTCACGGTGATCCCATTGCCTGAGTGCTGGCGTTTCCTTTCCACAGACCCGCTGCGCCTGTGGGCACCGGAAGAAGAACGGGCATCCTCCTTTTTTTTCTCCTTCCTCTGATCGACGAGATATCCCCTTTTGACGGCCCCCAACACTCTCCAACAAAAACCGTGTGTAGGGATGGGTGGGGCATGCCATCAGCCGGGGGGCGGGCCCTGCCTCAACCAGCGCTCCGCGAAGCATGACACCCATGCGATCGCTGATCTTCCGAGCGACTCCCATGTCATGCGTCACAAAAAGCAAGGTGAGACCCCGTTCCGTCTGGAGATCCAAAAGGAGTTTCAGGACCTTTGCCTGCACGCTGGGATCCAGGGAGCTGGTGGGTTCGTCCGCGACGATTAGAGAAGGCTCGAGGACCAGTGCCCGGGCGATACACACTCTCTGAATCGCCCCCATGTTGAGTTCATGGGGGTATCGGGCCAAAAAGGATTCGTCTGTGGACAGATGCACTTCCTTCAACACCCGGGTGACGTGAGACTTTATCACTCCCCTGTTTATGCCCGGTTTGTGGATTTTCAGGGGTTCAGCCACGATATGGAATACGGAAAAACGATGACTCACAGATTCGGCCGGGTTCTGATAGACGACGCCAATCTGACGGGCCGTCAATCGCGGGTTCGCACCCTTCTCAGGATCAGCTTGCGGATCATGAAAAATGCGCTCCCCAACATCCGGTTGAAGAGCCCCGGCGGCGATCATGGCAAGGGTCGTCTTGCCCGAACCGGTTTCCCCCACCAGGCTATAAACTTCGCCGCACCGAAGGACCAGGCCCGTTGGATTTAACGCCCGGATTTCTCCGTAGGACTTGGCTACGCCCTGAAGGGTCAAAAGATCGGCGATCCCGTGGCGGAGACACCGCACCGAATGATCGCCGATCCTTTCAAGGGAAACATCCTCATGTCGGCAGCGTCCGATGGCCTGGGTGCATCGGTTCTGGAAAAGGCAGCCTTCCGGAGGGGCGTGACCGTCCTTGTGGCTTGAGCCGGGCACCTGGATGTGACTGTGACGGTATGTCTCACCGTCCCGCCTGCCATGTTGATGGATCATCCGGTAGAAGGCGTCACCCCGGATGCCGCCCAAGTCTCTGGCCGTTGCCATGGTCGGGTAGGACCGGTAAAGCGCCAGGGTATAAGGATGATAAGGTTCCGTGAGGAGGTCACCGGCAGGAAGGATCTCCATGATCTGCCCCAGGTAGAGAACTGCCGTTAAATCTGCATTTTGGGACGCGAACTCCAGGTCATGGGTGATTAGCAGGACGGCCTTGTTCGATGATTTCGCCTGATGGATCACATCGGTCACGATGCCTTTGTTTGCGGCATCCAGGGCAGAGGTCGGTTCGTCCAGGATGAGGACCTCCGGATCCAGAATTCCCGCCATAGCGATGAGAACGCGCTGGGCTTGCCCGCCGCTCAGTTGATGGGGGTAGCGGGAGTGATACGCCGCTCCCAGCCCGAGACCCTCAAGGACCCCGCCCGCCCGCTGCTGTGCTACGGTTCGGTCCCATCCCAGGTGCTGAATCAGCGGCTCGGCCACCTGGTCGATAATTCGGTGGACCGGATTCAGATGGGTTGCGCCGTTCTGAAAGACCATGGCCAACCGGTTCCAACGAAGCTGACCGAGAATTTTTTCCTCCCTTGGCGAAAACGTTCGTTCATGGAACTTTAGTTTCCCTGCTGTGGAAGCGTTTTCCGGCAGCAATCCCATACAGGCAAGGGCCAGCGTGGTTTTGCCGGAACCGGATTCTCCAATCAACGCAAGGCATCGGCCCGACGGAAGATGCAGACGGATCCGGTCCAACGCTTGTATCGCATGATCTCCGTCCCGATAAAGGACACTGAGGTTATCAATCGTCAAACTCACGGGGTCCTCCCGCTCAATGCCGCCCTCAATCGCGGATCGAGGATCCTTTCCAGGCTGATGGCCAAAAAGGTGACCGACACGATCATAAAAGACAAACAAAGAATGGGTGGCATCAGCCAGTTCCACCAGACATCCATGTAATAGAAATTCAGGGCGTAGTTGATCATCAGACCGAGAGACTTGCGGGTCGGATCGAGCAACCCCAAAAAACCCAAAGATGCCTCCATAAACATGGCCATTTTCGCCTTGGCCGCAAGTCCGATGAGATAGAGAGGGAACATCTCCGGAATCAGATGCCGTCGGATGATGTAAAAGCCCCCGCCACCCATCTGGACGGCGGCGCGAACGTGAAGGCTCTGCCTGAGACTCAGGGTCTGGGCCCGGATCCCCTTACTGATGGTGGGCCACATGAAACCCGCCAGGATCAGGGCAAGCGTCCACGGTGTCGGTCTAAAAAAAGCAGCGGCAAATATCAGGATCATGATCGCCGGAACCGCGAGCAAGACATCGGCGATTCGCATCACGATCATGTCTACGAATCCGCCGAACCATCCGGCTGAAGCGCCCAGGATCACCCCGATGCCGAGGGCGGCAAAGGCGCTGATGAAGCCGAATAGCATTGTGTTTCGGACGGCATAAAGCAGTTCGGAAAAGATATCCTGACCCCCGTCGTTGACACCCAGATAATGGGTTTCCGACGGCGGCGAAATCGGTACAAACGACATGTCCCAAGGATCGAAAGGCGCCAAAAAAGGCCCCAGCAGGGAAATCACCATGAAAATGACAGCCAGGCCGATCCCCGTCATGAACAGAGGATCTTTCAGAGACGTTTCTCTAAAACGCACGTGCATGATCGATCCTCGGGTCAATAATCCTGTAGACGAATTCGAGAGATAGAATCACTGCCAACACCATGAGTGAAGATATCAGAACAACGCCCTGGATAACCGGTAGGTCCCTCGCCTGAATGGCGTTAAACAGTAGGGTTCCCAATCCCGGGTAGGCGTAGATCCGTTCCACCACCAGTGCGCCTGTGATCATGAAGGCCAAACGCAGACCGAACCGCGTTACCAGGGGGAGCAGCGCATTTCTCGCACCATGGGCGTATCGAACGCGGCAGGGTGAAAGGCCCTTGGCCCGGGCCGTAATCATATATTGGGCCTTGATGACCATGACCATGCTGTTCCGGGTCAGTAGAAAATTCCCAGGAAGATATGCCAAAACAAGCGTTACCAAGGGCAAAACCAGGTGGTGCATCACCCCCGCGATACGATCCACCATGGATAGATCGGCATAGGCCGTCTCGGCCCCGGCCGATGGAAACCATCCCAGATTCAGGGAAAAAATAAGAAGCAGCAGAATCCCTGTGCTGATCTCCGGGACCCCCTCCAACACTGTCATCCCACTCACCATACCCCGTTCAAGAACAGTGGATCGGCGCCAGGCCACTTCCACGCCCGCAAAAAAGCCGACGACCAAGGAAATCAGGTGTGCAAGACCCACCAAAAGGAGCGTCCACGGCAGCGCCTCAAAAAACAGTTGTGAGACAGGGCTCAAAAAAACGTAGGAGTACCCCCAATCCAGACACGCAAGCCGGATGATGTAGGAGCCAAATCCCCCCCGGTCACCCGTGTAGTACGCTCGCAGTTCCGCTTCCTGCGCCTCGGAAAGGGTGACCTGGGAACTGCCGTACATGGCGGTAACAAAATCTCCAGGGAGGAGCCTGGGCAAGGCGTAGCTCAGGTAGACCATGGCCAGGGCGGCAAGGCAGAATGCGGCCACAAGGGCCATATGCCGGGAGTGTCGATATTTGAATAGGGATATCATGATCTGCTCTAAAGACCCTTAGATCAGCACCATTCTGCCTTATCTGACCAGGGACATCTTGTTCTGCGGGATGGGGATGCCCAAAGCGATGCCGCCTTTCGTGTAATACCATTTGATACCCTTTTCAGGATTGTAGGCGGCCATTGTTTCGGGGTAGTAGAGGGAGATTGCCGGAATTTCCTGGGCATAAATCTCTTGACACCGGAAAACCAACGCCTTGCGCTTGGTGGGGTCCATCTCACGCATTTGTGCCTTCACCAGGTCCAGCAATTCGGGGTTTGCCCCATATCGGGCGGAATTGACCGAACCACTGCTCTTCCCGGGCTCGATCATTCGCTCAAGGATCATGGCATCCCCTAATAGGCCGCCGTGACCGGATATGGCCAAT
>Ga0180432_10010036_pt1 | contig 11426 bp, 5 predicted proteins | sample SS_ome_10_FD_132414 | JGI IMG/M metagenome (GOLD analysis project Ga0180432, IMG submission 132414) | Hypersaline lake sediment archaeal communities from the Salton Sea, California, USA - SS_1_MS_2 metaG | ecosystem: Environmental > Aquatic > Non-marine Saline and Alkaline > Hypersaline >... | reverse complement strand
GCGAGTTGGGAGAAGTACGAGAGCGAGCTTGAAGACAACGGTGATGATCCAACGCCACCCGCACGCGACCTTGGCAAAGAAGCCTTGTTAATGGCAATGCGTCAGGAGATCCCGACTCACATCCATGTAGCAACGGCATCCGAGATCATGTCGGCAATTCGCCTCGCCGACGAGTTCAATCTGAACTTGAGCCTCTGCCACTCCTACTGGGTACACTTGCTCGTCGACGCGCTGGCGGACCGCAAAGAAGAACTCCATATCAACATCGGCCCGCCGATGTTCTTCAGCTATTTCGACGACGCACTCACGTTCAAGAACAACCCCGCCATCATGGCAAACGCCGGTTACAGGGTTTCATTGCAGACGGACGCCCTGGGCGGCGGGCAGCAAAACCTTCGGCATCTGGCAATGCTCACCGTTCGTTACGGGATGGATGAGGATGATGCGCTTCGTGCAATCACGCTGGCACCCGCCGAAGCGATGGACCTCGAGGAACGCATCGGAAGTATCGAGGTGGGCAAGGACGCCGACCTGGTGCTGCTCGACGGCGAGCCGTTTGACATGCTCGCCGAGGTCCAGACCGTTGTGATCGATGGCAACGTCGAGTTCGAACGTGAGATGACCCCAAAACCGGACCTCAGTTCGTTTACGGTTGCCGATCGCAGCATCGCGATCCCTTCGGACATCAACGAGTCGAGCAGAATCGCCGTCCGCGGCGGAACAGTCTTCACGATGACCGGCGATCCGATCGAGGGCGGCACGGTCCTTATCGAGGGCGGCAAGATCACGCGTGTCGGAGCCGGCGTGCCCGTTCCGAGAGGGTACACGGTGATTGACGCCGAGGGCTTCGTGGTAATGCCGGGCCTCGTGTCGCCGCGCTCGCACGTTGGCATAGGCAGCAACTGGCGACGACAGAGTCACATCGATGAGACCTCGAAACCCGTCGTACCAGCGATGGAAGTAATCCATGCCGTCGAGCCCCATGCGCCGCAGTTCAGCCATGCCCGCGAGCTCGGCGTAACGACGGCACTTGTCACACCCGGAGATCGAAACGTGATCGGCGGCCAGGGATCCATACTCAAGATGTCGGGTGTTGTGGTCGACGAGATGATCGTGAGCAAAAACGCCACAATGGTCTTTGGGTTCGGCCGATCGAGCAAGCGTGAGAACAAAGCTCCAATGACACGCATGGGCGTTGCCGCCCTCTTGCGAGAGACACTGGTAAAAGCGCAGGAGTACATGCGTAAGGTCGACGCTCACGATGAAGACGACGATCCGCTCAAACGCGTTCTCGACATGGAGGCGCTGCTACCTGTGCTGCGCGGTGAGACTCCCGTGCTGGTGCACGCCGAACGCAGAGACGACATCTATACCGCTCTCAGGATCGCCGACGAGTTTGGCCTCGAGATCATCCTCGACGGCGCGGTGGACGCATACAAGCTCGTGGACGAAATCAAGAGTCGAGAGATTCCTGTGATCATTGAGAATCTCTTCCGAGGCATCGGCGCCATAGAGGATGAGGGGTTCAATCCCCGAATGCCCGCTCTGCTCTCGGAGGCTGGAGTGCGCATCGCCTTCCGCCCAAACATCAACTCCGGCTGGTACACCCCAGGATCTGCATCACCAGGCGGTGACATGCTCGAGATCGCTGCGTTCGCGGTCAAGAATGGTATGGACATGAACGCTGCGCTACGAAGTGTGACTATTGATGCCGCCAGGATCATCGGAGTGGACGAGCGGGTCGGCAGCATCGAACGCGGCAAGGATGCAGATCTGCTCATACTACGCGGCCATCCTTTGCAGACACTCGCTGTCCCGGAAGCGGTGTTAGTGGATGGGGAACTCGTGTACAAACGTGATCCCATGGCTCGTCTGCGGCTGACTCCTGGAATGCAGAGGTAGAGATGATGCCGCTCACGAGGTTTCTCGGATTTATTGCGCTTAACGCTGTACTGTGGCCAGCGGCGCTTGGTGCACAGGGTGAGACAATTGCTCTCCGCGGAGCGCGACTGCTCACTATCACGCAAGGCGAGATCGAAGACGGCGTAGTCTTGATCAGCAATGGACGCATCGCGGATGTCGGATCCAACGTGTCCATTCCGTCTGGGGCAAGAGTCATCGACGTAACCGGCAAGACCGTCATGCCGGGAATGATTGACGGGTTCACCAACCTGGGCCTTGCCGACTATCCCTCATACGGCGAGGACGACGACGAAGGCACGACCCCGGTTACACCGCACATGCGCGTGGTCGATGGGCTGAACCCAGGCAACCGGTTTTTAGTGCTGGCCAGGAATTCGGGTGTGACAGCAGCGCTATGTGCACCGGCGGAAGGAAACCTGTTCACCGGTCAGAGTGCACTCATACGCACGCACGGCGCCACGGTGGACGACATGGTGATCAGCGCACCCATTGGCGTGCACGTGACTTTGGGGGAGCCGCCGAAGCTCCGCTACGGTCCTAAGAACACACGGCCAATGACGCGCATGGGATCGGCCGCGCTACTGCGGCAAACGCTTATACAGACACAGGAGTATGCCGACAAACTGGAGCGCTATGAGCGGAAGCAGGCGTCAAATGACGAAGAGGAAGAGAACAAATCGTCACCTCCTGCCAGAGATCTCAAGCTCGAATCACTGTTGCCGGTTCTACGCGGTGAAATCCCCCTGATAGTCAGTGCAGACCGGTTTGATGATCTTCACACAGCGCTCAGGATCGGCGAGGAGTATGGAGTGCCTATGGTCCTGAATCGTGGCGCCGAGGCTCACCGCGTTGCGAGTGTGATGGCTGATAGGGGAGTCCCTTTGGTATGGGGGCCGGCCGGTGCGTCGTATCAGGAGCTCGAGGCCATGCATGGAAGCCTTCGGACTCCAGCAATGCTGGCAGACGCAGCCGTGGTCTTTGCCTTTCAGACGGGTGGAATCGACAATGTCGACGGGTTGCTCCAGCAGGCGCGTATCACGGTGGCAAATGGCCTATCGCGCGAAGCGGCGCTGAAGGCTCTCACAATCAATCCCGCGCAAATCTTTAGACTTGCGGACCAGCTCGGCTCACTGGAGGTCGGGAAGTCAGCGGATCTGGTTGTATTAAGCGGCGATCCGCTAGAAGAAATGTCGACCGTGGAGATGGTGTTCATTCAGGGAGAGATGGTGGTGGAACGGTAGGAACGTTCAATATCCAATGTCCAAGTGCGGTACACTTGGATATTGGATATTCCATGTTGGACATTCAGACTTCTCTCACAGTACCGCAGAACTCCACCACTACAAAGGGAACTATCAGATAGCGATGGAGCCGTACCTTATTCTCCCCGCACCACTCCTTTCCTCGCTTTCCCATCTACCAACACTTGCAACGGCTGCTCCAGCCGAATATGGCGGACGACGCCGTCGAGTTCCTCGGCTGCCGACGTTTGTTGGTCGAGCCAATCCCAGTTCACGTGCCCCACCTTTCTGCTGTTGTGAACCGTGATGTACGCGATCCCAAAACAGGTGATGTTCTGGAAAAAATGAGAGCCGTAAGACGGGTCTACCTCGAGGTCCGGGAAATCAGTTTCCACTATCGCTCGGGCCGCGGAGATCTGTGACCATTTCACAGGTACGCCGAGCCAAGGATCCTGAGACCCCCACCTGCCGGGGCCTATTAATAGGTATTCGCGCCCCTCGTCGGCGATTCGCCTGTTGACTCGCTCGACTGCCGATGCCACCTGACGTGTTGCCGAGCGATCGATCAACTTCGGGGAGATCACCACGAGGTCGGAAACCGACATCCTACGTCCATGGCCGAGCGCGTCATCCGAGTAAACCACGGTGTCTTTCGAGTTGCCGATATCTACGTCCAGATCACCGGTCAACTGCTCGACCATTAGCGGTCTAACCTGCAACAAGTTCAGCACCGGGGTTTCGTTTCGGTCCTCTCCAGCCTGCAGCGCAAACTCGATCTCGACCGGGCATTCCATGGCTGCCTGTGCCATCTGTAGTACACGCTGCAGGATCTCGGGGAGTGGGTAGATGTTGCCTTTCAAGAGGGGCGCGAAGGTGACAATCGGAGTTCCGCGCGGATCGTGGCCCATAACGATTCTGTCGTCGTCGCGTATGTAGCTCGACAAGAGCATGTCGGCTGAGCCGTGTTTTACCGCCTCTCCCACCTCCAGATGCGGCAGGTTGGAGTCGGGTGGCATGGTGGAGATGATATCGTGGCGGACCATGTCGAGTGCGTAGAAGCGACGCTGTACCGTGCGGAGGGTGTCCTTGACGCTGGAGAACTGCGGCAACACGTCTGGATATCGTGGGCAAAACCTGAACGCCTCAAATCCTTCAACGACCGATTTGCCGAGCCCCAATGCCACCTGTGCAACGCCATCCTCAGGCTGCATCTCGCCGAACGGGTAGAAATTGTAGGACGATGCGAGGCCGGACAGGGTGGGGTAGAAGACATCACCGTGACGAGCGCCCACCAGCCGCTGCAACAGCACGGCCATTCGCTCCTCTTCTATCCTATGTGGGGTCCCTAACAGGTAATCACGTGCGGCCTTCAAGAATGTGGAGGCATACACCAGCTTGATGGCTTCCAAAAGCTGGGCAAGACGCACGTCCAAAGACGGGTGATTGTTGGGCAGCATCACCGTTGCGTAGACACCGGCAAAAGGTTGGTAGAGGGAGTCCTCCAATATGCTCGATGACCGAATCGCCAGCGGCTCCCTGAGCTCCTCCAGGAATACCGCCAACTCCGTTCTGCGGTCGTGGTTGAACCGGCCCGATCGAAACCGGCAGTGAATCTCTTCGTCCGTCATGGAATGCACTTCGCGTGGCAGAAAACGCAAGCTGTTCTCTGCCAAAAACTCCTCGAAGATGTCGCTGGCCACCGCGACCGTTTGAGGAACGTCGATCTCAACGTCGGTTGTTTCGTGCCATTCCTTCGTCAGCAGCTTTTGGACGAACGCGAGACCCCTGCCCTTTCCGCCGAGTGACCCCGACCCGATCTTGGCAAACGCGACATACTCATCGAACGTCTCGGTCGCGTAGTCGATGATTACCTGGCGCTGTATCTGCCGCAGGTAATCGGTTATCGACGTGATCAAGAACTGCTTGAGTTCCTGAATCGATGTGAAGTCATCGACTCGGCGTGGGCGCATCAATGATGCGAGCTCAAACTCGGTGCGCGCCTTCAGCCATGCAGAAAAATGATTCCGTACGGCATGGTGACGGATTGATTCTTCCGGCACTTCATGCAACGCTCGGATCATGCCCCGCAAATCGCGGGCTCTGGCAACCTCCTTGCCATCGGCGTCTTTGAAGACGAAGTCACCAAACCCGAAATGGTCGATTACGAAGTGGGCAAGCTCGTCGAGCATCTGCGAGGAACGCTTGTGAAGAAACATCGCGCCCAACTCATCGCAGGCCTTTTTGTGGGTTTTGCTGGTTGATTGCACCAGCAACGCGAGGTCGGGTACCTGTTCACGAACCCGACGGGCCAGCTGCAATCCGGCATCGTCCACCAGTTCTCCTTTAACGGGGAACCGGACATCGGTGATGAGGCCGAGAACGTTGTCGCGATACTTGCCGAACATGCCCCACGCTTCCTCGTAGTTTTGGGCGAGCAGGATCTTTGGTCTCGCGCGGATACGAAGCAGGCGATGGGAGAGATTCAATCCCTCGGCCATCAAACGGCCGGTCTGTCTCGTTACCTCGGTATAGATGTGCGGTAAATATGCCGAGTAGTACCGGACCTCGTCCTCTACCAGAATAATGACTTGAACGCCCCCCTCGAGCACGTCTATGTCCGCATTGCGCTGATCTTCCACCTGCTTGATCATCGCGACGAGGGCTTTGACATGCCCTTGCCATAGGAACAAGAAGTCGACGTTCCCGGATTCTCGAAGTTCGTCGAGCTCGGGGAGGTTCCATGCATGGGCTGCCAAGACACAGAATGAGATATCGGGTCGCAGTTCCTTTACCCTTCGCGCAAATTCGCCCACTTCCATATCGGGCAGGCGAGGGCTCGCAACCACCATCTGGAAGTTCCGTGCTTCGGACTCAAGCAGGTGCAGCGCTTCGGTCGCACTCGTCGTGGGTGATATATGCGGCGTGAATCGCAGGCTGAGCGCGAGGTGCCTGTATTCCTCGAGCAGGAGTTCAGTGAGCTGACCATCTTCTTCCAATACGAAGGTGTCATAGTGCGACGCGACAAGTAGGATCTCCTGAACTCGGAACTGCATCAGGTTCCTGAACTCATCGGCGCGAGTTGCGTAGCGTGTGGTCAGATCAGGTTGTTGTTTCATAGTTGGCCCATGCGGAAGTGAATCGGGCGGGGAACGCTTGGAACGATCTCGACTACTCCGTGGCCGAGAAAAAGAAACCTTCGCTGATGCACGCGGCCATGTCGTTCAGATATTCGATGAACCGCGGTCGCGTGACACCCTCGTGAACTTTCACCACTACCGGCCAGCGAGATGCGGCGTAGTCTTCATCGACCGACCCGGATACTGCCGTTTTGCCGTAGATCTTTCCGTAGAAGTGGTCACCTGCCCACCTCTCAGCTTCGTCAGCAAGGTAGATGCCGCAGCGAGGTCCGTGACCTGGAAATGACCTGTCGCCCGTGCCGCGAGTCTGGTCCACGCTCCGCCTTGGTGCCTCTTTCGACGTCTCCTTGTCCGATGGCGCCACGCCAGGCAGCCGCGTGCCGGTCCACCTCCAGTAGATGGCAGTACCGATGGCCGGATCCATGAAGAACCCTTCCTCGACGGCTTCAGCCAACCTCTCGAGATACCGCGTGAGCTGTTCGGCTGATACGTAGGCCTGCGCCTTGACGGTTACCGGCCAACGACACTCGGCGAAATCCTCCCCGATCGATGCCGTGAGAATCGGTAGATCAGTGTTGACCAACGACTTCTCCTCTTTTTGGTATGGGTCGTCCGTTCCGATTGTGTAAATGCCGCAAATCTGACCCATGCCGCTGATCGAACGTCGTGCCATTGGTTTGGTGCCTCCTTCACAAAGCGCGGCTGATGAAGCGATTTGTTACAGTACAGTAATTTACGCCGGAGCGCGGTGTAACGCTCGACTCATCTACCTTGGGCGCTGCCCGCGCCGCGCGGGTCGGCTCCACCGAAAAACCGGATTGGCCTGCCCAGGTCGTCATATTCGATGACCAGACCGTGAGCATTTCCCAAACCACGGGTGATGCCGATTTTGTGGCCCATGCCGCTGAGTGCTCGGAGCACGTCTTCCGATATTGTTGCTTCCACAGCGAGCGAGTCGGGCTCGTAGAAGCTAACTCGCGGTGCGGCTATGGCTTGCTGGATGTTCATGCCAAATTCCACCGCATTCATGACAATCTGAGGTATGGTTTGGCCAATCGTGTGGCCACCTGGCGTGCCGACGACAATCCACGGCTTGCCACCTCTCATCACGAACAGCGGAACATCGCCGGAAAGTTTGTGCCTTCCCGGGAATGCATCCATGGGGTTACCCTTAGGCTCGAAGGTGCAGTATGCGAGCGAGTTGTTGAGCCAGATACCTGTCCCCTCAGGCATGATCCGCGATCCGAACGCGTTGCCAAGCGTCTGCGTAGCGGATACCACGTTGCCCCACACATCAGCCACCACAAAGTGGGTTGTGTGCGAGCCTCCACCATCAGAAAAGGATGTTGGAGGTTCGAAAGAACTCGCTCTATCTGGGTTTATTTTCGACACTTCCTCGCGCCAGTAGCTCTCGGATAGCAGAACGTCCAAAGGTGGTGGAGCCACCTCCGGGTCACCTGCCCACCGCAACCTCGTCCAAAAGCCATGTTTCGTGACTTCGGCAAAGGTGTGCAGGTACTGCACCGAGTTGTGGCCCAACTTTGCCGGGTCGGTCATACTCATCATTCCTAGCCGGACGAGTGCTGGGAACGAATTGGCAGGAGGAGATGCAGTGACTACCTCGTAACCGCGATACCGTATCGCTATGGGGTTCCACCACTCTGCTTCGTTTGCGGAGAGATCGTCGATGGTGAGAAACCCGCCGGCTTTCCGCATGGCTTCATGAATCGCCAATCCGAGGCCGCCTCCGTGTACTACTCCCGAACCGTATGTGGCAATCATCTGGAGCGAACGGGCTAGGTCCTTTTGGACCAACATGTCACCGATCGCGAGCGGTTCTCCGTCACGACCGTAAAACTCCTGCGCGTGCGCAGGAAAGTTCGGAAAGGCGCTTTCAATGGAACTCGCTGTACGTTCGTCCAACTCGAAGCCGGCACGGGCCGTTTCTATTGCCGAAGAGAACAAACTCGGCCAGTTCAACCGTCCGTAGCGTTCCCACATAGCTTCCCAGGCGTTCGCATTGCCTGGGGTAGACACAGCCTTCGCCCCTCTCCGATTTTGCCGGTAATTCGGCGTCGGTTCCCTGTAAACGTCCGAATCGACGGCCGCCGGAATCCTGCCGGACGGGTTGAGGAACCAGGTTTCACCAGACATCGCGTCGTAGATCAGGATCGTGCCGTACCCTCCGATTCCCGACATCATCGGCTCCACCACATTGAGCATGGCAGCGACCGCTACCGCCGCATCAAAAGCATTGCCGCCCGCATCCAGAATCTCGAGACCTGCGGTCGTCGCGAGCGGGTGTGCAGAACTCACCATTCCTGCGAGCCCGAAGGCTGGCGTCTCGTCCGTGTTGACAGTTGGCGTCTCCTGCGCTGACACCTGATAAGCGAAAGCGGACAGCAATACCGTAAGGATACGGAATGTCCGGCGGTTGCTGGTAAATATCTTCGAATACATCGGCGATCCCCGGTTAGAAAGACGATTATCCAAACAATTGTACGCACCTCGTCTTTGGACGCCAGGGTTGCTGCGATACAGAGTCGGCTGAAGGCGATCGCACGGCTATCAGCATGCCAGTCGATGGGCTACATTGTCAGGTTCCAGGAACGAACAGCAAAAGCAAAACAGCAACCCCCCGGCGGGTGACCCAACTCGATCGGGAATGAGGAGTGAGCAGCGATGAGTGGTGAATTCCAGAGCCCAATCCCTATCAATGAACCCGTGCGTTCCTACGCACCCGGTACTCCAGAGCGGACCGCTCTCAAGGCGAAGTTAAAGGAGATGGCGTCCGAGGAGATTGAGATACCGATTCTAATCGGCGGCGACGAAATCAGAACCAAAAAGGTGACCAGCAACGTGATGCCGCACAATCATGCGCATTCGCTGGCCAAGTGGCATTGGGCGGGTTCCAAAGAAGTCGAAAGCGCTATCAAAGCGGCGGCCGATGCACACGCCGAATGGTCGAATTGGACCTTCGAACAACGTGCAAGCGTCGTTCTCAAAGCAGCCGAGCTGCTGTCGACGACATGGCGAGATACCGTCAACGCAGCCACCATGCTGTGTCAGAGCAAGACTCCACATCAGGCGGAGATTGATGCCGCATGCGAGTTGATCGACTTCCTGCGCTTCAACGTCTTCTTCGCCGAGCGTCTCTATCAGGACCAGCCCATTTCGGGGCCAGGCATTTGGAACCGAGTGGAATACCGGCCGTTGGAAGGCTTCATATATGCAATAACTCCTTTCAACTTCACGTCGATCGCGGGTAACCTGCCGACCTCTCCCGCGCTGATGGGCAACACGGTGATCTGGAAGCCGTCGCGGACGACCATTTTGAGTGGGTATTATCTGGCCAAGCTGTTCGAAGAAGCTGGGATGCCTCCGGGCGTGATCAATTTCGTACCTGGAGAGTCCGGCGACATCACTGACGTGATCTTGAATCACCGCGATTTCGCGGGAGTGCACTTCACCGGCTCGACCCCGGTGTTCCAGAGTTTCTGGAGGACGATTGGCGAGAACACCCCGAACTACAAGTCGTATCCACGAATCGTCGGCGAGACCGGCGGCAAGGATTTCATAATCGCTCATCCGAGCGCGGACGCGGACGCACTGACAACCGCCATCGTGCGTGGCGCCTACGAGTATCAAGGCCAGAAGTGCAGTGCAGTCTCGCGGGTGTATTTGCCGGAATCGCTTTGGAAGAGGATGCGAGACCAGCTGCTGTCGCAGGTCGAAGGCATTCAGATGGGCGACGTGACCGACTTCAGAAACTTCATGGGTGCGGTCATCGACAAGAAAGCGTTCGAGAAGATCACCAGCTACATCGAGGACGCGAAGAACACATCCGATGCCGATGTGCTGGCTGGCGGAGAATCCGATGGTTCCGAGGGCTATTTCATAAGGCCCACGGTCATCCAGGCCAAGAAACCGGACTATGTCACCATGGTTGAGGAGATCTTTGGGCCGGTGGTCACCCTCTACATCTATCCCGACAAGAAGTGGGAGGAAACCCTCGAGCTGGTCGACACCACTTCGCCCTACGCTCTGACTGGTGCGGTGTTCTCCAGCGACCGGAAGGCAATTCACCAGGCTCACAAGGCTCTCAGGCATTCGGCAGGAAACTTCTATGTGAACGACAAACCGACCGGAGCCGTAGTGGGCCAGCAGCCTTTCGGTGGATCGCGTGCCAGCGGTACGAACGACAAGGCCGGGTCGATGCTGAACCTCGTGCGCTGGGTTTCCGCACGAACGATCAAGGAAACCTTCGTACCGCCGACGGATTACATGTATCCGTACATGGGTGGCGAGTAACGACCAGCTGACTCCTTGAAGCCACGGCGAGACGCAGGCTTGTGGGCCGACAAAACATGTCGGCCCATTGTCTTTGCGCAAAAAACTTGAGTCGCGGAACGGATTTTGCCAATTTGGTGACCAACTCCGGAAGGAACTGCCGATGACCCTCGGAAATTGCAGGTCTACAGTGGGGCTGTTAGGGCTGCTCGCCCTCGCCACCGCTTGCGAACCAGCGTCGATATTGGAAGCTCGCGAACAGCTCGCGCGTGGAGGTGAACGCACTATCGTCTATGCGCTGCCGATCATCGATACGGTGTTCAAGGTGGAAACGCTGCTCGAAGAATCGGATATCGACACGATTGCGGGGGGGCTCCTCGCGGTTGAAGTGGAACAGCAGGCAGATACGGTCGAATTCGGTGAAGAACTCGAGTTCGAAAATGTCGAATTGGATACAATGGTTGTGGACTTCACGCCCGCTGCCCTCACTGTGCCACCGGGTACAGAGGTCAACTTCTCCGTGGTCTACGACGGACTGGCAACCGACACGATTCTCGATAATGTCGATACGGTAGTGGTCTATGCCGGCACGCTGTCGGTCACGACCCGGAACAGATTGCCGATTCCGATGTCGTATACGGCAACATTGAATGGTTTTAGACAATCCGGTGGAGCGCCTCTACAGGGCGGTGGGACAGTGCCAGCCGCGCCGGGCGACGGTTCTTATACCAGCCATGTACTCAACTTCAACCTCGCGGGCGTGACGGTCGTTCCGGCGTCCGTGAGCGTAACAGTGGTGGGGAGCGGAACTGTTGGAGGGACTCCGATACCGGGC
>Ga0180432_10010035_pt1 | contig 11426 bp, 18 predicted proteins | sample SS_ome_10_FD_132414 | JGI IMG/M metagenome (GOLD analysis project Ga0180432, IMG submission 132414) | Hypersaline lake sediment archaeal communities from the Salton Sea, California, USA - SS_1_MS_2 metaG | ecosystem: Environmental > Aquatic > Non-marine Saline and Alkaline > Hypersaline >... | reverse complement strand
TCTACTCTTGCTTACAATACTCGTGTTGGTTCCAATGGTATTGTTGTACAAAGCTCGGGATCTACTGACATCCACCCCAACTCTCTACTTGTTGGTTTTGATGGCAGCACTGATATTGGCTCCGTAATTGAAGAAGCTCTTATTAGTGCCCGTGGTCCTCTGACTATTGAATCCGCCAGTGGTATTTCTGTTAGTGCAGAACACTGGGGAGTTGTTACTGATACGTTCTCAAACGTTATTAGTTTTGGCAATGTTGGTATTACTGCTGGTATTGGCACAGACGAAAGCTTAGGTCAGACACAGTTATTACCTTGGGGCGGTAGTGGTAGATTGACTTATGAGTTTGGTCCTAATGAGGCTTGGCACACTAGCCCAAGTCACACGTCTGATAAGTTCCCTCTTCCTCATTCTGGTCAAGTAAACCAGATGATTCTTGAGGCGTTACCTCCAACACCAAGTTTACAGGAAACCTATGAGGTTAATCCTGACGTTGCCCTGAATGATGGCGACCTAAGAATCATCGCTTCCGATGACAAGCTTGTTCTTGGAACCTTTGGCAACAAGGCCGAGGTCAACATGTCTGGTGTCGTCGGGGGGCCATTTGATACGGACCATGAGCTTGGTGATCTAACCATGATGGCTCACGGTCTTGCGGATCGTGACCCGGGGGCGACCAGCCTGGATGATGTAGCTGCTCTATCTCTTGGTATTCCAAGCATTGCAGTAGGCACGAATGGTTCCGGTATTGCTCCGATTGTTCCTGCGTCTGGTATCACTCGTTACAAGAACAGTGCCTTGCAAACATTTACCGCCGCCGTCGCTACTAATATTATATTTGATTTAGAATATTTTGATAATGATCAGTTTTATGCTTATGACTCAAGTGTAACTGGCATCAGGGTGTTTGTTCCTGGTTTATATAGAGTTGATGCTAATGTTTTACTCTTCTCTAACCAAACATCTAGTGTAACGTCGTTGTTAACTCGTAATGGCGTAAACCTTAATGGATTTAGTGCAGCACAATTAGTTTTCCAAAACACTTTCACTAGTATGCACAATTATGGTCTATTAAATTTAAATGCCGGAGACTATATTAGCATTAGTGCTGCTGGTACCGGTGGAGGTTCACTAACTGTATTTTCTGCCGGTGACGCATCTATAAATCTTGAATACAAAGGTCCGCCGAGGGGACAAGCCGGGGGATAATATGTTACTACTGCTGGTGCAAGAACAGGTGACCACTTTTGGATCGCTACTTGAGACGTTTGGACCCGTGGGTGTTGCCCTGGGGGCAATGTGGTTTATGTTGCAGAAACATTCGCGTCGTGTGGATGATCTTGAAAAACAACAACAGGACGAGCACAAGCTTCATCTTGAAAGCCACAAGGAAATGATTGAGGATTACGTGGAACTTATTAAAAGTAATCAAAACGTAATAGGCAATCTAACTAACTGTATCAAGGCGATCAAAGATACATTGGATCGTATAGAAACGAAAAAAGACGACTAAAAAGTCGCCTCTTAAAATAGTCGGTAGTGCGTTAGCACTATACGATCTTCGGAGTATTAGGGCCGGGCCTTTGGGTTCGGCCCTCTTTTCGTGCTTGGTCGGCAGCCATACTCGCTTCGGGAGTCATGACGGCAGCACCAAACGGCTTTGTCTCCGGACGTTGGAAGAACGACAGGATGTCACTCTTTAATGATTGACGCACCTCGGCGGGCACGTCGTACTGTTCTAGTCGTTCGCGGATAAGACGATCCAGCGTTTGACTTAGGTCTGTGTTTCTATCACTTGCCATGTTTAAACCAATTCTCTCTTAACTTGTTTAGTGCTCTTTTGGCCCGCATGCTATGAATTGCTTGCTCAGCCTTCTGCACCCGATCAGCCATCTTTTTGCTGTGTTCTACATTCAGCATCCGACCGTGTGCCTCATTGATGGTGTCGGAAATGTCGTTACACGGCTTCTTGCGAAAGAAAACGACTGATCTAATTGAAGGAATAACATTCCATTTTAAAGCCTGTTGCCACGAGGCACACTCGGGGTCAAGTGCTTCTGCTGTACCATTGATCTCGTCTATGATTCTGTTGTCCCCGTATACCATAACGTCGTTGGGAACATCCATTTCAGACAATTCTTTGAGGGCAAGATAAAGCACCTTGTACGTGTGGTGGATCTCCTGAAAGATGGGATCCCCTTCTGTAGTAGTAGCCGGGTCACAGCATCGAGCAGCCTCGACGCCGTCCCCGGCTATATAGTAACCTTCTCTGTTAAAGAAGATCGAAATCATTGCATCTCTTGATACTGTAGCTTTTCTGTCTCGGTTACAACCGAAGCCGCACGAAGCGAGCCAGCCGCAGTATTTAGGATGATTTGCGTTCGCGGCGAGAGACCCATAACACCAGTGTCGGGGTTAATCCAGTCGAGTGCCCCACGAGCAAGTAATTCGTTTTCTACGATTAGTAGAATAAGAGTTAGCTCGTCATTATTGAGGCCAGAGTCACTCAGAAGAGGACCAATAAGGGTTCCAGTTCCCGGTGCTAGAGACTGAGTGGTGGCCGTTTCGAGAGCGGTCGCCGCTAGGTCTAGTTCCTCTTCCGTAACCAGTCCTTCTTCAAGGGCACGGTTAGCTGCAATCTTTACACCCAATTGAATATAAAGCTGCCATCGACTAAAATCGAGGTCGTTCATCTGCTCGACGGCTTCAATTCCTTGGCCGTCGCCAGTGGTAACACACGCCGCGTTACCCATTAGTAAGATACCAGCGATAGCTGGTGCAATCCAGAATTTATTCATTAGTCTATACTCCTTACGTTCGTTCCCTTGGGGGCTTTGGCGGTCATGTAAGACTTCTTGCCCTCTGCGGAAGCTTCTTCAATTTCCTTACCGCATTCAATGCAGTTTCTATACGCGAATCGTTTTTTGCCTCTCATGGTAATCTTGATGCGACTCTTATTGATATGAGTACAGCCGTCCACGGCACCTAGTGCCTTACTCACTGGAGTATCAGACGATAACTCCCTTTCTTCCTCAATAACACCAGCCTCACGAAGTTCGGCCTTCTTCTCGGCTACAAAGCCAGCGTCCGATTCTTCTGGCTCCTCAAAGACTTCATCTTCGAGGTCGCCAAGAGTACGTTTGGGGCGTTGCGGCTGAAATACTTCTTGTACTTCTGCCTCGAAGCTCCAGTTGTCGTCTAGTTCGTTACGACTATTGAGTTGAGCTAATAGTTTCTCTGCTGATGCAGAGCTTAGCTCATAGGTCATGTTAGATCTGGTGCCTTTCTTAGTAAGCTTGAGAGTAAAGATAGTATCATCTTCGGAGATCTCTTGTTTACTAAGGTCGCATTCGTGAATTACCCTTTTTGCCATTCTGATTCATGCCTCTTGTAAGCTTTTAGTACTTCTTTTACGATTCTACTTCGTTGAACCGTCTCAACGTCTTCCATTTCGACAGTGCCAACTCCGTCCACGTCAGCTAGTACATTGAGTGCTTCTGTCAATGCACTATTGCGTGGGTCGATATCACATTGATCTAGGTCGCCAGCAATTACCATCTTACAGTTTTTGCCAACCCTAGTCAAGATCATTTTCATTGCCGCACCGTCAAGCGGTACGTTTTGTGCCTCTTCTACAATTACAAAACAGTTGTTAAACGAACGTCCACGACACATACTTAGAACAGAAAACTCAAACTTCTGTTGAATTAGTTGATGAATATCCTGCTCATTATTAATGCATTGCCTTAGGTTGTCCTTGATAGATTCAACATAAGGAAGCACCTTCTCCTCAAGTGTGCCGGGTAGGGCACCGATTTTTTCTCCTGTGTTTGAGGGGATGTATGGTCTAATAATTACCACTCTTTGAATGCCGCCACGTTTAGACGCTTTGTTCATCATGGCTACGGCCTCAGCTACAGCCAAAAACGTCTTACCAGTACCGGCTAAACCGGTGCAGATGGTAATGTCGTTCTCTCGAATCGACTTAACGTAATCTTCTTGTCCTGGTTGTGGTTTCGGTGGAATAAAGTTCTTGAGCACGTTCTACCTCCCAGCCCGTGCCTTCTTTCGTGCTGCTCGGGCTCTTTTGTTTTTTGCACGTCTTTGTGCAATAGTTTTAGTCCTTTGGGGGGTGACTTTCATGCCAAATTTGGTCTTCTTGACCTGTTTTGTAAGTTGCTCCTCCAGATGTTTAGTGATTAGGACACCATTGAGGTGGTCCATTTCATGCATGACGGCACGAGCCCAGAAGCCCGTAAACGTCTCTTCGTGTGTACGTCCATCAATATCCATGTATTGTAGGACTACGCTCTTAGGTCGCGGGAATACCGCACCCATGCCCGGGAGGGACAGGCATGCTTCGCCGTCTTTTTTAGTTTCTCTACTGCGGCTAATGATAGTAGGATTAATATAGACGTTATTCTCCACCTCGCCATCGGCATTTTTACCATTACGAAGTAGAAAGATTCGACGCGGAACCCCAACTTGTACGGCGGCTAGACCAGCCGCGTCGTCACCAAGAGCATTCAGAATGTCATCCATTAGAATGATAGCCTGCTCGTCGGCGGGGGTAATAGGCATGTCGCAAAGCTGCGACTTCATTTCTAGCAGGGGAAATCTCTCCGGATCGCCAGGAGTAATAATGGGGTTCTGAACCTGCTCGTTTTGTTCTTCGTTCATGATAATAGTTCGTATCCGTCTTCGGTTACTACAAGACACCTTTCGGTGTGGGCGGTTAGTGTTTTGTCTGCCTTGCGGATGGTCCACCCATCCTCATCTATCATTATGACAGTATTTTCGTAAGTGACCACCGGTTCTATACAAATAGTTTGTCCAGTGGTTAAAATTTGTCGTCTATACTGGCTCTCTTCTATCTTCTGCCGTGTAGAGCTTTTAGATCTGTCGATGGAGCTTGGAATAAATGGGTCCAGGTGGATTTGCTGCCCAATAGAGTGCCCGCCCCACTGAGGCATGATGACGACCCCTAGGTCTTTAGCTACTTTCTCGGAAACTAATGCTAATTCTAGTAGGTTGCAACCGTTCTTGATTACATTTAGCTGTGCTTCGAGAATAAGCTCGGTAGCCTTTACTAAATGGGTCGCAGGTTCATTTACAGCACCAGGAATAACACGAGAACGAGCAGCGTCCACGAACCATCCATTGTATTCTGTGCCCACGTCAATAGTAAGCAAGTCGCCTGCTTGAATTACGTAATCTCCTGGAACGCCATGTACTACAACATCATTGGGGCTAATACACGCGGAGGCTGGAAAAGGAGAAGGGGCACCAGCGGGCTGATAGTCTTTGAACGCGGGAGTGCAGCCAGCCTTACGGATATACTGCTCCATCTCTGCGTCAATCTCTCGCAGGGTTGTGCCGGGAACAGCTTTGGCGAATCCCCATTCAATCGCGGATACGTTGACACGGCCAGCGTGTCTCATACTATCAAGCATTCTGTTTCTCTTTTTCAAGCCATCCCTTAACCGCTGTCCAATGCGGTAGGGTTATTCTATACGCCTTCTCAGGACTGCGTAAGTGATACGAGGGGTGATACGTGACCATAACTTTAGCTTCATGCTCGCCTGTTTTGTAGGTCATGTATCCTTTGTTCTCTAAAAAGAACTGACTGAGGGCACCCTTTACTGGTGAACCTTGCATTTGCTGCATTGCGATTCGACCAAGCAGAATAATAAGTTTTGGTTTTAGTAGCTGAATTTGTAGATCCAGTCGCCACTTGCAGGCTTCGAGTTCTTCGCCTCGTGGGTTGCGATTCTTTGGTGGACGACATAGTACGGCGTTCGTGATGTATACTTCTTCGCGACCCAGGCCAACGTATTTCAGAATACTATCTAATTTTTGGCCAGCTTTACCAATGAATGGCTTACCTTGAATGTCCTCATCTTCGCCCGGTGCTTCGCCAATGATCATCACCAGGGGATTATCAGGACCTTCTCCAAAGACCACCTGAGTTCGTTCTCGACATAGGTCGCACGAACCACAGTCGATCATTTGGGATTTTAGCTCATCGAGACCTTGCATAATATAGATCCATGATAGCTGCCGCCGAAAGGTTGCCTCTAATATATTCTGCGTACTCTTCTTTTGAAAGATGCAGGAATTCAATAAGGGGCACGTCACTGTCGCTAGTGTGCCACAGTTCGGTTAGATCTAGCAACCACTCCTCAGGGGAGGTGTCCGACAAATAGTTCATCGCTCCAATTTCCTCTTTGTTTCTTTTGTAATGATGCCACGGAAAAATCTAAAACATCAGCCATATTGTCAGCACAGGCAACAATCTTGCCTTCAACCGTTGATATGTCTGCCTGCTTATTGCACATATTTTCTAGTGCCTGACGCTTGGCTTCTGGAATAGTGATTTCTAGATCACTCTCACAGGTAAGCATCAGGTGATCAATGTATCGAGCACTCGCTCTATAGATACCGATCATTTGAAATGCATCACGCGGCCTTAGATGGTCGCCTTGAAACTGCGTGGTCGTATGCCATCCGATATTTCTCAGGGCACAACCAGCAATGACTAAAGAGGGACTGAATGGAATTTCTTGTTCTATTGCTTGGCCAATGGCAACCTTGATCAGTCGCATAGAGTGTGCAACGTGTACTAAAAGACCACCCTTGTAAGACATGGGTCCCGTAATTCCATAAGGTGATTCTTTTAAAGCTTGCATAAAATCTAAACGATGAAGAGCGTTCCCCATAACGTCCAAGTAGATAGAATCCTGCATGGACATGAGTTCTTCTTCGATCTCATTGGCATACGATAATAGTACACTATCGCTGACGCCCTTGACATAATCAAACTTATTGAGAGGTGTGTCGGCTTCTTGAACATTGAAACCTTGTAGTTGAAACTCTAGAGACTCTCGATATGATTTAGTTTCAATCTTTGCCGTCACATATGAGCCGGGAACAATGGGGCATTCTTCACCGAAGTCCCACATGACTCCGGAGATTTCTCCAGTTACGTCCTTGAAGGTTAGGCGTGCGAAAGCCTTCCCTTGCTTCGTTCTCATCTTAGCGTGCGATTCTACATTCGACACCAAGAACACTTGCTCGTACGTCTTGCCGTTTTCTAGCGTAGCAATGGGGGTATAGGATTCAGCGTTCAAATTTCTTTCTCCTGCCGCCCTTGGTTCTGTCCTCTAGTTGTTTACAGCTAGTGCAGCGGGCAACTTTTCGTACAAGAATAGAGATCTCGTCGGGCAGCTTGTCCTCGTCGCCGGGGTGAAGCGTAATCTTTTTGTCTCCTCCAAAATAAGAGCCACCGCAGAGGCGGCACTCAATTAGAGAAACAGTCTTAGGCATTCTCATGTTTTAATCTCTTTTCAAGCAACCCGAGCAGTTTGTTTACGCGAGTTGCAATGGTTTCGTGAGACACGCCACGTTCTTTAGCTAGCGATCTAAAAGACTTACCGTTTACGTAGTGCTGAATGATCAGGTCACTGTGTTCTTCGTCTGCTATCTTATCTAGGATAGTAGACATAAGGTCTTGTCTTTCAAGCGAGTCGTCCTCGTACCCTCTGTCATCCACGACGACAGGATCCTCTTCGATCTGATTAGGCTTGTTGCGTGTCTTCTTTAGAATATAACGCAGTACGTGTCCACGAATATAGTGGTAGGCATACGTTACAAACTTGGCACGCTTCGGGTCGTATCGATCACATGCCGCCAGCAAGCCGATCCATGCTTCTTGTTGTAGATCTTCTACGCTAATAAGTGCGTCTTTAGAACAAAGCGGAAGTAAAGGTTTCAGAATGCTAAGAATCAGAGCATCCCACTCGTTTTGAGGGAGGCTTTCGAGGGGGTTATCGTTCGTATGCATTGATTTGAGATACCATCAATCTAATATAGGTTTCTTTTTCTTCTGGCGTCAAGGCGTCCCAATGGATGATGACGTTAGCGTTGCCACCTGTAGGAATTTCTTCGTTACCTCGAAGTTGCCTATGACGATAGAGGATGCGTCCCTCTTTATCTTGTGCAACTAGTGCTACGATATCAAATTGAGGCTTTTCTGAAATACTCCAGAAGAAAGATAGGAAATCCTTAAATTTTATAGCTGATCTTTTTACCGTGCCATCGCTAAGTACCATGGCAAAGATCACGTCCATGTCGGGTTCAATTATTTGGCTGTCAACAAGGTGCTGGTGAATTGATTTTAGTTTTTCCCAATCGATTTTAATCACTATAGTGACCTCCCTCGGTGTTAATTACACTAATCAGAAGCCACTTGTCCGTCTTCGATGTACACTCCCATGCGGTCACTGTCGTTTCTAGATGCATATTCAATCCATACTTGGAAGTCTTCGGTGTCAGCCATTTCCTTGACGATTCGCATACTCTCATCGTCAAGGAGGGAGCCGTCCGAGATTCTGATAACACGTAGAGTTGGGTTAGCTGCCATAGCTATACCAAGAGAAATCCGTAGCCGCTGAGCGGCGGACGCCTGACAGAATGGCACTAATAGGTCGTCCTCATTGATAACCATGATGCCATCCGGAGTTACGCGGAGACCATTGACAGGTAGAGGAGATTCTTCTAGGGCTTCCGACTTTTCAATCTCGATGAGTTCCATCGTGTCGTTGAGCGATTTGATTTCAGCATCAACATCATCGAGGGCCGTCTTTGTTTTACGGTATGCGATTACTTCACGTGCTCGCTTGTTGGTCTTCTCGATGTTTGCAAGCTCGCCCTGTAAGAACTCAAGATCAGGAGTTTCGGGCATTGCTTGTAGGTCTCTAGCGATTCCTTGATGTTCCTTCTTGGCTTCCTCCAGTCTTTGCTCTAGATCTTTAATCTCTAAAGAGAGCACTCGTTCACGTTCTAGTAGTTGATTGGTTCTGCTTTGAACTTCAATAGTTTCACTGATTGACTTGGTGATATCAGCAACCGCAATCTCCTCGTCGGGGTCAGCGTCAGTCGGAGGAGCAAGCTGTGCCAACGAGGTCATGAGACGCTTCTTCTCTCGATTAGCGTCCGTCCGTGCCGTGAAGGCTTCTTTGTGCTTAGCGTCAAAGGACGCTAGATCGAGTTCACCTTCTGTGATATCATAAAGGATATCAGCGAGCATTTCTTTTTGATCCTTCTCCGTTTTTCGAGAAAACTCCCAAGGATCAAAAGATAAGTTACCAATAAACCCGTCGAGCAGTTTTTGTGGAGAAGCAATCTTGTCGCCGTTCGGCTTCTTGATCTCTAGTGTGGTGCCTGTTTGGGTGAACTTTCTGTTCACAATATAATCCCCTAAATCCAGGGAGATCTCACCCTTGTCTTCACCGGCACGGAGCGGGCTGGGGTTGCCTTTTTTGGCGGCAGCATACTTAGACGCTAACCAAATACAATCTAACGCAGAGGTCTTGCCCTCGCCATTCATTCCGCTCAGGACAACCACGTTGTCGTCAGGAGTAATGTCGATAGCTTTAATCCGCTTGATGTTTTCGGCGTGAAGTTGTACTACTCTCATGATTTCATATTTTTAAGGAGTCCATATATGTGGATTTTCCCTATCCAGACCCTTGGGTGTTTTACTTTAGGTCACGCCAGATGAATCTCTTGACGGGAATACGATGGGCTGGCTTGAATCCAAACCCTTTCCAGTTTACCACAGGACACTCTTCTTGAATAGCCTCTAAAGCGTCAGGCTTCAAAAGAGTAAAGGTGGGCACCTCTTCGCCCGAACCGTTCACCATTAGAATAGTGGCGTCCTTTTTGATATACTGCTTCACCTGATTGGTTTTCAGATGAAAGTGACGATTGAGCATGGGCTTGGCAAACTTTACTTCGAGCTTGCCGACGCCTTCTACTTCGAAATCGGGATCAGTTGATACTTCCTTGTCGTCTAGGAAGTTGCCGTGTTTACCACAGCCAGTGTCTTTAAAGTTGGGCCTTTTGCCCGTTTCTTTTTCAACTAGGTCTAACCACATGAGAAAGAGAGCACGCTCTTCCATCGTGGTGCTTTTGATATCTTTTTCGAATTGCTCTTTACTTCGACCATCGAAACGATAGTTCATTTTTGCCTTGCCAGTTGACGTTCAGCCATAGCAAACGCTTGTTCGCGAGAGTAGGCTTTCTTTCGTGTGTGGTGAATCCACTTCCACTGAAAGGCATCGTTGTCCTTTAGTGCTGGAACAGCCACCCATCCAGCACGTTGTAGAATTCTACGTTCGTAATCTCTTTGATGTTTATTTCTGTCCATAATTACCCCATAAGAAGTTCTGCGAAAGCCGGGTTCGCAAAAGCCTGACGGAATTTACACAGCACACGGAAGCAGCAGATAGAATCAAACAGAGCAGCGTGATACTTATCTTTTCCGTGATCTGACATATCAATAGCGAGTCCCTTAACCGCCTGATTGAGAGAGGCACCGGTCTTAACGTTATCGTGTCCGGTGTTTAGTCGGATCACGGGAAGACTATCTAATGCTCGGTAGGAGAAGTTAGCCTCGAACTCGGGCACGGTGATTTTGTAGATCTGTTCGGCCATAAACCTACGGTCAAATGGCTCGTTGTGACCAGCAAGAAGGGCGGCACCATTGTTGTGCCACAGATCCATGAACTTGTCAGCAATCTCTTCGGTGGAAATACCATTTGCAAATGCATCTTGCGGCGTAATGCCGTGAACATTTAGAGCACCCTGAGTGAATACATAGTCATCCACCGAAGGGAGCTTATGGTAAGCCTCAAACATGTCGATGATCTCTCCTGTGTCGAGATCACCGACGAGAGCACCTACAGAGAAAACACTGTGGGTTTTGAAGTCGAGGCCACCCGTTTCTGTGTCATACACTAGCACTCGCATTAGCGACCACCTCATTAGCTAGGTTCATGATACGATCAAGGATTTCGTCAGCCGTAGGACGGTAGCGTACCTCGACACCAGCGAAGTCACCCGTGCTAATAAGGAAGTCGTCGTTTTCCTCAGCGTCGGGCTTAAACGTTTCCCTAAAACGAGAAATGAATTGGCGTGCAGACATCGGGGTTTCAAACACAACACCAAAGTCGGTGGTCGAAGGTTGCTCGACTAGAGCACCAGAACCATTGCTCACGAAGTTTTGCGAGGGCTCACGCATGGTTTCGATGCGTCCTCTGATAATATTGCGAGCGATGGGACGCGAAAAGGTGTCGCGTCGTTCCGGGTGAAGGATAGCGTTACGGCTGGTGCCGTCGTTTACTAGCGAAAAAGCAACGTAGAGCATACCGTTTTCAGAGAACGCTCCCACGCTTACGCCAGCAAGAGGACGGTGACTAAAAATAAATTCATTCATCACTAGTTTCCTGTGTTTGAGGTGGTTGTACTTGACTAATCTCATTCAAACGACTCCACAAACTCAGCGTAGTCGCGGGCACAATTGGTGTCGAAAGCTCTAAGATCGCCGCCATAAGTACGCGGGCTTCGTCACCTGTAATAGCTAGATT
>Ga0180432_10010032_pt1 | contig 11429 bp, 12 predicted proteins | sample SS_ome_10_FD_132414 | JGI IMG/M metagenome (GOLD analysis project Ga0180432, IMG submission 132414) | Hypersaline lake sediment archaeal communities from the Salton Sea, California, USA - SS_1_MS_2 metaG | ecosystem: Environmental > Aquatic > Non-marine Saline and Alkaline > Hypersaline >... | reverse complement strand
TAAGGCTTATTAGTGTCAATCCATTGAGGTTCCTTGTTCCCCCAAATTTCGGAGCGGTTGCGGTTGAGGTATTCCATAAACTTATCGGTTTTCCCACTCGACCACCCGAAAAGATTTGACCAGAAATTTGTTGCCATATTCGTTTTTTTTATTTATTTGTTTGTAAATTTAGCAAAGTTAGAGTAAGCTAACAATTTTTATCAACTAATGAATAGTATTTGTTAGGTATATAAAACAATTTTGTTAGATTGCCCAAAATAAACTAATTTTACGCCTATGAGTGGTAAAAAGAACACGTATGGAGTTAAAAGCATTGATTTAAGCATCAAGGATTTAGACCTTGGTAAACGTGAGGTTGCGATGTATTTAAGTCAATTCGGTAACATCGACAGTGATCAGGATATGATTGTTAAGGGTGCTTTTGCTCGTTCGATTGCAGAGCGTGGACCACAAAGTGAGAGTAACCGAAAGATTGCTTTTTTACGTTACCACGATTGGCAACATCAAATTGGTAAATTCGAGCGAATAGAGGAGGATGATAAAGGACTTTTTGCAGTTGCGAAGCTTGGAACTTCCACGAAAGGCGAGGATGCTTTAAGAGATTACGATGAAGAAATAATCAAAGAACATTCAATTGGCTTTCAATACATTTGGGATAAAATGAACTGGGTTGATGACGACAGCGTGAAAGGCGATGGTTACTACCGAATAGAAGAAGTAAAATTATTTGAAGGGTCAGCGGTTACGTTGGGAGCGAATGAAGAAACTCCCGTTTTGGGCGTTCAGAAATCAGCCAACCCGATGGATGACCTAAAGAAGATTGAAGACGAAATAAGCATAGTAACAAAGGCGATAATTAACGGTCGAGGGACTGATGAGCGCCTTTATAATCTTGAAATGAAATTGAAGTTTTTGAACGCTCGGTTGATTGACCACGCAACGGCAACTGTTAAGGACTTTTCCAAACTTGACAGAGTTAAGCGTATTAATCAAGACCAGTCGTTTGATTGGAATAAAGTAAACGAATTATTAACAAAAAGCTAAAAAAATGGCAAACGAAAATTTAACACCTGAGCAGGTGATTGAAAAGTTTGAAAATAAAATCACTGAAGCTACAAAAGGAATGGTTTCAGCTGACGAAGTTTCAAAACTAAAAGAAGAGTTGGAAGGTCTAAAGACTAACAACGAATTGAACGAAATGAAAACTAAATTCGCAGGGTTAGAGTCTACAATCGAAGGTTTGAAAGAGTCTAAGAAAGACAACGAAAACAAAACAAAGTCTTTAGTTGACCAATTGAAAGAGAAGTCAAGCGAGATTAAAGACTTAGTGGCTAACAAGTCAGGGGTTGTAAAACTTGACATTAAAGCGCAACAAGACCCAACGGACTTCACAGGACGTGATGATTACGCTCAATTGTTACCAGGTACTACAAGAAAGCCTGTAAGAGCTCCACGTATTTTAGACTTATTCAGACGTCAACCAACGTCAACCGAATACGTTAAGTATAGAGAAGAGAATGCGGTTACTCGTGATGCTTCTGTTGTTGTGGCGTGTGCTACTTCTACGTCTACGACTAAGAAAACTTGGCAAATGAGAACTGTGCAGATTCAAAAAATCCGTGATTTCGTTGATGTATGTATTGACATGATCGAGGATTATGCATTTGTATCTGCTGAGGTTGAGCAGTTGTTAAACGAGTCAATCAAGTTGAAGGAAGAAGCTGAAATCTTATTAGGTTCTGGAGACATTCTTTCAATTGACGGGATTTCGTCTGAATTTAACGCGGCTAACGTTTTAGCACCTTACACGGATGCGTTTGAAAACGCTACATTAGCAGAATTAACTGCAGCAATGAAAGCGCAAATCTACACGTTTGGAGATGAGAACGCATGGGAAGCTGACACGATTGTGATGAACCATAACGACATGGTTAAATTCATGCATCAGAAGAATGCTGACGGTGACTACTTACTACCTAATTTCATCTACCAAAACGGTGGTATTTTGAACGGTATGAGAATCATTACTTCGCCATTGGTATCTGCGAATGAATTGTATGTTTTCGATTCAACTAAAGGTGTTATCTTGGAAAGACAAGGTGCTCAATTAGAAATGAGTTACGAGAATAACGACAATTTCGAACACGAGATTGTAACATTGAAAGCAGTTGAAAGAGTGCAGTTCCACGTTTCCACTATCGAGCAGGATGCGTTTATGAAGTGTACGGACATAGCAACTGCATTAGGTGCGATTGATTCAACTGTAGTGTAAATCATAAATCTGTAATTGATGAAAAAAGTTAAAGGTTTGAGAAATTACGGAGCTGTTAAGAAGGGTGAGACTATTGAAGTTTCACCCAAACAGCTTGACTTCTTAGTAAGAAATGGAATTGTTGAGGTTGTTGATTGTGGTAAGGATTGCGAAGGATGCGAGGATTGCAAATCAACAAAAAAGAAACGTTCTACTACTGCTAAGAAAAAGACGGCGACAAAAGCAACGATGGGTGACAAAGCAGGCGAACCAAAAGCAGACGATAAGAAGTAATGAGCTTGCTCGGGATAACATACGATGATTTTGGGAAAGGTCGCTTTGAATTGCATCACGGCATTTACAGTCAGACTACTTTGCAGAACTATATTGACCGCTACGAGCCTATTTATTTGGCTAAATTGTTAGGGGTCAAGGAGTTTGCGAAGTTCAAGGCTGATTTAGTTGGGGGTGTGCCACAAAGCGCAATTTGGACAAAGGTTTTCGAGCCATTCCAAGAAGATTATCAAGATTGCGATGTTATCATAAGCGAGGGTATGATTGACATGCTGAAAGGGTTTATTTACTTTATGTATGTTAAGGATTTGACCAATCAGATGACGCCAAACGGCAATGTTCGTCAGCTTGGGGAAAACTCCGAAAACATAAGCACGTTGCACAACATGATGTATTCAAGATATAACGAGGGCGTGCGCACTTATAGAGCTATACAGACTTATATTTGCGACAATCAAAGTGATTATCTTGATTATAACGGTCAAAGGTTGGCGTTTAACTATTGGTTGTAAGGATGAAAGAAGCAAGCGAACATATTGAAGACTTAATAAACGAAATTGATTCGACTATTGAGGTTTCTTATGATACTGATTCTGGGCGTTCTTTAACTTGCAAAACTAAATGGGTTCGGGTTGGGTCGATTGTGACGGATTCACAAGATAATGAGCTTGTTGTTACTGAGGTAGTGGATGATGAGTATATAGTTGCAAATGGTGCGGATGGTATTTTAACCATTCCTAATCCTTTTTTTGCGACTGGCACTAAATTGGCTACCAATTCAGAGTGGACAATGGCAGACCCTAACTTGAATAACAAGACCCCTTTAGTTTGGTTGTTAGAAATCATAAGTGAGCGAGGTTATGGACGTGGTAGTTCTTTGGATAGTGAGATTGATGTTAGGATGTTCTTTTTAGATCAAACAGACCCCACACAATACTACACAAAAGACCACCGTAAAAACGTTGTGAAACCTATGCAGAAGCTTATGAAAGCTTTTCTTGAAGTTGTTGAAAATAACCGTAATTATCAGACTGTTGAAGATTACAGATTTAAAACCTTTGCGAGATTCGGCGAGGAATCGGACAGGGGTGTTTTACGAAATATTTTAGATGCCAACTTGTCGGGTGTGGCGTTGGAATTAAATTTGACCCGATACAAAGAAAATTGTAAATGTTAAAAAACTTATAGATTATGAAAGGCTGTGAATGTAATGCAGGATTATCGAATACAGGGCGTCCAGGTTGCGTGCCAATTTTCGGTATTACAAGTTCTTTAATCTTAGTGCCATTGAAAGATAGCACGGGGGTAAAGAATAGAATTGATTTAAACACTACTCTTCCAACTTGGGAGGATTTAGTGAATGAAGCGGATGCTTCAAAGAGATGGTTTCCACTCCCCAAATTTGAAAACGTAGAGCTTCCTAAAGCTGACTCTTTATTTGAAGAAGCTAATAGTGGGCGTCAGGTTTTCTTGAGACAAGGGAAGCGTTCTTTTGCTGGTGAGTTATGGGCTGAGGATTCAACTCCTACCTTCTTAGGGAAATTAAGAAAGGCAGGCTGTGTTGATTTCGGTGTGCATATTGTAGACGTTGAAGGAAACTTAATCGGTAGCGAGGTTAACGGTTATCTTTACCCGATTGAAGTTGATAATCCATCGTTTGACCCTAAATTCGCATTTGCGACTGATTCAACTACTCAAAAAATCATGCTTGGTTTTGATTTCGCTCGATTATTTGATGAGTCAACAATGTACATGATTACGGTTGATGAAGCAGGACAAGATTTCACGGAGTTAGAGGGGTTGGTTGATGTTAACATTAACAACCTTGCTTCAAGTGCTACTGTAGCAACTTTTGACGCAACTTTTGACTACGGAACAGCGGTAAACAAGACGCTTTACAAAGGGGCTACTAATACAGCTGACTGGGAAATTGAGAATGTTACTCAATCGCTTACTTTTGCACCTGATTCTGTAACTGAAGCAACTGACGGGAATTATTCACTTGATTTCTCGGTTGGCGGTACGGTAACACTTGGTGACACTATCAAGGTAGTTGTTAAGAAAACGGGTTTCAGTGGTGAAGCTTCTGTTGTAACTGCATAAACGATAACTTATGAAAGACGTAATAATTAGAGGCGTTCATTTCAACCGTGCCACGCTCAGAAAAACAACCAAAAAGAAAGCGATGAAAAGCTTTGAAGGTGTTGATCGTGAGATTGTGGAAATGGCTTGGCGTGAGGCTCAAAAAAAGTAGTTCATAATTATTTAACGATTGAAGGAGGGGGCGGTAATTCGCTCCCTTTTTTATTACCTTGAAATATGATAAAGACATTAGTTGAAGAAAGGATAAAATTAGCTTTAACGCTTGATGATGCGATTGCATGGTTTGATGTTCACACGGAGGAGATTAAAGACGTTATCCTGGATATTATCCAAAACGAACAATTAATTGACCAGGGGATTGATGCGACTGGCGAAATTATCGGGCGTTATTCAAAAACTACTGAGGTTATAAGTGGAGGAACGAAAAGAGAAGGGGAGCCGTACAACTTGTTTGATTCGGGAAGTTTCTTTAGGTCAATGTTTGTTGATGTGTTAACCAATTCAATTGAGATAGATGCAACTTCTTCCACTTATAACGAAATGCAGAAGCAAGATTGGTGGCGAATTAGTATCTTAGGCATGACAAGCGAAAATTTAGAGCAATATGCGGAACTTCTTAAAGAGAATTATATCACTTATACACGTAAAGCGTTGGGAGTCGATTGATGATATGCCGCTTTATAACTGGATAAAGTGTAATGATGAGAAAATAATTTTCGTTCGTAAAAATCCCGTAGGAGTTGCGAACACAAGCGATGTTATTGCGTTTATGCGGTTGTATGATGATTATTTAAAGGAATTTGGTTTAAACGACCGGTACAAGCGATATTTGGAAGCGAAGCGAAAAAAAGCTATTTATCAAGCAAAATATATTAGTAAAAAAGACCGATTTTTGTTAAATAAAATAGAGATTGAGGAGGGTAAAATTAAGGATTTGGAGCGTTTTTTTGGAGATGGGCAACGAATTGAAAGCGTTTTAACCTACCTATCTATGTGGTGTGGTTACAAGATTGACCAAAAAAAGACAACTGTTAAGGAGTATTTTGTATTATTAGAAGAGTATGGCAAAGCAAATAAAAAGAAGTGAGATAGCGGAAAAGGACTTGTATAGAGATATACGAAGTTCAGCTGAGAAAACGATAACAACTGTTGAGGGGTTAAACAAGGAGCTTGGAGATACTGCCGATGTTCTTGTTAGAAAGCTTAAAAAACCGTTGCAGATTACTTCTGAGGGTATCAAAGAGGTAACGGAAAACTCCGACAAGCTTAACGAGCTTATGAAGCAATCATTGAAGCTTGATAAGGCAAAAGCGGATGCGCTAAAAGCAAAAGCGGATGCGGATAAGGCGCTTGCTAAGTTGCAGAAGGAGAAAATAAAGCAGACTAAAAAAGAAACAAGCGAAACTGAAGAGTTAAGCAAGGCCGAAAAGGAAATAATCAAGCTTAAAGAAAAGCTTAACGATTTACGAAGTGATGAAGGGAAGGAAATTGAACGACTTAAAGATGAGATAAGAGAGAAGCGTAAGGAAACTAAGAAGTCTATTCAGCAGGATAAAGCGCAGGAGGGTAGTATCGAAGCTTTGCGTATTCAACTTTCCAAAACGAAAAAAGAATACATAGCTTTATCACGTGAGCAAAGGGAGAGCGCACAAGGTCAGGAGTTAGCGGAGTCGATTAAAGCGCAAACAGACGAGTTAAAGGAACTTGAAGAGCAGATAGGGGTTACTTCTCGTAACGTTGGTAACTACAAAGAGAGCGTTAAAGAAGCCATTGAGGAAATGGGCGGTTTTTCAGCTGGATTAGCTGATAATATCGATAAATCGGGAGCGTTAGGTCAGGTTATTGCTACTTTATCCGGTGTTAAAGAAATGCTTTCTAAGGTTATTGACCGTAACAATGATGAGGTAGAGGAGAACACGGTTCAGACGGCAGTTAACGAGAAAACAACCAAAGGAGCAACGAGAGCGCAAAGAGCGTGGACTATTGCGACTTACGGAACTTCCAAAGCGTTAAAAGTCCTTAAAAAAGCGCTTATAAGCACAGGAATCGGTGCTGTTGTTGTTGCACTTGGTAGTATTATTACAGCTATTAGCAAAACGCAAGCTGGTTTAGATGGCTTAAATGGAGTTATGAATAAGGTTTCCGCTGTTATTCAGGTAACTGTAGGGCGTTTAGCTACTTTCGGGAAAGGTATAATTGACATATTACAAGCGATAAAAGCAGGTTTGTCGGGTGATTTTCTGGAAGCTGCGGATCAAATGGGGTCGGCTATTGATAGGCTTACGGGTGCGTTTGTTGGTATCGGTGCTGAATACGAAAAAGCTATTGATAATGCGGAAGCGTTGACTAAGGCGCAGAAAGACCAAGTGAACAACACTTTGGAATTGGAAGAGTCTATTGCTAGATTAACTAAACAAGAAGAGTTGCTTCAAGCTGTTGCTGATGACACTACAAAGTCATTTAAAGTAAGAGAAGAAGCGTCACGTCAAGCGTTAGAAATTGGAGAGAAAAGAGCAAAGCAAGAACTTGAATTAGCAGAGGAAAATTTAAGAGTTCTTGATTTAGAACAAAAAACCCGAAAAGAAGCGGGGACAATCACAGATGATGACAAAAAACAAAGGTTAGAAGTGTTAAAACAAGTGATTGATGCGGAAAAAAACCTTTTACTTACAATTAAAAACAACGAACGAACACGAGATGAATTAAGACAAGACCGATTAGAAAGAGATTTGGACATCCTTTTAGACGGTTACGATAACCAAAAGACGATAAACGAGCGAATAATTAACAACGAAAAATTCACTTGGAAAACTCGTCAAAGACTACTTGATGAAACGATAAGGCAAGGGAATGAGTCGTTTATGGCTCAGAAAGACGTTTTGGAAGATTTGTCAAATGCAGGTGTTGATATTGATGAATTGTTAGGGCTTGATGCTATCGAGTTGCAAAAACGAATAAGGCAATTAGAGCAAAGTGAGATTGTTGAAGGTAGGACGTTGGAGGTTATTAGAGATAGACGTACAGCCATTAATGACCTTAAAGAAGCTCAACAAGAATTGAATGAGCAAAAGAATGACCAGTTGCTTATGGAGTTGGAACTTCAGAAGCTTCAAGAAGGCGTGCGTGACGAAGCGTTACAAGGGTCTCTTCAAACTAAAAGAATTGAGCTACTTGAAGAGGAGATAAGTAAAAAGAAAGCTTTAAATGAAGCCAACAAAGAAGCGATTGAGCAAGGGGATAAACAAGCTTTGTCGACTTTAGAGCAAGAACTTGAATTAGCGAGGTTAAAGCGTGAAGAAGCAGAGAAAGAGCGTGATTTGAATAATGAAATTTCTTCCGCTCGTCAGAATATCGAGCAAGAAGCATTTGAATTTGAAATCGACATGATGCAGAAGCGTTTTGACAAAGCTAATGAGTTAGGAGGTGAAAGCGTAAAGAAGTTAAAGCAGAGATTAGACGAAATTAAAGCGTTACGAGTTGAGCAATTGGAGGATCAAGCGGAATTTGACCGTCAACAAGTTGAAAATGAAGTTGAAGATGAAGAGTTGAAAGCTGAAAAAATACGTGAGATTAATCAGAAGCTAAGTCAAGATTTGCAGTTACTAAACAAGGAAACTGCGAAGCAAAAGGATGAATTAGACGAAAAAGAAACAGAGAAGCTTGAAGATTTACGAAGTGAAAGAGTTGAGGACGCTATGGCTATTCAACAACAATTAACAGATGCTTTTACTCAATTAGCTGATAAACGTATAGCCAAAATAGATGAAGAGATTGAAGCGAGTCAAAGGCGTTTTGACAACTTGCAGGAATTAGCGCAACAAGGCAACATTGTGGCTAAAGAGTCAATGGCTGAAGAAGCCCGTTTAATGGCTGAGCAGAATCGAAAGCGTGAGCAAATGGAAAGGCGAAAGCAACAAATAGAGTTGGCGAGTAGCGTCCTGCAGACTTATTCACGAAATGCAGAAGATGAAAATGTAGCTAATCCATTGGCTAAGACTATTCGTGACACCGTTTTATTAACCGAATTTATAAAGACGTTACCTACGTTTTTTGAAGGTACGGAAGACACAGGGAAGCAAGGCGAGGGCGTGGATGGAAAGGGTGGTTTCTTTTCTATTTTGCATCCAAATGAACGAGTTGTACCCAAAAAGCACAACGAAATGATAGGAGATGTAAGCAATGAGGAATTGGCAAATTTAGCTTATAAGTATCAAGCGGGATTGATTACTGATAAAGCAGATTATTCAAGCGCTATGGTTGTGAATGATAATAGTGTGGTGGTAAGTCGTTTAGAGAGCTTAGAGCGGACTATAAAAAACAAGCCAGAAACAAACATTGAACTGGAGCAAATAATAAGCGGTGCAATGGTTGTGAAGCGAACAAAAACGCAGGGGAATACTAAAGTTTATAACAGGTATCGAGTATGAGACACTATTTAAATGGGGTTGAAATAAGTCCAAGAAACGTTTTGAGCATAGGGTTGTCGACTGATTTCACAGGTAACCCCGAAGTGTTGGAGGTTAACACGGACACAGTTATCTTACCACGTGAGGGGCGTGAAATTGTCATGGAGCATTTGGCTAACAAAGGTGTCTTTGAGGGGATTCCTTATCAAATAGTAACGAATGGAGGCGTAACGCTTGAATATTACGTTGATTTAACTGAAAACACGACGTACAGAGACTACGAGGTAGAAGTAAAGATAAAGAAGCGAGGGGGAAAAGATAATTTCTTTGATAATGCGCAAGGTTTATCGTTTGAGTTGATGAATAAGAAAGGCGTTTCGTTTAATTTTGTGGACATTCCTTACTTAATTATCCCCGACAACCAAGGGGAAATAGGGTTGTCTTTATCCATTTCGCTTTATGTAATGACTAAAGAGTCCATTCAGGCTACTAAAGACCTTGCAGAAGCTGTTGCTAATCTTGTGGAGGCTGTTACGCCGAATGCTTCAGTACCTCCTGTGCCTCCTTTGGGGGAGATTATATCATTATCATTGAAGATTTTAGCGCAATTAGCCTACACTTTAGCCGTTTACGCAGCAATGATCAAGTTGGCGCAACAAATGTTTGAGCTTGTTTTCCCAAAGGTGCGCTACAACAAGGGTGCAACGGTTAAGGAGTTGATTTCTAAAGGGTGTGATTATTTAGGTTATACGTTGGAAAGTAATTTGTTAGACTCTTTGAGTTCGCTTGCGATTATGCCAGTGCCTTTAACCAAAGAGAAGAAAGGGATAGTTGATTTCATTCAAAATGATTTAGATTTTTCATTTACAAAAGGTTATCCGACTGCACAAGACACTACTCCCACACTTGGTAGCCTAATTGATGCAGTAGAAACTACTTTTAACGCTCGAACAAAGGTAAAAGACGGGGTAGTTCAAATAGAACGTGAGGACTACTGGCGAAATATAACAAACAACACAATTCGACCTGCTCTAAACGTTCAGGACAGCAGACAAAACGAATACACTTTAAACACGGAGGAAGCGTGGAAAAGGACATACATACATTATCAAGTAGATTATAGCGACTTTCACACGGTTGATTTTTTCGATCCAACAGATGCAGAGTATAGCACAGAGCCTTTAGGTGTTACTAATAGAGATTTAGTAAGCATTAAAGGTTTGAATGACGTTAACATACCGTTTGCGTTAGGGGTTAGAAAAAACGAACTAAACTGGATTGAAAATTTAGCAAAAGGGTTCTTTAGGTTTTTTGATAGTGTGACTGGTTTTTTCGGGAGCGGTACAAGTTACGAAGCGAAAATCCAAAACAGAGTAGGAGTAACGCAATTAGGAATGCAGTTTTATAGCGTAACAAAATTACTTTATTCGATTGGAGGAAAACAACCTACTGATTACGTAGATAGGCTTAAAGCGAGTAAGATTTACAATGATTACCACAAAGTTAACGAGATTCAAATAAACGGACATAAAATATTTGATAACGTTCCGGTAAGAATAACTGACCAAGATTTCGTAAATTTATTGGATAACAACTATGCGGAAATAAACGGGCAAATTTGCGAGATTCTAACCATTGACTATGTGGATGAGGAAAGCAAAGCGATAATAAGCTACAAAGAGCCGTTTAATTATGCTGATGGTAAGGTTGAAGTGATAACGATAAACGAATAATATGGATAGCTTAGATAAGGCACTTGATGAATTGGAGAAGAAGCAGAATGAAGCGTTTAACTCGTTACCTCCTGAGCATTATGCAAAGGTTAAAGATTATCATGCTGACGCTAACAAGATGCTGAAATTTTTCCGTAAAGGGGAGTTTGATGCACTTGATGAGTTGACAAAGAAATACGTTAAGAAGCAATGAGTGTAATTATAGAAGATAAGCGTTTCACGGATAGTTTGGCGAATACTAATAATTTCTACCAAACAAATGCAGGCGATGATTGTTTCGCTCAGATTACTGTTGCTTCTAAAATTCGCCTTACTTCTATAAACAACCCTCTTTCTATTGATCCAACTTTGAACGCTATTACTTCATCTTCTATATTTTGGGAGGATGTAGGTTTTCGAGCAGGCGACTTCATGGAATATAGGGTCTATTCTTCTGATGGTACTACACACGAGAGTGGGAATGTAGAGATAGAGTCTATTCAAGACGGTGCGGTTAATTTAGTTTCGTTTCCAATTGCGGAATTTTACGACATAGCTAATGGCGAAATAATGGAGTTTTGGGCGGTTACTGATGGAACCGGAACAACTCCGAGAAAACGTGGAGATTTAGAGCTACACGTTAACCATTCGCTTAATAATCAG
>Ga0180432_10010031_pt1 | contig 11429 bp, 11 predicted proteins | sample SS_ome_10_FD_132414 | JGI IMG/M metagenome (GOLD analysis project Ga0180432, IMG submission 132414) | Hypersaline lake sediment archaeal communities from the Salton Sea, California, USA - SS_1_MS_2 metaG | ecosystem: Environmental > Aquatic > Non-marine Saline and Alkaline > Hypersaline >... | reverse complement strand
TCATCACTTGCCTTCTGATAAACAGCATCTATGGTTCTCTTCAATTTTCTTGCAATATCAGGAGTATTTGTATTTTTTCTTGCTTCTTGTCTTAGTATTTTAATATCATTATTTGTCCATTCTTGACCATGTCTTGCAGGTTTTCTTCCCATTGTTTTTCTCCTTTATAATTGATTTTCTCGAATTTTAGCATTTTATTATTTATAAGTTAAGAGAATATATATAATCTCTTTACTTCAATAGATTTGCTAATATCTTATCCTATTATTATCGATTGTTAAAATTTCACACAACAAGAAACACTTGAGAACTGAAACCAAAATGTAAAGTTAAATCATCCCCCCCTACTCCTACTCCCCCGGGTACCTCAGCTCTTCCGGCAGGATGGTCAGCTTATCCGTCCCGGTGTACTCGTTGTAGTTGTAGACCGCTATCACTTCACCGGACTCCGGGGCTTCCTTGTTAAGGTAGGCGATGTTGTAAACCGAGGAGTTGAAGAAGTATTTGTTGGAGAGGTAGAGATTCAGCTTTTCTATCTCGGCGTCGGTGACTTCCGGCTTCACCCCGACGTTGATGTGTGTCATCGACTCCTCGATTACGGTGAACTCGGTGAGGTCTTTAAGGTCGGGGATAGGAGTGACCGATTCGGGTATTTTGGGCTCCTCGGTTTTCTCTTCGCCATTGAATATCTCGAAATCGAAGTTCTTTTCGAGCACCTTGTTGAAGAGCACTATCGACGCTACGACCAGTCCCACGAAGATAAGGACCACCACCAGACAACCCACACAAAAAGATCGATTCCGGGAGCTTCTCCCGTCCGGCTCCATCGGCTCTATAGGCTGTTTAATTTCCGTTCCTTTCATCAATTACCTCCCAGTCTCTCGTAGCTCGGGTTTAAGGAGTGGGCCTTTCCAAACGCCTCTTCCGCCTCTTTGTCCCTCTCGAGAGACCAGAGGATTTTGTAGTGGGCGTAGTGGCAGCCGGCGCAATTCGGGTTTGTCTCGATCGACTTTTTGATATCGGTCAGCGCCTTGACGCTGTTCCCCTTGATGAAGTGGGCGGTGGCGCGGTTTGCGTACGCCACGTAGTTTTTCGAGTCGAGCTTTATGACCATGTCGAAATCGGCGATCGCATCGTCCAATTTCTTCATTGCAAGCCGGAGCAGGCCCCTCTCCAGATAGGCATCCTTGAATTTAGGCTTAAGCTCGATCGCCTTTGTGTAGTCCTCGAGCGCCTTGTCGAACTTCTTGAGATAGGATAGCGCGATACCGCGGCTGAAGTAGGCGTCGTAGATGTCGGGATTTGTGGTGTTCCCCTCGATGACGAAGGAGTAGAGGGAAACCGCCTCCGCGTATCTACCCTCGTCCATCATCTCCTGCGCCTTGTCCCAGACGCTCTTCCCGGTCTCCTCGGAGACGGCCGCCTTCCCCATAAGCGCGAAGGTCGCTACGGCCAAAAGAATTAGTAATCTCTTTGGAAACACGCTCTTTAAAAACACGCTTCTCAAAAACACGCTTCTCAAAAACACGATATGAACCTCTCGTCTGAGTCGTTATAAATCTGTATTTAAAGCCCGGTTTCCTTTTAACACAACAGGGGGTGAAAAATCAAGTTAAAACAATATTAAAGGTACAGGGGAAAATAGTGATGCGAAGCCGGATTGACCACAGATATAATTACCACGGTAGGGCAAAGCCGAAGAATCGGAACCGGGCATCCGCTTATAAGGCTCACAGAGGGCAAAACGGGTTGCGGGTTGCAGGTTGCGGGTTGCAGGTTGCGGGTTGCAGGTTGGATATTACAACAACGACGGCTTCCATATGCGGCCATAGGGGGGGCACAAATTGTTATAATATCAAGTATGGCAAGTATAGCAACTATGGCCAAGCACGGCAACTATGGCAAGTGTGGAGAGTGTGTCTGTCATTTGCGGAGATCGAGGGGAATTGGAGGATTTGGGCTTGGGAACGGCAAAAAGTCGTTATTGCCACGGGGGGCAACAAATCAATGGACATCGGGGGACCTGAAATCCATAAGCAGCGGGATAGTGGAAAAATCGTAGATTGTTTTAACAAGTATGGCCAATCATGGCCGTAATCTGTTGTGGTCGAAGGGAATTGGGGGAATTTGGGATTGGGAACAATAACAATAGTGACCATCGGAGGACTGGAAAGATCAGTGACCGAAAACAGTAACAGGATCTTTTAAGGGTGTTGTCATAGGGAAATTTGGGACAACAGCAAAGCTTTTTGGGATCAGGCAACCATCATAACGGGGATGTCCGTACACTCGACGACCTTGACGGAGATATCGCCGACCAGCACCCTTCGGGGTCCTATCTTGCCGGTCTTCGGCATGATTATGAGATCGACCTTGTTCTTTTTCGCCTTCTCGGTGATCTTCGAGGCGGGCTCGCCCTCGACGATATCGATGAATACTTTCATCCTGTTGTTGGGAGCGGTCTTCTTGATGGAATAGAGCATCTTGTATCTGTCCTCCTCCAGCTCCTTTCTCTGCTCTTCCCGCTCCAGCTCCGAGATTTCTTCGGCGGCGTTCAAGGCCTTGGTTCTGATAACATTAAAGAGTATGATTTCGGAATTGTGGATCGTTGCAAGCTCATAGGCGATTTGAATCGCGTTTTCGGACTTCTCCTTTGTCTCTATGGGAACCATAATCCTCTTAAACATATAAACATCTCCTATAAAGACTTATATATCTATATTTATAGAGGAGGTGCTTTTTCCGCCAGCTTGGCCTTCACTCTCTTCATCTGGAAAAATGCCTCCCTCTCCTTCTCCGCGAGGTTGTCCTCGAGGAATTTCAGCGTCTCCTCGTACTGGGGGATAAAGATATTTTCAAGGGCGTTCACCCTCTTCTGCGTTTTCTTGAGCTCGATGGCGAGCCTCCAGACCGCCACCTCCACCTCCGTCAGCTCAACCAACCTCTCCAGCGCCTCCCTGAACCTCGTCGCCGCCTCGTCAACGGAGCTCTCCGTCCCACCCGGGTAGTAATAGGGTCTCTTTTCCGTCTTGGTGATGTCGATAATGGGGACGACCACCCCCATGATCGTCCTGTCTGTGACCTTAATCGAGATATCCGGCATAACGGCCATCGACACCGCCTCCACCTTGTTGACCCCCATCCTCATCAGAGCGCGTCTTAGGGCCCGGTACGCCTTGGAGAGGACCTCCTCCGCATTTTTCCTCGCACGCCTCACATCCTCGATCATGTGCATTACCTCCATGACGAGGATCTCCCGCTTCTGGTCCAGAAGCTGGTAGCCGTCCTTGGCGAAGTCCAGCTGCCCCTTGATTTTTATCAGGTTACTCTTTGTCGGTGAAACGTTAAGCTTGTTGGCCATATCCAATTACTCCAGCGGTGACGGCATATATTTTTCGATCTGCTCTTCTTTGACCCTCACGAGCTCCGCCCTGGGGAGGATCGAGACGAGCTCCCATCCGAGCTCCAGGCTCTTGAATATAGAGCGGTCTTCGTCCATCCCCTGGGAGATGAACCTCTTTTCAAACTCCTCGCCGAACTCGAGGTACTTCTTGTCCACCTTGGATAGCTCATCCTCGCCGATGACCGAGGCGAGCATCTCCACCTGCTTCGTGGTGGCATAGGCGGAGTAGAGCTGGCTTGACAGGTTCATGTGATCCTCCCTCGTCCTTCCCTCCCCTATCCCGTCGTTCATAAGCCTGGAGAGGGACGGCAGGACGTTGATGGGGGGATAGATCCCCTTCTTGTCGAGGTCCCTAGAGAGGACTATCTGCCCCTCGGTGATGTATCCGGAGAGGTCTGGGATCGGGTGGGTGATGTCGTCGTTCGGCATGGTCAAAATCGGGATCTGCGTGATGGAGCCGGCTCTCCCCTTTATCTTTCCCGCCCTCTCGAATATCGACGAGAGGTCGGAGTAGAGGTAGCCGGGGTACCCCTTCCTGCTGGGGACCTCCCCCTTCGAGGTGGAGATCTCCCTTAAGCTCTCGCAGTAGTTGGTCATGTCGGTGATCACCACAAGGACATGCATCCCCTTGTCGAAGGCGAGGTACTCGGCCATCGTAAGGGCGCAGCGGGGCGTCACAAGGCGCTCGATGGAGGGGTCGTCTGCGAGGTTCAAAAACATCACGACGTTTTTCAACGCACCGCTCTCCTGGAAGCTCTTCCTGAAGACGTCCGCCACGTCATGCTTTACCCCCACCGCCGCGAATACCACGGCGAATTCCTCCTCCTCCCCCAGAATCTTCGCCTGCCTGACGATCTGGGCCGCAAGCTGGTTATGGGGAAGCCCGGAGCCTGAGAATATCGGGAGCTTCTGCCCGCGAACCAGCGTGTTCATCTGGTCGATGGTCGAGATGCCCGTCTGGATGAAATCGCGGGGATACTCCCTTATTATCGGGTTAATGGGCGCGCCGTTTATATCCCTGTGTATCGTGGTAATCGGCTCGGCGCCGCCGTCTATCGGGGCGCCCAGTCCGTTGAAGACCCTCCCGAGCATATCGGTGGATACCGGAAGCCTCAACGGCTCACCCAAAAACCTCACCTTGCTCCCGGTGATGCTCAGCCCGCTTGTCCCCTCGAAGACCTCCACCACGGCGAGATTGCTGCTGATCTCCAGGACCCTTCCGTGAAGCCTGTCACCGTCCGGGGACGTTATCTCCACCATCTCCTCGAATCCCACGTCCTTTATCCCCTCGATGAATATCAGTGGACCTTTAATTTTATATAGACCTACATATTCTTTTACAACCGCCATCACTTCAACTCCTTTGATCAGGAAATGAGTGTATCAAACTCGTCATCAACCTGTTTGAGTAGTTTTTCAAAATCCTCTATCTTTTCGTTTTCGATCTTTCCCTTCATCCTGTTGAGCTCATTTAATATCGTAAGCTCCCTTATCTTATAGATAGGCACTCCCTGATTTATTATGATTTTCGCCCTTTGATAGAAGTGCATAATAAGAATCATCATCTTTATCTGCTTTTTGGGCATACAGTACATGTCGATGTCATCAAAGGCGCTCTGTTGTAAAAAGGCGTTTTTAATCAGCTTGGCTCCGTCCACCACCAGCTTCTGTTCGTCAGGCAAAGCGTCCTCCCCCACGAGCCTCACGATCTGCTGCAGCTTGTCGTCGTGGCGCAGGATCTCCATCGCCTCGTTTCTCATCACCTTCCAGTCCCTGTCGCCGTTCTCCCTCCACCACGTCTCCACCTCGTCCATATATTCGCTGTAGCTTTCCATGTAGTTAATGGCGGGGTAGAATCTGGCCGACGCCAGCTCCTTATCCAGTCCCCAGAAGCACCTGACGAACCTCTTGGTGTGCTGGGTTACCGGCTCCGAGAAGTCACCCCCCGGGGGCGACACGGCGCCGATGGCGCTTACCGAACCCATCTCCCCCCCCAGGGTCTCCACACGCCCGGAGCGCTCGTAAAACTCGGCGAGCCGGGTCGCCAGATACGCCGGGAAGCCCTCCTCGGCCGGCATCTCCTCCAGGCGCCCGGAGATCTCCCTTAACGCCTCCGCCCAGCGGGAGGTGGAGTCCGCCATGATGGCTACGTCGTAGCCCATATCCCGGTAAAACTCCGCCAGAGTGATACCCGTGTAGATGGAGGCCTCCCTGGCCGCCACCGGCATGTTGGAAGTGTTGGCGATAAGGATAGTCCGCTCCATCAGCGGCTTTCCGGTCCTGGGGTCTTCCAGCTCCGGGAAATCGACGAGGACTCCGGTCATCTCGTTTCCCCGCTCCCCGCACCCGATATAGACGATTATGTCGGCGTCCGACCACTTGGCGAGGTTGTGCTGGGTTACGGTCTTGCCCGTGCCGAATCCCCCCGGGATCGCCGCCGTCCCCCCCTTGGCGATGGGAAAAAAGGTGTCTATAATCCTCTGTCCCGTAATAAGGGGAATGGACGGCGCGAGTCTCCCGGCATAAGGCCTTCCCACCCTCACGGGCCACCGGTGATACATCTTTACCTTTTCCACCCCCTTCTTCGTATCCACCTCGCATATCACATCGTCCAGCGTGTACTCCCCTTCCGGGACGATCTTTTTTACCTTTCCCGACATATGGGGATGCAAAAGGACCTTGTGGGTTACAACGAATCCCTCCGGGACCGTCCCCAGCACTGCTCCCCCCTTGAGGTCGTCGCCGGCGGAGACGGCAGGCGTAAACTTCCACTTCAGCTCCCTGGAGAGGGGGGCCACCTGTACCCCCCGCTCGATGAAATCGCCGGTGGATTTCAATATCGTCTCCAGCGGCCTCTGTACCCCGTCGTAGATGTTACTTATGAGCCCGGGCCCCAGCTCCACCGAGAGGGGAAGCCCGGTGCCGAATACCTCCGCCCCGGGTTTTAAGCCGGTTGTCTCCTCGTAGACCTGTATCGTGGCCACGTCCTGCTCGAGCTCGATGACCTCCCCGGATATCTTGTCGTCGCCCACCATGACCATCTCCATCATATCGAGCTCCCGCTCGACCCTGGCCTTTACTACCGGACCGCTTATCCAAATAACGGTGCCGACCTTGTTTTCCATCATCTCTCCTTATTCAAAAAGAATCTCGGAAATCCTGACCCTTATCTCGTTCTTCTTCCTGTCAAGAATACTGTCAAAGGTGTTGTTGATCGAGACCTTGCCCTCCTTCTCCCGAACGATAACCCCACCCATATCCTCCGAAACCTCGTTTAGAGTTATCTTCAATCCCCTTCGCTTCGTGCTCTTGGCCATCCTCTGGACAATCTCCTTGGTGAGCTCCAACCCCTCCCCCTCGTAGACATCGACCGTAAACTCCTTCCCCTCGAGTTCCTGAATGGAGGACTCGATCTGATTTATGAGTATCTCTTTGTACTTCTTCGTCTTCTTTAGCTCGTTGAACTTCTGACGAGCCTTGAGAAAGGTCTCCTCTATCAAGCCCTCCTTGGAGTTCAGGACGATCTTCTTCACATCCATCTCGGCGGTGGAAAGAAGCTTCTGTCTCTCCTTTTCCCCCAGCTGTTTCCCTGTCTGGATTATTCTGTCTGAGTTCTCCTTAGCCCTGTTTTCAGCGTCCTCCAATATCTTCTTTTTGGTCTCCTCTGCGCTCTGGATAATCCACTCCATCTTGTCCTTCGACTCGTTCAAGACGATATGTCCCAGGCTGTCAACAGACTCTAAGGGTGCCATTTGCAATCCTCTTTAAAAAATCTCAATAATCAGATCTTGATCCCTATGGCGCTCTTAACCAGATCGGAAATGGTGATCTTGTCTTCGAGGGGGCCTTCGATATCGGGAATCTCCACCAAGAGCGGGAGACTCCTGTTTATGATAATATCTTCGATCTCCGGCCTTATCTCCTGGGCCACCCTCTCCGTTATCAGGACGATCCCTATCTTTTCCGACTCCACGGCCTCGTTGAGCGCCATCAATCCCTCCCGGGAGTTGTTTACACTCCTGCCTTCAATTCCCGCGAGGGAAAAGCCTATAACGGTGTCGTTGTCACCGATTACAAAAAATTCCATTTTCCGTCCCGCTTCGCCGCTATCCGAGCTTCCCGAGGATCATAATGGAGATGATCAGCCCGTAGATGCAGACCCCCTCCGCCAGTCCCACGAAGATAAGGGCGCGGCCGGCGAGGTCCGGCTTTTCGCTGAGCGCTCCCATGGCTGCGGAGCCGACACCGCTTACGGCGATACCGCCGGCTATACAGGAAAATCCTGTGGCCAGCGCCGCCGCGATGTATCCCCAGGATTTAACCTGATCGGAGACGCCGCCGCCCCCGGTGTCCACCGCCTCGTCATGGGGTGCAGGGGCGCCTCCTCCTTCGGTTTCCTCCTGAAATGCGTAGCTGACATCGGGGGTCAAGGCCCCGAAAAAAATCGCGCCGGTCATCCCAACAGCGAGTATGACGTTGAGCAATATCAGTCCTACAACTATCTTCTTGATCTTCATAAAACAACTCCTTTTACTTGATAATTTTATTTTTCGTCGCCAAAGGCCCCTATCTTCATGGGGGAGAATATCTTCCCCTCCCCCCTGTAGAATTTGCCGAAGAACTCGTAATAGATTAGCCTCACCGACTGTATTGACACAACGAGGCCCTCGAGGACGATAACGAGCAGGTTTCCCCCCACCATAACAAGTATTGAGGCGAGGCTGAACGCACCTTCTTTTTTCAACATCTCCACCAGCATCAGGATCGCCCCCATCAGCGCCACGTGGGCCAGAGAGAAGGCGGCCACCCTGATAAACGAGACGCTGTTTGAGAGAAAGCCGGTGCATGTGTCCAGAATCTCCACAAGAGACCCGAGAAAATATTCGCCCGGCTCCTTTATCAGCGGCCTCTTGTTGGCGAAGAGATGGTAGATAGGCTCCCTCAAGAAGATGATCAAAAGCGGAATCCCCACGATCGAGATTATCCCCCACGTCGGGATATTTAAGGCTTCCGGCTTGGCAAACATGACCACGATTACGAATATGGCCCCCCAGTAGAAGAGGGTACCCGCGAGACCGTGGCTCTCTAAAAGCCCCTCCTCGAAATCCCTCGCCCTGATGGAGTTTATGATATTAATAATAAGGCCGATGCTGATGAAGAATATCCCGAAGGCTATGGCAGATATCATCAGCGGATCTATATTCTCCATCGGGCTGAAAACAAATCCGTAGTGGATTGCGTGGTAGCCGAAGACCTCTCCGAAGAGCACTCCGAAAAAGATCGAGGAGATCCCGGCCATGTTCAGGATGCTCCCGAGGTCCTTTGCGGCCTCGTATTTTTTCTTTATGAATAGACCTATGAGGAAAAGGCAGAGCCCGTGGCCTACGTCCCCGAACATCACGCCGAAGAGTATTATGAACGCCATCCCTATTATCGAGGAGGGCTCGATCTCGTTATAGTTGGGCGGGCCGTAGGTGGTAACGAGGGTCTCGAAGGGGGCCAAAAACTTCGGGTTTTTGAATATTACCGGTACCTTTACCCTGCCGGTTCTCACCTCATCCATCTCCTCGGGTTTGGTCGTGCTCAAGTAGAATGGATTCTTCAGGGTGTCTTTCAGGGTCTCCTCTAACTTGTCTACCTTGTTCGCGGGCACCCAGCCGGTAATGAGGGCGGTGCTCTCGGATATTCCCATCGACTTCACGGCTTTGAGGATATCGAGGTTCGTCTCGAGGTGCTCCTTTGTATTTAAGATCTCTCCCCTCTCGGTCCAGCCGAAGCCCCTCAGCTTGTTTTCGCTCTCCGTAATCCTGATCTTGATGTTCTCTATCCTGGCCTCGATCTCCTTTATCGCTTCTTCCGGACTGCCGCTGCAGTCGTGAGGAAGCGGCATAGGCTCAAATCCCACCTTTTTCATCTCACCTTCCAGCTTATCTGCGTCCTCCACGAGGCAGAAGAGAGCCCCCAGCTCCCGGTCGCCCCGGGTGTCAAGCCGGATATAGGAGGTATACTGGGTGGTTATATATTCTTCGAGTTGACGGGAGACCTTCAACGGAAAGTAGCCCATCGACATATGGAGGGTCTTCAAGGACCGTATCCTTTCAAGATCGGCGTTTATCCCGATCATGTTTTTGGCCCTCTTGAGGTTATCCTCTTCGGATACAAGCATATCCCTCAGGGAGAGGACCTCGTCGCCGATGGGCTTTATCCGATTGTGGTAGCCCTCGATCTTCTCCTCGAGGGCGTCGATATCTTTTAAGGGATTTACGTCGAAATTGTCGGGGACTATCGGGGTGTCTTCGGGGATTTCGGTGTCTTCGATGATCTCGTCGAGGAGCCTCTTGGCGTTCTGGTACCGGGAGACCACCTCCAGCTCCTCTCCCGGCGTCCAGCCCATATCCAAGAGGCCCGGCGTCTGTCCGACCTCCTCGAGGTGCATTATACCGAGGCGGCCTATCTCCTTGGTCACAACGGCAAGGTCCCTATCGAGGATAAGGATATTGGCCCTGATCATTGGCACTGGACGAAACATCTATTTACCCCTTCGGCCTTAATTTTACTTAAGCGGTTTACCCTTTAAAGATTTAAGGGAACGACTTTTAACACCACTTGGCTTTCCATTCAAATGGTGCCGTATGGGAAATTTTCGGGTCGCCGTTTTTCAGATTGCCAGTTCAGAGATCGCCAGTTTTCAGATTGTCAGTTTTTAAATTGCCGATTTACAGGTCGATATTCAACTCCAGATCAACGAGACAGCTATAATTATATTCCAATTACTAACCAAATTCAATCAATCCACATTGCAAAAAATTCACCCTACATCACAAGGCTCTCCGATATCTCGTCTTCCGTCAGGTTGTGTCTTTTACCCTCGGCTATGCACTTGAGGTTTCCCACCTCGAGCTCCTTCAGGGCGAGATAGCCGATGATGGTGCCGATATTGAACGGAGAGCCGGAGAGCACCTTTCGGGCGGCGGCCGCCATGATTCGGTTCAGGTCCATCTCGAGCTCCGGGAGATCGCGGTAACTCCCCACATGTCTCCCGTAGTACGAACTATCCACTATATTTCTGTAGTCCTCTTCGGTGGCCTGGATCAACGACTCCAACTCCGTCTTTGTAAGTCTATATTTTATCGGGATAATAATTGATTTCACAATATCCGGGGGCACGTCGTAATAGAGCCTGTATCTCAAGGTCCCCATGATGTTGAAGCAGTCTATGATCGTCCCGACGTATCTTCTCATGATCTCACTGTCGTCGCTCGTGAGATTCTTGAGGTTTTCAAACATGGTTGTATAGTAGGTCTCGTCCAGGGGACGCTCGAGCAGCGCCGTCCTCCTGTCCCTCATAAAGAGGGGAAGCACATGCCTCAGCGGGATCCCGTAGCGGGTCTGGCCCAGGTCGGACACGAACTCGTCGATGTCCTTGCTGTTTATCAGCCCGTCGTAATCCACATTGGAGAGGCCGTTCGTGGGAATCAACGCGTCGCTTATCATAATGGGGCTTATGCCCTTGAACTTCCCCCTCAATATTATCTTGAGGTTTTCCACCTCAAGCCTCGAAATAAGACTGACTATGAAGTCATTTTCATTTTTTGGGGTGAAGAATTTTAGGACCGTCTTGTATGTGGCGATAAGACTTCTGTCCAGGGCCCTGGTGACCTCGGTAATCTCGACATCACCGGAACCGAGCTCCGAAAGCTCTTCTCCGTAGTCTGTATCGATCAATGCCTTGAGCAACGCGTCGAGCTGGGTGGTCTCCATGAGCTGTTTGTATCTGGCCCCGTCGAAGAGGCGGCTTTTCATCCCCCTGATCTTGGCGTTGATGAAGGAGTACTTTTCTACTTTTAGTAACATATATTTTCGATCAATCCGTTTTTGATAAATACAATTTCGATTAATCCGTTTTCGATCAATCTAATCTCAATTATACCGGTTTCAACAGCCTCGCCCCATCCCCCCGCACAAATCCCCCCACCCCCCCCCGATCCCCCACATCCTACTACAACTTCCCCCCCCACCATACAAT
>Ga0180432_10010030_pt1 | contig 11429 bp, 7 predicted proteins | sample SS_ome_10_FD_132414 | JGI IMG/M metagenome (GOLD analysis project Ga0180432, IMG submission 132414) | Hypersaline lake sediment archaeal communities from the Salton Sea, California, USA - SS_1_MS_2 metaG | ecosystem: Environmental > Aquatic > Non-marine Saline and Alkaline > Hypersaline >... | reverse complement strand
CAATCATCAATCATCAATCATCAATCATCAATCATCAATCATCAATCATCAATCATCAATCATCAATCATCAATCATCAATCATCAATCATCAATCATCAATCATCAATCATCATTACTCCTCACTCCCCGGCACCGCTTCAATGGTCGCCCACATGGAGCCCTTGCAGTTGTCGATCAGGCCGTCTTTGCCGTAGGCGTGGATCTGGTCGCGTTTCAATTCGGCGTGCTCCTTGGTGGTGGTCAACACGACAGCCCGGCCTTGGGTGTCGACGTCGCGGGCGATCTGGTAGCCTTTTTCCGCCGGGTGGCCGAAGAGCTCCATGAGCATCAGGATCACGTAGGCATAGGTGTGGTCATCGTCGTTCCAGAGGATCACGTGGTAGCGTGGCTGTCGCTTGGGTTTCCGATCGCGACGTTGCTTGCGGCGACGGTGCGTCTCCTGGAGCGGTTCGGCCACGGCCGATTCGACGTTATCGGTCATGTGAAACTCACTGCGATTGTTTTGGGTCGCCCCAATGGCCTGGTCAAACCCTATCCATTATATTAACAGTTTGCGCACCCGCAAAACCTCCCCCAATGGACGGGGAAACCAATGCGTCGCCTGCTCGACGCGGAACGTCGCACACCGTCTACTCACAAACACTTCTCGCTATGACCGATATCGACACCTACCTGAAGATGCAAGCGGAGCGTTTTGAAAAAGAACTTTGCGACTTTCTCCGGATTCCCAGCGTGAGCACCGATCCGGCCCGGCGGTCAGACGTGACTCGGGCGGCCGACTGGCTCGCCGAGCAGTTTCGCGGGCTGGATTTTTCCACCGAGGTAATCCCGACATCGGGTCATCCGCTGGTGTACGCCGAGTCGCCGCACGTGCAAGGCGCTCCCACGGCGTTGGTCTACGGTCATTACGACGTCCAGCCGCCCGACCCGTTGGACCAGTGGATCTCACCCCCCTTCGAACCCACCCGCCGCGACGGCAATCTCTATGCCCGGGGAGCTACCGACGACAAGGGCCAGATGTTCACGCACGTGAAAAGTGCGGAGGCCTGGATGAAGGTGGAGGGTCGCTTGCCGATCAACTTGAAATACCTGGTCGAGGGCGAAGAGGAGGTGGGCAGCGGGAACCTGGAAAAGTTCATCCCGGCCCATGCCGACCGACTGACCTGCGACTGCGTGGTGATCAGCGACTGTTGCCAGCTTGGGCCGGACCGGCCGGCGATTACCTACGGATTGCGAGGCATTGCGTATTACGAGTTGCGCCTGAAGGGCCCAAACCGCGACCTTCATTCCGGCTCGTTCGGCGGCTCGGTGACCAACCCGGCCAACGCCCTGGCCCAGATGCTCTCCGCCCTGATCGACGATCAGGGTCGGGTGCAAATCCCCGGTTTTTACGACGACGTGGTCCCGCTATCGGACGACGAGCGTCGCCGGCTGGCTGCCCTGCCGTTCAATGAGCGGAAGTACTTGGACCAGATCGGGGTTTCCGGCCGCACCGGTGAGGCCGGCTACACCACGCTGGAACGCCGCTGGGCTCGCCCCACCTTCGACGTCTGCGGCATGTGGTCCGGCTATCAGGACAGCGGAGCCAAGACAATCCTCCCGGCAAGCGCCGGGGCCAAGTTGAGCTTCCGGCTGGTCCCCAACCAGGATCCGGCCAAGATCACCACCGCCCTGAAGGCCATGCTGGCCGAGCTCTGCCCGCCGGGTATCGAAATGGAGTTGCTCGACCTCCATGGTTCGCCCGGCGTATTGGTGCCGCTGGAGAGCCCATGCGTTCAAGCAGCCGCCCGGGCAATCGAGCATGGCTTCGGCTGCCGGCCCGTCTTCATCCGTGAAGGCGGCTCGATCCCGGTTGTGTCCGCCTTCCGTCAGACGCTTCAAGTCGACACCTTATTGTTGGGCTGGGGCCAGAATGACGATAATACCCACAGCCCAAACGAGAAATTCTCTCTGGCCGACTTCCATCGGGCCATCAAGGCCAGCGCGAAACTCTGGGAAGAGCTGGGGGAGATGATGAATGATGAATGATGAATGTCGTCGTAAAGCAGATTCTAGGATGACGGTTCAACAAGCCGCTGGCGGCTTCGCACGTACTACATAACACCTATCAGCACCATGCTTGATCGCAAGTTCATTGTCGAAAATGCCCAACTGGTCCAGGAAAACTGCAGAAACCGCGGCATCGAGATCGATGTTGCCAGGTTCGTCGAGCTGGAAGGCCTCCGCAAGCGGAAGCAGGCCGACGTCGAGGAGTTCAACCGGAAGGCCAACCAGGTTTCCAAGTCGATCGGCAAGACTCGGGATAAAGCGGAGCGCGACGCCCGAAAAAACGAAGGCCGCCGCCTTCGCGAGCAGACCGCCGAGCTCAGAGCGGAACTGGAACAGATCGCTACCGAACTGGACGCCATCCACCGGTCGATCCCCAACATCTCGCACCCCAGCGCGCCGATCGGCGCCGACGACAAGGCCAACCTGGAGCTTTCCAAGGGCCGCACGCCCGTGCCGCGGTTCGACTTCCAACCGCTGGATCACGCCGAACTGGGTGAGCGGCTCGGCCTGATTGATTTCGACTCGGCCGCCCGAGTCGCCGGACACGGCTTCTACTTCCTCAAGGGCGACGCCGTGATACTGGAGCTGGCCCTGCAACGCTACGCCATCGAACTGCTCGCGGCCGAAGGGTTCACGCCAATCACCACACCCGACCTTGCCCGAAACGAAATCCTCGAAGGCATCGGCTTCATTCCCCGCGGGCCGGAAACGCAAATCTACAGCATCGAGAACTCCGACCTGAGCCTGGTGGCCACGGCCGAGATTACGCTCGGCGGCCTGCTTGCCGGACAAACAGTCGACGCCGAAGACCTCCCCATCAAGCTCTGCGGCAGCAGCCATTGTTTCCGCACCGAGGCCGGTGCCCACGGCCGGGCCACCCGTGGCCTGTTCCGCGTACACCAATTCACCAAAATCGAAATGTTCGCCTTCACCCTGCCCGACGAAAGCGACGTCATGCTCGACCACCTGCGAGACCTGGAATGCAGGTTATTCGACGGGCTGGGGCTTCCGTATCGCGTGGTCGACACGGCCACGGGCGACCTGGGCGGTCCGGCCTACCGCAAGTATGACCTCGAGGCCTGGATGCCCGGCCGCGACGCCTACGGCGAAGTGACCAGTACCTCGAACTGCACCGACTACCAGGCCCGGCGACTCAACATCCGCTACCGCACCAAGGGCGAAAAAGGCACCCGGTTCCTGCACACGCTCAACGGCACGGCCATCGCCGTCAGCCGCACCCTGATCGCCATTATCGAGAACTACCAGCAAGCCGACGGCTCCGTCGTCATACCCGAAGTGCTCAGGCCCTGAGTCGGCAAGGAGCGGATCGAGCCGCGATAGGAACGTGCAAAGCCGGGGCCTATCGCGAGAACGCGCGCCAGAGATTGTCGCTCTGCGATCCGTTGTGTACGATTGATTATCATTGGGAATGTGGAGGATGCGATGAGCACTCAAATAACCATGATCTATTGGAAGAGCGACAAGTTCTGGCTGGGAAAGGTCAAGGAGCATCCCCAAATCATGACCCAAGGACGAACCGTCGAGGAGCTTGAGGAGAACCTCAAAGATGCCTACCGGATGATGCTGATGGACGATGTCCCCCAAGAACATCGCGAGAAGGCCCTTACGGTATGAAGCGGAACGAATTCAGCTTCCCATGCAGCCCAGGACGTTGGCCGCCGCGTCACAGAGTCGGCACGCGTCGGGTTCGGTTTGGGCTTCGGCGACGATGCGCACTATCGGCTCGGTGTTGCTGGGACGAACCAGGAGCCAGGCCTCGGGCCAGTCGAGCCGCAGGCCGTCGAGGCGATCGGCCTTGGCGTCGTCGAAGTGGCGTTCCAGCGCGTCGAGGGCCGCGGGAACCTTCTCCAACGCAAAGGCGATTTTGGACTTCACGATCTCGTAGCGGGGTAGTTCGTCGGCCAGTTGGGAGATTTTTTGATCTCGGGCGGCCATGGCGTCCAGCAGTTGGGCCATGCCGACAAAACTGTCGCGGACCATGCCCACGCGAGGATCGATCGGCCCCCCGTTGCCTTCGCCGCCGAAGACGGCCTCGTTGGCCAGCATCAGGTCGACCACGTTGGCCTCGCCCACCGCGGAACGGAAGAAGGGCTGCCCGTATCGGCCGGCCAGGTCTTCCGACATGCGACTCGTAGAGCAATTGGCCACGACGGGGCCCGGTCGCCGGCGGAGCACGTGGTCGACGCAGATCGCCAGGGTGTACTCCTCGCCCAGATACGTGCCTGAGTGGTCGATCACGGCCAGCCGGTCGGCGTCGGGGTCTTGGCAGAAGCCGATATCGGCGTCGGCTTCGGGAACCGCCGCAAGGACCCGGGCGAGGTTTTCGGCGGTCGGCTCGGCCGGATGGGCGAACTGCCCGTTTGGCTCGGGCCCCAGCAGCGTCACCTGGCAGCCCAGTTTCTCGAGAAGTCGCTTCCCGAGCGGCCCCCCGGCCCCGTGGTTCGAATCGAGCACCACCTTGAATCGTCGGCTGCGTATCCGGTCGAGATCGACCGTGGCCGCGACGGCCCCGATATGGGCGGACATCGTATCCGGACAAGCCCGGGATGTACCAAGACGATTGTAGGGGACCCACTCGGTCGAGCCGGACTCGTATCGCGCGAGGACCTCCCGGCCAAACGCATCGGGGACGATGCGACCGGCGGCCGAAAAGAGCTTCATGCCGTTGTACTCCGGCGGATTGTGACTGGCCGTTACCTGAATGGCCCCGGCGGCCCGGAGATCGCGAACCAGAACCCCTACAGTGGGTGTGGCGGCAACGCCCGCGTCGATCGTATTGCGGCCAACCGCCTGCAATCCGACCTGGATCGCACTGGCCAGCATTTGTCCCGAGGAGCGGCCATCTCGGGCGATGAGCATTACCCCCGGTGGAATAGAACCGGCAAAGGCGGTGGCATATCGAATGGCCACTTCCGGGGTCAGGCTCTCGCCCACGATACCCCGCAATCCCGACACGCTGATGATCGGTTCCGCCATACTGAAATTCCGTTTTCTTCTGCCTGTTTGAACGAGTTTTCTTTCCCCAACGGCACGGCAGTATAGGAAGGAATGGAATTTGGCAAAAGCCGAACCCTGGCGTATCATCCGGCCGGATCACCCGGCAGCTCCGACTTAATAGCAGGAAACGGCGTAACCGTTCACGGGTCGCAAGAGTCGCCTTTCGCTCCGCGAAAGGCGACATTGTGCGAGAAATGCCGGGTATTCCGCTGGCAGCCCGTGAACGGTTACGAAACGGCAGAGCCGGGAAAACGGTCGTTGGCCGATTCCTCTTCCACCAAAGGCGGGAATCGACCAGAATGGTTGTTTTGGAGTTCTCGCAAGCAACGCGGGGACGCGGGCAAGCCGTTTTTTGCACCCCCCTCACGGATCGATGGCCGAATCACAGTTACCGTTTGACACGAACACCGCACTAGCCCAACTCGAAGCGGCGGCAGCCGAGGGAAAACTTTTGCCGGCCGCCGTTGAAAACATCCGCATCTGGCTGACCAACCCGTGCTACGACGCCTACCTTCCCGAACTGGTCCGACACTTGGCCGACAGGATGTGGGAGGAACTCAACGAAGCCTTCCGCGCGACTATCCCGTTTGGCACGGGTGGACGCCGGGGGCGAATGTATCCCATCGGGACCAACACGATCAACGATCGCACGATCGGCGAGAGTGCACAAGGCCTGGCCGACTACGTGTGCCGGACCGTCGACAAGAAGCCGCTTGTCTGCGCAATCGCCTACGACACGCGGCACCGCTCGCGACACTTCGCCGAATTGTGCGGCGGGATCATGGCCAAGGCGGGTTTCACGGTCTGCTTCCTCGACGATTGCCGCAGCACGCCCGAGCTGTCGTTCACCGTACGCTACAAGGACTGTGCCTGCGGCATCATGGTTACTGCCAGTCACAATCCGCCCAGTGACAACGCGGTGAAGGTCTACTGGTCGACCGGCGGGCAACTGGTGCCGCCACATGACAATAGAGTGATTGAGCAAGTGAAAGGCGTGCGCGAGATCGACGCGATGTCGTTCGAGGAAGGGCTGGCGTCGAAGCGGATCATCTGTTGCCGGGAAGAGATCGACGCGGCATTTTTCCAGAGCGTCGAGGCCCAGAGTCGTCCCGGTCCGCGCGAACTGAAGATCATCTACTCCCCGCTGCACGGGGTGGGAACATCGGCCGTCTGCCCGGTGCTGGAGGCGACGGGTTTCGACGACGTCGAGGTCTTCGGCCCGCACGCAGAGCCCAACGGCGATTTCCCCAACGTGCCCGACCATGTGTCCAACCCCGAAAACCCGGCCGTCTTCCACCCCATAATCGAGCGGGCCAAACAGAGCGGCGCCGATTTGATCATGGCCACGGATCCCGACTGCGACCGCCTGGGGTGCGCGGCGCCCAAGTCGATTGGCCCCGGCTCGCCCTGGGACACGCTGACCGGCAATCAGATCGGCGCTTTGCTGACCGACTACTTGCTGGACGCCCACCGGCAGGCCGGGACTCTCGCGCCGGATCTCTACGTGGTCAAGACCCTGGTCACAACCGAGTTGATTCGCCGCGTGGCCGACCACTACGGGGTCCGGACGGCCGGCAACCTGCTGGTCGGCTTTAAATGGATCGGTGACGAGATCGACCGGCGCGGTCCGGAGAATTTCGTCTTCGGGGCGGAGGAGTCGTACGGTTTTCTGGCCGGTAGCCACGTCCGCGACAAGGACGGCGCCGTGGCCGCCATGCTGCTGGCCGAGCTGGCCGCGCGACTGAAAAGCAAGGGCCTCTCGCTCCACGAGCAACTCGACGCGTTGTTCGGCCAACACGGTTGTCACTCCGAGCTGACCCGATCGGTCGTCATGCCCGGCGACGAGGGCATGAAGCGCATGCAGGCTGTCATGGCCCGGTTCCGCCAGCGGCCGCCGACGACTCTGCGCGGCTTGCCCGTCGCCCAAACTCGCGACTACCTCCACGGCACCGTCACTAAGATCGGCGGCAAGCCCCGGCCGTTGGACGGTCCCGAGGGCGACATGGTGATCCTCGACCTGGCCGCGGAGGGCAACTACGCCGCAGTGCGTCCTTCCGGCACGGAACCCAAGGTGAAGTTCTACACTTTCGCCTACGATCCGCCCGGGCAAAGCACCGACCTGGACGCGACCAAAACGGCCCAGGCCGAACGCCTGACTGCCGTCCAGAACGATCTGAAAGCGTTTGCGGGGGTCTGACGGTTTGCGATGCAAAAAAGGATGCACGGTCGGGTGCCAGTGGCGTCTCGCCAGTGCACGGGCAAGATGCCCGTGCCACTCTGAAACCACCGTGCAAAGGTCTTTCAATCCCGCCTAGCGTTTCGCAACCGCCGGGCGCTCGGCGATTCGCCTCGGTCCCAGGGCTACGCCGATCCAACCGTCGTCGATCACAAACTGAACAACCACCAGATCGGCAAGTTTGGGGTCGTTTGCGAGCCGATCGGGCGTGAGTCTCCAGGGGCGGTATTTGGAGAAGACCTTGCTGAAGACGCCGCGCACCGCGATTTGCGACCCGGTACTGAGCCGCTTGCCGATCAGGTGAATGATACCGTCTCGAGCCAACCTGGCCGTGGGGCCGTCGGCGTCGGGTTGGTAGAATGCGCGTACCTGGAAATCCCTCCAATGTCGGGGTGGCTTGCTCAACTCGACAACTGAAAGCGTCACCGTCATCCGGCCGTCGCCACATTCCACCCGAACCGCGTCGTCCTTGGCAAACGTGATTTCCACGTCGTCGTGCGATGTCTTGGTTTCGGCCGTTTCAGCGCGACCCAGGCGGGTTGCTATCCGCCGGCGGAGCTCCGGCAGGGTGAAAGTACCGCCGTCCAACTCCAGTTTCTCCACGGCGTTGTTGATCGCCGACTGGTGCACCTGGAAGCTGGCCAGACTGTCGGACGGCGCCCGCGGCCGAGGCGTATGACCGCCCAATTGCCCCTTGCCCGCCAGCCGGAGTCGCATAACGATCCGGCGCTCGGTGGTATGCGCGCTGACCATCTCGGGCCCCAGCGACAGATCGGCCATGGGCTGAAGGACGTGCCGCTTGAGCCGATCGGAAAGCTCGCCAAACCGGGCGTCGGCCTCCGTGTCTACTCGCTGCTTGGCCTTCGCGGCCACTTTCTGCTTGATCTCGCAACGGACCTGGGGTCGCTTCTGCTCGTGCTGCGAACGGGCAACGCCCCTGACCAGGGCACCCACCAGGGGCACGACATCGAAATCGGTGTCCAGTGAGCGAAGTCGGGTAGCATTACGCACGTCGACTTCGGCCGGCCACACGCGAATTCCCCAGGTGCCGATTTCAATCGGTTTTCGGGCGGTGTAGATCGAGCGGCTCCTGTTGTGGAACGTGGCCGGTCCGCTGGTGGAGGATGTGTCGGATGCCACTTCACCCGTCACTTCCAAGGCCAAAAGCAGACGAGAAGGATCGGGAATCAGCCGCACGGCCACATCGGTCGAGGTCCGGCTCCGGCCCCAGACGGGCAGGCCAAGCACCGTGTCGCGAACCCGAGCGTGTTCCGGCTCCCGCTCCGGAATCAGGCGATTGAGCAGCTCCACGGTCAATGCCAATCGGATGTTGGCGTTGCGATAGTGGGCATCCAGCAAGTTGCCCAACCGGCGCCTTTCGGGAAGCCGCGAGATCTCCAACTGCAGCCGATCCTCGGCAAGCACCCGCGCGTCGCTCGGCAAGCGAGTCTGCTCGTAACGTTCCATGTCGCGCAGCAACTGGCCCAAATCCACCGGCTCGAGCGCCCACTGACGCAATTCCCAACCCAACGCGGCCAACGGTCCCGTGGTGAGAAACCGTCGCTGATCGGCATCCAGTCTCGCCCGGGCCAATCGTTCCATGACGCGTCGGGCGAGCTGTAGCCGCTGGTGATCCCGGGCCGGTTCCGGCCGCTCGGCCGCCGCCTGCAACGCGTCCAACAGCAAGTAACTGCGCCAAGCAGAACCCCGGGGCGACCTGGCAGTCAAGGCGTCGACGTCTGCCAAGGCCAGCAACAGTTTTTCGGGGTCGGGCCTTGACTTCCTCGTGGTTGTCAGGGTCAGCCCGCCCGCCAATGTCGCCTGTTTCCAAACGTCCACCCGGCGACGAAGCGCATACCGGGCACGCAGCAACCGGGCCTTCAACGGACTCTCCCCAAGCCGCCCTGCCAACTCACCCGCTTCCCCAACCGATGCGTCGAGCTGCCCGAGAAGCACAACCACCTCGTCGGATCCACTCGAAACGGCCGAGCCCAATGCGTTAATCCGGCGACTGGCCTCCATGGCCCACTCACCCGTTTCGCACTCGCGGGCCAGTTCTTCCAAGTCCACGAGCAGCTTCTCCGGCTTCTTCCAAGCGGGGCAGCTCCTCTCAGGCGCCGGTTTCTTTTCAACCCGCGGTTCCTCGGCCGGCACAACGGCCGGTGTCTCGGGTATATCGTCCGGTGACGGCGTGGCTCCAAGCTGCGAGGGGTCGGCAACTGAGGGCAAATTGGCCACTCGCGGCGAGTCTTGTGAAGCCGGCACTGCTTTCTTTGGAGATGCTTCCTCTGGCACTGCTTGCTCCGGCGATGCTACCTCCGGCGATGCGTCTGCCGGCGGTGGGAGCAGATCCTCATGCGGTGCCGCTTGGGGCTGGTGCTTCTCGGAAACCAGTGGGGGAAGTTCCGCCTCGGGCAAGTCGAGTTCGATCGGACAACCGGCCAACTTCTCGGCCGGATTGATCAAACACAATTCATCGACCGCCCCGCTCGCCTGGGTCGGCAGGGGCAACTCGGAAACCGGTCGCTCTGGCTCGGCCGTCGGCGCAGGTGGAAGCTCGTCGACCGGGGTAGCATCGGGAGTGCGTCCAGAAGTGGCCTCCAACTCGACCGGAGGGCTCTTTGTCCGGTCTGTGGAACCCAAAAGCAGTTTATCGATCGCCTGCTTCCGTGCCACCCGCTCCCAAGCCCGCGGCGACGTGACGCTCAGCACGAACAAACATGCCAGAACGCACAGGAAAGGCCATAAAGATTCCTTTTGATGCCGGATCATCACCCGATCTCCGTTACGACTGCAAACACCCCGGTATCAGTTAAGATCGGTTATTCGGGACGATTGAATAAAATGCGAATCACCCGCTCGGCAGTGAACCCTCCGAAGGCACCGATGTGGCCTGACAAACTATGCGGGTGAAGGCGTATAGGTCAGTTGTAGCGGTTGCGCAATCCCTTATGATTCACGGGCCGCGGCACTGTCGTGAGAACGCGTTTACTGCAACGACTCGCTGACCATTCTACGCTGAGAAATGCAGGCTAGGGCGTGTCACCCCCAGGGAAACTTGCACGGGTTGTTTCTGCGCGCGCTAAACGATCCCTTCGGCGCGTAATCCGGGCAACGCAAGATACCCGGGGAGACGGGCTGCCTGCCCAACTGTAGATGGTAGTCGTCAGGCCGCGGGTCGCACGGCTTTTGGCCCGGCCGTGATGCGGACTATCACGGTTTGAAGGTGTCCGTCGCGTTCGATCAGAAGCGGCGTAGGCCCCGAGATGGCCCTGACCCGCTTGGCAAATTCCGTGTCGTCGGGGAAGTCCCGGCCGGCGACCTGGTATATGCGATCCCCACTTTTCAATCCGGCGGCGGCGGCAGGTGACTGGGGGACAACGTGGGTAAGGATGATCGTTCCCGGCTCGGCATCGTCGGTACGCCAGGTGATGCCGAGTCGCATCGGTTGACCTTCGAGCTCGACTGTCAGTTCCAGCTTTTCGTCGCGTCCCGGTCGTTGAACAACGACGCTGGCCCGCTGGTCGGCGGTCCTCACCGCACTGGTCAAATCGTCGCTGGTGCGGATTTCCCGACCGGCGAAGCGGAGGATGTGGTCGCCGGGCTGCAGTTGTGCCTTGTGGGCCGGAGATCCCACGACAACTCGGGTAAGATGCACACCTTTTCCGGGCGTAGCCTCTTCCTGCCAGCCGGCCCCGAGGCGATCGACAAGCCGTGGTACCCTGCGGAGCAACTGCCCGCGCGTTGCCGAAGATTCGTGCCGTGCCGCCTGGCGACACCCGGTCACTTCCACCTGGTTGGCCAAGTCGCAGAGTGTTCCAAACATCAGCCGCACCACTCGACGCATGCCCACGTGGTCGATCAAATCTGCGTCGTCGCTGGGTCGGTGGTAGTCGTCGTGCAGTCCGGTGTGGAACATCAAGACCGGGATGTCTTGGAGCAGGAAGGGATGGTGGTCGGCGTTTGCCCGGATATCCCAGGAGAAGTCGAGCAGGAGGCCGGGTGTGTCGTTGTGTCGGGTAACGAGCCGTCGCAAACCGTATCCGGTGCGATATCCGAAGACGATCACGCGGTTCTCTCGGAGCCGGCCGATCATGTCCATGTTCAGCAGGATGACAACGTTT
>Ga0180432_10010029_pt1 | contig 11430 bp, 10 predicted proteins | sample SS_ome_10_FD_132414 | JGI IMG/M metagenome (GOLD analysis project Ga0180432, IMG submission 132414) | Hypersaline lake sediment archaeal communities from the Salton Sea, California, USA - SS_1_MS_2 metaG | ecosystem: Environmental > Aquatic > Non-marine Saline and Alkaline > Hypersaline >... | reverse complement strand
CGGCGTCTGGGGCGTCTTTCGCGAGAGGTCCTCGCGGCCCCGCCCCTCAGCTGTGCGGCTGCGTCGAGGCGGGTGAGTCCTTCGCGAAGAGCCTCCTGCAGACCCATCCTGCCGCCCGATCGACACCGGCGGGAATGTGGGAGAACGCACTCCAAGGCTCCGCGAGAGACGCGTAGGATTCGGTCGGTCTGCGACATTTCGGTCCGCTCGCCTTCTTCAACCTGATCGGTCGAGGCGACGTCTCGGGATTGCTTGCGAGGCGAAGGGGATTGCGTCGACACTGGACAGACGGGCGACCCGACTCGATAGGGCGCCCGCCTGCGAAGGACGACTTGTGCTTCAGGTCTTAGAGATTCAACGCATCGAGGATGATTCGTACGATCAGAAGAACCCACCCGACGATGATTCCGATCCAGATGATCCGACGCGCGAAGTCGAGCAGGCCGAAGAGAAGAAGGATCAAGGTGATGAAGGCGAGATACCCGATCGGCTTCTCGAGGGATGCTGAGACGCGCCCTTCTCCTGCGATCAGGTTGAGGACGTAGATCACGCCCTGGCCCAAGTAGGTCGATGCGCTGTCGATGAACGTCAAGATCTGCTCGATCGCCGTCTCGGCCGAAGCCTGCACGCTTTCCGGAACGACCGAATCCGCTTGCGCCAACGCGCCGATCGCCGTTCCGCAAAGGAGAAGGACCAACCCGGATACCACAATTCGCTTTCCTGAACTCATAGCCCCCCCTTTGGCTCAACGAGAAACACTCTACCACAGACGCTCCCGTCCGTCCTAGGGACACAGGCGGGCCTCTTGGGGGCCGGTCGTCGCTCTTCTGGCGGTGGAGCGTGTCCGGAGGGTGCGCACGGATGCGCCGGCCCGGGCTCTGCGATAGTCTTGGTCGACGGCGGGCTGAGGCCCGAATTGGAGAGCTCGGGCGACGGGGCGTGTCGTTCGCGTCCCGAGGCGTCCGAGGCGGGAGCGAGAGCGCGGTGAGGGTCGTGAGCCCATCGAAGGAGACGTAGATGCTCGTAGTACGTAGGGGAACGCTGCTGACGCCGGACGAGCGGATCGAAGGCGGAAGCGTGCTGATCGAAGACGGGAAAATCCGCGAGATCGGCACGCATGTCGACATCCCAGAAGGTGCGGAAATCATCGATGCGGAGGGGATGTTCGTCCTCCCCGGGCTGATCGAATCGCACTGTCATGTGGCCCTCTTCGCAGACGGGATCGATTCCAGGTTCTATGACGGGAACGAGATGACCGATCCGGTCACACCGCAGATGCGTGCCCTTGATGCGATTCATCCGGAGGATCTCGCATTCGCCGACATGCGGGCCGCAGGGATCACGACGATCAACATCAGCCCGGGCAGTGCGAACCTCATCGGAGGACAGACGGCAATCGTCAAGACGGCCGGCCGGACCGTCGACGAGATGCTCATCGTAGCGCCAGGAGCGATGAAAATGGCCCTCGGCGAGAATCCGAAGCGGGTCTATGGCGAGCAGAAGAAGCTCCCGTCGACTCGGATGGGAAATGCGGCCGTCCTTCGAGAGTGGCTGGCCAAGGCGAGGCTCTACATCGAGAAGCGAGCGCGGCATCGGGAGAAACTTGAGGCGGTGGCCCGAGGGGACGGAGGGGCGGTCCGGCCGGAGCCGTTCGATGTCGACGTACGGCTCGACGCTCTCGCACCGGTCGTGGAGGGAACGCTTCCCGTACACATCCACGCGCACCGTGCCGACGATATCGCGACGGCGATCCGGATCGCTGAGGAGTTCGGCCTCAACTACGTGCTCATCCACGCGACCGAGGGCTACAAGATCTCCGATCTGATCGCGTCGAAAGGGGCTCCGTGCATTCCGGGTCCGATCCTCTTCTCTCGTCGGAAGCTCGAGCTCGTCGGGATGACACCGGCCAACGCGGGTACGCTATCGAATGCCGGGGTGAAAGTGGCGATTCAGACCGACGAGGGGTCGGCGACGCGGTATCTCACGCTCAACGCGGCGGTCTGCGTTCGCGAGGGGATGACAGCCGAGGCTGCACTCCGCGCGATCACGAAGACGCCGGCCGAGATTCTCGGAATCGACGATCGAGTCGGATCACTCGAACCCGGCAAGGATGCGGACCTCACGATTCTCACGGCGCATCCGCTGGACATCGCGAACGCGCGGGTCGAGCGGGTCCTGATCGAGGGAGAGACGGTCTACACTCGAACGGCGTTCGCTTCGTAGGAGAAGCGGCTCGTGCGGGTATTCTTCCGGCGACGAAGATGAAGAAATCGACGGTCGTTTGACGGAGATAACGATATCGTTATAATGTGATATTGCGCCTGGATTGGGTCCTCGCGCGTGGAGAAGAGAGAGGAAGCAGCAGACCATGACCGAGGTCCTCAAATCAGGTCCATCCTTCGAGGTCTCTTTTCGGGGCGAACTCCCGTTCGTCTTGACAGGCGCCCTCTCGATCTTGGGGACGGCGGCGGACTACGAAGGATTCGATCAGTGGATTTACGTCACGTACGCAGCGCTTTCCGACGAGCTGCGCAAAGACATCACGCTTCTCTTTGTGCCCCTTGGCATTCCCCTGATCCTCCGGTGCCTGCTCGACCAGAATCCCGATCTGTCCGATCTCACGTCGTTCGTCGGCTGGTTGAGTCTCATCGACGATCGGGTCATCCGGGAGCACGTTGCCTCCACGCTCGACGAGCTCGCGAAGAAGGCGGGCGGGGACAGTGCGTCGGCGCCGGCCGTCGACGACGATGCGGGGCTCCGAGACTTCCTCTTACAGACGACGAAGTGTGCCTGGACCGACGTTGGAGAGAGAGATCCGGTCTACTTCGATCAGCTTGTCTGGCTGATGGGGCGTCCGGACGAGCTGAAGGCTCGCTTGGTGTTCACCGTGACGAGATTCTGGGAGGCGCACTACGCTTCCGAGTACGACGAGACGCGGCGACTCATCGAGCGAAGCGTCGCGTACCACAATCGGCTTCGATACTCCGAGCGTCTCGATGAGGTCTACGTCTCGGTCACGGGAAAGGCGCTGTCGTCCCATGCGGCCGAGACCTACGCGCAGCTGGAGCGACTGACCTTCGTCCCGTCTTGTTACGCCGGTCCGTACGCTCAGTTCATTGGATTGGACGCAGGACGACGCAATCTTGTCTTGATCTACAACTGCCGGCCGCGTTCGGGGAACGAGGACGATCCGAATCACCTCCTTCCGGCGCTCTTCCCTCCGCTGAAAGCGTTGGCGGACGAGACGCGGCTGGAGATTCTGGCGATCCTCGCCGACGGCGAGCTCTACGCGCAGCAGATCGTCGACCGACTTGAGATCAGCCAGCCGGCTGTCTCGAGGCATCTGAGGCTGATGGTTGCGGTCGGCATTCTCGCCGAGCGAAGAGAGAACGGAATGAAGTTCTACCAGGTCAGGCAGGAGACCCTGTCCGGACTGGCGCAGAGGATCGCTACGCTGGCAGCACAGGGGAGCGACGAAGCCTAGATCAGGTTGGGGCCCATCTTCGGCGATGTCGCTCCCCTACCTCCTTCCTGGACCGGTCATCGCCCGGTTGGAGGCAGATCGCATGGTGCCATGCGTATTGTACGATGACGGCTCGGCGAGGTGGAGAGGGCGTGGTGCCGAGACGCGAAGTCGAATCGCTGAACGGCGGGAGCGTCTTCTGCCCTTCGAGAGAAGCGCACGATGTGGCCTCCGGGAATCGGAGAGCTCACGAGGTTGCATCGAACGCGGTACGCGACGAGGGTATCGAGTCAAAGGCTGAGCACGGTTGATTGTCGAAAGGAGACGCGGACGTGCAGGAAACAAGCAAGGGCTACTGCGGAAAGGTACTCGTCGTTGATTTGGCGACCGGTGCGTCGGCGATCGAGGAGCCGACGGACGACTTCTACCGGATGTACCTCGGCGGGTGGGGATTCATCGCTCACGAGCTGCTCAAGCGTGCGCCGAAAGGTGTTGACCCGTTTGCGCCGGAGAATCCACTCATGTTTGCTGCGGGCGTCGCCTCCGGAACTGGGATCCCGGGGAGCGGTCGGCACGCGGTCGGTGCGAAGTCCCCGCTGACCGGGGCGTTCGGAGAGGCCGACGTCGGCGGATTCTGGGGGACGGAGCTCAAGCGCGCTGGGTTTGACGCGATTGTGATCACCGGTCGATCGGAGACGCCGGTCTACCTTTGGATTCACGACGGCGAAGTCGAGCTTCGGGATGCGGGACATCTGTGGGGAAGGGAGACCGGCGTCGTACAGGAGACGATCCGAACGGAGCTCGATGACGCCAAGATTCGCGTGATCCAGTGCGGGATTGCCGGAGAGAACCTCGTTCGCTTCGCCTGTGTGATCAGTGACGTCAACCGGGCGGCGGGGCGGACGGGCCTTGGGGCCGTGATGGGATCGAAGCGCCTTCGAGCCGTGGCAGTCCGGGGGACCGGCGCCGTCGAGGTCGCCGATCCGGACGGCGTCAAGGGATTGGTCGACTACGTCGTCGGTCTCCGCGATCGATGGGCCGGTTTCCACGAACATGGAACGGGTGGCGGCATCATCCAGATGGACGAGGTCGGCCGGCTGCCGACGCGGAACTTCCGCGAAGGGAAATTCGAAGGTGCAGCAAAGATCGCCGGAACGACGATGACCGAGCAGTTCCTCATCGATCGCGACACGTGTCACGCGTGCCCGATCGCCTGCAAGCGCGTCGTGAAGTCGGATGGTGAGTACGAGGTCGATCCGGTCTACGGCGGTCCCGAATACGAGAGCCTCGCGTCCCTCGGGTCGATCTGCGGCGTCGACAATCTCGAGGCGGTCATCTACGCGAACCAGCTCTGCAACGCCTACGGACTCGACACGATCTCGACCGGCGTGACGATCGGCTGGGTCATGGAGTGCTTCGATCGCGGGCTGCTCACCGCCGAGGACACGGGCGGCGTCGAGGTGCGCTTCGGGGATCACAAGGCGATGACTCAGCTCGTCGAACAGATTGCGAACCGCGACGGATTCGGCAACTTGCTCGCCGAGGGATCGCTCCGAGCTGCGCGAGCCATCGGTCGTGGAGCCGAGCGCTATGCAGTCCAAGCGAAGGGACAGGAGTTTCCGATGCACGATCCGCGGTGGCAATTCGGACTCGGCATCGGCTACGCCACATCGCCAACCGGCGCAGACCACATGCACAACTTCCACGACTCTGGGATCTCGATGGAGGTCGGGGCGAGCCGGATGAAGTCCCTCGGCGTGTTCACCGAACCGGTCGAGCGAACGACGCTCCCGCCGGTCAAGCCGATTCTGGCGGCGACGGTCATTCGAGTTCAGGTGATGAACAACTGCGTCGGGATCTGCATGTTCCTCCCGTATCGGCTGTCGCACTTTCGCGAGATCGTCGCGGCGGTCACCGGATGGGACGTCAGCGATCTCGAGCTACTGCGTGTCGGGGAGCGAGCGCTCGCCTTGGCTCGGCTCTTCAATGCGCGGGAAGGCCTGACGCCGTCCGACGACACCCATCACTCGAGGTTCACCGAGCCCCTGATGCTTGCGGGTGAGGAGGGAGCATCGATTCCGGAGGCCGAGATGCGCAAGGCCGTAGACCTGTACTACGAGGTGCAGGGATGGGACAAGACGACCGGCGCACCGACGCGTGCGAAGCTACACGAACTCAGCCTCGGGTGGGCCGTCGACATCCTCGACGAGATCGAAGCTGTCTAGCGGAGGCCGGCGGTGGTTCTATCGTGCAATCGCGGCGGCCCGGCCCCGCCGCCGGAATCGGTCGTCGGTTCGATCGAGAGGGGAGAAGGCGATCGTGAGACCGTATCCGAAGACTCCGCTGAAGACGGCGACGATCCGCGACCTTGCATGGATGTCCGGTCGATGGGTGGGCGACGACAATGGGATCCGGATCGAGGAGATCTGGTCGCCGATCGACTGTGGGATCATGATGGGCATGTTCCGCTGGCTGAACGGGGACGTCCCCTCGTTCTACGAGTTCATGCTGCTCAGACCCGGGCCGGCGGGGATCGAGCTGCAACTCAAGCACTTCGGAGCCGACCTGGTCGGCTGGGAGGAGAAGGAGGCGAGCACTGCATTCGACCTCGTACAGGTTTCGGTGGGCGAGGCCGTGTTTGTACCTCGAGCCGAAGGAAGCTCTGGATGGGCGGTCTATCGAATTGATGAAGACGGACTCCTCGTCTTCGAAGAGGTGAGCGAGAAGGAGCGGAGCGACTCCGAGTTGTCGCTGCGGTTCGCGCCGTCTCCGTTGGAACAAAGCACGGGCCCCTCAGAGGAGGAGGCCCACGCATGACGGAGAGGCAGTTCGACTATGATCAAGACGCACCGCTCGACGTTCGGCTTGTCGGATCGCGTGAGCGCGATCGGTGGATCGAATCGGAGTTGACGTACGCGACCCCGTTCGATCGCCGCCGGGCGGCCTATCTGGTCCGTCCGGTCGGGGAGGGGCCGTTTCCGGCAATCCTCTACGTCCATTGGTACGAGCCGGCGGCGTCCGATTCGAACCGGACGCAGTTCTTCGACGAGGCGAAGGAAATGGCGAAGCGCGGCGCGGTCTCGCTGCTCGTCGAGGCGATGTGGTCCGATCGTGAGTACTTCCTCAAGCGGACGCAAGCCGACGATTTCCGCATGTCCGTCGAACAGGTCGTCGAGCTGCGCCGGGCGATGGATCTGCTCTGCGGACAGCCGGCGGTTGATCCCGGCCGGGTTGCCTATGTCGGACATGACTTCGGCGCGATGTACGGCGTCGTGATGGGAAGCGTGGATCCGCGTCCCTCCTGCTATGCATTGATGGCAGGTACGCCGCGCTTTCCGGACTGGTTCCTCTATTACCCGCGTCTCGAGGGGGAGGCTCGCGAAGCGTTCGTTCGGGAGATGAAGCCGCTCGACCCGATCGAGCGCGTGGCGCTGCTCGCCCCGGCGCCGATCCTGTTCCAGGTCGGAGAGCAAGACGTTCACGTCCCGGCTGAGCGGGCTGAGGCGCTCTTCGATGCCGCTCACGAGCCGAAAGATCTCCGTTGGTACGAGGCGGGTCATGGTTTGAGCGCTGTGGCGGCGGACGATCGCGTCGGGTGGTTGACAGACCAGCTTCGGCTGAATCCCACATGACCCAAGTCGGGGAATGGGGTTCCGCCTCGTCGACGGCGATCCTTCGGTCGGTCTCGAAGATCCCCTGGGAGTGCGATCGGTCGTTCACGCCGGCGGGATTGCCCGAAGCACGCTGCAAAAGGCGACGTAGTCCATGAGGGCCCCAGAGGGAGGAATGATGGCAGAAGCGATGAATCTGCATGACGTGTGGGCGAGCCTACAGAAGGCCGAGACCATGCTCGTGACGACCGGAATGAGACTGCGTCCGAAGGACGGGCCGGATCTGCGCGAGGGCCTTGACATGCCGGCGGCGTTGCGACCGATCTTCTCGAGGACTGTCTACAGTTTCGATCCCCGACAGATCCGTGCGAGCGACTACCTCATCCGTTACCCGTTTTCGACTGCCGAGGCGATCGAACGGCAACTGAAGGAACTCGTGGCGATCGGGATCCTCACCGGCCCGGAGGATGGCGCGTACGCCGTCACCGAAGAAGCTGAGGGAGCCTTGCGACTGCACACGGAACGCGTCGGCGCGCTCATCGATCGGCTCGACCTCGAGGGGGTCAATGAGGCGGACGTTCGAATCCTCCTCGACTACGACCACAGGATTCTGGACGCGATGCGCGAGAGCATCGCGGACGAACCGAGCCCGATCTTCGAACACCGGTTGAAGGGGCTGCGGCTCGACTTCGATCCGCCGAAACGATGGCATCATTGGCAGCTCGCCTGGACGATGATCGCGGCGCACGAGGACGCGGAGGAGACGATCCGGGTTGCGCGGGGGATCGAGCCGCTCGCCTGGTTCGCTCGCCGAGAGCTGAGATCGATGGTCAGACGAGCCCACCGGGCTCGCATGAAAGCGTGTGCGGACCTGCCGCGGCTTGCTCAGCTCTACGCGCCGATCGACGAGGCCGAGGGGGCCTGCGCGGCGACGCTCGGGCGGATGGAGGAGCTTGGATGGATCGAGATCGACGGCGATGCCTGCCGGCTGACGTCGTCCGAACTCGAACGAGCGGATCGAGATGAAGCCGAGATCGAGGAGATCTTCTTCCGCCGGTGGCCGGAGTTGGGCGCCGAGGAACGCTCGGAAGTGAAGAGGATTACCGACGCAATCAACGTGCGGTGCGAGGAGCTTCGGGCTAAGGCAGACGCTTCGGCCGAGTAGGCACTACGGCAAGGGGCCCTGCATCGGCGCCAGTCTGCTCAGATCGGTGTTGCCGCCGGTCAGGATCACGCCGACTCGGAGGTCGGTGACGTCGATTTGCCTCGTCAGGAGAGGGGCGACGGCGACGGCGCTCGACGGTTCGATGACGAGTTTCGTTCGCTCCCAGACGAATCGCATGGCGGGGAGGATCTCTTCCTCCGCTACGACGACGACTTCGTCGACCGACTCGCGGATGATGGAGAACGTCTTCTCGCCGAGTGACGTTCGGAGGCCGTCGGCGATCGTGTTCGGGGTGAAGTCGGTGATCCGCTCGCCGCGCTGGATCGACCGGAATGCATCGTCTGCGCCGGAAGGTTCACACCCGATCACCCGGGCCGCGGGCACGAGATGCTTGGCCGCGACGACCGTCCCGGCGAGGAGCCCGCCGCCGCCGACCGGCGCGAGGATCAGATCGAGATCGGCCACCTCGTCGATCAGCTCGCAAACGGCCGTCCCCTGCCCCGCAATGACGCGAAGGTCATCGTGCGGGTGGACGAAGACAGCGCCGGTCTCCGCCCCGACGCGAGCGGCCGTGGCTCGGCGGTCGTCGTCGGTCGGACGACAGAATGTCACCGCCGCTCCGTAGCTCCTTGTCGCGTCGATCTTGGCCTTGTTTGAGTCCTCCGGCATTACGACGTACGCGGGGATCCGGTGAAGTCTCGCAGCGAGCGCGAGCGCCTGAGCATGGTTCCCGCTCGAATGAGCATAGACCCCGCGCTTGCGCTGGTCGGGCGTGAGGCTGGCGACGGCGTTGACCGCACCGCGGAACTTGAATGACCCCGTACGCTGGAGGTTCTCGCATTTGAGGAAGACGTGGCCGCAGCAGCGCTCGTCAAGCGTCGAGCAGGTGAAGACGGGCGTTCGATGAACGAACGGGGCGATCGTCGTCCGAGCGGCGCCGATCTGCGCCCATGAGAACTCTCTCACAGGGTCTCCCGGAAGAGCGTGTGACGGTAGTGGCGAAGCTCGTCGATCGACTCCCGGATGTCGTCGAGCGCGCGGTGCTTCGATTCTTTGTCGATCTTCTCGACGACCCCAGGATGCCACCGTCGCGCGAGCTCCTTCACGCTGGTGACATCGACGTTCCGGTAGTTGAGATAGGCATTCAGGCTCGGCATGTGGTGCATGATGAAGCGCCGATCGAAGCCGACTGAATTCCCGCAAAGCGGGGCCCTTCCGCGGAGGCAGTGTCTCCTCACGAATGCGAGGGTCATGCGCTCCGCTTCCTCCAGTCCGATCGTCGAGAGCCGGCAGGCCTCCGTTAGGCCCGAGGCGCCGTGCTGCTTCACGCACCACGAATCCATATGCCGAAGGACGGATTCCGGCTGTTTGATGACCACCACAGGCCCCTCGGCAACGATCTCGAGATTCTTGTCCGTCACGATCGTCGCGACTTCGAGAATCGCGGATGTTCGGTCATCGATCCCTGTCGTTTCGAGATCGAGCCAAACCAGTGCAAACGGGTCCTTCGCCATCGATCCCCTTTCCGTCTCCAGCCAAGGGTAGCGGATGATCGTCCGGAGCGGAAGGGGACCGATCGTGCGTCTCTGCAGGTGTTAGCGCCGCTCGCCGAGAGGAAGGATCGTTCGACCGTGCGTCGAGTTGATCAGGATCGCGGCCGAGCAGTACCACGCGATCAGCGAGCAGAGAATCCCTTCGTAGCCGGCGATGGTGTGAACGACCGGAACGAACTCGCCGATGGCGAGGAGGAAGAAGAGGATCGTCAGTGTGATGAAGACCCACGTGACTCCCCGCGGGAGCTTGAGGGACGCAATGGTCGCATACCCGGTGAAGATCCCCCACGCGATGAGGACGACGGCGATTCCGGCCGGCGTGACGTCGGCGAATGCCTGAATCCCCGCGAGCCGCAGGAAGAAGAAGACTGCGAGGCCCATCCAGAACGCCCCGAAGGAGGAGAAGCAGGTTGCGCCGAACGTGTCACCGCGTCGGACGTCCCACATACCGGCCGTGAACTGCGCCAACCCTCCGTAGAACATGGCGACAGGCATGACGATGCCGATGGTCGCAGCATCGACAAGCCCTGCGTTGACGATGTTCAAGATGAACGTCGAAAGGGCGAATCCGCCCAGTCCGAGTGCCCCTACGTTGGCCAACCCTGCCTTCTGCTCACTCATCGTTCCCCTCTCTGCAGCAGAACCGCCGACCTCTCTTCCGAGCGATCGGCGCTCTCGACTCGATACCGGCCTTCGTCAACCCTCTTCGATGATTGGATCGGGTCCGCCGGTGGCGGTCGATCCACTCAACACCGGCGAAGTCTAGCCGATCGTGTCATGGGGCGCAACGGCTGAAAGCGCCGAGGGACACGCTACTGCAGCGTTTTCGGTTCACTGTGGTTGTGTCCGGCGACCGATGTGCTCCTCGGCGGGGGCTTCGTTGTGCGGACCGACGAGCTTCTCCCCGGAGACGACGTGCTCTCTCAGGTCGCGACTCAGGTCGAACCGTCGCTTCTCGAGGATCCGGATCATCCGGGTGTTGCTCGGAAGAAACTCGGCCACGATGCGGCGGACGCCCCACTGCCGTGTGAGTCGAACACAGACGTCGGTGAACGCGCCGCCCAGGCCTTTGCTCTGCCATCGATCGACGACCAGGACGGCGTATTCGGCCGCCGAGAAGCTTGGATCCGCGATCAACTGCGCGATGCCGATGATTTTCGAAGAGGTCCCTTGGTCGATCTCGCCGACCATTGTTCTTTCCAATCTGAGATCCGGCCGACAGAGCTCCTCTGCGATTCGATCGGGCGGCTCGGTGACGAGGCGTTCGTACCGCGAGTACAGGCTCTCCTCGCTGCACTCGGACAGCATTGCGCCTAAGGACGAGCAATCGAGCTCTCGAATCGGACGGATGGTGACCTCGGTTCCGTCTGAGAGGGTTGTGCGGCAGGCGAGCTCGGCCTGCGCATCATCGCGGAGCGCTCGAGCCTCGGGAAGATCCTGACGGTCCTCTCCGCTCGGTCGCGAGCTCGGGCCGGTCGGCGGCTCGGGAATCTCATGCTGCATCGCGGTCAGCGTCATCTGATGGTCGGACCTTAGCACACCACAACGGACGCGGACAAGCATCGGTCGCAGAGATCCGCTAGGATTCCGCAAAGGGAGGAGGCCGCCCTTGCGAGAGTCGGGAACGACCTTGCAGCT
>Ga0180432_10010028_pt1 | contig 11430 bp, 9 predicted proteins | sample SS_ome_10_FD_132414 | JGI IMG/M metagenome (GOLD analysis project Ga0180432, IMG submission 132414) | Hypersaline lake sediment archaeal communities from the Salton Sea, California, USA - SS_1_MS_2 metaG | ecosystem: Environmental > Aquatic > Non-marine Saline and Alkaline > Hypersaline >... | reverse complement strand
GAACACCAGGCTCCAGGCGTCGTTGAAGCGGATCACCCCGGCGTTGTCCACGAAGACGCTCAGACAAAGATCCTCGGGCCCCTTGGCCGCGCGCACCTTCTGGGTGGCGCCGCGCACGTAGGTGTCGAAAAGCGAGACGACTTCCTCCGGCTGTTTGCCCTCCTCGTGGTAGCGGATGCGGGCGTTGAAGATCTTGTGCTTGCAGTGCTCCGACCAGGTCTGGGCCAGCGCCTCCAGCTCCGCGTCGGTGGGGTCCTTCCCCAGGCCCGCCTCGGCCCGCAGCTTCAAAACGTCGGGCCGGCGGTAGTAGTCGCGAATGACATGCAACTCTTCAAGGGACAGAGCCAGCACCCGCCGGCGAGACAGCTCCATCAGGCTCTGGTCGTCGAGCTCCAGGGATACGGTTTCGACCTCCGGGCGGCCGCTGCCGGCCACCTTGGGAACCTCGGTGGGGAAACCGCCGGCGGAGCGGAAACCGTCCGCGTCCAGCACGCTCCAGCGCTGAATCAGCCCGTTGGCCAGAAACTCGGAGGCGATACGATCCACCCGGGCCCGATCGAGCTTGCCGTCGAACAGGTACTGCCGGGAGGTATAGACCGCCTCTCCCTGGACGAAGGGACGATCCAGGGCCAGGGCGATGGCCTCGCGGGCGGTGCGGCCCACGTTGTCGGTCACTCCGGGCCTAAATCCAACTTCGACGGCCCAGTCGAATCCCTCCCCCAGGGGACGGTCCACCGCCGAGTGCTGGATCACCGGATCGCACAGCGGAGTCCCGGCGACCTTGGCCAGCTGCTCGCCGCTCAGGTCGGCGTCCACCGTGTACACGTCCACGCAGCGCACCCGCTTGACCTCGATGCCCAGCTCGGACTGGACCCGCCTGCGGATCTTGTCGCCGGGCGCGTCCGGCACCCCGTCCAGGAGACCAACTTCGATCCGGTGGGCCATCATCACCTCCCAAAAAGGTATGCCAGAAGATCCCGCAGGGTCGCCTGGTTGTCAACCGGGTAGTTTTGTGCTAAAGCCTGTCTCCCCAACGGGAGGGAGGGATTATGGAGTACATCCTGGCCGCGGCAGCGGGGTTGTTTTTGATTCTATTCGTCTTCTCCACCACACTGGCCGTCCGCCGGCGCACCCGATCCCAAGAGGCGGAAAAACAACTGGAAGAAGCCGGACGCCGGATCGGGGAACTGGAGGAACGGCTGGAGGGCAAGAGCCACCAGGTGGAACAGCTGGGCAACCGGCTGGACCGGGCCCGGGACGAGACCAAGAAGGCCAAGAAGAAGGCCCACGAACTCGAGAAGCGCGGCCGGGACAGCCGGCCGTCGGAAGACACCGAGCTGGAACGCATCCAGGAAGAGGCCCTGCAGGAAGCCCGCGGTCAGGCCAGCCGGGCCCGGGAAGAGGCCTCCAAAGCAACCGATGAGTGCCAGCGGCTGCGCGAGCAGATGGATCAGCTAAAAGGGGAGCTCCAAGAGGCCCGGGCGTCATTGAGTTCCCGTCAGACCGACGACGACCGCGGCCGGAAGGAAAACACCCAGCAATTCAAGCAGCTGCAGAAGGAAAACCGGGACCTGAAGAAGAAGCTCGAGGCGGCCAAGCGCAAGGCGCGCACCGACAGCCAGGTCTACAAGGTCACCAAGAGCAAGCTGGATTTGGCCATGGAAAAGATCCAGGTGCTGGAGAAGAACGCCAAGTCCGGCAAGGCAGCTACAACCGCCCGCCAAACTCCATAGAAACGATCATCCGGCTGAATTCGGTTACATCCAGAAACGGAACCCTCACCCCCACGGCCGCCGAGAAGTGTCGGGTGCGAAAACGCACTTCGGGTGAAAGAAACAGGTGGGTGGTCTCCGACGAGCCCGGAAAGCCCACGCCTGTGTTCAATTCGAACGCCGGGAACAGCCACTCCACGAGCTCCATCTGCCAGGCCAGGTCGAGGCGAAACATCTGCATGACCGGGTCGGGCGAATTCCGAAACGAGAACGCCAGGTCCTCCTGCTGGGACAAGACATGGTAGGCCAGCGCCGCTCCCAGCACGTGCCGGCCCAGGTCCAGCTGGCTTTCGACATGAACGGCGTAGTCACTCACATGGTCCCTGAAGTACCAGAAGAAACAAGGGCTGGAGAAGGCAGCCGCGTTCAGGATCCGCTTGGTCGATTCGGGGGACCAGATGGAGGAACCGGTGGCCCACCACACCCCGCCGCTGATGACGAACGGCCAACGGTCTCCGCTCAAGAAGCTCCCCCAGATCCCCCGCACCCCCAGGGTGATGTTCCCGAAGGCGTAGGCAAAATCCTGCTCACCCCAGCTCCCCGCAGCCAACGGCAGATCCAGGCTCAGGCCCAAAAACGAGATCGGGGCGGCGTCGATGCGCAGGACATGAGTCAGCAGCGGGTCGCTAACCTGCATCCGAAAGGAGGCCGGATCGGCCGGCCAGATCAGTTCGGTCTGCAGCCGAACCTGGTTCTGAGGCCGAGGGTCGGGCAGGATCGTGAAGGCGGGAAAACTGTCCCGGCCGGGCTCGACCACTCCCCCGCGGGCCCGCTGTTTCCACTCGGCGGTCTTCTGGGTCTCGAGGCGATGCGAACGGGAGGATTCCAGTTGGAGAATAATTTCACGAACCCGATCGGCACAGGGGTTGTCCGGATTGGTGCGCAGGAAGTTCTTCCAGCCTTCTATCTGCTGTTCAATCTCGGCCCGCTCATCCAGGCGCGCCTGCACCTGCAAAAACAGCGGATCGGAGCACTCCACCGCCACCTGCGGCGCAGCCGCAGGCGCCAGCAGCCCGGACAACACCAGCATTGCAAGAACGCAGCAGCTCAAACCGGGTCACTTTCTTTGAATCAAGCCATGGGTATGCTAACCTGAAAATGTCACCGGTTGAACCAAAAAACGAGGTACATCCGCGTGAAAGCTGGTCGTTTTCTTCTTGCCGGCCTGATGGCATGCTGTTTTTCGATCTCGGCGGCAACCGCCGAAGATCAGGCCGTCATCGGACTGCAATACCGGCCCCTGGCCGAGATCCTGAACGCGGTGGTCTCGGATCCCAGCCTCGAGGGCGCCCGGGTAGGGGTGCGGGTCGACGACGTCCAGACCGGGCGGACCATCTTCGCCCATAACCCCGACTGGCTGATCAATCCCGCCTCGGTCACCAAGGTTTTCACCACAGCCTCGGCACTGTGCCTGCTGCATCCCGACTACCGCTTCAAGACCGAGGTCTACATGCGCAAGAGACCGGACAACGGGGTGGTGGCCGGCCCGCTTTACATAAAGGGCTACGGCGATCCCTTCCTGGTCAACGAACGCTTGACCTACCTGGCCACCGAACTGAAGACCTTCGGGCTGGAGAAGATCGACGGGCCGCTGGTCATGGATGACTCCTTCTTCGACGCCCGGGGGCAAGGCCCCGGCTGGAGCCAGGACGACACCTCCCGCCCCTACCAGGCCCCCATGGGAGCCCTGTCGTTGAACTTCAACTCGGTGACGGTGATGCTCTTCGCCGGCGAGGGGGCGGGCAAACCGGCCCGGATTGAGCTGCATCCCGATTCGGACCACTTCCGGCTGGTCAACCGGGTGGTGACTTCCCACAAGCGGACCTGGATCAAGATCGACGTCGACCGGATCGGCAAGCGGACCCGGGTTCTGGTTCGCGGCCGGGTCAACGCCCACCACCCCGGCAGCCGGCACCACTGCCGGGTCACGCAGCCTGCCTGGTATGTCGGCCACAGCATCCGCAATGCGCTGAAAAGCGCCGGCATCCGTGCCCGCAGGTACATCCGCCGCGGCTCGGTGCCCGCCCGCGCGGATCTTTACTACACCCTACGCTCCCCCGCCCTGGGGGAGCTGGTGCGCAAGGTGAACAAGCTCAGCCAGAACTTCATGGCCGAGCAGCTTTTCAAGACCCTGGGGGCGGAGTTCATGGGGGCGCCGGGAAGCTGGTACAAGGGCCAGCAGGTGATGAACGCCTTTCTGGAGGAGGAGGTGGGCATCCCCCCCGGCACTTACATATTGCACAACGGCTCGGGCCTCAACGACGTCAACCGGGTCACCGTCAGCCAGGTGGTCAAGCTGCTCCATTACATGTGGGGCCGTTTCGACGTGCGCCCGGATTTTCTGGCCAGCCTGGCGGTGGCCGGCGCCGACGGTACCGTCAACGGACGCTTCGCCCACCCGACCCTTGCGCGCACCATGCGTCTCAAGACCGGCTCTCTGGAGAACGTCCGCGCCCTGAGCGGTTACGTCCACAGCCGCGGCAAGCAGGTCTTCGCCTTCGCCTTCCTGGTCTCCGACTACCAGTGCCGCGGCTACCAGGTCAGCCGCCTGATCGACCGCTTCGCCTCGGCCCTGGCCCGCGCCGACCGCAACCTGCAGGTGGTCGACGAGGTGGAGGTCGAGCCGCTCGAACCCCGGGCCGACCCCGCCCTGATAACCCCCACCGGCCCGCCCCAGGGCCCCGAGGAAGCCGACATCCCCCGCGGCGAGCCCTAACTGGCTAAGACTACCGAAAATCGGGTAGTATACAGTGTCACAACAGGGAGGTTAGCGATGAAGAAAAAGCTGCGTATCGCCATAGCCTTGCTGGCCCTTTTGATCGCCGGCCTGCTGGCCTGCTCCAGCGCCGTGGCTCCTTGCACACCCGAAGAGGGCGGTGAAGTCTGTGATGGACGCGACAACGACTGCAACGGCATCCCCGACGACGGCTTGACTCGTCCGTGCTCGACCGCCTGCGGGGAAGGCACCGAGGAGTGCGAGGGCGGCGAATGGGTCAATTGCAACGCCCCGCAACCCGAGGACGAGGTCTGCAACAACCAAGACGACGACTGCGACGGAGATACCGACGAAGATCTTCAGGCTTGCGCCTGCACCACGGGCGATCCCGGCGCCGAAACCTGCAACCAGATCGACGACGACTGCAACGAAGCCGTCGACGACCTGGACAACTGCGGCTGCAGCGACGGCACCCCCCCCTCGCAGGAGGTCTGCAACGGCGTCGACGACGACTGCAACGAAGCCATCGACGACGGCCTGACCGCCTGCGCCTGCACCGGGGGCAATCCGCCCGGAACCGAAGAATGCAATCAGATCGACGACGACTGCGACGGGCAGGTCGACGAAGACCTGACCCGTCAGTGCTCGACCGCCTGCGGAACGGGCACCGAGGAGTGCATCGACGGAACCTGGCAGAACTGCGACGCCCCCACCCCCACCACCGAGGTGTGCAACAACAACGACGACGACTGCAACGGCACCATCGACGACGGCCTGGCCGACTGCCAGTGCACCGGCGGCGCCGCGCCCGGTCAGGAAGTCTGCGACGGGATCGACAACGACTGCGACCAGCAGATCGACGAAGACAACGGCGCCGGCCGCCCCTGCCTGGGCTTCGGCGAGATGTGCAGCGGCCCTCAAGACTGCGTAAGCGGTATATGCGTCGGCGACACGTTCTTCCGACACTGCAGTCGGGAGTGCGATCACCTCGATCCGAACAGCTGCCCGGCCGGCTACCGTTGCTATATCGGCCCCAACCTGGACTACTGCCTGCGCAATTTCGATCCCTGCGATACCGATGATGAATGCGCTTCGGGCCAGGTTTGCACGGTCCACGACGCCGACGATTTACTGTCCAAGGTAACCGAGTGCCGCCCAGCACTAGATTCGGGCGGCAATCCAGGAGATGACTGCGATTCCTCCCTGTGTGCCAACAACCTGTGCAACAATGACGTGTGCTCCGAAATTTGCGGTGATGTCTCCCACTGCACCAACCAGTATCTAGGCCACGACACAACTTGCGTGTTCGGGGGAATGGTGGTGTACCCGGGCAGGTGCGGACGCGACGAGCAGTGCCCATCGGGCTACACTTGCCAGGACGTAAGTTGTCAGGGACCGGCATGTACCAGCGACAGCGAGTGCGAAGAGGGCTATGTCTGCGATGACACGGATCTGGTATGCACACCAATGCCTTTTATCGATTATTTTGGAATGTGCCTGATTGAGTGCGTCGCCGACGCGGATTGCCCGAGCGGCTGGGTTTGCGGCCCGGCTGTTTTGATAGACATGTCGCGCATCCAGGGATACTGCCGTAAACCCTATTCGGGCAACTCCACTCCGACCGGATCCGGTCCCTGCGGCAACGAAAACGATCCACCTTGTGAGCACGGGATATGTTATGACTACACCTACTGCACACAGCTTTGCGGCAACGCCAGCGATTGCCCAGCGGGCATGAACTGCACACCTGGGATATTCAACATCACACCTTTCGGCGAATTCCCCGATACCTATACTTGTACCTTCTAGTCCTGCTTGCAGACGCGGAGCTAGATTATTTCGTGTAGTGGACGATGGTCCCGTTGGCGCCGACGGCGTAGACGTGCTTTCCGTCGGGTGAAACCCATACGCCGTAGAGATGCTCGTTGGTGCCCAGGGCCTCGCGGGTAAGCTTGGTACCCCTGAGGCGCACCACTACGCCGTAGGTGCCCACGGCGTAGAAGGTTGTCTGGTTCTTGGTGGCCTCGGCGTTCACCCAGCCGTGCACCCCGCGTATCTCGTTGGCGAACCCGGTGTTCACCGATTGCCAGGGGCTCCCCTCCGGCGGGGGGTAGATCCACATGCCCCCGAAGGTGCCCACCACCGCGCCTTGCCCGGCATCGCCCACCCAGACGTCCCACAGCACCGGCAGCATTGTGTGTTCCTCAGGGCACTGGCCGTCGACTAAGCCCACGTCGCAAATGGAGATTATCCGTTCGCTCCAGCTGTCGCCCTGCTTGCGCCAGAATGACCCGCCTTCCCCCGCAGTGTAGATGTCTCCGGACGATGGCGTACTCACTCCCAGCATACGTCCCTCGAAGTTTCGGGCGTTGGACAAACTGTTCCCGCCGTACCACTGCGACCGGCCCTCGGCCACAACGAAGGCCGAGTTGGCCTGGCGCCCGTCGATATCGCGGAAGTTGCTGCAGGTCTCGGCCTGAAGCGCCCGCAGGTCGGGAGGCGCCACACCGCCGTCTTCGGGGGGCTCGGGCTTGCCGTTGAACTCCAGCACGGTGCAGTTGTCGCCCACGATCACCACGTGCTCGGTGCTGGTGCCCCACACACCGTAGAGGTCCTCCTCGACACCCGAGTCCAGCTCGCGCCATTTGGCGTTCTGCCGGCGCAGGACGGTGCCGTTGGTGCCCACGGCGAAAACGTCCGTCCCGGTGGCGCCCCAAACTCCGTAGAGATCCTCGCTGGTGGGGCTGTCTTCCATCACCCAGCCCCCGACACAGGACGCCGCCACGCAGACCGCCGCCAGAACCACCCCGATGCGAATGCAGGTTTTCATATTCCGTTTTCCCATATCAGGGCGCCTCGCGGACTCCTACCAGATCGAAAGTCCGGGTGCATCCCTGCCGGATGTCCCGCATGATGGCCGAGAAGTTGTCCTCGTCCGAGTACTCGCCGGTGAACTCTATCCGGTCGTCCTGCTGGCCGCGAGACGCGAGAAAACTGGTGTTTTCGTGGATTTCGCCGCCGGCCAGATCGCCCCAGCGGTCGTCGAACTCCGCTCCGAAGACGTTGCCTTCGATCTTGATCCGCACCCCGTTGTAAATTGTATCGGTGGGCGGGTCGGAACACTGGGTGCCCTCGTCCCGGCGCCAGTCCTCGGTCAGGGTGAACCGGCCGGCGTAGGGGGTCAGATCCACGTCGTTGTCCTTCGGCCCCCCGCAGGCCCCGATCACCAGGCCGGCGATGATCACAAGCAGTAGTCTCATGGCTCTCAATCTATCAGCGATGGCCCAAACGGTCAATCTTGACCCGACCGGCTTCAGGTGGTTGACTCTCCCCCAGGAGACCGCCCATGAAAATAAAAGGACCCCGGATCGACCCGCGCCCCATGCCTAAAAACATCTCGATCACCAGGCTGGTGGACGAGTTCATGCCCGCCTACAACGGAGCGCGGCTGCGGGAAGCCTGCCAGCTCATGACCGACAAGATCCTGCGCGAAGACGTCACCGTGGGCCTGGCCGTCACCGGGGCGCTCACCCCGGCGGGGTTCGGCACCTCGGTGCTGGCGCCGCTGATCAACGCGGGCTTTATCGACTACATCGTCAGCACCGGCGCCAATCTCTACCACGATCTGCACTACGCCCTGGATCTGCCCCTGTACATGTCCTCGCCTTCCATCAACGACCTGGAGCTGCGCAAGCACGACATCATCCGCATCTACGACATCGTGGCCGATTTCGAGGCGCTCTTGGACACCGACCGCTACGTCTACAAGCTGCTGGAGTCCGATCGATTGAAGGGCCGCATGAGCACCGCCAAGATGCACTACGAGATGGGCAGGTTGGTTACCGAGACCGAAAAAAAGCTCAAGCGGCCCCACCCCAGCCTGCTGTCGGCGGCGTACAAAGCCGGCGTTCCCATCTACACATCCTCCCCGGGGGACAGCACCATCGGCCTGAACATCGCCGCCAACTGGTTCAAGGGTAAAGAGCTGGAGATCGACGTCTCGGCCGACGTGAACGAAACCACCGCCATCGTCTTCAACGCCACCCGGGGCAAAAACAAGAGCGCGGTGATCATACTGGGCGGCGGCAGTCCCAAGAACTTCCTGCTGCAGACCGAGCCCCAGATCCAGGAGATCATGGGGCTGTCCGAGCGGGGCCACGACTATTTCATCCAGATCACCGACGCCCGGCCGGACACCGGCGGCCTCAGCGGAGCAACCCCCTCCGAGGCGGTCAGCTGGGGCAAGATCGATCCCAGCCGGCTGCCCGACGCGGTGGTCTGCTACGCCGACTGCGCCCTGGTCCTGCCGATCCTGTCCGCCTATGTGCTGGCCAACGCCAAGCGCCGCAAGAAGAAGCGGTTGTTCCCCCAGATGGACAAGCTGATGAAGAAGCTTTCTCGGGCCTACAAGGGCATTCCCCTGGGCGGCCGTCCGGGCACCCGCCCTCCTTCCCGGAAGTGCCGGGGCTGATTGACGGACAAAAGGCCCTGTGCTACCTTGGGCCCGGAACTCAAGTTTTTTAGCAGGTTCAACGAGTTATCACTTTAGACCGCCCGCCCGGTCCGTCCGTCTGTATGGATCATGGCCCGGGCGGCGCATTCCGCCGGAGCCATGCTGGAGAAACTAACAGATGAGAAGCTCATGGCACGGTTTCAAAAAGGCGAGATCCAGGCCTTCGAGGTCCTTCTCGCCAGGCATCGGCGGGGCGTGTTCAACTTCGTGCTCAGGTTCGTGGGCAACCGGGATCTCGCCGAGGATCTGGTCCAGGACATCTTCCTCCGGCTGGTGGCGGCGGCGCAGAGCTTCGAGAGACGCTCCAAGTTCACCACCTGGCTTTACACCATCGCCCGCAACCTGTGCATCGATCACCATCGCAAGAAGAAGCACCGGCGTGAGGCTTCCCTGGATCAGCCGATCAACCCCGGCGGGGAGTCGGAGGCGACTCTGATGGACCGGCTGCCCTCCAAATCCCCGGCGCCCGATCGCCAGGCCAACAACCACCGGATCCGCGACCAGATCCGCGAGGCCCTGGGAAAGCTCAGCGACGAGCAGCGGGAGGTCTTCCTGATGCGCGAGGAGGCCGGCCTGCCCTTCGACGAGATCGCGCGCATCGTCGGCGCGCCGGTGAACACGGTCAAGAGCCGCATGCGCTACGCCCTGCAGAACCTGCGGGCGTCTTTGGAAGCCCAGGGAGTGGAGCTTTAGGGTATGGACTGCAAACAGGCCGACAATCTGATGATCGATTTTCTCTACGGGGAGCTTTCGCCCGGCGACCGGGCGGAGTTCGAAAACCACCTGAAAAGCTGCCCGGAACACGCCCGGGAGGTGGAGAAGCTTCGCGGCGTTTTGAACCTGGTCCGCGCCCAGGAGCCCGAAGAGGTACCCGAGGCGGTCAGCGCCAGGATCATGGCCAACGCCCGCGCCCGCATGCCCCAGAAAGCCAAACCGTCACCCTTCATCTCCCTGATCTGGAACCCGGTGGCAGCGGCGGCGGTCCTGGCGCTGGTGGTGGTCACCGTGGGCCTGGCCACCTATTTCACGTCCAAACCCGGTTTGGATGAAGAACCGGCCCTGGAGGCCGCCCGCCCGCTGGCGGTGGCCGAAAAGCCCCAGCCCCTGCCCGTGGCGGCTGCCAAGGCCGAGGAGAAGAAAGAATATGCCGCCGCCCCGGAACCGGAGGTTGCGGTTGCGGAGAAGACTTACAAGAAGCCCCGTCGGGCCAAGCGCCGCAAGTCGCCCGCACCACCGCCCAAAACTCCAGAGGTCTGGGGCCCGCGGGCCAAGCCCAAGCCCGGCGTTGCCACCGGAGCCACCGGCGGCGCGGCGGTGCCCGGCGACACCGCGGTGGCGGGCAAGACCGATCGCGGCATGGAGGGAGTTGCCGGAGCGGAATACGAGAAGAAGGCCAAGGACAAAAAGAAAAAATCCAGGCCGGCCGAAGAACGTGACTTCGCCAAGCCGCCGCCTCCGATGAAGGTCGCACCAACTGCACCATCTGCACCCAAAGAGGAGATGATGGAGGCGGAATCGGTTTCGGTGGCGGCGGACATGGAAGACGACTCCTACCCGCAGGCAGCACCGCGCGCCCGGAAGGTCGCCAAGAAGGAACCGGTCGATTATTACAAGGCCGCCGAGGGGGATCTGGCCAACCAGCGCTACGATGCGGCGGTGTCCAAGTACCGGACCTTCCTGGCGCAACATTCCTCCGACCCCCGGGCGGCCACCGCCCGCTACCGCATCGCCAAGGCGCTTTTTTTAGCCGGGCGCTGCTCCGAAGCCGTAAAAGCGGTCGAGACCGCCGTGGCCGGCTCTCCGCGGCACCCCATGGCCCCCAACGCCCTGCTGGACCAGGGCAGCTGCTACGAGAAGCTCAACCGGCTGAGCGAGGCCAACGCCACCTACCGGCGCATCAACCGCGACTATCCCTCCTACACCGAGGAGGCCCAAAAGGGCATGCGCCGGACCCGCCGCGAGGTCGAGGGCGACGTCCGGCCGACTTCCACCGAGCAGCACCGGTAGACGGTCAATACCACTGGAACTGAATGGTATAGCTCTGGCAGAGGCCGTTCTGGCCCGAGGCGGCGCGGACGCAGACGTTGTAGGTGTCGCCGTTGCCAGAATCGCAGCTTCCGCCGGTGCTGCTGCAGGTAGAGGTGAAGGTGGTGTCCGCAGCGCACACCCGGTTGCTGCAGCCGCCCTTCCAGACCGAGAAGGTCAGGTTCCCCGGGTTGGGGTTGAGGCGGATGCGGAAGGTGCCGCCGCCGGGAGCGGGGCGGCTGTAAGTAACCCGGTAGCAGTCCTCTTCGGTCCGCACACCGGAGGCGTGAACGATGACACCCGAGCGGGTTATGTTGGTGCTCGAGCTACTGACCGTCCCGACATTGGCACCCGAGCTGCAGCTGCCGGCGACGTCGGAGGTGTCTCCGCACTCGCAGCCGTCG
>Ga0180432_10010027_pt1 | contig 11430 bp, 15 predicted proteins | sample SS_ome_10_FD_132414 | JGI IMG/M metagenome (GOLD analysis project Ga0180432, IMG submission 132414) | Hypersaline lake sediment archaeal communities from the Salton Sea, California, USA - SS_1_MS_2 metaG | ecosystem: Environmental > Aquatic > Non-marine Saline and Alkaline > Hypersaline >... | reverse complement strand
TCTTTGTTCATATCCCTTTTAACTTCAGCTATAACCGGGGAGGCCATTGCCTCACCCACATCAAGTATCCCGTGTATGAACTCTATATCGTCTCTAACACCGTATTCCACGATACCTGTTGTTCTTTTACCCTCAGTGATAGCGTCTTTTGGGCACACGAGTATGCACCCCCGACAAGAGTGGCAGAGTTCTGGGAAGAACATAACCAGATCCCTGGTAACAGCCAATGCATTATACTGGCAGAATTCGCTGCATCTACCGCAATGATCACATAGTTCCTCGTTTATTAATGGAACTAATACCTCAACAGGTCGTTTATGTTGGAACTCTGGTTTCAAAAATAAATGAGCATTAGGCTCTTCCACATCACAGTCAAGCAACTGAACCCCACCTAAAGAGAGCGCCAGGTTAACAGCCACCGTGGTCTTTCCCGTTCCTCCCTTACCGCTTGCTATGGCCGTGATCATTTTATCTATGGCCCTGACCACTACCCCTGAAGGCGTGTTGTTCGCAGGCGTTTTTGTCAGTGGCCTCCACAAGTTTCCCGCTCTCCCACTGCTCTATAGCATCTCTGACTAATCCCGAGGCTCCAACGTAGACCCTGATTCCCTTCCTTTGAAATAAATCAATAGCTCTCCTGCCAAGCGAAGAGCACACCATAACCTCAACACCATTATCGTGTAAAAGTTCAGGCGGGAGTCCCATACCACCCGTATGGTGGCTTATGTTTGGGATAACCTCCACTTTTTCCCCTTCTACTATGGTGTATGTGGGCACCCTACCAAAATGCTCTCCAACCTGCTCATCCAATCCCTTATTTCCGTTGCTTGGTACTGCAATCCTCATTCTAGAACCCGCCCACAAGCTTCATGCCGCATTTAGGGCAGGTTTTCTGGGCGCAGGGCACAGCTCTCACCTTCCCTTCCGAATAACCGCATGAGGGGCATACGCAGTTTCTTGGCCCACCCCCTGCTCTACCTCTACCTGAGCCCATAGCAGGCCCTCTACCATCTCCTCCTGGCATTTTATTTATCCTCCTCAGTTAATTCCCTGATTTTTTTCTTTATGTCCTTAAGCTCAGAATCCAGGTCGTCTGCTTTCTGTTTAAGATCCTGTATTAGCTGCTCCTTGCTTTTGCTTTCAGTAGGCTGGCTGGTTGCCTGAATCTGGGGTTGTATGGATATCATACCCTTGCCCATGCCTCTGCCCCTTCCCATGCCTCCACCCATCCTGCCGCCCATGCCCCCGTATCTTGGGGCTGTGGCCTGGCTTACTTGGGTGAGTTCGCCGTTTAGGTACTTGAATACGGCGTCCTTTACCGTAACTCCCTGGGCGGTTACTACATTCACTTTGGACTGGCTTAGTATTGGGAAAGCATTAGGTCCATAGTTCCCTGCTATAATGGCATTACATCCCCTGTTGGCTATCGTCTGTGCTGTTTGTATTCCAGCACCTCCCGGGGCAGAATATGCTGTGTTCTCCAGTATCTCTGTGTTTATTATTTCATTACCATCAACTTCAACTATCGTGAAGCTTTGGCATCTGCCGAATACTGGCGCCACCTGATCTTCCAATCCGCCGGTTGTTGTTGCTATGCATATTTTCATTCTCTTCTAAGCTCATCAAGCCTGTTTTTTATCTGGTTAAGTTCCTGTTCCAGCAACTGTATCTCTTGTTCCTTGCTCTGTGCTGGTGTGGTGTTTAGGGTTCCTGTCCCTGCTCTAGCCCAGTATGGCAGCCCTGTTTGCTGGTATATCCACCTATGGCCTCTGCCTTGACCTCTACCTCCCATCCTGCCGGCTCCTCTACCAAATCCTAGTGGCCCACCCACCGGTCTTGTTATCTGTCCACTTGTCCAAAGCGGCGTGCATCTACCTCCCATACCTTGCGGTCCTGTTCCGTCTCCTGCTGGCATATAAATCACCTCTTTTGCCCATAAGGGCTTATTATTCATTTAGAGTTCAGGTATAAAAAACCATACCCTCCCCTATTTACCGAACTCCTCAATAGCAGCCATAAGCTTTGTCATATATGTCAAGGGAGGTCCTCCACCCATCAAAACAGCAACATAGCCTGCTTCAACCAGCTCATCCTTTGTTGCTCCAGCATCCAGCGCACCCTTTGTGTGAATAGCAATACAGTACTCGCAACCGGCACAAAGAGCCACTGCAACAGCAATCAGTTTCTTGGTTTTCACATCAAGTGCGCCATCCTTCTCACAGCTGTGCCTCTTCAAAACCCCAAAAGGACCCTGCAGGCCGGGGTACTCTTTACCCAGGGCAGCCATTGTGTCCACTGCTTCCTTATATCTTTCTTTCATATAACCCATTATTAAACACCTCTCATTTCCTTATTTCATCTATAATATCCATAATAGAACCTGATGCATCCGACTCCTTATGCGATAGAATGAATGGTTTACCCGCATCGCTGTCTTGCACAATATTCGGGTCTATGGGTATCCTACCAAGAAAAGGCACGCCAAGCTCTTTAGCTGCTTTTTCCCCACCCCCCCTCTTGAACAAATCTGTTTTTTCACCGCACTTTGGGCATATGAAACCGGACATGTTCTCTACTATGCCAAGAACCTTGATACCCAGCTTTTTAGAGAAATTAACCGACCGCCTGGAGTCAGCTAGCGCAACATCCTGTGGCGTGGTAACAATAACAGAGCCATAGATGTCCGGAATCAGCTGTGCGATAGACAACGGCTCATCCCCGGTACCCGGGGGCAGGTCAACCACAAGATAATCCAGCTCACCCCAATCCACCTTACCAAGAAATTGCTGTAGGGCGTTAATCTTCAAAGGACCTCTCCAGATTACGGGGTCGTCTTTTTTTATCAGGAACGCAATCGACATAACCTTAAGCTGCCTGTCCAAACCTACAGGTATATCTGCTGGAATAATGTTATCGTCTTTCGAATCCAGTTCAGCATCATCCAGACCAAGCATCTTGGGGACGTTGGGTCCGTGTAAATCAGCGACCAATATGCCCGTCTTTAAGCCATTCATCTGCAGAGCAAAAGCAAGGTTTACGGCAAAGGTGGTTTTACCAACCCCTCCCTTACCACTCATTACCATAATCTTCCTATCTATGTTTTCCATCCTTGAAACTATAAGCTTGTTTAAGTCTATTTTCTCATCCATCATTGGATCCTCCGATGTATGTCTCTATCCCCGCAGGTGGGGCATTTATCCGGTCTGCCCGCCCCTGGCTGGAAAACCCATTCATGCCCGCATTCCCTGCAAAGAAATATCCTGTCTTCTGTTGCGAAAAAACCGCCTCCTATCTCAATAGCCTTACCCTCAATCAGAGCCTCTACAACTCCTTTCCGGCCCCTTTTCAGGTCCCGTGCCAAGGTTCTTCTGGAGATTTTCATTTCTTTCGCGGCTTTCTTTTGCTCAAGCCCCACCAGATCCACAAGTCTCATGGCCTCTATCTCCTCAAGTCCGAGGGTGATCGAGTCAAGGTTTTTCAACGGAACCCCCCGGGGTTTGAAGTAGTCTACCCTAGGTTTATCCTTGACTATTCTCAGGCACTTGGGTCTGCCTTTTTTTGACATGTTATCTATTTAAGTTTCAGAAAATATAAATGCCCAAAAGGGCAAAAGAAATCTACTTGTTTAAATAAATAGTCTGGGTCGGATAAGCCATATCCACGCCCTCACCCTCAAGCCTATTTTTAATACCCAGATTAATAGCCTGCTGGCAATCCATATACAAGTTATAGTCCCCTGAAAGCACGTAATAGACCACCTCAAAGTTCAGGCTGAAGTCGGCGAACTCCTTGAAATGAACCCGATCCAGCTTGATATCATCTATTGATTCAATAACCTCCTTCACAATAGAGGGAATCCTCTTAAGCTTATCGGTGGGTGTCTCATAGGTTACACCGAACCCGAACACAACACGCCTTTTTTCCATCTTCTTATAGTTGTGTATTCTGGTGGAGGTCAGCTCCCTGTTTGACACCACCAGCTCCTCACCATGGAGTGTCTGTATCCTCGTGCTCTTTATGCCAATATTCTTAACAGTTCCCATATCAGATCCCAAGATAATAAAGTCTCCAATAACAAAGGGCTTATCGAAGTGTATGGATAATGAACTAAAGAGGTCTTCAGCGATATTCTGCGCCGCTAAAGCCAGTGCAATACCTCCAATACCCAATCCTGCAATCAGAGCGTTGATGTCATAACCAAGGTTATCAAGTATTATTATGATCACAACACCCCAAACCACCGCCTTAAGGACGCTGGAAATGTTTTTTATGAGAGAAACATCCTCCTCAAGATCATCTCCCTTCATCAAAACAACCTTCCTGGTTCCGTAGTCAATGCTCATCTGCACGGCCTTTATAATATAGTAGGCTGCTATTATCAGAAGAGCATACTCTAGCGCCTGTAAAGCGAACACAGGATAATCGGATTCTGATTTCAGAAAATAAAGCGAAATGTAGAGTGCGAGCAAGACATAAAAGGGCCACCTAATCTGCCGTATCATCTCTACCAGCAGGTCATCAACGTCCGATCCCGTCTTCTTAGCTAACCTCTGAAGCCTTTGGAGTATGAAATACTTAAAAACACGAAAGAGTACAACTGTGATAAGGAAGACAGCCACGGTAATGAGCATATCGCCCCCAACCTTTGCAGTCAAATCCGTCAGCTGGGAATAATCCAGATCCATATAATTAAATACGAAAAGATTCTTTATAACTCCCTTAAGAATCTAATCCAGTCCAGAAGATGTCGGGTAACCAGGAAATTATCTCTCACATACTCTCTGCCGTTCAACCCCATCTTCTCCCCCATCTGCGGGTTCAGTAGAATCCTCATAACTCTGTCAGCGCACTGTTTATGGTCTCTGGGGTCCACAAGGTACCCGTTGAATCCATTCCTAACCTGCAATGGAAGACCTCCCACATTAGATGCCACAACAGGGGTCTTCTTCCAAAGCGCCTCAGATACGGTTAAGGCGAAACCCTCCCTGATGGATTTCTGCAACACAACCGAGGAAGCCCTCTGCACCGCATTCACAAGCGCGTCGTTTGCCTGTGATATCACATGTACGTCCTCATCTACATCAACCTGCTTTATTAAATCCTGGTATACTTCCTCACCCTCCGGGTCATCGAATGCGGTTGATCCAAGCAATACAAGGCGGCAGTCAACATCTCTTTTCACCAGGCCGAAGATCTCCAGCACCCCCATAGGATCCTTCCATCTGTCGAAACGAGAAACCTGTGAGATAATGGGTTTATCCTGCTCAATACCGAAATCAGATAACTGCTTCGATACGGCTGCATCCCCCATATCCCTGTTCTTTAATGTGAGGGGATCTATCGAGGGGTGAATCACCCTCTGCGGGATGTCATAAGGCAGCATGTACTCCTTCTTGGATACCACAACAGAATCATAATCCTTTATGAACTGCTTGAAATACGACAGAAGACCCTCGTTTGGATTCGAGAGATCCACGTGAGCCCTCCAGACCCAGGGCTGTTTTTTCCCAACAAACCGTATTAAAGGAAGAGGCTGCGGATCATGTATAACCACATAATCATGGTCGAGATGCATGAATGTTGCATTGTTCTCATTAATCCCCTCATAAACTTCTTTTTTCTCCTCATTGAGTGATAAATCACCTCCCTGCAGGGCGTTATGAAACTCTTTTGTGATTTTGTAGAATCCAAAGGAACCAAACAGAATCCTCCAACCTGTCTTTATGCCAGCATCATTCATCAAGGGCACAATCGATTTAAGAAGTTCCGCCACCCCACCCCCCTCATATGTTGAATTCAAGTGCACTATGTGTTTATCTGACATCATCGATGCTTCTTCATAAACTGAATCAACTATCTCATCAGATGCGCAACCCCGGTAATCCTCTACAGTCTTCTTCATATAAAATAAAAAAGAAGTTATCCTATTAATCTATGTCTACTCTAACCTGGATAAAACAGAAAGAAACCCTATAACCTCATCCACATCCCGTAGGAAATAACCCGCATCCGAGTCCATCCCCCCACCTTCAGAAACCAGCACACCAACATCTGCTCCACTAAGGCGTCTGAATACATCCTCATCTGTTCTATCATCCCCGAAATAAACTATCAATGAATCCCCCCCACATGCGGAATCGAAAATCCACTTCACAGCCCTCCCCTTATCCCAATCAACAGAGGGCCTTATCTCAAAGACCATCTTTCCAGAGGTTACCCTAACATCAGCTGAATCAACATATCCCCCAACAAGATTCCAGAAAACCTCCCTTAACCTATCCCTGTCATTTTTGGAGACACGCCGGTAATGTATGGACGCCGTTAACCCCTTATCCTCTATCAACACACCATCTATATCTCCCAGAGAACTCTTCAGAGCAGAGCATATCTCGCCGATAACAGGGCGGAATCTCTCAAAACCCAGAGCTTTTGAGTTGATTCCCGGACCGGATACCTCCAGGCCGTGGTTTCCTGCGTAATAGATTCCTGAAACATCAACAAGCGATCTAACATCATCAATTGAGCGCCCGCTTACTATGCCAACACAATATTTATCGCGCAACCGCCTCAGAACCCTCCTTGATTCAGCCGAGAGAACCGCGTTCTCTGGTTTGTCCACGATGGGTGTTAGGGTCCCATCATAGTCCAGAAAAACAAAAACCGGAGTGTTTAAGAAAACATCAACCAGCTTATTCCAGCTATCTGGCAGATACTCCATTCTCATGTTTTTTTATTATCTGAAATCCAGAGAATCCTGTCCGTATGCCCGAGCCCAGGAATCAAAGAAGCTTTTAAGCCACCATCTGATATCCCTCTCCTCTATTATCTCCCTCATCTGAGCGCATCTGTTTTCCCTCTCATCCTCTGGCATCTGCAGGGCCTTCTTTATGGCGTCAGCCGTATCCTCCCTATCATAGGGGTTCACAAGAAGCGCTTTATTCAGCTGTCTGGCGGCTCCTGCGAACTCGCTTAATACGAGCATGCCCTTGTCTTTGTTTGTTGCCAGAAATTCCTTAGCAACAAGATTCATGCCGTCGATGAGGGGGGTTATGAGAGCAACATCAGATATGTGATAATAGTACATCAATTGCTCTTGGGTGAATTTGCGATAGAAGTATTTCACCGGGGTCCAGTTCACTTTGCTGAATTTACCGTTTATTCGGCCAACAGCCTCCTCAACACTTCTTTTCATTTTTCTGTACTCCCTAACCTTCCACCTGCTGGGGTTCATTATCTGCAGGAAGACAACCCTCCCATGATACTGGGGGTACTTCTCAAGAAACCTCTGGAACGCCTCCAGCCGGTGGAGTATTCCCTTAGTGTAGTCCAGCCGGTCCACACCCAGAATAATCTTTAGTCCATCGAATTTCTCCATTAAATCATCTGATGCATTCATTCTGAGCTTGTTTCTATCGAATCTGTTGAATCTCTCGTAGTCTATCCCTATGGGAAACTCATCCACATACACATTTCTTTCACCAACCTTAATAAACCGGTTTCTCTCATCCACGTATGCATTGGTCCCTCTCCTAACGGAGTCCAAAAAGTTTCTTAGATGGGATTCGGTCTGGAATCCGATTAGGTCACAGTTCAATAAACTATCTATTATCCGCTTCCTCCACGGGAGCCTTCCGAACATCTCCCAAGGCGGCCAGGGAACATGCCAGAACAATGCGATTCTAGCATCAGATCTCCCCTTTCTTATATCCTCTGCTACAAGACTCAGGTGGTAGTCATGGATCCAGATATAATCCCCTCCCCCCTTTCTCATCTCCGATAAAACGGCTTGAGAGAATTTCTGGTTCGCTTTCTTGTAGTGATTCCAGTAATCCGGCGTGAATTCAACCTTACCTATGAATGAGTGGCATATAGGCCACATTATGCTGTTCGAGAACCCCTGATAGAATCCTTCAACCTCGTCTTTTGAGAGCTGAACCCTCTTTAGTGTGTATCTCGGATTATCTGGGGGGATTTCTATCCTGTTTTTTTCGTCAACCACATCAAAGTCTCTCCTCCCGCTGCCCCAAGCCACCCAGATGCCGTGAGATGAGCTGACTACCGGGGTTAATGCAGATACAAGACCTCCTGTTGGTATGCTATAAACCTCTTTTTTTTTCTTTTCATGTATACATGGCTCCCTGTTCGATACGATAATCAGCCGGTCTCCGGTATTTGTATTTGATTCAGATTCCATGTTTCAAAAAACAATTGAGTGTTATTTCAGCAAAAACACTACTTGATTATATTTGATGGAGTGAATAAAACACGTCTTTTTATTTCTTTAACCCCTTTAATACTACCATAGGAGGTGTTCACATGAATGGATTCCATATAAAACAGCGTGTGGGCGTGTTCGTTGACATACAGAACATGTACTATAGCGCAATAAACCTGTATGATAGCAAGGTTGATTTCAGAAAGATACTTAATGACGGTGTTGCTGGCAGAAGCCTGATACGGGCTTTCGCCTATGTTGTAAAAGCCGATATCGGCGAGGAGGAGAGCTTTTTTGAAGCCCTTGAGAAGATGGGCTTTGATGTGAGAAGCAAGGATTTGCAGGTTTTCCAGGGCGGTCAAAAGAAGGGGGACTGGGATGTTGGTCTAGCGATGGATGCTGTGAGGCTAGCCCCTAAACTGGATGCTGTGGTCCTGGTATCAGGTGACGGGGATTTCACGGATTTGGTGAGGTACCTTAACAGCCAGGGATGCCGGGTGGAGGTGATGGCTTTCAGAAAGAGCACCTCATCTCACCTGATTGAGGCGGCTGATTTCTTCCATGACCTTGATGGCAAAAAGAAATACCTTCGCAGGAAGAAGAAACCAGCAAAGAGCAGGAGGAAAAAAAGCTAGTCGACTGCGAAGTAGGTGAATCTAACAGCTAGATAGATGAAATACAACCCCATAAGATACAGGGCCCCCCACCTGCCCAGCCGGCCGTCGGTCTTCACAAGATAAGCAAGCAGCAACGCTGCTGTTACAGTCTCCATGGGCAGGTCCCAGTAGACTAGGGGCCTTGGAACCCAGTAGGTCGAAATTAGAGCGCCTCCACCAATAGCAACCAACGGATTCGTGATGTTGCTGCCAATCAATGTACCAAGGGATATCCCCTCACTATGGTTTCTTAGACCGAATACTGCGGTGAAGAATTCAGGGGACGCTGATGCAACACCCAAGCTGATTACCCCAATAAGTGAACCCCCTAAACCGGTTAATAAAACAATCTCTTGGGTGACCTCCAGCAGGAAGTGGGCGCTACCTAGCATCAATATAAAACAGGCTAATGCTACTGCACCATCTAACATAACGTTCTCGCTTTTATCCAGTTCTTTTATTGGCTCCTTCATGTGGTGGTTTTCTCTGCGGTAGAGGTAGAGCATGTATGCAATAAATGATCCAAGAAGTATTAGACCGTCTAGTCGGGAGTAGGTGCCGTCTAACCCCAAAACTATGCACATCAGGGTGGTGGTTATCATCGGTACGTATCCTGTTTTGAGAAAGCTTTTTTTGAATTCCAGCCTTCCCATGAAGAACACAACAAGTCCCAGGATCAGGGTCTGTTGGATTACATCAGAGCCGATGTTGGCTCCGAGAACGGTTGCTGAGGCCACCTCATAGTCCAGGCTCTCTGATAGTATCCCAAGCGAGGCTGCCAGATGCGAGAATATCTCGGGCAGGCTTGTTGCCATCGAGAAAACCACCAGCCCCCCGAAGGTGTCAGAATAACCGTAGTAGACGAGCAGCCTGTGAATCCGCTTAACAGCCACACTAGCAGCGCAAATCAACACAACCACGGCTGTTAAACCAACACCCACCTCAAAAAACAAACCACCACCTGCCATAAATAAATGTTTAAGTGAAGGAAGTTAATAAAATACCAACCCCTGTTTTTTCTTTTATCACATAAGATTTGTTCATAACACGACTAAACATTTGTATAATACTATACCAACTTTTAATTATGACACTCAGGCTTCTAAGAATCAGGTAAAATTTTTAACCCTAAGCATTTTCGATATAAAAATCAAGCACAATATACTATTCTCTCCAGGAGTAGATCAGGTAAATGGGCTTCTGGCCGAATTCATGTAGCTTGCTTATTTAGCTCGATGAAATGCATTAGGTTTTCTCCCCTCATCTACCCTCTAAATGTGTTACTTTATAATCCTGAATTCTCGATTAGAACGAGGAAAAGGATTATTGTAAAAACAAGGGGTATGATAATTCTCCATTGATTGGTGTTTAATTGTTCTGGAATTGTGAGTTTTTTAAATTCTTCGTCTGGTTTTTTCTGGGTTTTAGTATATCCTGATGCATATAATCCTGAGCCCACTATTATGCCCACTGCCCCAGGTATGGCGTCTATGTATCCATTTCCAAGAGCTCCAGCTATTGTCCCGGGACAATAACCCAGTATGCCAAATCCTGCTCCAAACATTAATCCTCCCAGAATTGATGATCTGATAGATCCTGTTTTTGGATGCAACCTCACTAGGCCTAATTCTTTTAGTAAGTGGACTCCAACCATACCTACCACTATTGCTGAAAGCATTATCTTTAAAACAGTAAAGTCAGTTAGTAATAATTGCCCGATTATTATGCCATAAACAGTAACACCTCCTTTCTGCAATAAGAATCCGAAGATTATGCCTGTTAAAAATCCCAAGAAAGCCTGTATCTGGATTTTTTCAAATAAAGAATTTGCCATTTTTTTTTTATTACCCCCCGATTAAATGAAAGATCATGGTTGCAGTAATGATACCCCCCACGAAAAAGAAGATGGATGATATCCAGCTACTAACCGCAAGCTGCATGGTTCCGCTTATCCCATGTCCGCTTGTGCAACCTCCAGCCCATCGAGCCCCCAAACCCATTATTACCCCGCCCAAGAATGCGATTAACCACCTTAGGATATTAGATTGGCCAAATTGAGAACCCCATAAGCTTGGGACTTTAATCAAGTTAAATTGACCTGAAAGCTTGGCGGAGATAAAGGATCCGACAACTATACCTGCCACAAGCATCCATTCCCAGTCTACCCTAGGGATAATCTTTTTATAATAGCGATTATCGTTGAATCTTTTTTTCCACAGTATTTTTTCAATCATCCCGCTTGTCTTAGAGTAAGCCGTTGAGCACCCTATTGTCTTATCTGAGAGAAGAAGCGTGATGCAACTAAGGATACCGATACCTGCTCCAACAACATATGGAGACCATGATTCCTGGAACAACCAATCCATCCTTAAACCAACTATATTTTTTGTGTTAGTAGAGGCCCATGAGGGCTGAGCACATCGGACATTAGGTTATATAGCCAGCTGAATTATAGCCCACCATTCCTCCTGAAACGTTATAGACCCTCTCAAAACCCTTTTGTTTTAGCAGGCTACAAGCTGTGCTTGATCTATGACCGCTATTACATATCACCACAAT
>Ga0180432_10010026_pt1 | contig 11431 bp, 13 predicted proteins | sample SS_ome_10_FD_132414 | JGI IMG/M metagenome (GOLD analysis project Ga0180432, IMG submission 132414) | Hypersaline lake sediment archaeal communities from the Salton Sea, California, USA - SS_1_MS_2 metaG | ecosystem: Environmental > Aquatic > Non-marine Saline and Alkaline > Hypersaline >... | reverse complement strand
GTGTTCAGATCGGCTTCAGGACACGCGAGCAGCTGGACAACACCTTCTACACCATCAGCAAACACCACGACGTCCTCGGAGGCGATTCCCTGAAGCTCGATCGCATCCCACCCGGCAAACTTGAGATACGGACCGAAGTAGCCGCCGGCGTTCGAGTCAATCACGCAGTCCGTCAGCGGAGAGAGGCTGACGACAATCGACTTTCCTGAACCCGGGTACGTCGTCGTGCCGCCGACCGGTCCCGATGAGATGACGATCTCGTTCTTTGGATCGTCCCATCGAGTCGAGTCGTCAACCGCGTTCCACAACCGCCACAATCCAAAGCCACGTCCGCCGACGAACACATCCTTCATCTGTTGAGTCACCGCACGTTCTTCGATCGCACCGCTATCAACATCGACGTAGAGGGTCTTGTCTGTGTACCCGTGCTCGACGGGTGCCGGCTTGTAGGGCATCTCCGCGAGTACGCGGTAGCCTGCTGGTGCCTCCATGGTTCCTCCTCGTGAACACGTGCTCGTATCCGCGTGCTCATGCGCGCAGCGGGCGAAGTGTAGGACAGCGGTTCATGTTCCTCAAGGGCAAGCAGGGCACAGCTCCTCAGCGCGTCTGGCGACAGGCTGTTGTCGATGCAGTTGCTGTCCCCTATCCTTTGACAAACAGGAGGGAGCCACGATGGACCGAGATCGGATCGAGAACGGAATGCGGGAAATCCTGGAGGGGATCGGCAATGATCACCTCAACCCTGAGGTCCTTGCCAACACCTCGCGCCGCGTGTCGGCCATGTACGCGGAGTTCTTCGACAGGATCGATCAGGATCCCGCCGATGTTCTCGAGGTGCTGTATCAGGAGCCATACGAGGAAATGATCGTTCTCAAGGACATTCCGTTCTTCTCGATGTGCGAGCACCATTTCCTGCCGTTCGTCGGGCAGGCCGACATCGTGTATATCCCAAACGAGAATCGGATCGTCGGGGCAAGCAAGCTCGCTCGTGCCGTCGATATCGCCGCATCCCGCCCACAGCTTCAGGAGCGACTGACATCACAGATCGCCGATGCGCTGGTCAAGAAACTCGATCCGATGGGCGTTCTCGTTCGCATCGAGGCAACGCACATGTGCATCACCCTCCGAGGCGTCAAGAAACCGGGAACGAAGATGCTCACGTCGGCAATCCGGGGAAGCTTCTACACCGATCATGCCCAACGAAGCGAAGCGCTTGCGTTGATTGCGTAGGCCGCACGCCGTCCAGCGTCCGTTTCACACCCGTTCTCGCGCAGAGTCTCAAAGAACGCAGCGGAAGGCAACGCAGGGAAGCAGACCAAGGGAGGGCAGCACCGCGGGCTTGGGACACTCGATGTGCCTCTTCGCTTTGCCTCTTGTTTCACAACCGCTCTCGCGCAGAGCCGCAGAGAACGCAGAGAAAGCAAGCGCAGGGAAGCAGAGCAGGGACAAGCATTGCAGATTCGGGGGATTCGACTTCTCTGTTTGTGTTGCCTCCTGCCGACACTCTTCATGGCAGACTCTTCGGGGTTGGTTCCCCCCCCTGCGTACTCTGCGGCTCTGCGAGAGGATGCGCCTATCCAACTCAAGCCCTTCATGATCTTCATGCTAGACGCTTCTGATTTGGTCCTTCCCCTGCGCACCATCTGCGCCTCTGCCAGAGAATGGCCCTATCCAACCCAAGCCCTTCATGCTCTTCATGATCGCTGTTTCTCGTTGGGCTCGCCTGCGCCTCTGCGGGAGGCCAGGCCTATTCAACACGAACCCTTCATGCTCTTCATGCCAAACGCTCCTGGTGTCGTTCCCCTCCGCGAACTCCGCAGCTCTGCGAGAGATTGACCCTGTCAGTCCCTTCATGATCTTCATGCCAGCCGCTTCTGGTTTGCTTCTTCCCCTACGCCCCCCGCAGCTCTGCAAGAGACTGGGCCTGTCAACTCACGTCCTTCATGCTCTTCACGCTCTTCATGGTAGAAGCTTCTGGTTTGGCCCTTCCCCTGCGCCTCTGCGCGAGAATAGCCCTGTCAGCTCCTTCATGCGCTTCATGGTGGACTCTTCTGGTTTGCTTCTTCCTCTGCCGCTCTGCGGCCCTGCGAGAGGATAAGCCTATCAGTCGCTTCATGTGCTTCATGCTAGACGCTTCTGGCTTGGTTCTTCCTCTGCGGACTCCGCGGCTCTGCGAGAGAATGAACCCTATGAGTCCCTTCATGCTCTTCATGGTGGGTGTCTCTGGTTTCGTTCTTCCGCCACATCCCCTACTCTCAGCAGCCAAGACGCCACTCGGCGATGCGGGAATCATCGGGTCGAAGCGGCGCCACATCGATCACCCGCTCGATTCCCCGACCGATCACAACCATCGAGATCGTCGAAGCTCCAGCGTGATCCGAGTATCGCGCGGCCAGTGCAGCCGCCAGTCGGAACTCGTCCTCGTTCGGATCTCCCTCAATCAGTGTCGTCGGCCCCATCACGTTTGCCGGATCGATCCGGATCCGGCCCTCCGAGAATGAGACCAGCGCGTCGTTTTCACGCTGATTGTGTCCGATGATCGCCTTGGCGCAATCGGAGAGGCGGAACTGCCGTCCGATTCTCAGCAGTCGAAACTCATCCAGACCGACATGCTCCCGGCCGATGTGGTCAAACGCATCGCGTACGCGGGCGGCATAGGCTTTCTCCACCAGCAGGCATCCCCCAGCTGGCTGGGGGTACTCAGTGACTCCAAACTCCCGCGCCAGCGCAGTCTGTTCCTGACGACTACGTCCCTGGATCGACATGAGATCCTCCTTGCGCAGCCAGCCTTCCAGTACAGGACGTGTCTCCGGGAGAAGATTCGCCGACAGCGGTCGGAGCAGCCGGTCGCCCAGTCCGCTCTCCTCAGCCGCCTGGAGAAGCGCACGGTGATGCTGGGACTTCGGACGTTGACCAAGCACTTCACCACTCACGACGAACTGCGCGTCCTGCTCCTCCATCACGCGCTTGGCAATCTTCAGCATGAACACACGGCAGTCCACACACGGATTCATTCCCCGGCCGTAGCCGTGCCTTGGATAACGGATCACCTCAAGATGCTCTTCGGAGGCGTCGACGATCTGAAGCGGTATTCCGATCTGTGCCGCGGTGGCGCGGATTAGCGCACGGCCTCTCTCGTCCGCGCTGAACAGGTGCTGCACGTGCAGGAGAGTCACCTCGATCCCCAATCGCTGAACAAGCGTCGCCGCAAGAATGCTGTCCAATCCACCCGAGAAGGCTGCGACCGCCTTGATGGCGCCCATCGACGACGCGCCATCCTCGGATCCATGATCAAGCCCCGGGTTCTTCATCGTTGCTTCACATCCTCCGATATAATCCTACCGCAATTCTCATACAGAGCTGAAACGAAGGAGGAGTCCAGCAATGCGCAAGACATGGATCGTAGGATTGGTTGCCACGCTGATTGTGAGCACCGGTATAACACTCGTGTGGATGGAGTCCTCGGAAAGGCAAGTGGCGATCGCCCCGATCGTCGTCTCGGCCCAAGAGGGGAGCACCACGGAAGCACAAGCTGTCAACGAGTCGATCACGCAGTCCGGTCATACAGCCGTCAAACAGGCCATCGCAGCCGTCGGGCCAGCGGTGGTACGAATCGATGTCACGGGAACGGTCGCTGTGTCGAATCCGTTCCTCGAGTTCTACGACAACCCGATGTTCCGCCGTTTCTTCGGAGATCCGCTCGATCTCGACTCCCAAGAGCGTACAACCCAGTCGCTCGGTTCGGGCCTAGTCTTCGAGCATGAAGGGGAGAGCCTGGTGCTCACCAACGCCCACGTCGTCTCGGAGGCGGATACGATCCAAGTGACGGACATCAACGGGATCACACGCGATGCCGTGCTCGTCGGCGCAGATACCCTTCTTGATGTAGCCGTACTCCGCCTCGATGGCGACACGGCGGGACTCGTCGCCGCCGAACTCGGGGATTCGGACACCGTGGAGATCGGCGATTGGGCGATTGCCATCGGAAACCCGCTCGGCCTGTCCTACACCGTGACCCTTGGGATCATCAGCGCAACCGATCGCGACATCGCCAAACCAAACGGCGTCGGCAACTTCAACAACCTCATCCAGACCGACGCCGCGATCAACCCCGGCAACAGCGGCGGACCGTTGGTCAATGCGCTTGGGCAAGTGATCGGCATCAACACGATGATTGCCCGCAGCTCGTCAAGCGGCGTCTCTGTGGAAGGGATCAACTTCGCCATCGCCATCAACGGCGTGAAGGATATCTTGACACAGCTCGTCGATTTCGGAGAAGTCCGCCGCGGGTGGCTCGGTGTCCAGCACACCGAGATCACACCTCAGGTGGCTGAGGAGTACGGGATCGACCCGGAGCAGACAGGTACACTGGTCGTCCGCGTGTTCCCCGGCGATCCGGCGGATCAGGCCGGCTTGGAGGTCGGCGACATCGTCATCCGCGTCGGCAACGTGGACATCGAAGAAACAGACGATCTAAATCGAGAGATCGGACTGCTAGCGGAGGGGACCACCGTCGAGATCGTGATCATCCGTGAAGGAGAACAGCTGACGCTGCCCGTCACCCTCGGCGAACGTCCCAGCGAGGAGGAACTGGCAACCTACGAGGGGAGCCAGCCTGAGAGCGGCGAAGAGGAAGCCATCTCCGAATTCGGACTAACCGTCGGTCCGATCACCCCAATCGTCGCCCGCCATCTCGGATTGAATTCGACAGAAGGCGTCGTCATAATGGACGTCACCGCAGGCAGTCCGGCCGATCGAGCCGGCCTGGTGGAAGGCGATGTCATCGTCGAGGTCGATCATCAACCGATCGAATCGGTTGACGAATGGAACAGCACAATGTCTGGACTCGGCGAGGGCGTAGGAGTTGTCCTCACTGTCTTGCGGGACGGCAGCGTGGCGTTCGTGACGATCGAATAGCGAAGCCGGCAGCCAAACGGAGAGTGGCGCAGCTTGGTCAGCGCGCAGCGTTCGGGACGCTGAGGCCGCCGGTTCGAATCCGGCCTCTCCGAATGCGGGAGTAGCTCAATGGTAGAGCTCTGGCCTTCCAAGCCAGCGATGCGGGTTCGATCCCCGTCTCTCGCTCCAGGCGGTCGTTCGGGCTCGCGCGGAGATGTCCGCACGACTCGGAAGGTCGCTATTGACATGAGATAACGTCCGACGCACACTGACGATGAGACGCGCAAGCGATGAAGTCAGTGGCTCTCGAGGAGTCACCGAGTTCGAGAGAACGCCCAGCGCGAGTCTTGTTTGTGAGACTCGCACGAACTCAAGGCTCCGTCGAGAAGCCTTGAATTCGCGCCCGTAGCTCAGAGGACAGAGCAGCGGCCTTCTAAGCCGCTGGCCGGAGGTTCGAATCCTCCCGGGCGTACCAGTTGGCAGAACGAGCCCCTTCAGCGACTAAGCTGAATGGGCTTCTGTAGTTGGGAACTATCTTCTCGCCCTTTATGGTGCAGTTCCAAGCTAGCGTATTCAGGAACCTCGCCCTCTGTTCGTCGTTTTGCCGCAAGTACAGACTGCGTGCCCTATTCAGGAGTTCCAAGGTTGCCGCCACGTCATCGACTGAGGGTTCGTGGGTCTCGTCGATCAGCTCGGCCTCGCACTTCAGTGCGAACTCCTCCTGCGACCATTTCCGCTCCAGCTCCATCCAGCGTTCTTCGGTGATCCGTCCGTCCAGCTTGTCCTCATAGGCGGCCTCGCAGCGGCTCGCGATTCTCTCTCTACGGTGCGTCAGCTCGTCTGAACGCCGAACGCGATTGCCCTCCTGCTCTCGCCGTCTGCCGCGCATCAGTTCGAGCAATTCCTCAACCTGTTCGGCCGTGAGATGGATGCCCTCGACAACGGAGACAAGCCGTTCGCCCAGCCGGTCTTCCCGAACATAGGGTTGCGGGCACGGCCCCTTGCTCAGGGTGCAGCGGTAGTACACGTACTTCTTCTTTGCGGTGGCTGCCGTCATCTGACAGCCGCAGTATCCGCACGTGAGGAGCCCGCGGTAGGGGAAGAAGAGCTTTGTTGTGGGGCGCGGATGGCCTCCGTTCCGCATGCGCTCCTGCACCCGCTCGAAGAGAGCGCGGGAGATGAGCGGCTCGTGCTTCCCCTCGTACAGTTTCCCCACCCAGCGGATCGTGCCGCAGTAGATCGGGTTCTGCAGCAAGGTGTGCAAAGCAGCCCTGCGCAAGACCCCGCCTTGCCGCGTCCGCAAGCCCTGACTCGCCGCCCACTTCGAGAGATCCACAAGCGAGATCTTCGTCCGCGCGTAGGTCTCGAACATCCGTCGCACGATCGGGGCGCGCTCGGGATCGGGTGCAATCCCTCCCGAGGGAACGTTGACGTACCCCGTCGGCGCGCTCGACGGCCACAGGCCGCTCTTCGCCTTCGTCTCCATGCCCAGGCTAACCCGCTCGCTCAGCTGATGGCTGAAATAGCGCGACATGCCAGCCTGAATCACACCCAGGAGTTTCCCGGTCGCGTTCTCGGGCAGGCCTTCCGTTGCCGAGATGATGATCACCCATGACATCTCATCGAGTTCGGCGTAGTCGCGGATGTTTCGTGCGAGTCGGTCGATCTTGTATACGAGAACCGCCGCAACGTCCTTGTGCTGTCTCAGGAAATCGATCATCCGCCGGAATTCCGGGCGCCCGGGCTTGTAGGCCGATTGGGACTCCACGAACTCCTGAACTATGTCAAGATCATGCCCTGCGGCGTAGTCAGCTAGCACTTGCCGCTGAGACTGAATTGAGTAGCCGTGCCTGGCTTGCTCCTCGGTCGAAACTCGGATATAGGCTACAACCTGTCTTCTCATAATTCCTCCTCAGCTCCAATCTATAGTTCCTTCTCCAATCGATCAAGCACCGGTTGCGTCAGCGTTTTCTTCATCATCCCTCGTCTCCCTCTGCTCGCTCTCGTCCCACTCGTGAAGGATGGCCAGCGCCTCGGCGAAGTTCTCCAGTTCTTCGAGGAGGTCCTCGCCCTTCCCGTCGTGTGGTAGATCCCCCGGATTGTCCCCCCCAGACCCATTCAGAGAGCCTGAGGACCTCTTCCGGGGACGATCTCTGCATCTGTCGCTATTCACTCATGTTGCATCCGCCATCGCCATTACTACTGCCTCGAGCCTGTGCGAGCGCTTTCTCGACCAGACAGATCGCCCGGGGGCTGCCTGCAAGGTCCCTGATCCCGACGGTGAAGCACAATCCGGGGCGTTCCGTTCCCGTGCCGGGGTCCCGCCTGATGCTCACGAACTGGAGCCTCTCAGCGCGCTGGAACCAGCGAACGAGAACCGGACCCGCCCGCTCGGTTAAGGGCGTCTCTCGCTCAAACCACCGCTTCTTCATCGCGCCTCCGGACAGAGCTTCATCTCCTGCGATTCACGACCTGGACGGCCCCGGTTCCGAGCGGAATCCTGACATCGGTCCACGGAGGGGGGAGGGGGGACTCCATTCCCGGTCAACCGATTCGAACAGTCGAACGGTGCTGGCGACTTGGCAGATGGGAGCTGGATTGTCTCTGTTCGAGTCTGCGTGCGACTCTTCGAAAGGGCCTCGAACACTTCTCGAACCCTCTGAGGGGCCGGCAAAGCACAGACGTCTTCCAGCATCTCCGCCCCCCGCCTCAATCGCGCTGGGTAACCCTTTCGCGTCTCGTCATTGACGAGCCATCCTCCGAGAATCGCACGCCTCACCCGATAACTGACGGTGCTTCTCGCAAGCGACAATCGCTTGGCCAAGTCTGCCAGCGTCGTTTCTCCCTCGGGCGGGACTGCTGCCACGGTCTCCCGGACGGCTTCCGTGAGGCCCTCGGACACAATCGCCTGGAAAATGGGGGCCAGAAGGTCGCGGGCGATGCCGTAGTCGTCGACTGTCGCAATGATCGACCCGTCAGGAGCCCGTTGTCGTTGGCATTGATGGAGGAGAGCCACAGCTTCCACGCACATCAAGAGCTGGCGGAAATCGCGCCTCATGCGGACGGCTCTGGCGGGAACGAGTTCAGGGAGGCACTCCGCAAAGGGGATTACCACCCTTCGCTCGCCGCCGCACTCCAGCCAGCGTTGCAGGGCCAAGAGAGATTCGGGAGGTGGGTTCGCCTCATTGCGGAGCAGGACGGATCGAGCGTGGGCCCTGAGAATGGCTCGTGTCTGTTCTTCGTCGTCTCGCATCGGCACCTCGAGCATGCGCGTACCCAGCTGTTGCGAGACGCTCCTCGTGCTAGTGGTGATGAGCCCTGTGGGACCTGGTTTGGTGATCCGCCGCGTTCTCGACTGCCCTGTCTTTGGATTGCTCTCAACGACGTCGTACGTCATGCAATTGTCTTCCGCGATGGATCGGACGGCCGACGCCGCAGAACCCTCATTCGGGATCGAGTCCGCTTCGGCCACGACGATCACGCGGCGCTCGAAGCTCTCTTCCGAATAGATCAACGCTCGGGCACTGCCTGCCTTTTCGACATGTACGCTTTCCGGCGGGACAAGCTCCAACGCCGCATCGATCGCGCGATTCTTCCCCGCGGCAGATGGAGCCACCAGCGCAAGGTTGATCGGCCGATCAAGGAGCCTCGACGTCAGCGCGAGGTAGACGAGAAGCGGTGGATTCGGATCGCCCGCGTAGCCGCTGTCTCGCATGTGCGAGCGAACACGCTCAAGCAAGCAAGGGTCATGCAACGCATCCTTCGCTGCGTCATAAGCTTCTTCAGCGTTCTTGTCGCGGATTGCCTGGTCGATGTCACGCCACGGTACCGAGGACTCGACGGCTTCACGCCAGCGATCGAGGAAGTCCCCTCGTGAAGAGAGGTACAGCCCGGATGGATCCTTTGCCTCGCCCAGGCGTACAAGGAATGCACGGTTTCGGATCACCGACTGCGCGAGCCATCGCAGAACGGTCTCCCCGCCCGCGTCAGGCTCGACGATGACATAGATCTTGGCGATCTCCTCGAAGTGACTCGCCCACCCTTCTTGCCAGACTCCCGCTCCTGGAAGCCCCACCGCTGGCACGTCGTGGGACCACAGCGTGTGGCAGTCGCTTTCGCCTTCCACCAGTACGACGTAGCCACCCTTGCGTGCCTGATCCAATCGCCACAGACCGTAGAGCAGCGCTTTGTCACCACTCCTCCAGCGCATTCGAGCGTCACCAGTAAGGGCCACGCGAATCCGCACTGACCGAACCGTTCGATTGGTGTCCATATACGGGATTCGAACAGCGGGAGCGCCAAGGTATGAGATCTCCGAGATGGCAAGGTCTCGTAGGAAGTTGATGGGAAGCCCCTTTGCTTGACTGTACTGTGCAAGCGTCAAGCCCGAACTGGTCGCTGTTCGAGTGTTCGAACCGATTGTGGGATCCTGACTGCCCCCTCCCCCTCCTAGATCGACATCAACGCCGTGCTGTAGAGCCAGATGCCTAATCGCTTCCCGGAAGTCGATCTTCTCGATCTTCCGAATGAACTCGATTGCATCGCCGCCAGCTCCGCAACCGAAGCAGTGCCACAGACCTTTCTCACGGTCCACCGCTAAGGAAGGAGCTTTGTCGTTGTGGAATGGGCAGAGTCCTCTGTAGCTCGCCCCATTTGGTGACAGGGAGACGTACCGGCCAATCACAGCAATAAGGTCGACCCTCCTCTTCAACTCGTTCACGTCCATTCCGACCATGTCGCGGCTCCCCCCGTAAGTGCTCCCGAAAGGCTACCTGTCGCCGGCTTGATGTTCAATACGAAACAGACTATAGTTTCGTAACGAATCCTGCACGGAGGAGCCCTATGGCGTTTGACCTTCTCGATCTCAAGTGGGGAGTCGCCCCACACGGATATGAAGTAGTGAAGGGAGAACGGCGCCCACGCTCGCGAGCAGCGGGCGCGAAACAGAGTGAACTGCTTCCATTCGTGACTAGGCGGATGCAACAGAGAGGGTTGCCCAGGGACAAGCTCGTGAAGCCGCTTGAGGGTCCGAAACCTCTGTTTGAAGCATTTGCTCGCCTCTCGTCTCCTGAAGACATCGTAGACTTCGCCAACAGGTTTGGCCTTCTGGGAGGATCGTATAGAGAGTCAATCTTGGTGAAGCGAACCTCTGCGGAGGGCAGAAGCACATCCGTGGTTGTCGGCGAGTCGATCTCTGCGTGGATCGCGGAAATCAATGCAGCAAGGAAACTCATCGAGGTGTGGAAGCATGCCAAGGCAAGAAGAAGAAGAGAAGCCCTGGCTTGCCTCCGACAGCACTACCGCTCAGCAGCAATGAAGGCCGTGGACGACAAGCACGGCAGAGATCTTCTCATGAACTTGGAATGGCCTTCCCCGGGTGTCTGGCTCAGGTCACAAGACGTTCTCAGGAAGCTAGAGGATCTCGGAGATGATGACGATCCCATTCCGATCGCGATGGATCACATCGTCGGCACCATCAACCTACGGCTGCCACCCGGAGTCAATGCAAGACTCGCCTGGACTCGAGAAGGTCAGCGAATCCCCCAGATCCGGATGTTTCTTGACCCCACTTCACTACACCAAGCAATCTGGTTGGAGTTAGCGGCGGCAGTACGGGGCTGGAAGACCTACGACGAATGTAACTACTGTCATGACTTGTATGAGGTGCCGATCAGGAAGATCGGGAGGCCTCATTCGTACTGCTCCGATGCATGCAAGATGATGGCCTACCGCATGAGACAGGCAGAGGCCCGTCGCTTACGGGAAGGGGGAATGCCAATTGACGAGATCGCCCGAAGACTCCAGGTCAAGGAGAAGTCCATCAAGGCGTGGACTGCCGGCGCAGGACACGGATGAAACGGCCGGACTCAGTAGGAGCAAGGCAACCATGGGCATTCTGCTCACCACTGCATCCGGGCATTACGTGCATTACCCCCAAGCACGGCCGCGCGGCTTGGGCTTGGATTGGAGTTGACCCAGTTTCGTGGACACCCTAAGACTTGCACAAGGAGGAGTTCACGATGCCGAAGACACGACCACCGTATCCACCTGAGTTCCGCCAGCAGATGGTGGAGTTGGCAAGGGCAGGACGTACGCCCAGAGAGTTGGCCGAGGAATTCGAGCCGTCTTACGAGACGATCCGCAACTGGGTTCGTCAGGCGAACCGGGATGAGGGTCTCGACCCATCCGGGATGACGACCAAAGAACGCGAGGAGCTACGTCGGCTACGGCGAGAGAATCGTCAATTGAAGCTGGAACGAGAGATCTTGGCAAAAGCCGCGGCCTGGTTCGCTCGGGAGACCGATTCAGCGTCACCCCAATCTACGAATTCGTGAGCGCCCACCAGGTTTGCTACCCGATCGCCACGATGTGCCGTGTGCTGGGTGTCTCCACCAGCGGGTACTACGCGTGGCGCAAGCGCGCACTTTCCAGAAGAACGCAAGAGAATACCGCCCTGTTGGAACAGATTGCGATCCTTCACGCATGGAGCCGAGAAACCTACGGAGCACCACGTATCCACGCGAAGCTCGTGGAG
>Ga0180432_10010025_pt1 | contig 11431 bp, 33 predicted proteins | sample SS_ome_10_FD_132414 | JGI IMG/M metagenome (GOLD analysis project Ga0180432, IMG submission 132414) | Hypersaline lake sediment archaeal communities from the Salton Sea, California, USA - SS_1_MS_2 metaG | ecosystem: Environmental > Aquatic > Non-marine Saline and Alkaline > Hypersaline >... | reverse complement strand
TTGTTAATATATATTAAAAGGTATAAGGCAAACTAATTATTGGTTTTAAATAATAACAAAATAAGATAAAATGGAATGAAATTGATGTTAGAAGTGTGGTATTATATAAAAGAAAAAGGAGGTGATTTTATTGAAAACAAAGCTTGAAGGATATGGAAATACGAGCATGGTAATTGAAGATATGAATACAGACGACAATGTTAAGATATCTATAAACGGATATCAACTGAAGAAGAAGATATATACAGTTGTTGACAGAAAGGAACTAAAGAGAGCCATAAAAGGATTCTAGAAAACAGGGATATGTATTTGTCCAGTTGAATGCAAAAGGAGGTGAAAACAGAAATGTATTGGAAAACAACCAAAGAGGGAAATCCAAACTGTAGGCACAAATTTAAGAGAGGTATATCTGGAACGACTCTTATATGCCAAAAGTGTGGATGTAAGAAATCCTTATTTGAAACACGATCCGAGAGGAATGATTGTGTAATAATAAGTAGGGATTAATATCCTATTGGTTAAAGAGTTTAAGGATAAGTCCTATAGTCTAAAAATCTGTGGTAGGCTATAGGCTCCTTAAATCGGCCACGAATAGGATATTAAAAAAGAAGGTGATATGATGAGTTTGAGTGAAGAAAAGCAAAGAGAAATAGTTGAAAAGTTGTTTGGATTGAGGAAAGATATTTATGCAAATAAGGTTGCTTCAATTCAAATAATGATGGAAGAAAATATGACAAAAAAGGCATTTGAAATGGTTCAAATGGTTTATAGGTTTTGTGTATCGTTAGAGCAAATATATTTCCCTGACGATATAATAAAATTTGATGAAGCCTATATCGAAAAGGTTGCGGAAAAGAATGACAACCAGACAGAACAAATGGATTAAGCGAAAGATAAAGAAAGTTAAAATGGGGAATTGTGAAGGTTGCGGTTTATTCTGTAAGAGAGAATTTGCACATAAAGAACCAACAGGTTTAAGCGGAAATGGTAGAGGAAGAAAAGAGAGATATTACGATTGGAAAAACAATAAAGATAAATATCATTTGCTCTGTAAAATGTGCCATGAAATGTATGACTATGGAGCATTAACGGATAAAGAAATTGAAAGAGGTGAAAACAAATGAGCGAAAAAATAAAGAGAGCATATGTTCCTTTAACACTTGATAGTGTTGCATATGTTCATTGTCCATATTGTGGATGCGAAAGATTAGTTGAGCCTGACGCAAATTATACAGTAAATTGTGAAGATTGCGGAAAGGCTTATCAGATAGTAAGTCAAATATAGTGGAGGTGAAATAAATGAATGCAAAGGAAATGTCTTTGAAAGGAATCCCCGAAAAGATGAGAGATGATTCCTATTACACGGATATATGTGATGGGGAATATCTTGAAGTATGGGAATGCACAAATCCATTTTGTGGGCATATATGGGAAGAAGATAATTCTTTTAGACCAGAAGTATGTCCAGAATGTGGAAGTAGTCTAATTGTAAAGTTAGACGAAAATGAAGACGAAGTAATAGCGTATGGATTGATAGGTGATTGAATTGGAAAGAGAATGGAGATATTGCGAAATATGTGGAATGTATAGAACGTGCAATGAAAACGGTCTTTGTTGGGAGTGTGATGAAATAAATAGAGAAGAAAGAATAAGAGAATCAATAGAAGATATAAAGAAAAAGATTGAAGAGTTAGAATCATATATGCCTTGAAATGTAGAGAAAACGGTGTCAACACTCCCCTATGGGTGAGGGGTCGGCCCTGAAAGATCTATGTAAAAAAGGTGAAATATTATGAAAAATGTTATATCAAGTGTGTTATTGTTTGTATTTTTAATGCAAACAGCATGTGGATATTATGCAAATGTGCCATATTGGTATGTTAAAAGTGGCGAAACAATTAGAGAAGAAGTAACATTATATATGGATTATGATGTTCCATTTTATCTAATTCCCGAAGCATTTGATTATGATCCATTGAATGTAAAAATATATGGAATTAGAAAATTTTATTCTGCTGGAAAACATGTTATTAATCTTAGAATTAGAATAACTACTCCAGAATATATCAATTTAAGTAGAAATAATACAAAAAGAATAGGAATAAAGGTGGTGAAATAAATACTGGATGAAATATCGTGTAACGGTGTTGGGGCCAACCTATGGGTGAGGCGACACACTCCAAACTATTGAAGAAAATAATAACCGAAATGTTGCAGGAGAAATCTGGTTTAAAATATAATATCCTGAAATATTGTATCTAAATAGTTTATTAATAAAGAGTGTTTTTCCTGCAACACGGGATTGAATCATAGAAAAAAATCTATGGTTCTGGAGGTATGTAAAATGATTCCGTTTTTTAAAACGGATAAGAGAGAGCCACAAAAAAGAAAAATCTATAATATAGATGGAAAAAAGGTAGTAATTAAAATGCTACCAGAAGAATTACAGGAACTAAGGAGGATCAAAAATATTGACAATAAGTATTGAAGAAGCAAAGAAAACGGACGATTTCAGGGTTGGAGTGAATAGAAATAGAAGGCAAAACGCATCTATGACTATATATTATTTTCTCCTTGAAAACAGGAAATTTGTATTCACGGCTGAAGAGTTGAGTGATAAGCTCTTTGATCTTGGGTTTGAAAGGAAAGATGAAAAGCAGATTGAATACATTGTAAAGGAAATAAACAAGAAAAGATGGAGAAGATCTAGACCATCTGTAAAAGAAAATGTTAGGATGGGATTTTACAATGGTGTAAAGGTCTTTGGTATAGAAAGCGAGATGATATAATTATGTATGATCTTGTTGAGGATGGCTTAATAGCAAAAATCAACGAGCTTGAAAAGAAATTGGTAAAAGCAAAATTGGAAAGAGATATTATTGAGGATAACCTTTGTTCGGCAAATGAAAAGATTGATTCAATCTACTCAAGAATAGTTAAATATGAAGACATGCTGGAAGAAATAAAAAAATTAACAGGAGGTAATTAATTGGGTAATGCATTTATGGTTATGATTATAATTTTGGTTGCGTGGTTTATTATATTATATTATGATGATATGGATTTGTGATTAAACATGAAAACATATATAATAAAATCTAAGGCAGTAATCGAACTGGGTATGAAAAAAATAAAGGCAGAAAATAGAAATAGTGCAATTTATCGGTATAAGAAATTATATCCAGATTATTATAAGTTTATAGAATTTGAGGTTGGTGAAGACAGTGTTGTCTAAAGCATATTATGAAAAGTTTGCTGAAATACTTGGAACCAGTAGTAACACAGAAGAGATTGTAGAAAGGTTGATTGTTTTCTTTAAACTAGATAATAATAATTTTGATGAAAGTAGATTTAGGTTTGCAATTGAGGAATCATCTAATCATAGACTAGAGCAAACAAAGAGGATTCAATAATGGAAATATACAGCGGAAAACCAACCAGCGTTTATTTTAATAAGGCAAGGAATAGATTTTATGTTAATGGCGAAGAACATATGTATACATGCCACGACATAAATATAATTATTAATGGAAAATCAATAGGAATTTTTGGTATGTTAACTGGCAAGATTAAAGATGTTGTTGGTATTTATTTGATAAAGCCCGAACATTCAACATATACATATGAAATAATAATTGATGAGGGATGTTATTGTTAATAAAGAAAATAAAAAGCAAATTATTTTATGAGCCAAAAAGATATATAAATTTCTGTTTTGAGTTTGAAAATGGAATAGACTGTAATTTTTTATATGTTAGAATCGGAGAAACAAAAACACTTTCTGGTTTAATTTCAATAAACTTAACCAATTTGAATATAATAGCAAGAAGTTATAATCTTAGGTTTAATGATTTTGTGAATTATTTAACAAAAGTAATAAGCCATGAACAAATACACAGGGATATTCTATTAAACATTGGATTTGAAGAATCTAAGATGTTTGATAATATAGCATGTGGAAATATATCTAGCGATGTGTTTTAAATGAATTCGGTCGATGAAATATTGAGAGAAATTGCAATTGATGCCAGAAGAAGATATGAATTGGGCGAAGTGTTTGGTGCATATCTATGTTTGAGATATGGATATATTGATTTAAGAGATAATTTACCAGAAGAACTGGTGGATTTTAGAGATATTCTATGGGATCTAGAAAGCTTAAATCTGTCAAATAATGAAATACTTTGGCTGATTGAAGAGCTAGAAAAATATATTGGTGAAAAAGATGAAGATTGAATTAACATATCAGAACGGAGAAACAGAAGAATATGAAGCAGAAAATGAATACCATGCATATAATATTATGTTCTTTTCATTTTTTGTGGTTAATGAGGACTTGATATTGGTTGATAAGGTTGCATGTGAAGAACTAGATGTAGAGTTTGAGAGGGATGAAATTACAAAAATAAATAGAAAGTTGGTAGAACTTGAGAATGGTGAGTAAATGATAGAAAGAGTTGAGCTTGGAGTATCGGAAGATTACTGGCATAATTGGGATGAAAAGAAAGCAATATGTGAAGTAATCTCCAATGCATTTGATAACTCAATTTCTGGAGATATAGAAATACAAAAGTCTGGAAGAAGACTAACCGTAATAAATGATAAGGTATTACCATCCGAATGTTTATTTCTTGGGAAAAGTTATTCAAGAGATAATTCAGATGCAATAGGAATGTTTGGTGAAGGATTAAAAGCATGTGCCTTAGTTCTTCTTAGAAATGATGAATCAATGATAGTAAGAACTGGTGATAAAAAGATAAAGCCAGAATTTGTTAATAAAACTCTTGACGGAAAAACAATAAGAACTTTCTCTTGGGTTATTGAAGATGGACAAACCTATTTTGATAAGACAATTATAGATGTAACAACCGATATCCCAATATACGAATTTCGTGATGAATATCTTAAATTGTCGGAAAAGAAATTAGATTATCTTGTAGAATCCGATTACGGAGATATGTTTGACCAAAAGAAAAAATCAAGGCTTTATGTTAAGGGAAAACTAATAAAGAACCTTGAGGCATATGATGGATTATTCTCATATAATTTATTCACTAATTCTATAAACAGAGATAGAGATATTGTTGATATTTGGGATCTTAAATACAGTATAGCAGAGATATTATCAAAGGCAGAAACAGAAGAAACAATAAAAAGAATATTGGCTGCTCTTGTATCTTTCAATAGTTTAGAAGCACAAAGTTTCAGAGGGTTTGATAAAAGAAACCACGAAATGGTCTTAAAATGCTGGAAAGATTTATACGGAAAAAATTCAGTTATTTCAACCAGTTCAGAAAGTGAAACGATTGCCAAACACAAAGGTTATCGAACAATAACAGTTATGAATTCTAGAGTTGTATCGGGATTGCAAGAAACAGGTATTAAAACCGATGAAGATGTAGCAAATAAATCAGATTATTACGAGTGGGATGATCCAACCGAAAGTGAAAAAGAATTAATTGATAATGTATATGAATTATTCAAGCTTTCAAAACACGTTAGAGAATGCACAAAACCCAACTTTAGAATATTTGTTGACTCTTCAATAAGTAGTCGTGGAGTGTGTATAAGAAATGAAAGGATAATTGGATTTAAGAGAAGTGAAATGATAAACATAAGTGATGTTGTATCAATTATGGGTCATGAATTAACCCATTATGTATTTGATACATCAGATAATTCGGATGAACACGATTTGTATGAAAGGAAAATATTTACGGATGTAATGCTTGAATTGGGAGGAAAGTCTTATTTCAATTAATGGCTCCTTCATTTGTTGGCTCTTTGTTTACCTCCTTCTATGGAATAAGACACTTAAGCCAATTCGAGCACTTTAAAGGTGGTGAAAAAAATGATTGAAAAATATACAGAGATAATCGTAACGTGTGATATATGTGGTGATGAAGCGATATGTAGAATGTCTGAATCAGAACAGGTAGATGAAATAGAATTACTTGCTGATTTAACAAATTTGGGATGGTCAGAAAATGACGTAGGGGAACATATTTGTCCAGAATGTTCTCAAGAGTTCGGTATTAACGGCGACTATGAGGATATTGTGCAATAACAAAATCTGTTATGGTTTGTTAGGTGATTTGTTATGAAGAAGAAAATAAGAAATCGTTGGTGCAATTATTGCAAAAAGGAAACACCGCATGTAGTTTCTGGAAACAATGGAAATGAATCGGGAATATGCCAGATTTGTGGATCTTCTGGAATGACAAAAATTCAGGGATTTAATGCAAATCTGATGTAAGGAGTGAAAGAAATGCCAAACTGGTGCGAAAATGATTTAACTTTGTTGGGAAAGACAAAGGATATAGAAAAGTTCAAGGAACATGTTGAAACCAGTAAATCAATTCTTGATGAAAACACAATAGTTCCTTATCCAGACACATTCAATAAGATGGATGAAGAAGATGACGAATATAGTTCATCGGGATTTAATGCTGGTGGTTATGAATGGTGTGTTGAAAATTGGGGAACAAAGTGGGGAATATGCGATCCAGAAATAATTGATGAGTGGGATTATAAGGATGAATCAGAAATGGTTTATTCTTTTAGAACCGCATGGAGTCCTCCAACGCCATTGATTGAAAAAATGTCCGAAATGTTTCCAGATATCGAATTTGATTTGAGATTTTTTGAGGCGGGAATGGCATACAATGGAGTTTATAGAATAAAGAATGGAGTAATTATTGAGAATGAAACGGCGAAATATTTTGGAAATAGAGGTGGATAAAAATTAAGACATTTATAGAATCGAGACCAAAAATTATCAGAACTATCAGAACCCTTTTTGAAAAAATAAAACCAAAATACCCATATGACAATATAAAATCTATGTCATTTGCTATTGGAATGATATTAGCATTTTTGGGAATAGTGGGTCTTTATTTGGTAACTTGTTATATGTTTTTTGGTGGTTTTCGCTGGTTATATATACCAATATATGTTTTGGTTTTTCTTATGACATATATGGGAAAGTGGTTATTTAATTGGAGTAGTGAATGGTAATGAAGGAATTATCTCCATTAAAGACATACTTTAGAGGAACATATTTGGTTGATTATTTGAAACAATTGGTTGTTTATAGGAGATATGAAATGGACAAAGAAAGATATTCTGGACCTATAAGAAGAACAATGAAAAGAATAAAAGAGAATTGGGAACTGTTTTGCATATATATAAACAGAGAAGATCAGTTCGAAAGTTGGAAAGATGTCTTGGAATTGGTGAAAGAATAAATGGTGATAGGACATACACTTTGGAAAGGAAATATTGGTATAGGATTGTTTACTTTTCCTGTTAGAATTGCAAGTGTATCAAATAAGAGTGGCGTTCAACTTCATTATTCACATGATGAAGATTCTGGAAAATTAACGCAGAAATATTTTTGTAAGAAATGTGGTAATGAAGTATCGTATGGAGAGATGGGTAGATGGACAAAGGTTGATAGTGGGAAAGAAGTATTCCTTTCTTATGATGATATAAAGTCTGCCAATCCAGATTCTTCGAAGAAGATTGATATCATAAAGATAACCGATGCCGATAATATACCATCCAAAATGTGGTTACATTTAGATAAGACATATCCCATATTAAATGACGAAACTAATTCAGATGGAAAAGCACTAAAGGTTTTTTGGCAATCTATGAAAGAAATAAACGCTGTTGCCATTGGAACAATTGTTTTGAGAAAGACGGGAAATGAGAAAGTTGCCCTTATAGTTGCAAATAATGAGGGGTTGTTACTGCATACCCTATCTTATGCCAACGAGATTAAACATTCTCTATTAGAGGAAGCTAAGAGCTTTTTAGATACCATTGAAGTTACCAAAGACGAGATAGAGTTGGGAAAAAATTTGCTAAACAGCCTTAAAGGAGGATTCTCGTGGGGTGATTATAGCCAAATAAAGGACGAGAAGGCTTCTTTGATAAACAACCTAATTGCACAGAAAACGGAGGGTGTTGTGATAGAACCAACGAAAGAAAAGAAAGAGAAAAAGAATAATGATCCTTTATTTGAACAATTAAGAAAAGCAGTTGTGGAGGCAAGGAAAGGTGAAGAAAAAAATCATTGAAACAACTGAAGGAAATTTTTGGATAACTGAATTTGGAAATGATAGATGGGAAAACACGGTTGAAAAATCAAACTCATCCAATGAGGTTATTAATATCAAAGTATTATTTCATGATGGAAATGGTTTTAAAAGAGAAGACGGAGTAAATTTCTTCTATGAGGAAATTCCCATTCTAATAAGATCTCTATATAACTTGCTAAAAGAGCATAATGGTGATTAATTGGTTTCAATGGAATTCAAAAACAAATGTAGCTGGACTACAATATCACAGGGAGATACTTTAATAAGCAAAGTTGAATATGAAGATTCTGAACACATGATAACAATATCAACAAAACTTATAGATGCAAAGGAAGGAACCAAAATTAGTTTCTATAAGGAAGAAATACCGTATCTAATACAAGCATTGTATTACAAATTTAAAGAGGATGAAAATGACACTTGAAATAGATATTAAAGGTAGATTCCCCAAGTGCAAACACACAAAAGATATTCAATGTGATATTGAAAGAAAGATTAAAGATATACTTGAGCCTATGCCAAGAGATCAAATAAAGATAAAATTTATAAATAAGTTAGACTAATGTGGTGATATGATAACATATGTTTTAGTTGCATTAGTTATGTTCTTATGTGGCTATATGGTGGGATTATATCACTCGTGTGTATTGGAGAGTGAATAAGTGAATTTGGCAACAGAACTATATTATTTCCTGAGCGAAAATAGAGAGAATGCATATAAGCTTGACGAGCTTGTAAAGGAAATGAAAAAGAAAGGAATAAGAGATGTGAACAAACGAAAGATAAGAAAGACATTGATAATAACAAACTCAAAAAGATTTAAACGAATACACAATACTATGGGAAAACTAAAGATGGGATGGTATAAAGAAATTCCTGTTGTATTTTATGAAGGACTGTAAATGAAAAGAGAAAAACAATTAACACCAGATAGCAGATGTATGATATGCAACAGCAAACTAAAAGAAGTTGATTTGAAAACTGATTGGGAAAATTTGGGAGAAACAACATATATGAAGTGTGATAAGTGTGATAAGGTATTTGCATATCCAGTTTATAGTAAATGTCCAATACTGTTGAGTGGTGATAATGTTTAATTATGTTTTAATTGGTGCGGTTTTATTTGCCTTTTTTACTATGTTTATGCTCTTATATGAATCACATGTAGGTGATTAAAATGAAAAGGTTTGAAATACTAGTGAAAACAGATAATAAGTTTGACGAAGAAACATTGTATAACATACTTGGTGAAATGTTTGAGCTTTTTGATATTGAATATGTTAAAGAAATACGAAATGATACAAAACTAAAAAGCGGTTATATCGAGTGAAATAAAAAGAAGCGGTGTCAAGGCTGACCTATGGGTGGGAGCGTCCCTTCAGGTAAGTGAGGGATAAATAATGAAAATAAGTATACCAACAATAACGATACTATTTGCGTTATATTGTTTATTTGTGAATGTCCCAAACGAGTGGGGTATAATTGGAATATGTGCAATAATTGCAGATGACATAACAAACCCATATTATGAGAGTGATGAGCAATGATAAAAAATAAAGTTTGTGTAGAAAAACCAGTTGGCAAAGTAGACGACATAATATATTTTGTTGACAGTTTATTGCTTGACGATGATATCAAGGGTGCAGTTGGGACAATGTTAATTCCAATACCAAAAGAAGAGTATGAATATAGAACTTCAACCGAAGGACTAAAAGAATTCTTTGAAGATATATGGAGACAGGAAGTTGATGAAGGAAGAACTGATGTTGGATTAGAAGAATATGCCACTCTTTTTTATGAAAGTGCTGGTGATGAGTCTGTATTCGATTTAAGTTATTCAAAATATCATGATTGTGTTCGCAAATTAGGATATGACGAAGAATCATTTCCAATTATAACATGTGTTGGTGGAGGAAGATGTTTTAATAAAGATATAAAATGGACAAAAATTTATGATAAAAAACTACTTGCTGAAATATTAATACTGGAGGACATGGAATGAGAGAAAGAATATCAATGAAAAGGTTGTATGTTGAAGTAGGAGGATCACACAATAAAGAACCTTGGGTATGCAAAGTATGTGGTGAACTTATGGAAGGCAAAGAACCACAATATTTTACATCATTACTTTTTCCTGCAAGGGGTGCAGAATATAGATATGAAAATAGAACATGTGGGTTAAATGGGCCAATATGTGGTATATGTGCTTCATTTATTCCAGATGCTTATTCACGGTGAATATAATATGAAAAAGAAAATCATAAATGGAATACCAGTATATGTATTTGATATCGGATGGGAAGAAGATAAGGGAACCAAGGCTATAATAGTTTTAAAAACCATAGAATTTGATGAAGCAAATTCAACACATCTAAAAAATGAAGGCAATAAATTAATGAGTTTGTTGTATAAAGACAATCTAAACAATGAATCATATACATCATATAGATTTAGAAGTGGAATGGAAGAAGTGTTTTAATGAACAGGAGTGATTAGAAATGGGCAGAAAACTATCTTTTGAGGACAGATTGGAAAAGATTTATAACAAAATGGATGTAGGACAAAGCGGAGAGATTGGAGATAGAAACTATGGAATGAGTGGAAACAGAGTTTCAATGATTGTATTTCCAAAAGATGTTCCAATTCCAGAAGGGGATTGGTATAGAAAGGATCAGTCAAATGATTTCTTATCCCCAATAAAAACAAACTCTCTTGTCAAATCAGAAATAGACGGTGAATATCTTGCAAAAATATTTGACTTGATGAAGAAAATGGAAGCGAGCGAAATCAAGTTTGACTACCACAACGGTTATGGAGTTGTTACAATAAATGAAATAGATACACCCATGAAATTAGAAGCGATGATAAATGCAGAGCTTATAAAGCAAGATATGAATTTTGATTCGAAGTTTCCATCTGATGAACTATATCAATTCAAAATGTTGATAAAGTTTAGTGATGATGTTGTGGTAAGATGGGGTCATGTATTTCCTATTTGTATAAGCGGAAGTTACGAAGGAAATGAATGGGAAGTATTTGTAGCACTGAGAGCTGATTAAAATGCCAAAATGTCCAGAGTGCGGTAAGGAAATAAATGAACTTATAAACTATCAATCATTCCAACATAAGTATAATGTTGTGGTTGAGGAAAGGCATGGAGGAAGATATATAGAATTCTATGAACACGATAGTTTTATTGATGATTCAGAAGAAGCAATAAGATATATAGAATTCTATGAACACGATAGTTTTATTGATGATTCAGAAGAAGCAATAAGATATATAGAATTCTATGAACACGATAGTTTTATTGATGATTCAGAAGA
>Ga0180432_10010024_pt1 | contig 11431 bp, 13 predicted proteins | sample SS_ome_10_FD_132414 | JGI IMG/M metagenome (GOLD analysis project Ga0180432, IMG submission 132414) | Hypersaline lake sediment archaeal communities from the Salton Sea, California, USA - SS_1_MS_2 metaG | ecosystem: Environmental > Aquatic > Non-marine Saline and Alkaline > Hypersaline >... | reverse complement strand
TTTTTCGCGCAGTCCTACGATTTAAACACTGTAAGTTAAAAACTAATTCGTGTTCAGAATCGCTCACCTTTTAGGTGCGCCTGCCTCTATTTTAGTTGAATTTTTGGTCAAATTGAAAACAAATTGACCAGCTATACTTGATTTAAAGAGTTTAAACTAATGAACCCTTTAGATTTTTTAAACGAAGCGATTCGTAAAATTATAGGTGGTCCCACGCCGGAGGATGACCTGCGGGTGAAGTACGTTGAAACTCTTGTAAATCCTGGTGGTTTTATCGACGAAGCTCGTGGTGTCGTTGAGTCGATAAACCAACGTAATCAAGAACAAGAGCGAGAGATTCGAAAAATTCTCGGACGATAAATTTACTCGTAGATAAAAATTTTGTTTTAGGCTAACATTCCGGAATTTCCGGATAGTTCAGCTCGACATGAAAAATTTGTCAACTAATATATGTGAGTTAGAGAGGGTTGAGGAGTAAAAGGCCAGAGGAAGACACAGCTTTGGCTACAGGAGCCCAAGCGTAACCGCTAATCCATGCGGAAGGTTCTCCAGAAGAGGTTGTAAAACCGCTAGTCGTAGGATCTAGGTAATAAAAAGAACCGGGAGTCAGGCTTGTTTGATTAAAGTCAATATCTCTAGGCAAGAGAACATTTAAATTTGATCCACTTGCCACGGTGGACTGTGCGATGCCGATGAAGTTGTTTTGAGAGGAAATGGTAGGTGCGATGGTGGAACTAGGTGCGGAGACAATGGCAGTGCCGTATTGAGAGTTGCCTGCGTCTTGGTAAGCAATAACGACTCGGTTGTTGATGGAGTCGTAGGTAGAGGAGATCCAAGCAGAGTTAGCAGATTCGAAAACGACAGCAGTGCCAAAGGAGATTGATGTACCAGAGACGGTACCGACAATTGCGGTGCCGTAGGAAGAGTTACCGACGTCTGAGTAAGCAATAATGACTCGATCGTTGGTGGAATCGTAAACGGTAGAAATATAATTGGAAGTAGCAGATTCGAAAATGACAGCAGTGCCAAAAGAAATGGAAGTGCCGGAGACGGTACCGACGATTGAGGTGCCGTAGAAAGAGTTATCATTGTCTCGATAAGCGATGACAACTCGGTTATTAGTGGAGTCGAAGGTAGCGGAAATGTAGCCAGATGCACCAGATTCGAAGACGACGGGACTTCCAAATGAGATGGAAGTACCGGAGACTGTACCGACGATAGCAGTGCCGTAGCTGGAGTTGTCGACGTCTGTGTAGGCGATGACGACTCGGTTATTGGTGGAGTCGAAGATGGAAGAAGTAGGAACAGAGCCAGCAGATTCAAAAACAACGGCGGTGCCGAAGGAAATCGAAGTACCGGAGACTGTACCGATGATGGCGGTGCCGTAGTTGGAGTTATTTTCGTCTCGGTAAGCGATAACAACTCGATCATTAGTGGAGTCGAAGGTAGTAGAAATGAAACCGGAGGCAGCAGATTCAAAGACAACAGCGGTGCCGAAGGAGATCGAGGTGCCGGAGACTGTACCGACGATGGCAGTACCATAGCTAGAGTTGCTGGCGTCTCGATAAGCTATGGCAATCCGTTCGTTGGTGGAGTCAAAAGTGGCGGAGGTGTAGCCGGTAATACCAGACTCAAAAACGACAGCAGTACCAAAAGAAATAGAAGTGTCAGAGACGGTACCAACGATGGCGGTGCCATAATTGGAGTTTCCGTGGTCGCGGTATGAAATGACGACTCGGTTATTGGCGGAGTCGTAGGTGGCGGAAGTGTAGGTAATTAAAGCAGATTCGAAAACAACAGCTGATCCAAAATTCCTAACATCTGCATCAACAACCTCCCTAACACTCTGCACTAACTCATTATCATCCAAACCCACAGCGGACCCAATACTCACAGGGCTAGCTGCCGTAAACTCAAGTAAATTACTACCAACAAAATTATCCGCAGCCAGGAGTGCTGCGTTGCCACTAGCTAAAGCCTCGACAGCTTCACCTTGTGCAGTTACATTGCTCGCAAGCGCACTAGAGCTAACAGACGATGCGGCAGTGCCTGATGCAAGAGCTGTATCAGCTGTAGCTTTAGCCACACCATCCAAACCAATGGCGTCACCAACAAAGATCACACCGCTGGCATTCGCAGCGAGTGCAACATCGAGTCTCTTACTTCCAGTATTGAGATCGCCGCCCCCGACCAAGCCACTACCAGCCGTCAGCGTGCCGAGCTGGACGCCATCAATGGAATCACCAGGAGGCAGCTGGCTGAGTCCCCCGTCTACATAAACCAGAGGAAGTTTCTCAGCCATTACTACTGCCTAGTTAACTTTATTTTACGCGATCCGCTCAATCTTGAGTACGCGGATCGACCCAATCAGGGTTTAGCGTCCAGCCTGCACCATCAGTGTAGGTGTACTTCCAACCGAACCAATCGCCAGGATCACTCACACCCTCCTTCAGCACGCAGTTCGAGGTTTTGCAATCCATGATGATCAGGTCGGGGCTGTTGGGGTCGCCCACGACGGTGCGATCAGCTTCGATCGACACAGGTTTAGAATCTTCAAACAAGTAAATGCTGACGTTAGGGACGCGAAAGTCAGCCAAGCGGCAGATTGTTTTCATGAGGGTTTAGAGCACTAAAATAGTGTAACCGATTAGATCATATCGGTCAGCAGCAGAGTTGTCGAGTTAACCGCAACACCAACAGGATCCCAGTTGACTGCGCCAGACCACGCTGCTGGTTGGGTTACGGTTGTAGTGAAGCCGCTAGTTGTAGGGTCGACATAATAAGTACTGCCAACGACAAGACCTTGATTGTTTTGATCGTATGAGCCAGGAAGGCGGACTGGTACTGTTGTACCGCTAGCTGCTGTGTCTTGGGCGATGCCGATGAAGTTGTTTTGAGAGGAGATGGTAGGAGCGATGGTGGAATCGGGTGCGGCTACGATGGCGGTACCATAGTTGGAGTTGGCGACGTCTCGGTAAGCGATGACAATTCGGTTCCTGGTGGAGTCAAAGGTGGCAGAGTAGTAATTCGAGCTAGCAGATTCGAAGACAATGGGACTGACGAATGAGATAGAAGTGCCAGACACAGTACCGACGATCGCGGTGCCATAGTCAGAGTTGCCGACGTCTTCGTAAGCGATGACGACTCGATCGTTGGTGGACTCGTAAATGGCGGACATGTATTGTGATTGAGCAGACTCGAAAACGACGGCAGTGCCGAAGGAAATCGATGTTCCGGAGACAGTGCCGACGATGGCAGTACCATAGTTGGAGTTACCTCCATCTCGGTAAGCAATAACGACTCGATCGTTAGTGGAGTCGTAAGTGGCTGAGATGTTGTTGGAAGTAGCAGACTCGAAAATAACAGCAGTACCAAAAGAAATGGAAGTTCCAGACACAGTACCGACGATGGCGGTGCCGTAGAAGGAGTTGCCGTAGTCTGAGTAGGCAATAACGACTCGGTCATTAATAGAGTCGTAAGTGGCGGAGATGAAGCGGGAATCACCAGATTCGAAGACGACGGCAGTGCCGAAGGAGATGGAAGTGCCGGAGACTGTACCGACTACGGCGGTACCATAATCAGAGTTGCCACCGTCTTGGTAAGCAATGACGACTCGATCGTTGGTGGAGTCGAAAGTAGTGAAAATATATTCAGAAAGAGCAGATTCGAAGACGACTGGACTACCGAAAGAAATCGAAGTACCAGAAACCGTACCGACGATGGCAGTACCATAGTTGGAGTTACCTCCATCTCGGTAAGCAATAACGACTCGATCGTTAGTGGAGTCGTAAGTGGCGGAAGTGTAGTAGGAGGCAGAAGATTCAAAGACAACAGCGGTGCCGAAGGAAATCGAGGTGCCGGAGACTGTACCGACGATAGCGGTGCCATAACTAGAATTGCCGCCATCTTGGTAAGCGATGACAATTCGGTCGTTGGCAGAGTCGTAGGTAGCGGAAGTGTAGGTAATGGAAGCAGATTCAAAAACAACAGCTGATCCAAAATTCCTAATATCTGCATCAATAACTTCTCTAACACTTTGCACGCTCCCAGTATCATCCAACCCCACAGCGTAACCAGACGCAACTGCGCTGGCAGCCGTAAACTCCTGAATTGTGCCACCCGGAGTCGCAGCAATATCAACCAACGCAGCATTGCCACTAGCCAATGCCGTAGCAGCTAAAAGTGATCCAGCCGTTCCGCTAGCAACAGCATCTTCACTAACTTCCAACGCATAAACACCCGAAGCTAATGCAACTTCACCAATACGTTGTGCAACACCATCAGACGCTAAATATTTATCATCAACAAAAATAAGACCGCTAGCATTTGGTGCTATCGAAACATTGACTGTTTCGGTACTTCCTAAATCCCCGCCGCCGTCTAAGCCACTACCAGCAATCAGAGCACCTACAGAAGCTCCGATAATAGAGTCACCAGGAGGCAACTCAGTCTGCTGACCGCTGATAATAACAACAGGGCGACGAGTTACCATGACTAATCAGTTCCTAAAACTACTCTAACTCGGGTCAAATCGACTTCAGCAACATTAAACCGCTTGTAGTTACAGCACGACCAATGTAATTCCAAGGAACTTGGCCGTCCCACGGTGTCGGTTCGGTTGAGGTTGTTGTGACACCACTGGTGGTTGGGTCAGCGTAGTAAAACGCGCCGGGTGTCAGACTTGCAGCTGGGTCGTTGTACAGTGTTCCTGGCAGATTGACGAGGCAAGTAGAACCGCTAGATACTGTAGATTGTGAGATGCCAATAACATTATTTTTACCGTTAAGCAAAGGACTTCCACTAACGACACTTTGCACATTTCCAGCGTCATCAACACCAACTGCATACCCAGATGCAACAGCACTAGCAGCTGTGAACGCAGCAACCGGACCGCTGCCTGTGAGGTTAGGAACTAAACCCAGCGCAGCGTTACCCGACGCAAGTGCAGCACTGGCCGTCGCCAACGACGAATTGCCACTTGCCAGCGCCGACTCAGCTAAAAATGAAGCAACAGAACTACTAGCTAACGCAGCTTCAGCAACAATCTGAGTCGCACCATCAAACCCGATACCACTACCGACGTAAATAATTCCACTCGGATTCGGCGCCAAGACCAAATCTATTCGAGGATTATCCGAAACCGAGCCACCACCAACTAGACCACTACCAGCAACAACTTGCGTTGCGCTAGTACCAGCAGATACTGTGTCGCCGATAGCAAGTTCAGCAACAAAACCAGACTGAACAACAGCGGGGCGACGGGTGACCATAACAAAAAATTAATAAGTATTAGCTAAAAAGGTCCACGGGGGGCTGGATCTCGACATGCAACTCAGTGGTACTGAGTGCAAGGCCAAGATTCACAAGTGCTGCATAACCGCTAGCGGCAGTGACAAGACCAGATGCTGTGCTGTAGCGAGTGAGTTCGCCTTCTGATTTTGAAAGGTAATAGTAATTACCTGGAACAAGTTGAGAATCAGCTGTAATATTAACGTCGCTAACGACTGCAATATCGTCGAGATTAACTGAGACTGTGCTCGAAGCCGTGGCTGCTTCGGCGGTGATACCGATGGCTTGATATTGGTCGCTCGATACACCGCTAGCGGCGGATGCGGGCAGCACGTAAGTACCGCTGACAAAAACAACTTGACCTTGAATCAAGTTTGCACCAGCAGTAAAGTCTTGTGTCGATGCAGCACTTGTAGTCACACCAGCACCATTTACTAACCAAACTTCACTAGAGCCTGGAGTAAAGGAAGAATAGCGACGATTAAAAATAGCGCGATCAGTCATGAAACTAGACTCCCGTCAAGTCAATCGTATCAACACCTGCGCCTGAAGTAAGGTCAGCCGCGCCGGTAACGCTAGTGCCAGATAAATTTAAGTCAATGACATCACCAGAATTAATCGGGTCTAAAGAAGGAGCAGATTCTCCTTCTTTTGGCCAGTAGTTGTAGTCAGTTGAAGCACCGCCAGAAGGACTTATATAAGTCACATAATTAGCTAACTCTTCTGTAGTTTGAGTCAGCGTCAGTGCTGTAATTTTATCTTCACATGCGTACCGAATGCTTTGGCGCCACTCTTTGACGCCACTGGGCATAACCTTACCATTATCAGCTTCACGAACAACCATCCAGTCGGTAGGAGTCAGTAAAGTGTTTGCGGTAGTATTCGTTTCATTAACCCACTGAGTTTTAAGTTGCTCATGGTCTTTGGGGATCAAAGTACCACTAGCTGTCCAGCCCCAGTAGAAACGTTGATCGTACGGACGAGGATCAGGTGCTTCTGTAATTCCAATAGCAGCTCGTTCAGCAGGAGTAGCCAAACGAAGCCAGTTAGCAGGATATTGAGTTCCGTGAGCTACAAACGGTCGATCCAGAGCTAACGGTTTTCCGTCAAGAAGAAACACGGATACACGCTGCTTACGATACCTACATTATACGATATAAACCAAATCAAGAGAAAACTTAAGGTTTAGTTGGCCATACGATGTTCCAAGGAAAACCGGATTGCTCGGGCACTTGGCGGAGAGTTTCTCGGTAGAGAGCCCACGCGGATTTGGTATCGGCATCCAAAGGGCTGTCAGCCAGTTGAGTCCAGTCGGATTCAGTTAGGAGTTGATTGCGCTGTTGACGCACCTCTGCTGACTTTTGTTCGAGGCGTTCTGCAATCTCCTCCGCGCTGGCTGGGCTAACTTGCCACGTCATCACCCATTCGCCGTTTTCTAGCGTCGGGTTGACCTGATTGCAGTTTTCGGTGGCTGGATCGAATTCTGGTGCTGGGCGATCTTTGACTGGAAAGACGTTCCAGGTTGCGAGCATCTCCTCCGATGGATTACGAGGGAAACTGGTGTTGCGGTTGTCGCGTCGCAGAGCGCCGATTGAGTAGGGAAAAGTCTCGACGGTCTGGTTGGGGGCGAAGACGTACATAATCAGATGTAGCGAAGGTCCCGCAAGTTAAAGAGCAACTTTGCGGAAGGCACGAACGCAGTAGCCGTTAAAGTTCTTGTCGTTGTAGAACTGGTAGCCATTAGTGAAGCTCTGTACCCACGCGTTCGTGGAGCTGTTCTCCGTGGATGACCAGTGGAAGTCCGCAAGAAAGTCTTCTGCGCCACCGCTCTGAAAGGCAGAGACGCTTGTCTGAGCTGGATCGCCTGCCGTGTAGTTTGATCCGCGTTGCGGCACGGCATAGCTATTTGTACCATAGCCAGTATTATTACTCGTTGTTGTTGGCTTCAAATTGTAATAAGCAATTTCAATCTCATAACGCGCAGGTAGATACCAATCGCTATATCCACCAATACTCAAGCCAGCACAGTAGTTAGCAGCGGGATGACTTGCATCGGCCATGTTGGCAGTGTTAGCAGCTCCGTCGTATTCGCTACTAGTGCCAGAACTGCTGGTATTCGATGTTTTCCATTGCAGCTTTGATTCACCATTATAACCAGAAGCCGCAGGTGCAACAATCAAGGCATGAGTCGCTACGCCGTCAGCCGTATAACTGATTAGTCCTGCGTAATAACCCCCTTCAAATGCAGCACCGATTTCAGGCAAATCAATCCCACCAGCTCCTGCAGAGCCCATGAACATTGCGCGTGTAAGAGGATCCATGATTAAGCTATTTAGGTAACATAATCTATAAGCGAAGCAGCACGCCAACGGGTACCACCATCATCCGTAACTAACATAAATAACTGTGTTGTGCCTTCTGTCAAAGTAGGTGCAGTATCTTCAGGCCATTTAACTCCACTAGGCCAAGTAATTGTTCCTGTATCATATTGAACTTCATAAGTTAAACCATAAGACCCAGAGGGAACATCAGTAAAGTAAACGGAGGAATCACCGCTAAGCGTTGCAGTAAAATAATTTCCAGAAGTACAAGGAATGCCGCTTCCGTAAAGACCTAACGCAGTGACCACGGTGGTCATTGGTCCATCAACTAAACCACCAGAAATTGCATACTTGGTGTCAGAATAAGTAAGAGCAGCATTACCGGAAGCTAAAGCAACGCCAGCATCCAGAAGGGCGGCATTACCAGAGGCTAGAGCCTCGTGAGCAACGTCGCCACTGGCTGAAGCTGCGTAACGAACATCTAAAACACCAACATCTACTCGTTTATTAGAAGTACCAGAAACTTGTACTACAGGAAAATAGTCACCACTAGCTAAAATAGTGATGGGTGTAAGTTGTGATATCTTTTGACTAGCCATGCTTATAAAGCGGTCTCTAAATTAATTGTAGAACCATCTTCTAGAAGAATAGCATCCAGAAGAGGGCCAGTATGAGATTCAAGAAGTAGTACAGATGTAGGGTTAGTTATAAATACAGGAACAGAAGTTTCAACTTCAAGTTTTGAAGCCGTAACAGCTTTGCCAACTTGACTTAAATAAACACCGTCATAGGACGTAAGAGCTAAACCTGAAGAAAGAACAGCATAAGTTGAATAATCGCCAGAGGTGAGAAGAGAAAGATATTGAGTTTCGCCAGGTACGAACGTAGAGCTGGATTCATAGAGTGAATCAGCATTAACTCGAATTAGGCTATTGGAAGATCCACCATCGATAGCGACGCCTGCCACGGAGGCATTTTCAAAAGACGTAGCAATCGCTTTGTAGACAAAGCCGGACGCGGAAACAAAAACAGCATCGCCTGCTGAGATCGATTCGCCTGCTCTGAAAGAAACGATTGCCATATCGACCCAGGTGTTATGTCTATCTTAGCGCCCTTGACCCCTAGATTTTTTACGTCCGTGATTAGGAAGACTGTGACGTCCTTGACCTTGGCGGGTCTTCTTGGGCTTGGACTGAATTAAACACGTGTTCTTGGGTTTGGCCATGAAAAACTAGAAGCACCCAGAGTTTAGACAGAAATCCAAGAAGTTCCATCCCAGACTTTCAAGACACCTGCTGAAGTGTCATACCAACCAGCTCCCTGAACACTTGGAGGGGGAGCTGAAGCACTGTAAGCAAAACTACGATCGGGACCAGCCTCGTACCATCCGCTCGTTGTTGCGTCATAGACAAACAACGAACCCATTAAAGTGTTAAACCAAATACTTCCGTCACGCGGTGGAGCATTGGTTCCGGTACCAGAGGGCGGAACTTCACTCTTATTAGCGATGGCCTCAGCATTTGTTTGGTACCACGCTGGATCGGAAACTGTACCGCCACTGGCGTAAACAAATAAGCGACCTTCGTTGGTGTCAAACCAAAGATCTCCTGTCGAGTAACCAGTGCCTGGGTCACCAGAAACAGTGACGGAAGCACCTCCGCCGCCTCCACCACCTTGCGTATCTGTACCGCTAATTAAGACAAAATCGCCACTGTAAGTGACAGTGACAGCACCATCACCAAGGAACTGACCAGAGATAACTTCGTCGTAGACGTTCTGGTAGTTGACGTTAATAACAGATCCGCCCTGGGTCAGATAAATACCAGAGCCGCCAGCGATTGAAAGACCTGAGGCTGAAACAACAGAAGCATTAATAACAGTCGCAGATCCACTTGCAGTGAAATAAATACCTGAGCCTGCAGCAATATCACCCCCGCCGCCAGCTTGTATACCGCTTATAGTTGTGTTTAGATCTTCTAGAACACGTACAATTCCCTCTAGGGAGGCCGGATAACCGTAAGGACACCTTGAATATGTAGTAGTTCCCACGCCAGATACCGTTTCAATTAGTTGCTCACAAACTTTAACTATGCCGAAAAAGTTGTGTTCGTTTAAAGCCCTCGGAAAACTTCCATGTGTAGGGCAAGGCGGGTTGTTAACTTCTTCAGGCATTAGTTACATCAACCCTCCATCTGCCTAGTTTAACTCAGCTTGGAGGGAAATTTAAAGGATCAGGTAAGCCTCTCTTAACAATCTCAGCGTCTCTAACTTGAGCTGCTTCTAGAGCCGTTGGGTAACGACCTAAAGCGATCATCTTTTTCTTTCCACTATCTGTTTTTATATTGATGTAAGACTGATATTTTTTCCTCTCCTTATCCCACGACACACCTTTAAGTTTTTTGCCGTCGAGAAAAACTCCTTTTTGGTTTACTCTTCTTTTAACTGCAGCTTTACGTATTTCATCTGTTGCTTCTGGAAAATTTAAGTTTCTATAAGAAAACCCATGTTCAATACAGGCTTGATCCCAGGCAAGAGCAGCATCTAGAGCGTTTTCAAAACAGCCTAAATGCCTAAGTTCACCCGAGTCGCGAAATTTTGCTTGAAATAAACCAGAATTATTAGATACCTCTGAAACACCTTTGTATTTTACTCTTCCCCATGTGCCCCTATTCTCAGCACTGTCTTTGTAAGTGTGCAGCCTTAGATTCGTAATCTTGTTGTTCCTACGATTTCTATCCATATGATCGACTATAAAAGACCCAGGATCTTGTCCGTGAAAACAGAACCAGATAACGCGAGCACATTTATATGTTTTTCGTTTAAAAGTTAATGACCAGTTATGTGGTCTCGAAGATGTATCCCAGTGACCAGCCACGTCGCCAGGCTTAACAACTTTGTTTCTGACGTGCGAAGTATCAATCCAAACCAGTCCAGAAGGAGAATCTTCTGAGTAAGCAACGTGCTTGACAATCTCAGGGGGAAGGGGCTTTGATGAAGGCATCGGCCTGGTTGTGCAGGTTGATCGCGCCCTGGGGAGTTGCCGCTCCGCCGGGGCTTTTAACTTTGAAAGTTTAGCTTATTTCGACTCGTGTTTTTCAGAAACACTCGATAAAGGCTTGTCATCCAGCTCATGAAAACCAAAATCTTCTGCCAATTTCCAGGCGGGGATGCCTAAGGAATTAGCTCGTAGCCTTAGTGCACTCCAGGAGGTATTTGGCAAAGGCTTGCTTTTTGTGCTGGTCATGGGTCTCTATGCTTTCACAAATGTTAACACCCTGTTAGCAAGCTGTCTATACCACACGCTTGCGGCCCTTGTCCAGCCGCACTCAAGAAAAAAAGTCTTTTTATAAATCGCGTTTCTTTAACAAAGGTTCGCGTTGCTTCGAGTCTTTAAATTAGTGGTAAGCTTTGAGTGCTATTATTATATTAGTATTATATTATTAGTTTTTACAAGTACTGGTTTAACAAAAGTTCGCGGCCTAAGCACAATGTAAAAACTTTGAGCAGCGCGAACCTTCGTTAAGAAAACCCCTTCTTGAGTCAAAATAATTTTCTAGGCAAAATTGAGATCACGTGCGGACCATGCGCTAGACTCACGACATCACATCACAAGAACAGTGTCACCCTCTGTAGACTTCGCCGTTCGAGCCGCGTCGCTCCTAGGGCTCCTCGACCCAAAGCCCGTCAGTGAGCCCAACAGGGCGCCCCTACGCACTGAGACCGAAGGCCACTGGGGAATCGCCGTCCACAAGGAGTGCTCGGTCTGGACCTGCCGCTGCGGACGCTCAGAGCCCCTTGTCGTCGCAGCTGAGGACGCGGAC
>Ga0180432_10010023_pt1 | contig 11432 bp, 8 predicted proteins | sample SS_ome_10_FD_132414 | JGI IMG/M metagenome (GOLD analysis project Ga0180432, IMG submission 132414) | Hypersaline lake sediment archaeal communities from the Salton Sea, California, USA - SS_1_MS_2 metaG | ecosystem: Environmental > Aquatic > Non-marine Saline and Alkaline > Hypersaline >... | reverse complement strand
CGAGGGTGTTGATGAAGCTGTTGGCCTCCTTGATCGACGCTTCCATATCGCGGATGAGCGCGGCCACGTCGTTGCCGATGGCGGCCACCTGCCCCTGGAGCGAGGCGATGGCCTGCGCGTTGAGGTTGTGCTTGAGGAAGAGCACGTGGTCGCGGAAGGCCTGGAGCACGGGCTCCATCTTCTCCGCCGACCGACGCATCGCGGCGATCAGGCCCGCGTAGCGCTGCTCGGTAGCGGCGAGGTTCTGCTCGCTGCGCCGCCGCAGGTCGGGGTTCTGCATTTGCTTGATCTCGGCTCGCCACTCGGCGAAGAGGTCGCCCGCCACGCGGTCGATGGAGCGGATGCTGTCGCGCACGGCGTCGGCTCGCGACTCCGAGCGGTCGAGCTCTCGCTTGAGCTTGTCGTACGCGTCCTCCAGCTTCCCCCCCTTGAAGCCTGTGACGGCCTTGAACTGCTCGTAGGCGCTGGCGAACTGCTCCTTGGCCTTCTGCTGGTTGTCCCTGCCCTTCTCGACTCGGTCGGTCAGGATGTGGCGCTTCTCCTTGCCGAGGGTCTCCATCACGCGGTAATAGGCCGAGCTGCACGACGCGCACAGCGCCACAAGCAGCGCGGCGGCGGCGATGCCCGACACCCTGGTCCAGCGCGTCGACATGTCGCGTGCCTCCTCATCTGCTCCCCCGCCACGGGGCGCGCCCTGCCGCAGACGTCAGCCGGTGCAGAGCATGCCCTGCGCCAGCTCATCGGCTGCCTGCTCGCCGGCCAGCTCCTGCACGAGCGCGAGGCCGAAGGCGAAGGCCGTGCCCGGCCCGCGGCTGGTCAGGATGTTCCCGTCCCTCACCACGGCGCCGTCCACGTGGGTGGTCGACGGCCCGAACCGCTCCTCGCACCCAGGATAGCAGGTGGCTCGCTTGCCGTCCAGCAGCCCCAGCGGCGCGAGCACCCAGGCGGGGGAGGCGCAGATGGCCGCCACCAGCCCGCCCGAGGCGGCCTGTGCCCGCAGCGCGCTCGCCAGCCGCTCCGAGGCGGCCAAGTGGTCGGCACCGGGCAGCCCGCCGGGCAGGATGATCGCGTCGACCTGCTCGGCATTGCCCAGCACGCGGTCGGCGCGGAAGACCACGCCGTGGGCGCCGACGACCTCGGTGGTGTCGAGGCCGACCAGCTCCGTCGCCACCTCGGCGCGGCGGAGCATGTCCACGGGGGTGATGGCCTCGATCTCCTCGAATCCCTCGGCCAGCACCACGATCGCGCGTTTCGCCATCGGAGTCATCCCCCGTACGTGTGCGAGAGCGATCGCTCGGCGGCCTCCACCGCCTGGAGCTTCGCCAGCTCCTTCCGCAGCTTCGCGTCGGCCGCGCCGGGCGCGTTGGGCTCGGCGAGGGCCTGGTAGAGCACGGCGCCCTCGGCCTGAGCGGGCACGGGGAAGCCGGTGAGGTAGCAGATCGTGGGCACGATGTCGGTGAGCCACACGGTGCGTTCGAGCTCGATGCCCTTCTTCACGCCCGGGCCGGCCATCATGAAGAGGCCGCGCATGCCGCCCACGCCGTAGTCGCCGGTGGTGAGCTGGCGGCCGTGCTCGCCTGCGGCGTCGGCGCGGATGCCGTAGACCACGTCGCCCACGTAGTCGCCGTAGAGGCCGATGATGCGGGCGTCGCTCTTGCGGAGCGCGAAGGCGATGGGCTTCTTGCCCGTCTTCGGGTCGGTGTAGTCGTAGAGCGCGTGGATGATCGCGTCGCACACCGCGTCGTAGTCCTCGGGCTTCACGATCCCCCCCGGGTCGCGGCCCTTGAGGTTCACGTACACGTAGACCGACCGCTGGGGCACCGCCTTGCTCTTGCGGAAGTCGATGGCCTGGCGGCCCGTCTTCTTGTCCTTCTTCCACTTCAGCAGGCCGGCCTGGGCGAGGAACGGAGCGACGTTGAAGCCCCGGAAATCGTCGTCCCAGCGCCCCTCGGTGGGCACGGCGCCGTGGTCGGAGGTCATGACCACGAGCACGTCGTCGCCCGCCGCCTTCAGGATCGTGCCGACCATCCTGTCGAGGCTCTGGTAGAAGCCCAGCTCCGCCCGACGGTACTCGGCCACCACCTTCTTGTCCTTGCACACGGTGGGGTCGAGCTTGTTGAGGAACACGTGGTAGCAGTGGTCGGGGCAGTGGGCGTGCATGACGAAGATGTCCCACGGCTCGTTGGCCAGCAGGTGCGCGGCCGCGGCGCCGAGGTAGGTGTTCTGCATGTCGATCAGCTCGACGAGGGTCTTGCTGTCGTTCCAGCCGAGGCTGTGCGAGGCGTAGAAGGCGTTGGGGATGGGCAGCCCCGGCAGGTCGCGGAGCTTCTTGCACACCGAGGCGGGGGAGGCCCAGCCGGTGGTCTGGCACAGGGGGGTGACGTAGAGCTTCACGGTGGCGCCGTCGGCGCTCAGCGCGTTGAGCCGCAGGTGGAAGGCTGCCTCCTTCGTGCCCTTGGCCGTGGGGATCCTGGCGAAGCACTTGGGGCTCCACTCCCCTACCGTGAGCTTCGCGAAGGCGGTCTTCGCGTCCTTGCGCGGGCACACGTAGGCCGTGTCGAGCCTCTTGCCCTTCGAGGCGGCGAGCAGCAGGTGCCAGGTGGTGGGCTTGAGCGGCACGGCGGCCATGCGGCCGGGCAGCGGGAGAGCGGCCTCGAGGGTGGCCCCCTTGGGCGCGTGCTTCCAGCCCGTGGCCGGCTTCGGCTCGATGAGGGTGGCCTGCGCCATGGGCTCGGTGGAGAACAGCGTGTCGGCGGCCACGGTGCACGCGATGGCCCACTCGGCATCGATGTTGCGCCACTCGTTGATCCCCAGGCCGGCGCCGCCGATGCGGATGCCCTTCTTCACCGACGGCCCGAAGGTCGTCGGGTAGTTCATCACGATCGCCCGCTTGCCCTCGCGGGCCGCGGCGTTCCACAGATACTCCGCCTGCACGTCCTCGGCCAGGAAGCCCTGGTGGGTCTCGTCGAGCGGGTCGCCTGGCTTGTGCACGTGGAAGCAGGTGACCCCGTGGGTGCCCTGCCAGGCTCCGGTCACGATGGTCGTCCAGTTGGGCGGGGTGATGGTGGGGTGCGGCACCATGCAGTTCTCGCCCCACACCCCTCGCTTGCACAGCTTCGCGAGGTTTGGCAGCTTGCCTGCCTTGATGTAGCGCTTCACCGTCTTCACGATGGGCGCATCGAACCCGATGATCATCGCCTTCTTCGGCCGCTTCGCCATGCTCGCGTCCTCCTTCTCTGCGGAGAGCCGCCCAACGCCCGGCCCAGTGTATCGACCACCCCGCCGTTGTCAAGCTCACCCTTGCCCTTGACTCCCCACCGCTGGAGGTGTACGATTCAGTCACGACGCAAGGAGGCATCATGAGCGGGAAGAAGAGCGAGAATACGGTGGCCACGGTGGACGAGGTGGCCATCCGCCTTCACGTCGAGGCCCTGGCGGAGGGCGGGTACCTGGCGACGAGCCCCGACGTGCCTGGCCTGGTGGCCGAGGGTCGGAGCATTGCGGAGGCGGTCGAGATCGCGCAGGGGCTGACGAGGAAGATCGTCGAGTCCTGCCTCGAGCACGGCGACCCGCTGCCCCCAGCCCTCTCCAAGCTCAGCAACTGCCCGCTCGACCTCACGGTGCCCGTGGGAATCCGCTGATGGGCCGTCTGGCAGGATTCAAGTACCGAGAGGTGGCGCGTCGCCTGCGCACGCTCGGCTACATGTTCGACCGCCACGGCCCCGGCAGCCACGAAGTGTGGCGGCACGCCGACAGCGGCCGCAAGGTCACCCTGCCCCACCACGCGCGCGACATGGCCGAGGGCACCCTCCGAGCCATCCTTCGCGAAGCGGGCATCACCACCGACGATTTTCTCAAGGCCTGACCGGCACGAGCAGCTCGAGCTCGGCCAGGTGGATGGGGCTGAAGAGGTCGGGCTCGCACTCCGTGAGCGCGATGCGCAGGAGGTTGCCGCCGGACTGGAGATCGCCGGGACCCAGCTCGAGGACGAACTGCGAGTAGGGGTCGAGCCGCACGCCGTGCACCCGCGCGTCGCGGCCGCCAGGGGCGTGGAGGCGCTGGATGCGGTCGGCCGCGATGGGCCGGCCGTTGAGCTCGAAGGCGAAGGCGTCGCGGATGGTGACGCCCACGGCCTTGACCTTGAGCTCGATGCGGGCGGCGTGCGCGAGATGGTGGCAGCGGAAGGTCAGCTCGGCCGGCTCGGGCGCCAGGCGGTCGATCCGCGGCGGCTGCGGCGTGTAGTGGCGGTAGGGCGAGGTGGCCCAGTAGAACAGGTAGTGCCGGTCCCCCGCCGCGACGGCCTGGGGGTCGCCCAGCTCGTCGAGCGCCTGGCGGCTCCGCGAGAGGTCGGGGTGCCAGCCCTGCGCGCGGAACGGCGGGGGCGGGAACGGCGCGGCGTCCAGCGGGCGGGGCAGCAGCCCCGACAGCTCGTCCAGACAGGGGAAGTTGAACAGGTAGATGCCGTCGGCGCCCGCGGCGTAGGCGTTGTCGGCCGCCGCGCGATACTGCTCCAGCGAGTGGTACTGGGCGGTGGCGGGGCTGCAGTTGAGGTAGGGGTAGACGGTCGCGCGGTCGCCGAGGAGCGCCTGCCACGCCTCGACGGCGGGCTCGAAGTCGGTGTTGTAGCAGCCTGGGGAGATGCTGTCCACGAGCCCCTCGGCGGCCCAGGCGGCCACGTCGATGCCACACTCGAGGGCGAGGTCGGGGGTGCGGGGCACGTTCACGCGCAGCAGGTAGCGCTGGCGCCCGCGTGCGGCGGCGTCGAGGTCGCTGCGGATCTGGCGGACGAGCTCGGTCATGAGCGGCGCGTGGTCGCGCCCCTTGTCGGGCTTGAAGAAGAAGGGGGAGCGGAGGCCGTCGAGCTCGATGCCCGCGATGTCGGGGAACTTCGCGACGACCTCCTGCACGAGCCGACGCAGGATGGCCCGCACCGCGGGCACGGCGTAGTCGAGGCAACTGCCGTAGTAGCCGTAGGGCTCGCCCAGCCGCCACTCGGGGTGATTCATCCAGAAGCGGCCCGCCACCGGCCCCGCGGGGTCGCTGCTCATGTGCGCGTCGTTCATGCGGAAGCTGGCGAGTGCCGGGATGCCCATCTCGCGTAGGATGGCGAAGGCGGCGCCCGTGTAGTCGCCGGCCTCGCGCCGCAGCCGCTCGCGGTTGTGCGCCCACCGCCGCTGCGTCACGCGGCCGGAGAAGCCGAAGCCCGAGCCCACGGCCTCGGCCACCTCGCTCTGGTAGTAGCACACGAAGCCGCCAAAGGCCACGCACCAGGCCACCATGTCGACGTGGGTGTCGGCCAGCCTGGCGAGATAGGCCCGCAAGTCGTCGGCGCCCAGATCGTCCCACGCGTAGAGGAAGTTGCTGCCATCGTCGTTGAGGATGACCCGCGGACGCAGGATGCGATCGCCCGACATGTCGGCTCCTTGCCTGTCCCACAGGGTTCGCGCCCGGGGGCGGCTACGCACGCCGCCCGTCCCGCCCCAAGGGGCGGCCCACGGCAGCATACCCTCGCGCCATCGGGAGTCAAGCGCCGACGGGGCATGCGCTTGACTTTACGCAGCGCCTCCCGTACCGTGTACAGTTGGAGGATACCCCGAGGGCACGACGGGAGCGAGGAGCAGGCGATGGAGCGCCGCTCAACGACGAGCGCTGCGGCCCGCGCCGTGGCGCTGCTTGCCGCGCTCGCATGCGCGCCAGGGTGCACGTATCTCCGCGCCAGGGGCAAGGACACCCTCGACCTGTTCGACGTGGGCTTCACCTTCAGCAAGAAGCCGCAGTTCGGCATCTACGGCAACTGTCCCTTCATGGCCCCTGGCGGCTTCTCGAAGGTCGACGGCCACTACGTGGGCATCGGCGGCGGCAAGGTGGGCGTGATGGAGCACCACCAGGATGCCGCGGCCCTGCTGCTGTGGGGGCGGGAGGAGGTGGGCTGGAGCGAGGACGGCTCCGACAGCGCCGAGGAGGCGCAGGTGCACAACGTGGGCCCGCTGGGCCTGGCGACCGACGCCGAGGGGAACCCCGTCTACAAGCCCCAGTGCGCCCACTACTTCCACCTGGGCTTCGTGGGCGTGACGGGCAACCTGAACTACAAGGAGTGGCCCGACTTCTTCCTCGGCTGGGTCGGCTTCGACCCCCGCGGCGACGACGGCCGCGCGGCCAAGCGACCCAGCACGGAGCGACAGCTCACCGACATCTCGACACGCCTCTCGCGCCCGCGGCGGGGTCTCCAGCTCGTCGTGCGCACCGACCAGGAGTCCTACGCCGCCGACGAGCCCATCGCGCTCGACGTGCGACTCTACAACCAGACCGGCTGGAGCCGCTTCGGCAAGGGCAGGCCCCGCGACGTGCCCGTCTACTTCGAGCCCTTCGCCACCATGCCGAAGGGCGGGTCGGCCGAGTGGCTCTTCAAGTTCTACGTCTTCGAGGCCTACGGCGAGCGGGCGCGCTACAGGAGCCCGAGCTTCGACGTGCCCGCCGACACCCGGGCCGACTACTACCACTACGTCACCCTGCCGCCCCGTGCCTTCGTGGGCCGCCGCTTCGTGTTCCCCCCCGGCCGCCGTCGCCGGTGGCTGGAGCCTGGCACCTACCTCATCCTGGCCACCTACGAAGTGGGCGACGACTATCCCTACGTGATCCGCAACCGCCAGCTCACCGCCCACCAGGCCGAGAAGCTCGGCACCGAGATGGCCTACGCCCGCGTGTGGACCGGCAGGCTGTTCTCCAACATCGCCACCTTCCGTATTCGCCGCTCGAAGCTCTTCGGCCTCTTCTGAACGTGGCTGCCGCCGATGGACGTGGACGGATTCCTCGAATCGCTGAAGGCCGATCCCGCCTACGCGGGACAGATCGTCCACGTGCACACGCAGCCGGCCCGGCCCGCGCAGTGGGCGCCCTTGCCCCAGGGTCTCCACCCCGGCGTCGAGCGCTTCCTCGCCGGCCTCGGCGTCTCCAGGCTCTATCGCCACCAGGCCGAGGCGATCGAGGCCGCGCTGCGGGGCGACGACGTGCTCATCACCACCGGGCCGGCCAGCGGCAAGAGCCTGTGCTTCCAGGTACCCATCCTCCAGGGCTTCCTGGCCGATCCCGCCGCCACGGCGCTCTTCGTGTTCCCCATGAAGGCGCTCGCGCGCGACCAGGTGGCGGCGTGGAACCGCGGCGTCGGGGCCATGCGCCAGGCCGCCGGCGACGTGGCGGCCATGCCCTTCGACGCCGATGCCAGCGCCGCCGACCGCCGCACCGCACGCGACAGGGCTCGCCTGCTGGTCACCAACCCCGAGATGCTCCACGTCAACCTGCTGCCAGGCCACCCCCGCTGGCAGCGCTTCCTCCAGGGCCTCCGCTTCGTCGTGCTCGACGAGATCCACACCTACGCGGGCTTCTTCGGCGCCAACATGGCCAACGTGCTCCGCCGCCTCGAGCGCGTGTGCGAGCACTACGGCGCGCGGCCCCAGTTCATCTGCTCCTCCGCCACCGTCGGCAACCCCCGGCAGATGGCCGAGCGGGTGGTCGGCCGGCCGCTGCACCACGTAGCCGACGACGCGAGCGCCATGGGCTCGCGCACCTACGTGTTCTGGAACCCGCCGCGGGTGCGGCGCCGTCGGTGGCGTGGCCGGCGGAGCGCCAACGTGGAGGCGCACGAGCTGATGGTGAAGCTCATCCGCCGGCGCGCGCCGACCATCTGCTTCGCCAAGTCGCGCACCGCCGCCGAGATGATGTACCGCTACGTCCGCGAGGGGCTCGAGCAGGAGGCCCCTGCGCTCGCCGACAGGGTGGTGCCCTACCGCGGGGGCTACTCGCCGAAGCAGCGGCGCGAGATGGAGCGGCGGCTGCGCGAGGGCGAGCTGCTGGGGGTGAGCGCCACCCGCGCGCTCGAGCTCGGCATCGACGTGGGCGCCCTCGACGCCTGCATCGTCATCGGCTACCCAGGCTGGCTCCACACCCTCTTCCAGCAATGGGGCCGAGCCGGCCGCGCCAGCCGCGACTGCCTGTGCATCCTCGTCGGCACCGACACCCCCATCAACCAGTACGTCATGGCCCACCCCGAGTTCATCTTCCAGCGGCCCATCGAGCACGGGGTGGTCGACCGCGACAACCCCTTCGTCGTGCTCGGCCACGTGCGGGCCGCCACGGCCGAGCTGCCGGTCCGGGCCGGCGAGGCCGCGCGGTTCGGCTACGCCGGCGAGCTCGCGCTCGACGTGCTCGAGGAGAAGCGCAAGGTCCGCCGCATCGCCGACCGCTGGTACCACGCCTCGCCCGAGCAGCCCGCCCACGAGGTGCGCCTGCGCGGCTACGGCGACGAGAGCACCGTCGTGCAGGACGCCCACTCGGAGCAGGTGCTCGACCGCATCGACAAGTTCCGAGCGCTCCGCATCTTCTACCCGGGAGCCATCTACCTGCGCGGCGGCGACACCTACGAGCTCGTCGACCACGACTTCGACCGCAACATCGTGCGCGTCCGCCGCACCAACGTCGACTACTACACCGACCCCCTCTCGGGCACGGCGGTGGACCACATCGACGTGGGCCTCGACCAGCGCCCCTGCGGCACCGGCACGGCGCACCTGGGCGAGGTGTTCGCCGTGCTCAGCACCTTCTGCTACGAGCGGGTCCGCTTCTACTCCGTCGAGCGCATCGACCAGCAGCCCGCCGAGGTGCCCAACGTTGCCTACGAGGCCATGAGCTTCTGGCTCACGGCGCCGGAGCAGTTGGCCCGGGAGGTCGGCGCCATCGGCCTCGACCCCTACGACGGCATGCGGGGCATCCTCTACTGCGTCAGCCGCATCCTCCCCCTCTTCCTCACCAGCGACGCCAACGACTTCGACTGGAGCCTCGGCTGCCGCAACGCCTCGCCCGAGACGATGTTCTGGTACGAGTTCTACCTCAAGGGCATCGGCCACAGCGAGCAGTGCTACGAGCGGCTCGAGGAGATCCTCGGCGTGGCGCTCGAGCAGCTCCTCACCTGCGACTGCGCCGACGGCTGCCCCAACTGCACCTCGCGCCCCATCACGCCCTACCACGTGCGCAACGTCGAGCTCGGCGAAGGCACCATGCACAGCCGCCGCGCCGCCGCCGTGGTGCTCAACAGCCTGCTCACCGGCCAGAGCGTCGAGGCGTCGGTGGCGCGGCTCGACGAGCCCCGCCCGCGGGGCCAGCGGTTCCTCCCCTACGTCGTCGCCGAGCCGCGGCTGCGCAAGCCCCACCAGATGCCGCTCGACCTGCGCACCCGCCGCCTCATGCTCCGCAAGCTCGAGCGCGAACGCCTCCCCAGGCTCCCCGTCGACCACCCCATCGAGCCCATCCCGCCCCAGGGCATCCCGGGCCACCAGCCCCCCGAGCCCGACGCCGTGGCCGACGCCTCCGCTCGCAGCGGCCAGCCCACCATACGGCGCACGGGCGACCCCACCGCACGCAAGCTCATGCGGCAGCTCAAGGCCAAGCCCCGCAAGCACAGGCCGCCCGCGCCCGAGCCCGCGCCTGAGCCCGCGCCCGCCGAGCAGGCCCCGGCGCCGCCGCCGCCCGCGCCGGCCGAGGCGCCCCCCGCCCCCATCAAGGCTGGCGACCGACTCGCCGCCCTCGCACGCAAGCGCAAACGCAGGAAGCCGCGCAACGCCGACTAGTCGCTGTGGCGGAAAGCCCGGGTCACAGGCAGGATGCCTGTGCTACCACCGCAAATGGTCGGTAGCACAGGCTTCCAGCCTGTGGCGCAGGGGCCATCAGCGCCTGTCCGGCTTTCCGCAACAGGAACTGACTGGCAGCCTGCGGCACGGCACGGCTTGTGCGGGGTCAAGGGGTCGGGGGACGCTCGTTGCGGGCGAACCACCGCCGCAGGAGCTTCTCGCGATCGGTGGGGGTGGGGCTGGGCCGCGGGTCCTTGGCGTCGGTGGTGTGCTCCACACTCCAGCCCGACCACTCGCGGAAAGCGTGGTAGCACCAGTCCCAGCCGCATTCCTCGAAGACGTCGACGACATCGCGGAGGTAGCGGAAGGCGGAGTGGTCGGGCGCCCAGCGGATGGCGCTGAACTCGCCGACGATCATGTGGACGTTGAACTCGCGCTGGAAGTCGACCGCGGGCCGCATCGCCTCCCGCAGCCGCTCCTTGTCCCACATCTCGCCGCCGACCACGCCGGGGTAGCGGACGCCCACCTTCGAGCCGTGGACTCCCTGGTGGGTGAAGGCGTGGGGCTGGTACATGTGGAAGCTGTAGACCACGCGGTCGAGGTCGAGCGGCACAAGCTGGTCGAAGCCGGCGCAGCCGCCCCACGGCCCTGGCTCGAAGACCACGGGCTTGGCGGGGTCGATGGCTCGGATCCGCCGCGTCGCCTCGGTCGCCAGGTCGCGCCAGGCGACTCGCGCGCCCGTGCTCGGCTCCACCGGCTCGTTGATCAGGTCGTAGGCGTAGATGATGTCGCGGCCCTTGTAGCGGCGCGCGATCTGCTCCCACACGGCGAGGAACTTCTCGCTGTAGCGCGGCTCGCCGAACATCCTGCACACGCCGCCCTCGGCGCGGCCGCCTGGCGGGGTGTGGAGGTCGAGCAACACGAGGATGCCGTGCTTCTCGCAGGCGTCGATGGCCTTGTCGGCATCGGCCAGGGCGCCGGCGAGCCACTCGTCGTAGCGATCAAGGTCCGCGGCCCACTCCTCGGCCTTCTTCATGGGCGTCCAGTTGAGTTGCCAGCGCACGTGGTTGGCGCCCCACTCGGCCAGATCGCGGACGTTCTTCTCGTCGAACCGCGGGCCGAGCATCACCCCGCGCAACCTCGACAGCGTGTGTGCCCTGAACATGGTCTTCCGTCGCCTCCCGCCGGTTGCCAGGCGACCCACGCGGATCGCCACGTCGTCGAAACAGACCTTCCCGCTCACCCGCTCCAGCCCGAGCACCAGGGTGGCCTTGCGCACGGAGCTCGGGACCCGCAGCGTGCGCCGCACCTGAGCCCAGTCGAAGCTGCCCACCTCGAGCGGCAACTGCGGGTGGAGCTTCCCGTGCTCGGTCTCCAGCACGAGCATCACCTTGATGCCGTTCCACGGCTTCGGCCGCTGGCCGACGCCCTGGGCCTTCACACGCGCACTCAAGGTGACCAGCTTGCCGGCGAGCCGAGCGGCGGGCAGCTCGAGCCGACGTGCCGCCCCGGTCGCGGGGTCGCGGCTCTCGACGAGCAGGCAGCGGCCGCCCGTGGGGTCCGCGACGAGTCGCCCCGCGTCGCCCTGCCACGAGGCCAGAGCATGGCGGCGGTCGAAGTCGGCGCGGAACACGGCAGCCGGCCGCGAGCAGGCCGCCAGCGCCAGACACGCCACGAGCAGAGCACACGCTCTCGTCATGGGCCGCACCACCTCACTTGTTCCTGTTGCGGAAAGCACAGGACACAGGCAGGATGCCTGTGCTACCCCAGCAATGGGCGGTAGCACAGGCTTCCAGCCTGTGGGCGGAGCGG
>Ga0180432_10010022_pt1 | contig 11432 bp, 8 predicted proteins | sample SS_ome_10_FD_132414 | JGI IMG/M metagenome (GOLD analysis project Ga0180432, IMG submission 132414) | Hypersaline lake sediment archaeal communities from the Salton Sea, California, USA - SS_1_MS_2 metaG | ecosystem: Environmental > Aquatic > Non-marine Saline and Alkaline > Hypersaline >... | reverse complement strand
CATTGACACAACATCAGGAAGCACCACTCCCCGTATGGACCAACAATAACGTAACTGCCACCGGCTACTACCATTCGCTGCCTCTGGTGGCGTAGACTCACAATTTGGGATACACACCCAAATAGCAATACGAGTATACTTGTACCATCAACGTCGACTCCCCTCGGCCGCAAACCCTGCCCATCCGTGTTCTAGCCCAGGCAAGGAAACAAACGTTGGACACAACCCCAATACCTCGCTCCAATAGAGTCGCCAACGAGGCAAAAACGGCGCACCGCGTCCACAGGACGGGTGCGCCTCTGTGCATTCTGAAAAGGAGCCCCCTATGAACCAACGCGAGTACCGCACACTTATCCTCGCCGGTCTGCTGCACGATATCGGCAAACTGCTCAACAAGCCCGACCCCCAGGGCAAGAAGCACGCCGTCTATAGCGTCGAGCTCCTCCGGGAGTCTCCTTATGCCGACCTCATCCAGAAACGGTTCTCAGACGACGTGGACTTTGACCTGCTGTGCTATCTCGTCCTGCGCCACGATCCCCACGTGAAAGACGAGGATCTGCCCCAAGACAAATTCCCCTGGGATCTGCCACAGCACGAAAGCCTGCTGAACCGCATCCGCCGCGCCGATGGCCTCTCCGCTGGCGAGCGTTCGTTGGACGAGGTCTATGGCCTGCAAGCGCGAGGCACGCGGGCCTTGGACAGCATCTTTGCCCCCTTGGAGCTGGGGCGGTCTATTGGCCCGCTCGACCGCAAGTACCTCCCCACGCCTCTGAGCCCTGCTAATGCCTTTCCCCTTGAGGGCATTGAGCCGCTCACAGAGGCACATTACAAGCCGCTTCAGGACGAGTTCAAAACCGCGCTGGCCTTCGCCCTGGAACACGCCCAGGGCTGGGTCGAGTTAGAGGTGTGGGTCTACTCTCTGCTGGAGCGCTACACCAGTGCTGTGCCCAGCGCCGTCCACCTTGAACCCCGCGATGTTTCCCTCTTCGACCACTCTCGCACCAGTTGTGCCATTGCAGCAGCTCTCTGTATTCGCGATCAGCCCAAGTTCGCCGACGTCAAGCCCCCCCGCTCCACCTTCCTGCTCATACAGGGCGATATCTCCGGCGTACAAGATTACATCTACACCGTAGCCAACGTCGGCCCCGGTGGAGTAGCCAAGCGGCTGCGGGCCCGGTCGTTCTTCATCACTGCCCTGACCGAGGTAGTCTCCCATCGGCTGCGTCAGGAATTGGTGCCCGGCTACACTCTGCCCATCGCTGCCCAGATATTCGCCGGTGGCGACCAGTTCGTCATCCTGGCCCCCGATCTCCCCCCTGTGCGTGAGAACCTGGTCGAGATCCGGCGTGAGGTCAACCGCTGGTTGTGGGACAGGTTCCAGGGCGACTTGGCGTTGGTGGCCGAATACCTCCCCCTCACTCAAAACGATCTACTCATCAAAGAGGGCAACGTCTGCCAGGCGCTGGACGAACTGAAGCGCCGTGTGGAAACGGCCAAGCAGCACCGCTTGAGCGACCTGCTCCAGGACGAAGACGGCTGGGTCGAAGACGCCTTCAAGTGGGAGGCCGAACCCTACCCCCACGGCGATTGCCCCAGTTGCCAGCGGCTGCCGGCCCAGGCCGGGGAAGGGGAACCGGTTGACGACCGGTTGTGCCCCCGCTGCTACCAGGACCGCATCCTCTCCGAGCGCATCGTCGGTGCGCGCTACATCGCCTACTACCGCGGGCCGGAGCCGCCTGCACAGCAAGAGCGCACGCTGACCTTCTTCGAAGGCGACGCCGCCCGCCACGTGGTTCTGCTATCCGACCTGGACAAGCTCGACCCCCGCCCCTACCAGCTCGACGGCTTCGGCTACGAGCGACCCACGCCCGAGGAGCCCGCCCTGGTGCGCCACTTTGCCAACCACGTACCCCGCTTCGACTCCCTGGATGAGTTGACCGCCTTCTGCACCTCCCAGCGGGCCTGCGCTCACGTCAGCTACGAGGATCACAACTCCTGCGGCATCATGGTGCGGCCCAACGGTTCCTACGTGAGTGCGACCGATTTCCCCATCCTCCAGACCTTTGGCTGCATCTCCGCCGCCGCCGCCGAGTGGCCCGACGGCGCCCTCGGCGCCCAGTTCCTGGGCGTCCTTCGCGCCGACGTGGATAACCTGGGGTTCATCTTCCGCCGTGGCATCGGCGAGGTCAAGTCCCTCTCCCGCCTGGCCACCCTCAGCCGTATGACCGACCTCTTCTTCAGCGGCTGGGTCAACCAGACCCTCAACTCCCCGCCCTACGACCGCGTCTACACCGTCTACTCCGGCGGCGACGACCTCTGCCTGGTCGGCCCCTGGGACGTGCTCGTGGACTTTACCCGCCACCTGGCCGCCGAGTTCCAGCGCTACGTCGCCGGGAACCCCAACGTCACCCTCTCGGCCGCGCTCGCCGTCACCAAACCCAAGTTCCCCATCGCCACCTCCGCCCGCCAGGCTGGCGCGCTGCTCAAGGCCGCCAAGGACACCGGGCGCGACCGCTTCAACCTCTTCGGCGTGATCACTCGCTGGAGGGAGAAGCCCGACCGGTGGATTGACCTGGACGAGGGGTTGGAGAGGCAACTGGACGAGCAGCGGAAACACGCTATGTTGTCACTAAACGATCTCTGGGAGTGGGCCGAACTGCTGGACGACGAACTGCGCCGCTGGCGGGAGGCCAAGTCTAGAGGCGAACGCTATCCCGTCTCGACCGGCTTTGCCCACCGGCTGCTGCGCTACGCCGAGATGGCGCGGGTGTGGGAGCAGGATAAGCGCATCAGCGCCGACGACATGCTCTACCTGGCCCGCCTGGCCTACGATCTGCGCCGCAACGTGATCCAGAGCGACGGGGTGCCCGAGGAGACCGAGCGCCGGCTGAACAAGCTGACGCAACTTGCCAACAAGGAGGTGATGGCCGGCATGCGGCTGCCCATCACCTACGCCTTGTACCGTAATCGAGAAAGGAGTAGAGAACGATGAAAGTGGATCAGAACTTTATGAGAGGAGGGTATCACAGGACGTCCTCGTCCGGCGAGCCGGTGATCCGGGACGACCTGATGACCACCCACGCCCAGGCCTATGGCGAGTTATTCGCCAGCCGTGACCGCAGGAGCCAAGTCTCCAGCAGCCAGTTGCGGGCCTTTTATGGCGACGTCAAGGCGCTGGAGCAAAAGATTGCCCAGGGCGGCGGAGAGGCCTTCGAGCGCTTCTATTACCTGGTCAAAATGCTCAAATCGAAAGCCTCATACGTCCAGGGCAAGCGGTCCGGCGGGCGGGTCTCGGAGGCCTTCCGGGACTATATCCACAAGTGCGTGGACGCCATTGAGACCGAGGACGACTTTAAGGCATTCCTCAAATTCTTTGAGAGCACAGTTGGCTTCTACTACGGAGCCGGAGGGGAGCGAATCTCATGAGCGAGAAAATGCAACTCAAGACCTATCTCACGCTGCGCGGCACGCTGCGCTGCGTCACCGGGCTGCGCATCGGCAGTGAGCCAGAGATGATCGAGATCGGCGGGCTGGATAATCCCATCATCAAGCACCCGCTGACAGATCTGCCCTACGTGCCCGGCTCCTCTCTCAAAGGCAAGATGCGTTCGCTGCTGGAACTGCTGCTGGACAAGATTGACCCCCGCCCCGAGGTGGACGGACGCCGCAACCGGGCCTACGGCGAGGTGCACCGTCCCGGCGGCTACGGCTGCGAGGGCGACGAGTGCCCCATCTGCCGCATCTTTGGCTCCAACGCCGGCGAGGGTGAGGTCGGCCCCAGCCGGCTCATCGTCCGCGATGCCTATCTCACCGACGAGTGGGAGGCCAGGATCCAAGACAAGCTGTTGGAGGGAAAGCCCGTCACCGAGATCAAGCACGAGAACACCATCAACCGCATCACCGCCATGGCCAACCCACGCCAGATGGAGCGCGTGCCCGCCGGGGTCGAGTTCACCTTCGAGATCGGCTACCGCGTCTTTGATACCGGCGATGGCGGCTCCACCGACCGGAGGCTGTTCGAGCGCGTGATCGAGGCTCTCCAACTCGTCGCCGCCGATACCCTGGGCGGCTCCGGCAGCCGCGGCTACGGCAAGGTCGCCTTCGAGGGCCTCGCGCTGACCGACCTGGAAGGGAACGTCCTCTTTGAGGACAAGGGACTCGACGATTTGCGCGGCTTCGAGCTGGCCTGATCGAACCGTCTCGAGATTCCGCCTGGGACGAGGCGAGTTATCAACCATCGTCACCGAGTGCGCTTCCAATGCACTTGGGCTATCAGGCGATGATTTCAATGTATCATCTCAATAAACCGGGGTAATGTAAGGCGGAATGGCATTCCGCCCCCAACTTTTTGAGAATAGACATTTCAACCATCGTCTGGAAGGTGTACTCGTATGAAAACTTATAGACTGACCATCCGCCCCCTCACCTCCTTCCGCACGCCCCTCCAGTCCGATACCATCTTTGGCCACCTCCTGTGGGCGCTGCGCTACACCCAAGGCGAGGCAGAGTTACTCGAGTTCCTGGGCCGCTATCGGACAACCGATCCGCCGCCGCTGCTCGTCTCGGCCGGTTTCCCATCGGGCACCCTGCCCGTGCCGGTGCTCCGGCCTGGGCACGAGAATGATGAGGAAGGCGAGGAGGGAGAGAAGCCTGGCTTGGCCAACGAGGTCGTAGAAGAGATGCTGCAAAAGACTTTGGAGGACGACCGCTATCTGCCCCTTGAACAGTGGCAGGAGATCGCGAAAAATCTCTCTGTCGCTGCCCTCAAAGACGCTCGTCGTAAGGCAAGCGAGCAGCTCCGCCGGTTACGGAAGACGGAGCAGGAGCACCCCGTCACCCGCACCGCCGTGGACCGGGTCACCGGCAGCGCGCGCGAGGGACGGCTCTTCGTCTCCGAAGAGACCTTTTACGTCCCCGGCCGCAAATTCGAGATCTGGCACAAGCTGGCCGACGAATCGCTCCTGCCCGACCTGAACCGCTGGTGGCGCTGGGTCGAGCGCAACGGCTTTGGGCGGCGCAAGTCCGCCGGACACGGCGCCTTTCGCATCGTTGGCGACGAGGGCCTGGTTGAGGCGGGCGCCCAACTGCCCCAGGTGCCAAACCCCAACGGCTTTGTCACCCTCTCCGCCTGGGTGCCCCGGCCAGGCGACCCCACCGCCGTCACCTACCGCACCCGCGTCAAGCGCGGCAAGCTGGCCGAGACGCTGGCTATTCCCAGCCCCTGGAAGAAACCGCTCCTGATGCTAGAGCCGGGTGCTGTGGCTCGCCTTTCCAAAAAAGACGGGCCTCTCCGCGAGTGGTACGGCAGAATGGTTGGCGACATGCACTGGGTGGGCGAGAGCGTCCCCGACCACCAGAAAGAAGCCGTGCAGAACGTCGTGCAGTACGGATACGCCTTCCCACTGCCGGTGGTCTGTGCGAGTTAGCAGAATCTCGGCCCTTTTTGTGCAGATGGTCACTGAATAAGAGCGGCGATGTGAAGAGTTAGCTCAGGTGATTTGGAGATATCGAATGTGAACGGACCTCGTGTAGCGCTTGGCAACAAGCAGGCCCGAGGTGGTGTTATCGGGGGAAAAGGATACAGCTTTCAGGCGGCTTATATCGTCAGCCGCATTCCCCGTTGGTTGGAGGATGTGGATTTTGCAGAGTTTCTTCAAGAGGGCGCAGGCGATGTAGACGTGCTCTTTAGGCGAACGGACGGCGAAGAACGTTGGTACATTCAGGTAAAGAGCCATGCTGTGACCCCTGCCAAAGCTCGCGATGTTTTTGCGCAGTTTGCCAAGATTGATGAAGGTTCCCCCGATACGTATAGACGGTTTATATTAGCTTGCCCTGGCCTGAGTGAAGATTTGAGCCAACTGCGTGCCGCAGTGCAAGAGTGGCGCGGAATGGCGCGGTTCTTTCGTCGCGGCGAGGACAAAATCATTGACAACACTTGGGCAGACCTAGAAAATCTGGTACAGACCCTCAAGTTACCTGTGAGTGCTGACTTCTTGGTCGATAAAGTATCCTTTGACACTGACTTGGCTGGACTTACCGATGATACTAGCTTGCGTAGACTCTTTGTCGGAACTTTAGTTGAGTCTAGCGTCCGGGGAGAGTGGAGAGGGGAAAGCTTGGGGCGAGCATACCAGAAACTGGCTCTCATTTGCCATAGTTATATTCGTAAGACGTATTCTCGCGAGCAAATAGAACGCATCATCCAAGAATCGGCTGGGGAAGAGCTATATGGTTCAGAGTACGATGACCTGGTAGCACGGATTGAGGCTATAGTGAATGATCTTGATCAGCTCACGGTAGAGACAGCAGTGCACCTCGCTGTACCTATACTAAAAGAGCTCAACTTACCTACTGAGAGGGCGTGGGAACACTGCCGAAGCATGCTACAGAATCGGAACAACATAGATGTGCTACGTTTTAGAGCGCGGATTGAGTATTATCTGAAGTCCAAGTATGCTGTAGGAACACTTCAAGAACTTGTGGGCCTTCACGGGAGTTCCCCTCAGGTGTTGTATGAAGCTGGGTCTATGCGCTTCGAACTTGCGGAAGAGACGGCGAAATATCTATACAATGAAGAGAAACCCCACGCCCAGCTAAAGTTAGCTGAGGAGCATTTGAAGCCCCTGTATAAAACAAGAGGCGATCCCCAACCAAGCAAAGGGAAGAGACTAGCCCAGTCTGCTTTAAGGTCTAGGTACGAGTTGAGCTACGAAGACTATTTGGAGCGAGAGATAATCCTTGCTCTGCAATGGGTCACCTTAGCGCATAACTTGGATGCAGATGATCTTTCCTTTCACAAGGCTACAGTAGATATGTGGAAGGAACTGATATGCTCCAAGCTTAGGCGAGGAATAATACAGATCAACCGCACCGCACTACTGGACAGAATACGTCAGCGTTTTTCAGAAAGTGATCTTCGTGATATGTGTTTTGAACTGGATGTTGACTATGACAATCTGTTAGGCAGCAACAAGCAGGATAAAGCTCGAGAACTAATCCAAGAATTGATGCAACAGGACCGTATGTGCGAGCTTATGGAATTGTGTTCTCGGCTGCGGCCAGATGTTTCCTGGTGTACATATCCAAGAACCCCCATAGGAAGAATACACTCGTTGAAATATTTGCGAAAGAATATTGCGACAATTGAGGAATCAGACATATGTCATCCTACAGCATTTTAGTGACTCTTCTCACCCCCATCCACGTCGGCACTGGGGAGAGCCTGGAGCCCTTCGAATACGTCGTCGCCGGCGACACGCTCTACCGCTTCACGCTCGACAATTTCCTGCTGGCCCTCGACCGCGACGACCAGGCCCGCTTTGTCGAAGCCGTCGAGCACAGCGTACCCGCCACCCGCCGCTTCGTCTCCCAGCACGTGGATGTGGCCGTGCGCGTCGCCCGCTTCGAGGCCGACGTCTCCCCCGCCGCCCGCGCTCTCTACGACGGGCGCATGGAGGGCGGCGTGGCCCACCCCGAGGTATTTGCCTGTATCCGCACCGGCGAGCGTCCCTACGTCCCCGGCTCCTCCCTCAAGGGCGCGCTGCGCACCGCGCTCCTCTACCACGCGATGGATAAGGACAATCCTGCCGACAACGCCCGCCGGCTGGAGCAGGCCGTCTTTGGCTTCCGCACCGTCCAGCAGGACCCATTCCGCGCCTTCAAGCTGGGTGACGGCCAGCCTTTGGAAGCGCGCTCCCGCGTGCGAGCAGTGGCCGTCAACACTCAGCGGGCCGGCCGCTGGTCTGAGGACGTGGCCGTCCTCGTAGAAACCGTGCCTGGGACGCTATCGGATAGTGCCGAGACAACCTCCAAACACGCCGTCACCTTCGACGCTGACTTTTACCGCTACCACAAGCAGGCCTTCCGCCTCAGCGCGGGCGGGGCGCTCGTCGCCTGCCGCGACTTTTACACCGCGCACCTGGCCGCCGAGCGCGACTATACCCGCGGGCTGTCACAAACCGCAGCCGCCTACGATGCCCTCGCCGCCCACGCTCAAGAATTGCCCGACCACGCCTGCCTGGTGCGCCTGGCCTGGGGCAGCGGGCGCGACGCCACCACCGTCGCCTACGGGCTGCGCGATTCCCGCTCCCCCACCTCCCGCCGCCTCACCGCCGACGGCTTTCCCCTCGGCTGGGCCGAGCTGGCTCTCTTTGACGCCCAGGGCCAGCCCGTCGCGGCCGAAGAAGCGCTGCCCCCTGTGAGCGCGCCGCCCGAGCGAGCCCCTCGGGACGCCGGCCCTAGCAGTCTGCACAACCTGCGGGAGGGGATGGAGTTGGAGGGCACGGTCCGGCGCACCGCCGACTTTGGCGCGTTCGTGGATGTCGGTGTGAATCGGGATGGCCTCATCCACATCTCCCAACTGGCCGATTACTTTGTGGAACGGGTGGAGAACGTCGTACGGACCGGCGACCGCGTGCGCGTGCGCGTCCTGGACGTAGACCTGGAGCGCCGCCGCATCGGCCTGAAATTGCTGGAGGTGATCCGCTAAGTGGATGACCTGATCCGCCTTCCCGACCTATCCCTGGCCCGCTACCGCTTTACGCTGGAAGCGCTGGACCCGCTCCACCTGCCCCCCTTCAAGGGCAGCGCGCTGCGCGGCGGGTTCGGCTACACCCTCAAGCGACTCACCTGCTACCGCTCGCGCGGCGATTGCAAAGCGTGCGGGCTGGGCAACGACTGCGTCTACGGCTACCTCTTCGAGACCTCCCCGCCGGAGGATTCCCAAGTCCTGCGCACCCATCAGGCCATCCCCCGCCCCTTTGTCATCCAGCCGCCACTCGACCGGGGCAGCACCTTCCAGCCGGGAGACCGGCTCGACTTCCACGTCGTGCTGGTCGGCCGCGCCATCGCTTACCTGCCCTACTTTGCCCTCGTCTTTCAGGAGCTGGGCAAAACGGGGCTGGGGCGCAGCCGCGGCCAGTACGTCCTTCGAGATGTCCAGGCCATCCATCCTTTGAACGGTCTGGAGCAGCCCATCTACGACGGCGAGACCTTGCTCAGCACAGAACTGGAGGTCACACCGGAGGAGATCACCGCCTGGGCGGAGAGCCTGTCGGCCGGCCAACTGACCATCCATTTCCTCACCCCCGCCCGCCTCAAGCACGCGGGCCAGTTTGCGCGGGAGAGGGTGGACTTTCACGTCCTGGTGCGGGCGCTCCTGCGGCGGCTCTCCTCCCTCTCCTACTTTCACTGCGGGCAACAGTGGGACATCGACTATCGTGGTTGGATCGAACGTGCGGAGAAAATACGAATCGTCGGGCATCACACAGCCTGGCAGGCCTGGGGGCGCCGCTCCGGGCGGCAAAAGCAGCGCATAAATATGGGCGGCGTCGTGGGGGACGTCACCTACTCCGGCGACCTGGCCCCCTTCCGCCCCCTTCTCGCCCTGGGCCAGTGGATCCACGCCGGCAAGGGAGCCGTCTTTGGCAATGGGCAGTACACTCTTGACGGCCAGTAGCGTAAATCGCCAATTTGCCCCATGCGAGCATCGAGGGGGGTATACCCACTTTCAGAGATGCTCGCAAACCGGGCGGAGGCGACGGCAAGATATGGCAGTTGGAGCGACGCCAGGTGCAAGATGTGGGGGGTAAAAGTGAGCCACATGCGAGCATCCCCCCTGTTTTGGGGGGGTAACGAGATGCTCGCAAAACGCCAGGTGGGGCGTCATACCCACGAAAGGAGGCAAAATGAGGCCCCGGTGGGGCCCAGGTGGGGCAAAAGAGGCAAAAATCCGCCCCACAGGCCCCGCAGAGTGCAGTGGAAATACCTGCCCCGATGAGTAGGGGATTGTGACGTCCACACGCCGTTACCAAGGTCACAATAATCAACAGTGGAAATACCTGCCCCGATGAGTAGGGGATTGTGACCCCACGTATGAACTTCACCATTCTCGTTTCTGAACATTTGTGGAAATACCTGCCCCGATGAGTAGGGGATTGTGACTACTCGGCCGACGTCGCGTCGAATGCGTCGGGGTCGGAGTGGAAATACCTGCCCCGATGAGTAGGGGATTGTGACCGGTTGGCCAGTGCTTGCGCGCCACCCATCGAACGTGGTGTTCGTGTGGAAATACCTGCCCCGATGAGTAGGGGATTGTGACTCCCAGATAGGCAGCTCCTGCGCCCACTTGGGAAGATGAGTGGAAATACCTGCCCCGATGAGTAGGGGATTGTGACAGAATCCGAGGCAGCGCGCGATCTCGGCCTCTTCTTCTGGTGGAAATACCTGCCCCGATGAGTAGGGGATTGTGACTAGCCAGCCACTAGTCCTAGAACAAATACTACTGCAATCAGTGAAAATACCTGCCCCGATGAGTAGGGGATTGTGACCCTCCGGCTCGGGCGTCTCGGTTGGCTTGGGGGTCGGCGGTGGAAATACCTGCCCCGATGAGTAGGGGATTGTGACCTCTTGGTTGTCCCTGGTCAATCGTAATCGTAACCGGATTGGGTGGAAATACCTGCCCCGATGAGTAGGGGATTGTGACGATGACGGGGTCTCCTGGCACCGGTTGAAGTGGGGTGAGTGGGGTGGAAATACCTGCCCCGATGAGTAGGGGATTGCGGCGACCCTCGCTTCGCTCCGGTCGCTGGGCAGTTCCGGCAGACCGGAACTGCTATAAGCGGGGCGCAAGCCCCACGAGTGGAAATACCTGCCCCGATGAATAGGGGATTGCTACCGAGGTTCGGGCGGGGGGTTGCAGCCGTCCTCCTGGACGGTGGAAATACCTGCAATTAGACTTGGGAAGTCTCAAAAAGACTTCCCAAGTCTGGCCTGCCGAGACGCTAACTGCACAGGTGGAAATTTTATCCTGAGCGGAGGCGAAGAACTGGCGGGAGCGGCTGAGCAGCAGTTACAGAACGAGTTTGGGACTCTGGCCTGGTCCCTTGCCCCAGGACGATGATGCATTCCACTGACTGAACCCTATCGGGACTGCTTCTCATCGCAGCCACCCTGGAGCTTGTTGGTGATCTGGCCTTCAAATGGTGGGCTGAAACAGACCGCTGGCCAGGGCTCGCTATCGGTCTGGTCGTCTATAGCCTGGCGCTGGTCATTTTTGCCCGGCCGTCGCGGCGCGCTGAACCGGCCGCCATCTTTGCCTTGTGGGTGGGGATCGCCGTCATGTTGCTGGCCCTGGCCAGCCGGTGGTGCCGCGCAATCTGAGCGCCACCGGGCAAGTCCGGCAGTTATATCGCCTGCTGTACGAGAGCGAGATGTGTTTTCAGGCTCAAAAACTGCCCAAATCAGCGGTTTTGGGCGAGCACAAGCTCGGCAGAGACCTCCGAGGTCTAGGGTCTCTACTGAAATGAAACGGGTGTGTTTCAAATAAGTTGGGCAAGACCTCGGAGGTCTAATGAGATGTGTTTTCAGGCTCAAAAACTGCCCAAATCAGCGGTTTTGGGCGAGCACAAGCTCGGCAGAGACCTCCGAGGTCT
>Ga0180432_10010021_pt1 | contig 11432 bp, 12 predicted proteins | sample SS_ome_10_FD_132414 | JGI IMG/M metagenome (GOLD analysis project Ga0180432, IMG submission 132414) | Hypersaline lake sediment archaeal communities from the Salton Sea, California, USA - SS_1_MS_2 metaG | ecosystem: Environmental > Aquatic > Non-marine Saline and Alkaline > Hypersaline >... | reverse complement strand
GGCGCCTTTTCTGCCACTGATGCTGCTCGGCAGCCTGGTGCACGTGGGGAAGGCGTGTACGTTTGGGCATGGGTGGTATGAGGTGGTGATGGGTGATGCGTGATGCGTGATGCGTGATGCGTGATGGGGGGAAATTCAGCGAATTTTCTCAATAAATTGATCGGTCAGTTTGGCCGTGGTATCCCGTTCTCGATGAGAACGAGAAATTTCAGCAAGGAGAGAGGCCATGCCGAAATTCTACGACAAGTTTACGGGCATCACGTTTGAGATGGGTTTTGAGTGGTTACAGGTTGTGCAGAAGGATGTAGCAAAGCGCATCCGGCCAAAGCTGAAAGACACCTTGAGGGAATCTGCCAATGGAGTGGCCGAGTTCTGGCGTGATGAGTATTACGAGAGCCTCTTTCCATTGTGCTTTGGTTTGACAAAGGACAGCGATGGCCTATACCAGCATGATGATCTCTTTCCGGACTCCGAAGTGATAAACCTGGAAGCACAAGCTGGGAAGGAACTGAGACGCAAGTTCCTTGATCAAGATCGTTTGCCTCCCCTTCTACCGGCTGTGGAAGAGGGTGAAACAGACGAATTAATGGCTGATCGGGTACTGACCCAAGCCGCGCTGGCAAATTTGTTGCTGCGCCAGCGGGGAGTGAGCGAAGAGAATCTGCATATTGTTCGTCTGGCCTGTCTGACCTACCCTCTTTTCCAGTTCCTCGAAACACTTCTTCTCCAGGGTGAGCAGGGAGAGGCTGTAACAGCCTGCTGTCGCTTTTTGAAAGGGGAGACTACTGATTTGCCATCAGGCATAGATCTTGTTCTGATGAAGTTGATTCGAGATCTCAAGGGAGCCAAAGATATGTCCCTCTGGATGGTGCTGATTGCTGTTCAGCGCATCAAACGCTACGTGTTTGAAACGCCTGGGCTGAACGAGATACGTGGCGCCTCGACTTTGCTCGACGACCTCACGGAAGCTGGAAAGAGGGAAGTGAGCCAGGAATTGGGGCCGGAGGTCGTGTTGCGGGCGGTAGGCGCGACATTGCTCTTCTTAGCTCCGACAGAAGCGATTGCGCTGGCGTGGAAGGAGTGTCTTCAAGAGGCTTTCTATCGTGCCACTGGCACAGCATTTGCGGCTGCGACGATGGTACAGGTGCCAGTTCAGCAGCTACTAGAAGACTACAAAAGCGCCGTTGAGAAGGCTTTCCGGACGTTGGGGGAGGATCGGGCTCGGGCTGAACAACCTCTCTTTGAAGCGTTACCCTTTGAGGCCCGCTGCCATCTGTGCCGTATCCGACCTGCCAAAGGTTGGGCACGGATGCCCGGAGAAGCGGAGCCAATGCCTTTGTGTTCCGCCTGCTACAAGAAACGAGATGTCGGACAGCCGGGGCGTACGGAAAAAGCCCACTTGATGCTCGAGTGGTTGGGTCTTCACGACCCTGAGGCTCTGGGCGTGGCTGGCAAGCAACCTGGGGATTATGTGGCGCAGAGCCTGGGGATTGATGACTCGGAAGAAAAGGGCTTTGTCCCTCAAGGCACCAGACGACCTCTCATAGCGACCATCTATGGCGACGGGAACAACTTTGGGGCTGTTAGCCAAAATCTGCCCAGTATCGCGGCGGGTCTGCAGTGGACTCAGCGGGTTGAAAAAGTGACCCGTGCGGCCGCGGCTCTAGCCCTAGCCCGTGCCACCCAAGAAACGGCAAGGGAACGGGGATGGAAACCCGGTGAGGAAGCTAAGCTTCTGCGCTTGCCCTTCCAGGTTTTGGCTTTGGGCGGCGATGACCTCAGCCTCTTTGCCTGGGCACCGGTGGGTTTACTCTTCGCCCGTGATTTTTTGACGATGATGAACATCGAGTTTCAGCAGGGGCCGGGGGAAAAGATCGTTGAGCAGCCAATTGCCTTCTCTTTAGGCATGCTCTTGACAGATCGTAAGGCCTCTGTGCGTCGAACGGTAGAAGTAGCCGAGGGTGAGTTGCTCAAATGGGCCAAGCGAGCCTTTCGGGAGAGTGATCTGAGCGAAGGGAACCTCGCTTGGCTCGTGGCGAACAGCCAAGAGCAAATCCCAGACGACCTCGAGACGTACCGGCGACGGATGTTCCTGAAAGAGGGAGGATTGATAGACCTCTGTCTGACTCTGCGTCCCCTTACAGCCGATGAACTGCGCTGGCTGTTGAAGAAGACCAGAGAACTGCTCGCCGACTCTGGAAGGCTCCATCGCCTGACAGCTCCTTTTGTTCAATCCCGTCCCATGGTGGCATTGTTGCATTACGTCTATCAGCGAGGCCGATCAGCCAAGAGGCGAGGCGATGACTGGCTTAAGAAGCTCGAAGAGGGCAAGATGCCGGATTCTTTGCAAAAGCTTCAGTATCCCGCATTCCCGCGGTCTCGTCTCGAATCCTTTCGTATGCCCTTTGGAATTTTATCCGAAGGAAAAAATCCCCTCTGGTTCACACCCTTATGGGACCTGCTAGAGCTGGTGAAGATCCTTGAGTAGGAGATAAAGATGGAACAATTTTGGCGTATGAATCTGGAAGTAGAAACCCGGTCAGCTTTTCACACGCTGGGGCCAGGACGCAGCCTGCCTCTTGTTGATCGGGCCTTGCAGGTGGATGCTGAGGGCTATCCAATGCTTTCCGGCTCCACGGTGAAGGGACGGGTACGCTCACATTTAGAGCGGCTGCTGAAGGCCTTGAAGCGTCCGGTCTGCCGTCCGCCGCGTCCTGACCAGATGTGTCCCCATTTTCAACCTGTCGATGATCGGCTAGCTAGTCTGAAGGAACCTTATTGTCTGGCTTGCCGCATCTTTGGCAGTGCCTGGCGCGAGTCGGCGGTGACTTTTGGAGGCTTTTTTCTGACGGAGGAATTGAAGAGAGAAGGAGCACTCCCTGTCGAACGCACCTCTGTGGGCATCAGCCGTCGCCTGGGAAGCGCTCAGGCCGAGCGTCTGTTCTTCAGTCAGACGACGGCTCCCGCTTCGACGCTGCGCTTCGTGGGACAGATTGAGGGTCGCATGACACAGGAGGAAATCGGATGGCTACTGATAGCGTTCAACCTGGTGACCCATTTGGGAGGCGACAAGGCTCGCGGACTGGGGCGCGTGCGGTTGAGAGTGACTGGGCTCAGTTGCTGGAATCCCGAAACCCGGACGTGGGAGGAAGTGGAACCACGCACCCTGGTAAAGGAGGTGGTAAACCGTGCCACGCTATAAGATTGTTTTGGAAGCTGGGGGACCGCTGCTGTTGGGGGATAGCCTCCCTGTAGGCAACGTCCAGCGCAGTCGTCCCTTTGTAGCTGGGAGCGTGCTTCGTGGCTCCTTGGCCAAGGCGATCCTGAGTCCCTTGGGCTTGTGGCGGCACAGTGGTCGTTCGGTCAAAGATGCCCCTATGCCAGAAGCATTTCGCCAGGTCTTCCTGTTGGAGGAGGGAGCCTTTGGCTTCCTATACCCCGTGCGCCAAAACTGGCAGAAGGCCAAAGAGGTTGATGCCTTTCCCCTGCCGTTGACGGCTCAGACCTGCAAGTCGCACAAAGGTTTCAAGTCTGCCAGGGGACATGGAGTATTTGATCGCCTGTTGCATGCGTTACGTCGGGAAGCGGGCAGGATGTCCGACTGGCTCATGGGATGTCCGGAAGTGGGATGCGGCGAACGTCTGGAGCGGTTGCGGGGTTACGGCGTGCGGGAGAAGGCAGACGATCGCGGAACATATGAGCAGACCAAAATCGGCGTCCGCACCTTTGTGCGGGTAGGCTTGAACCGTCTGACCGAAACGGCGGAGGAGAGGATTCTCTACACGTTAGAAGCGTTGGTGCCTGGGTCGGGTGGCGGGAATGACAAGAAGGACGGAGGACAATCCCTCTGCTTTGTGGGCCACTGGAGGATGGCCGAAGACCCGTGGCAGGCGCTCATGGAGCTATTGGCCGTGAATTTGCCTGCAGAAGATGGCTGCTATTCGCTGTGCATTGGTACCGCTCGATCCCGAGGGATGGGACGGGTGAGGTTGCACCTACTGAGCGAACCATCATTCCGTTCGCCTCTGAAAGAGAGGTTGGAAGCGTTCCAGCTTGTGGATAAGGCCGGTCAGTGGTTGGACGCAGAGCATGTATATTTCGCCCTCACACTGCGTTCGCCACTATTGCTTTTCGACACTCAAGGTCGGCCGACGACGGACGTGACACCGGAACTGTTGGAGAACTATGTAGGTGATGTTCCTGGGGACCTGGAGTCGCTGCGCCGGGCATCAGTAATCGAGCAAGAGACATGGAGTGGCTGGTCGGCCGCCTGGGGGCTGCCCAAGCCGGTGACGCCGGCCATCGCTGCTGGGTCTGTATTGGCCTTTCGTGCACCTCAGAAGGTGCGCACAGAGGTGGAGACATTTCTGGGAAGGGTGGAGGAAGAGGGCCTAGGGGAGCGCCGGGCCGAGGGATGGGGTGAGGTTGTCGCCTGTGATCCCTTCCACATCGTATTTGATCCCATGGGAGGTGAGAAATGACCAAGAAAGGGCTGGACCAGGATTGGTTGGTGCAACAAGCGGAGAATCTGGCTTGGCAACTGAGAGAAGCTGGCTGGCAAGAAGCGGAACAGGGGCGAACCCAAGCCTCAAAAGCCGTCGAAGTGGCTCAGGATGCCGAGTCGTTGCGGCTGTTTGTCAACTGGCTGCGCTACCAGGCAGCACGAGAGAGTAGGCAGCAGCGCTTCTGGAGCCGTCAGTTGAAAAAACAGGAACTGGCCGAGGTGCTGGTGTCCGATCTGAAGGCCATCCAGAAAAGGGCTGCTTCAGATCAGACACCGGTGATGCTCGCCGTGCGCCTCTACCTTGGTTACTTCCGCCGGGCACTGGTAGGTGTCGAATACTTGGCTCGCATTCGACTGGAGGGATAGGAGGGGAGCGATGGTTTACTGGGATACCTTTCACAGTCGGCTGGACGTCACGGCCGACCTCGTAGCCAAGACAGCGTTGCGGGTGGGAGTGGGTGGCGAGGCTGCTGAGCCTACGGCCACCGATCTACCGGTGTTGAAAAATCCTGACGGGCAACCTTTCATTCCTGGCTCGTCACTGCGGGGTGTCTTGCGCAGCCACGTGGAACGCATCGTGCGAACTCTTGAATCGCCGGGCACTAATGGTCGAGGAAGCTGTGTGCCTGTTGTGGAGAGCGAGGGGTGTGTCACCAGCAGGCAGATGAGCCAATGGCGAGAAAAAGTCCGTCAGCGCAGCAGGGAGAAAAGGGAAAAGGAGAGCGATGATCTCTGGCTGGCGCGGCACGTGTGGGAGAAATCTTGCCGTGTCTGCCGCGTCTTTGGCAGCCCCTGGCTGGCCTCAAGGGTGCGCATTGCTGATCTGCACCCCAACGGTGTAGTCCGCACCGAAGTGCGGGATGGCGTCTCTATCCATCGCGACAAAGGTACTGTGGAAAACAAATACGACTTTGAGACTGTCCCGGCTGAAACGCGTTTTCGTCTCTTCATTGCCGCTGAAAATCTGGAAAAGGAAGAGCGAGGGCTGCTTTGGCTGGGAGTGCGGGAGTTAGAGCGCGGCTACATTCATCTGGGTGGTTTCAAGGGGCGCGGGTTGGGCCACGTGAAGCTGGAAAGTCTTACCCTACGCGGTGTCGAGAGCGAGGACCGACCAGCCTTACGCGCCTACTTGCTTGAAGGGCATCTAAGCACTATCCCACTGGAAACTGCCGACGGGTGGCTGACCAGCCTAGTGAATGTCCTGGAAGGAGGTGCCTGATGCACGCCAAATTCTACAATGAGGCAGTGCTTGTTTTGGAGTTGCACCCGCGCGCGCCATTGCTCATCAAGGCCGGTGGTGAGGGGGCATCGGCGTTGGATCCAACGGTGCCGGATATGAACTTTGTGCGCACAAAAAGGTCCGGACAAGAGCCAGAGGTCTATATCCCCGGTTCGTCTCTGCGGGGCGTGGTGCGCAGCTATGCCGAGCGGCTGCTGCGTTCAGTGCGCTCAGAACTGGCATGTGATCCCACAAACACCAAGAGAGGCGGTGAGGTGGCCAAACCAGCGTGCTTTGCCAGGGGGAATACGACGGCGGTGAGTGGCTTCGATGCATATAACGACTCTTGTCCCGCCTGTCGCCTCTTTGGCAATACCGCTCTGGCCGGACGAGTGCGGGTGGATGACTTTTATGTGCAGGGTGAATCTCTGCTGGAGCGGCGCTATGGCGTGGCTATCGACCGCGTCACCGGTGCGGTGGCTCAAGGGCCTTTCGAGTTGGAGACGCTGACAGAGGGGACCTTTGAGGGCCGCATCACCCTGCGCAATTTCACTCTGGGGCAGTTGGGGTTGCTGGCTGCGGTCCTGCTGGACATCAGCGATGGACTGGTACCCCTCGGCTTTGGTAAATCTCGGGGCCTGGGTCGGGTTGAGCTGCTCTTTCGGCGTTTTGCTGTGCGCAGCGTCAAAAATCCCGAGGGCCATCTGTGCGGTGTTGGCTTTTGGGCAGGCCAAGCCGAGCGTCAATATGAGCTTCCTCAGCCGGAGCAGGATCAGATGACATGGGAAGCCCCGGTTAAACGAGAGCGCGGCTTTTATGAAGCGACTGTACAAGACGATAAGCAAATCCGGGCTATTCTGGAAGAGGTGGCCACGCGCTGGCCGGGGGAGGTGGTAGCATGACCGCGCAAGGCTGGTGGCTTACCTTACATATACCAAAGCGTATAGTCGACCTTGTCATGGATTTGCAGAAAGCAGCCATCTTCCCCAAAGATCAGACCTGGTGGTTCGCCTGGAATACTCTAAACATCGCATTGCCGAGTCTGTTGCAAAATGCCACTGACTTGGAGAGGGAGTGGGATGCACTGCGCGTCTTTTCATCTCGGGCCGAACTACGCTTTGGACGGCGCGGACAGGGGTGGGGATGCTGGCTTCTGCTAGAAGAGCAGCCGAGGGAAGTAATGAGAGATCTATATTCCCGGGTACGAGAGGCAGTAGAGGTGCACATCGTCGAAGCAGACCACCACGTCCTAGCCGGTCAGAAGCTGCGATTTGCACATGAGGAGAAGCGAGGTGAGATCGTCTATCCACGTCTTCTGGAATACGGTGTTCCTGACGACAACCTGAGCCAAGCGCTGGTGGTTCGGGTGAAAGCCTATTACGATAGCGCGTATCGGCTGATGACGATGCGCTACGCCGAAATTGAAGGCAGAACGCCTGGCACTTTGGAGCCCAGACAGTACCCTAACCCCATAGAAGCCATCGCTTTGGCCAGAGGGGATTTGCAGGGAGGAGCACAATGAGGCAAATGGCCGATAAACCGTACGAATTTGTGTCCTTTCCCCCTGGCTCTCCACACAGGGAAAAGCCGGAGGGTCACCAACACTTTGCGGAAGGACAGCTGAGTGGCACGCTCATCCTGACCCTGACCGTCCGCCGACCGGTGCAGGTAGCCAGCGGTTTCCTGGATGTTGTCCGGACAAAGGGGGGCGAGGAGGTTGTCGCTCGCGACACGACCATTCGCAAGAGCGTGCACATCCTCCCGGGCTCATCGCTGAAGGGGACCGTCAGGAGCCTGGTTGAGGCCCTTTCATCTTCCTGTATTCGGGTTACGAGTTGGCGCAGTCGGTCGGCCTTGCCCCGGCAGCTGAATGCCTGTTCGCGCGCTGGCGATCTATGTCCAGCCTGCCGTCTTTTTGGCATGAGTGGGCGCGCTCGGGAGAACTATGCCGGTCAGGTGCACTGCGAGGACGCCTTGATGGTCGATGGTAGAGTCGTCATTGTGCGCACACCTTTGCTCTGGACGCCAGTACGCAGCAGGCGAGGCCTACCGAGACGCTACCTGGAGGGCCAGGAGGCAAAAGGGCGTAAACTTTATTACCACGGCACGCTGGCCCGGGGGCCGGACACCAGGCTGGTCGCCGGGACGGGCTCGACCTTTGAGACACGCTTCCACTTTGAGAATCTGAGCGGCGCAGAGTTAGGCCTGTTGTTGGCGGCGCTAGGGCTGCATCCTGATAGACCTTTCCTGCTGAAGGTGGGCGCCGGGAAGCCGGTGGGCATGGGGTCCGTGGATGTGCAGTTGAAGAAAGTAGTGCTGCTAGGGGATATAAGTCGAAGTGGAAGGGCCGGTGCCGGAACGAAACAGTTGACGGGCGAGGCGCTGACAAGCCAGGTGAAGGCGTGGATAGATGATGCCGATGCCAAAGATGCAGAAATGCTGAACCGCGAGGCACTAGAGGATGTTTGGAGTATACTGCGAGAGGAAAACCTTTCGCGGCCTTCGCCCGATGAGTCTTACTGAGGAGGGGAACGATGCTTGATTGGGAAGGCATAAAGGACGAGGCGGAGCAATTGGCAGCCCAGTTCCGGCGGCTGGAGGTAGACCTTGCTGAGGCGGAGAAAGCAGGGGACTATTATGTGATCAAAGGGTGTGACGACACAGCAATGGCGCGTTACTTGAAGCTCATGGCCACGAATCCGCCACCTCGCAGCCGTCGTAGTCAGCGGCACTTCAGGAGCCTGCGGAACATCTGGCGCAGTTGGCGCACCGGACTGAGCGGAAAAGATAAAGCCCGCGCCTGGGGCTGGGGTGTGCGAGAGGCGAAAGCGCAGCGAGGGAGGCGGTGAGCGAGCACCAGATCCCCTTACAGGTCTTTGGGCCGCAAGCTCTTTGCTGTTGGTTGTTTCACCATTGGGAGGGCTTGGAGGATGGATCCAAGGGTGCTTTGCGGCTGCTTCACGCTCAAGTAACGCAGTCTAGCACGATAGACGAAGAACGGTTGATAAAATTGGCCACGTCCTTTGAATATGAACGCGCGCTGGCGGCTCTGACCGATGGAGACTTTGAGCGGTTTGTGGATTGGGCCCTCGACTTCAGAGAAGGAGAGCTGGGGCTTGAAGGCTGGAAACGTCCGGATATTCCTGTGAGTCTGTCCGATCTAGACGTAGGACCTCAGGAACTCCGTGAGTTGCTTCTACTCACTTTTTCTCGAGACTGCATCTGGCCCCGGCATGGGCCGCGAATTTTGCTTCAGGAAGCCCTGGATGCGGCTAATAAGGCGAGGGAGGCCCTGGAGCTGGCGAATTCAAACATTGTCATACCTCAGCGCGTACAGGCTGTGTGGCAGATACATAGCGGGCTGGATCGCGCTCTGTTGGGTGCAGAAGGGATCCTTAATCTACTGGTGGAATTTTTGGCCTTGGCATCTCTGAGAGTCCAGATTGCCACTGAAGACGAAGTGAAAAAGTTGCTGGAAGAAACTGGACTGATACCAGGTGACGGGAATAAATTCTTAGGATGGTACGACAAAGAGTTGATCGTAGGTATACACCGCACTGAAGACAAAAGTAGTAAACGGATAAAGAGTATCAGAAATAAGCTTCTTGGGGTGCAGTTCCGCTCGGAGGAGGATGAGTTAGCGCCCCCAGTGGAGGAATGGTGGCCAATCTGGGATGAGTTTCAGAGATTATTGCACTCCTGCAGTTTGGAGATTCGGGAGATTGAGTCCGATCAAGGCCGACGGTATGAAGTGTTAGTGACAGGGAAGATGATGAGATGTTTGAATAGCCTCCGTGATTTCAGAAACAGAATCAGGCATTCATCTTCAGAAAGGAAAACGAGTCTTGTCCCGAAAGCCTACATTGGAACGGTGCCAAAGCTCTGCGAAAAATTGCAAGAACTCTCTTCTTTATGTTCAGAAAGCTCAGTGCCAGAGATAGCCAAGATAATAAGCTGCTCCAGTGATTGCTACGGCGGATCAGCGCTCACCTTGGCGCTGGAAACCCAACGAATGGTCGTGGCGCGGTATGTTCACATCTCGGACAAAGAAAAGTTGGCAGGCCAGGCCGAAAAAGGTCTGGCGATGACACAAAGGGAATACGAATTTTTTGTCTTTCCTTCACCTGGACCAGAACAGCATTTGCTTATCAACCCTTTACTGCTACGCAGGGATTATACATACCGGGAACTTGGGTCTGTCGGCATTCGTGCAACAACCATCGAAGAGGAGAAGGCGATTAGAGAGATCGCTGAGAAAGCACCAGTTGAAGAGATGGTTGGGGAGGTTTGATAAGTGCAAGAGGGCTGCTCGCTACCAGACACAACCAGAATAATGAGAGACTGTGTGTCAGGATGCTCTGTTGGAGATAGAATCATCTACATGGAGGATTGCTATGGATCTTTGGTCAAAACTTGGTGAATTTGTCAAGGCAGGGCAGGAGCAACGCAAAATCGATTTTAAGCAGCAGATTGATTTATCTACCTCAAAGGATAGGGCCAAGTTCGCAAAAGATGTTCTAGCAATGGCCAACACGCCAGGGGGGCCGGGTTATCTGATCATTGGAGTGATGGATAGACGATATCGTACCTGCGACAATCCGCTGGAGTATGTTCCAGGATTTCGCCCTGTTAAACAGGAAGCCTTTGAGCAACAAATGATCCAGGCACTCGACCACTACTGCAATCCTGTGCCTGAGGTAGAGTACAAAGAGATGATGCATCCGGCCATTGAACGCCCCATAGGAGTTGTTGTGATCCCTCGAGCTTATCGACGGCCATACCGAGCAAGAATAGATAACTACAAATTGAACAAGGGAGAGGTCTATATAAGACGAGGTTCTCACACTTTGTTGGCGACAAAGGATGAAATTGAGACGATGAAGCAAGGGACTGGGGCAGGTTTTCGGGTGCTGATCAACTTTGGCCGTCCCATCACCGTTCTGCAACGAAAGCAAATTGAGACAATACTTCCAATCCAAGTTGATGAACAGATTAATGTCCCATATCTGTTAGATGACGATCAGCCTTATAGTCCTCAGATCGAGCGGCTGGTAAGGACCGTCCCGCTAACTGTCGAAGAGTGGCAAAGTCTGCCATTGTTGGTCAACATTCATCCCTTTGCACCGGCGGCTGCTGGGATTGTGGCACTGATCCATGGACTCCGAGGGTGTTTCCCCGATATAGTGCGCATGCGTCGGGGGGAAATTGAGTGGGAGGTAGTAGAAATTCTATGCTTACAGGACTTGCGCAATTCAGCGCGCCATTGGGGAGGGAAGAGATGATCCTACTAAACTTTGTCTACCCCTCATCCGGGCCCACCTGGAGCAGATTCAGGCCTGACTGGTTTGACGGCCGACGATAAACGGGGTATATTCATCTGCGGTATGCAGGCAAGAGCAGATTAGCCGGGGAGATACCCATGCAATGCCACGCAGACTGGTTCCGACAGGCCAAACGCAAATTGGACTCGGCCCGGTGGGATATCCAGAGAGAGTTCTACGAAGACGCCTGCTTCTCGGCCCAACAGGCCGCCGCGCTGGCCGTCAAAGCGCTATTGCAAAGCCTGGGGCGAGTCGAGAGGAGGCCGTGAGACTTGCAGAAGAGATCCTGGAATTCGTTGGCGCCCAGCTTTGAGGGCTATGCTCATACCCAGGCCGTAGGACGTTTTGTCGAACGGGCGGCGCAGGCACTGCGTCCTCTGGCTCTGAT
>Ga0180432_10010020_pt1 | contig 11433 bp, 11 predicted proteins | sample SS_ome_10_FD_132414 | JGI IMG/M metagenome (GOLD analysis project Ga0180432, IMG submission 132414) | Hypersaline lake sediment archaeal communities from the Salton Sea, California, USA - SS_1_MS_2 metaG | ecosystem: Environmental > Aquatic > Non-marine Saline and Alkaline > Hypersaline >... | reverse complement strand
TAGAATATTTCCCTTTTCTAAAATTCATCCTTATGTTAAAATAAACCATATTTTGAGGTAATATATGGAAAATTTCAAAGAAGTAGCCCTTCGGGCAGCCAAAGAATCAGGAAAAATTATAATCGGGAATTTAAATAAAATTAAAGAGATTGATTATAAAGGGAAATTTAATCTGGTTACCAACGTTGACCAGCAGTCTCAGGATAAAATCGTTGAAATCATCCATCATTCCCTTCCTGACCACGGAATCTTAGCTGAAGAAAAAGGAGGCCTGAAAAAAAAAGATTCTCCCTACAAATGGCTTATTGATCCCCTGGATGGCACCACTAACTACGCCCACGGTTACCCCTGTTTTTGTGTTTCTATTGCCCTGGAGAAAGAAGGAAACGTTATTATGGCCGTTATTTACAATCCGGTTTTAAATGAGCTCTTCTTTGCAGAAAAAGGCAAGGGAGCCTTTTTAAACGGGGGAAAAATTTGTGCCTCTCAAACAAAAAAAGTCAGCCGGAGTCTTCTGGCCACTGGGTTCCCTTACAACCGCGGAGAAAATTTAAATTACCATCTTAAGCAATTCAAAAATTTTATGGAGCATTGTCATGGAATCAGGCGCGACGGTTCGGCCGCCCTTAATCTATCTTATTTAGCCATGGGCCGTTTTGACGGCTTCTGGGAAGTTAACCTTTCTCCCTGGGATACTGCCGCGGGGAGCCTCATAGTTAAAGAAGCCGGAGGTAAAATAACTACCTTCTCTGGCAAACCTTTCAGCCATTATGCTAAAGAGACTCTCGCCAGCAATGGCTTAATCCACCAAGAAATGCTAAAAATTCTTCATACCCCTTAATTTTTTTCTCCCATTCCGGGGAAATGGAAAGATTGACTGAAAAAATCTAGCTAAAAACTCTTTTTACTGCCTTAATTATTTTTTCTATTTCTTTCTCCTTTAAAGAGGGGTAAATCGGAATAGAAAGAACTTCTCGATAAGCTTTATCTGTTTCCGGAAAACCCTCAAGAGCTAAATATTGGTGAAGCGGCTTAAATACCGGCCGCTCGGCACTAATGCCTTTTACTCTTAAAGATTTAATAAACCTCTCAAGATTCCCCTGCACCCTTAAAACATAACGATAATAGATACGCCCACTTCTTGAAGAGGGAAGTTTTAAAAAAATATTATTTTTAAAAGTTTGATTGAATCTTTCGGCAATTTCTTTACGACGCTTAAGAAAAACAGGTAATTTCTTTAATTGCGATATCCCTAGAGCCGCTTGAAAATCAGTCATCTTGTAATTAAACCTTAAAAAATTGAGATTTTTTTTGTGGTCATAATCCCGCCAATCCTTCATCTTTTTTAGAAGTTGGCTAGAATTAGAAACAATCATCCCGCCTTCTCCAGTAGTCATAAGCTTGGTAGCATAAAATGAAAAAATAGAAATTGTTCCAAAGCTGCCCGTTTTTTTACCCGCTAATGATGCTCCCAGGCTCTGGGCACAATCTTCTACTATCGGCACACCTAAAGATAGGAACTGCCGGATTTTAACCGGATTCCCAAACATATGCGGGGCAATAATCGCTTTGGTCCTTTGATTAATTCTTTTCTCTGTCTCTTTAAAACTTAAATTGTAACTGCCTTCTTCAATATCAACTAAACACGGTTTTGCACCAGTGTATAAAATAGCCAGATAAGGAGCGGTGCAAACAAAAGATGGTAAAATCACTTCATCTCCTTTACCTATTCCTAAAGCTAATAAAGAAAGATGAAGAGCCGCCGTACCCGAGCTAACTGCTAGGCCGGCTTTTACTCCAATAAATCTGGCAAATTTCGCCTCGAACTCCAAGACCTTTCTGCCCTGAGTAATCTGTTTTGAGCGAAACACCTCTCTTATTGCAACTAAATCTTTTTTATCAATTGCCGGTCGAGAATGATTCATCATATTTTCCTTAAAACCCTCAGGGCCTTAAATCCTTCCGCATATTTAACCTTACCCTGGAATCCCCTGAAATTGGCTGTGGCTTCGATGCTCTCTATCATATCTAAATTAGTCGGATAAATCCGGTTAACCTGAGAAGAATGAGCCTTAAGCAGTTTAACTTTATCCTCCAGGACCGGTTCGATATCAACAAAAATATTCGGTTCGAAATTACTGGTGGTGTAACTTTCATATAGAAAAACACATTTAATATAGCGGGTGGCAGCTAAACCACACAGGGATAAAGTGCGGTGGTCCTGATGGGTATCATCAAAGTAATTAAGATAGATTTCATCCGGTTTCACTTTAGCAATCACCTCTTCAATTTTGGTAATGGCTTTTTTATTAACCGGGATTTCTGTATCCATAAATCCACCCCAGAAGATTTCTTTTACCCCCAAGATACGGGCAGATTCTTTCTGCTCTTTTCTTCTCACTTTGCCTTCTCCGGATGACTCTCCTTCGGTTAAAATCAAAAGATAGATATTATTACCCGCTCGGCTTTGCAATAACAAGGTTCCGCCACAGCCATATTCGATATCATCCGGGTGTGCCCCAATAGCTAAAATATTCATAATAAAATCCTCCTTTTACCTTTTCATCCCTTTCTTAAAATTTTTAAACTATTCCTGCCGCAGTTAAATAGAAGGTCAATGATGGACATGTTTTCCTGGAATCCATTCTCGGAGAAAGCTTGAGGATAGACTAAAGGTGCGAAATTTTGAAATTGCACTTTAATGGCGGCTTCCCTAAATTTGTCTAAATCCAGATAATTCCTTCCGCCTTCCCCAGAAAGATAAATATCAGCTTTAAACTTCTGACATATATCAAGGAGACGGTCGGTTTTCCTCCCTGGTATATCTAACTCAGAAGACAAAATTAACTTCGTTTTAATGCCTAAAAAATTTTTCAAATTTTCAATCAAATAAATGTTAAGAGGAGAAAGCCTCTGCCAGTTTCTTTCATAAACATCTTTGAAAAAAGCTTGATATTCCTTAAAAAATGAAACCTTACTATAATTGGTTAAAAGGGCCTGATAGTGTTTGTTCCGCCAGTTCATTTTATTATCCACTTCTAGCTGGGATAAAGTTTGTCCAAATTTATATTTTACCGGAACTGTCAGCCATTGCCAACCCTGACTATTAGGAATGCGATTGCGATTCTGCCACTCATTCTTCTTAAACTGAACATCATCCAAAAGGACAAAGCAATCCGCTTTATCCATTTTATCAAAAAATCCCGGATATGGCAAATATTGAGGTTGATGAATAGCGATTATCATTTTTCCCCTTTGATAATAGGCGTATTTAATTTTTAAAACTAACTACCCGAGTAATTTTATCCTTACTAAGGACAGCAACAATTGTATCCCCTAAATTTGAAAAAATACGATTTAACACTCCTACTAAGAATTTTCTAAGTAAACTATCTGCGCCAAAATAGGAAAAAAGGTAAAAAAATCTTATCTTTAAGCACTGGATGCTTAAAGAAGTTTGTTTTAATATTTGCCGCAACCGTTTTTCGTCATAGTAAAAGTGATGATTAGGGTCATTATCCGGGAAAATTCCCAGAAAACTAAATTTGAGACGGCCCTTGAGACTGGGCATATTAGGCACGGTAAGAAGCATCAAGCCGCCTTCATTCAAAAAAGGCGTGAGTTTGTTAAGTAACTCCCAAGGTTTAAAAAAATGCTCAAGACTCTCCCCCAATAGAATTAAATCGTATTTTTTCACTAAGTTAACCTCCTCTATTCTGCCACAGATAAATTCAGTCTGGAGATTATATTCTTCAGCCAAGGCTTTGGCCTTATTTACCCGAATGTAATCTTTCTCTATACCTAAAACATGGTAACCCAGGTTAGCTAACTCAACAGCTATATCTCCACAGGCAGAGCCAACATCCAGGATGGCCTTTTTTTTCGGTAATAGTTCCTGAATTATTTCAAGTAAATATTTTTTTCTAATTTGGTGGCTATAAATTCTTTTTTTCCCTAATTTTGTAATTTCTAAAATATGACTTTGCGGTATCAACATTTTTAATCTACTTTAAATCAGAAATAAGTTTATTGCCACTTGCTATCAACCTAGTTAGAAATAGGTATAGTAAAATTAAACCATAGGTTTTAAAAGCCGAAAAAACACTCAAAAGGCCTTCTTGAAATATGGTAAAACGCAAAGAACAACATTTAGATAATATAAGAAGAACTGCACCTAACAATAATAAAACCTCCAGCTTTTCGATTTTACAGCGATAAATATACTTCCAGGCAACTAATAAAGGAACAAAAGCTAAAACTAGATAATGCTCAGATGTAAGAGGAGCAATAATAAGAAAAAGGGCTAAATAAGTTGAAAAATGCAAGATTAAACTATCACCTTTTTTATCTTTAGAAGAAATAATTAGATAATGTATCAAGAAAAGCAAGCTTGTAAAGATATAGATAGGAAATACCAGACAACTAAAACTGCCACCTCCCCATAATCTTCCCCAAAAGCCATAGATAGAAAAGTTGTCTGGCAAGCAGCTTAAGGGCTGGGCCGTAAGCAACGAAAGTAATCTTTTATAATGTGTGGTTATAATTCTGCTGTTTATAAACTTTAAGGAGAATAAATTTAAAGCGATAAATGAAAAAATTGCCGAAAATATCAATTTATATTTTTTCTTTATTATATAAAAAACTAGAAAGAAGGCAAAATGCGATTTCATTAAAATTACCAGGGCTAAAATAAAACCGGAGAGAAGTTCGCTTTTTACGCTATAATATAACTGTAAAATTAACAAAAACAATATAAAAATGTTAATTTGGCCAATGCCTATATTTTCCCTCAAAGGCTGAGAAGCATATATAAAAAATAGGGCAGTCAGCCAAAAATATTTATCCCTGACTGGGATTCTTAACAATTTTGAGCATAAAAAGAGGCTAAAAATTAGTAAACTATTGTTAAAAATAACCCATGACAAGCTTGCAATATTAAAACTTATTTTGGTTAGGGGGTAAAAGAAAACAAAAAAAGCTGGATTATAATCAGGCAAATCATCTGGATAGGTCCCGCTTATATGCACCGGAATTGATGATGATTCCTTCAACTTTATTCTTTCTTCATCCGTTAAGTTAAAAGGGTTTATATGTCTTTGAACTATCACCTCGGCCCAAAAATAATAATGCGCGAAGTCAGAGAAATTTCTTTCCACAAAAAACATTTTCAAAGTATCATGAAGATAGGAAAAAGCGGCAAAACTCACAACAAATATTAAGAAAATGGTTAATATCTTCTTAGAATTATCCCGTTTATCAGGTTCCATTCAAAAATCCTTTTTCTATAAGTAACATATCATAAAGAAATTCAATTTTTCCAATCATTTGCTTAGCGCCAAATTTTTGCAAAGCTCCCCTTTTACCCAGTTCGCCCATTTTTTTTGCCAATTCGTTATTTTTCAATATTTTAATCATTGCCTGAGCTAAAAGCTCGGGGTTCTTAGGGGAAATTAAAAAACCATTAACGCCGTCTATAACTAAGTCAGGTATCCCTCCTACCTGGGTGGCAACAATCGGTAAACCGCTTATTTGTGCCTCTACTATTACCCTGCCCATCCCCTCATTTAAAGAAGGCAAGACAAATAAATCTAAGATACTTAGAATGTTCTGAATATTTTCTTGAAAATTTAAAAATTTTATTGCCTGAGTTAAACCCATTTTGTCTACTTGGCTCTCCAATTTATGCTTAAGCGGCCCTTCTCCGATAATTAAAAGTGTTACTCCCGGGATTTCTTTTAAAAGATATCTCATAGCGTCTATCAGATAAAAATGCCCTTTTATGGGAACAAGCCTCCCTACCGTACCTATTACTAAACAATCCTCTGATAAACCCAAGGCTTTTTTTCTCAATTTACTATCTATTTGGATATTCAGAAATTTTTCAAATCTTATACCGCTATAAATTGCCGTAAATTTCTCTGGAGGAGCAATTTTAAAACTAAGATACTCTTCTTTCCCTCTTTCGGTAAGAGTAATAATCTTATCGGTAAAAGTAGCCGCCCATCTTTCTAAAGATATAAAGAACCTTGTTAAAAACCGATTGAAGTATCCGTAAAACACGTGACCGTGAGGAGTATAAATAATAATCGGCACCCCAGCTAATTTCGCCGCCAGTCTGCCAATAAAACCAGCTTTAGAAGAATGGGTGTGGACAATTGCAAATCCCTCTTTTCTTAAAAAAACATAAATTTTCAAAAAAGCTTTGATGTCTTTTAAAAAACTCAACCCTCGAATAAGCTCAGGGATAAAAAGAAACTCTACCCCATGAGATTCTGCCTCCCTTATTAAGTCTCTATCAGGACTGATAGTTTTTCCGACAAACAGGCTAACTTCAAATTTATCTTTATTCAATCCAATACAGCTAAACAGGGTATTCTCACTGGAGCCACCTCTGTCCAAACGGGTGATAATATGCAAAACTTTAATTTTTCCCATTTTTTTTAGGCTGAGCATAGATTTCTATAGATGAGCCGATAAGATAATGCTTGGAAGTTAAATGATAAATGACAGCTGCGAAAAAAGCTATAAAGATATAGACGGCTTTCTTTAAAGGTTTATTTAGGTTTCGAAAAATTGAATAAGGATCGCCCGAAGTAAAAGTAGAATTTTCCAGCTTTACTATTCTAAAATTAGATTTTTCTAACAGTGCTTTAAGAGTTTTGGAGGAAAATAGATAACATTGGAAACCAACAGGTTCTTTTTTAAAGAAGTTTTTGAAAATTAAATATAACCGGTAGGCAAAAATAGTAAATCGGGCATTGGGCACTCTGATAACTAACAAACCCTCTTTTTTTAAAATTCTGGATATTTCTTTTAATTCACCTATAGGATCAGGGAAAAAGTCTAAGGTGTTAATAAGAGTGACTACGTCAAAAAAACCTTCAGAAAAAGCTGCTCCTTTTAAAGGCAAATTGGAAACATTATTTATTCCCAATGCATCTTTAGCAAAGTTAGATGCTTCTTTAGAAAGTTCTATCCCAAAAACATTCCAACCGTTATCTTTGGCCATTTTCAGGAAATGTCCATATCCACAGCCCACATCTAAAATATTTCCTTTTTTCACATATCTGGTTATATTGTTTAAAATCTGTTTATATACCGGCTTTCTTGCCTGGGATAAAGTTTTATCATCTATTGCCTCAAAAGTGCTATTTTGATAAAGTTCAAAGATTTTACTCCTGCAAATTCTTGGATTGCGATATATAAGGCCGCATTGCCGGCAGAACACCACACTGGAAGGAGAGCTTCCTCTTTTAATTAAAAGTTTTGTTTCGTCTCGCCCACAAAGATTACATTTTATAAATTCAAAATCGTCCTTTTTGAAAGGTTTTTCCTCTGGCATAGGGTTCTCTTTCTTTTTAAACTAACTCAGAAACAAAATAACGAATCTTTCCTGATTTTTCGCGGGGGATTTCATCTACCAGCTGTGTAGTAATAATCATTTCTCTACTCATATATTTATAGATTTCTTTCTTTAGAAAACTGATAGCTTCCTCATCAAGATTTGGTTCTTTAGTTATCAAAACCAACAGGTTTTTTTTACTTTCTTGGATAATTTTAAATTCCTTAATGCCTCTACCTGAATTTAAAAGAGTCCTGTTAATATAACTAAAAACTTCGCTATGCAGATATCGATTATCGGGCGTTATGACCATATCGTTATTTCTTCCTTGAACAATTTCAATAAGCGGCAGCGTCCAGCCGCACTGGCACTTTTTATCCGTAAGTATCCCTAAATCCCCTAATCTGTAACGAATCAAAGGGCTGTAAAAATTTTCTAAAGTAGTGACCACTATCTCGCCTAATTCCCCAAGACGAGCCGGTTTATTATTTTTAATGATTTCGAGATAAACATTCTCACTGGTTATGTGCATGCTACCTTCTGGACACTCAAAAGCAATAATCCCCGCTTCAGCCGCTCCATATTCATTGGCAAGGGGACACCCAAAGGCGGATGAAATAAACTCCCTTTGAAAATCATACAATATCTCGGCAGTAGAGATAACCGCCTTTAAGTTTAAAATACGGCCGTCTATTTTTTTCTCTTTAAGAAAAGCTGAAAATTTATAGAGGGCGGAAGCATAGCCATATAGATATCTTATTTTTAATCTTTGGCACTTCTTAAAAAACTTGTCCATCTCTTCCTTCGAGAGATTAAAAGCAGAAAGCCGATTGCGATTCATCATCCAATCTTTTATTTTTTCAGAATATCTTTCTTTAAAGACCAGGGGAATTCCCCAGATTTTTGCGCCCCTCTCCCCGAATTTTATGCCGTACCAGCTAAAACCACGGTATTGAGCCGCCCGGGAGCTTCCTTGGAGAGACGGGCTGAGATTTAACATTAACGGCTCGCCAGTAGAACCGCTACTGCCATAGCTGATAATCTTACCTGAATAATCTTTACTTTTAAGCGTTAAACTATTTTCTCTCACCTTTTCTTTAGTAAGAAAAGGAATCTTCATAAAATCCTGGTAATTATTTATCTCCTGGGGAAAAATTCCTGTTTTTTTAAATACTTCTTGGTAATAGGGAACATTTCTCCAGGCATAATCAAGCATTTTCTTTAATTTATTCCACTGCAGTTTGAGGAGCTTTTCTTTAGAATAATACTGAGTTTCCTTTAAATCCTTGAGACGATTTAAAAACCCTTCTTTACTCCACCATTGATATATATTGAAAACTCCTCTGGCTAATAGCCTATCCATCTTATCCTTCTATTTTATAACCGTACGCTCTATAAGCTTTAATAAGCTCTGGGCGCTGTTTTCCCAATTGAATTTTTCTATAACCCGTTTTCGGCCATTCCCACCTAATTTTTCTCTGAGAGCCCTGTCGGATAAAAGTTTAATTAAAGAGCGGGCAATTTCTTGCTGGCTTTTTGGATTAATTAAAAGACCGGTTTGATTATGGATGATAGCCTCAACTGCTCCTCCAGTTCTTCCCCCTATTACCGTTTTACCGCAAGCATTGGCTTCTAAATAAACTATGCCAAAGCCCTCCATATGCCCTTTTTCTTCTCTAGTCGCTCTGATGAAAACATCACAAGCATTAAAAATTTGCGGCAAAATTCCATTAGGCATCGCTCCAGTAAAAACCACCCGATCTTTAAGATGAAATTTATCCACCAGTTTTTTTAAAACGACCTTTTGAGAACCGGCACCAACAACCAGATAAACGAGATTATCTGTTTTCTTAATCACTTCTGGTAATGCTCTGATTACCATATCCTCCCCTTTATCTTTCTCCAAGCGAGAAACAGAAAGGATGACTTTTTTATCCCGAAGTTTATATCTTTCAACAATTTTCGAACAATCCAGGCTGGGCCGAAATAATTTAACATCTACGCCAGGATATACAGTTATTAACCGCTTCGCATCCACTCCCATCCCCAGGTATTCTTTTTTGGCAAAATCGCTCACAGTTATTACATAGGCAGCTTCTTTTAATACTTTAATCCAGAATGATTTTAATAATCCTATCTTTTTATGAACTTGAAATTCAGTGCCGTATACATAAAGAAAATACGGAATGTTAAAACATTTTTTAACCAGAAAACCTATCAGGCCGGTCGTAAAAAGCTGGCCGCAATGGATAAGTTCTATTTTCTCAGCCTTAATCAATTTAGCTGTATGATACCAAAATAACAAAACCTTTATTAGCTTTCCAATTAAAGAAGGGAATAAAAGGCCTTTTAATCGGTAAATCTGAAAATTTTGTCTTTTATCAAAAGGAGAAGAGCCTCTAACTTTTGGAGCCAGAATAACTACCTTTTTTGACGGAAGAAGCCTAAACAGGTTATAATAAAAAACCGATTCGCCGCCAATAATGGGCGGGAAATCTGCACTAATAAGTAAACATTTCATCTTTATGCCTCAAATGTTTCTTCCAAAACTTTTAACACCTCTTTTGAAAATTTTTCCCAGGAAAAATTTTTAGCTCTATTTAAAGCTTTAATTGATAAGTTTTTCCTCATCTCTTCATTAGTCAAAACTGGATAGATTTTTTCTGAAAGCTCTTTTGAATTATGGGGATCTATCAAAATTCCCCCTTCAGCTATCACCTCTGGTAACGAAGCCGCTTTAGAAGCAATCACCGGTGTTCCGCAAGCCATAGCTTCTAAAGGCGGTAGGCCAAATCCTTCATAAAGGGAAGGAAAAACAAAAACTGAGGCGGCGTTATAAAAATGAGGGAGGTCCTCTTCAGGAATAAACCCAGTAAATATTACCTGCCCTTCAATTTTTAATGCCCGAATTATCTCTAATAAACTCTGAAAATAGCGACCCTTCCTACCTCCAATTACTAACCTGTATTCCTTCTTTATTTCAGCGGAAAGACGGCTATAGGCATTTATTAAAGTTGTGATGTTTTTGTGAGGGCTGAGATTCCCGAAGTAAAAAATAAACTTCTTATTAATTCCATATTTAGAAAGAATGTTTTTAAAATCTGATTTAATCGGTCGAAATGATTCATCCGCTGCTAAATTGACCACTTCAATTTTTTCTTCCTGAACACCAAGCACTTCAACGATATCTTTTTTAGAATTTTGAGAAATAGTAATTATCCTGTCTGCTTTTTTAGCCACTTTTTTTAACATTTCTTTAAAATATATTCTTTTAAACAAATTTCTAAAATTTTGATAGGCAGGGACAACTAAAGGGATAAGGTCGTTTATGATAACTACCAATTTCGCCGGACAAAGAAGAGGGGCTTTAAAATAAGGCGTCAGAAATACATCTACTTTCTCTCTCTTTAAATAATTGGCGAGCTGAAATTGGTCCCAAAATAAAGTGAAGTATTCAGGTATCTTAACCTTCTTTAAATTATTACTTTCAAGAGGCATCTCTGAATGTTGATTGTGAAAGATAATATATTTATTCTCGGATCTTGTAGAGGCAACCTCCCTTAAAAAACTGTAAAGGTAGCGGCTTATTCCAGTCATCTTCCCTTTTTTAAACTCTCTGCCATCTACGCCAATTCTCATTTTTATCTCTTTTTAAATTTTAAACTTACAACTTTCCCGATATAAATCAAACCATTTCTAAGGGAAATAATTAATCCGGAGGCTATCTTTGATTTGCCTATCCGGCGGGATTGACATCTATACGGAAACTCCTTTATTTTAAAACCCCTTTTTTCTGCCTGGTATAAAAAACCAATACAATACTCTCCGGAGATTCCCGATATCTCAATTTTTTCTAAAATCTCCTTTTTAACCGCTAAAAAACCACTGGTTAAATCGCTTACTTCTGTTTTTAACAAAAACTTAGCCAAATAATTAATGAATTTACTTGAAAAGACTCTACTTACCGAAGTCCTGGCATCCTGGCCGCCGGCGACATAACGCGAGCCAACTACGATATCATAGCCATTTATTTCTTTAATCATTAATGGTAAAACCTCTGGGGGCATGGAAAAATCAGTATCCATCCAGGC
>Ga0180432_10010016_pt1 | contig 11434 bp, 11 predicted proteins | sample SS_ome_10_FD_132414 | JGI IMG/M metagenome (GOLD analysis project Ga0180432, IMG submission 132414) | Hypersaline lake sediment archaeal communities from the Salton Sea, California, USA - SS_1_MS_2 metaG | ecosystem: Environmental > Aquatic > Non-marine Saline and Alkaline > Hypersaline >... | reverse complement strand
GCCAGACACGTACACGCCCTAGATAGAAAACCAAAAAAATATCACCAGGAGGAAATTAAAAATGCCAGGACCAGCACCGAAGCCATCGGCCCTAAAGGAGCTCGGACCAAGGCCACACAGGAAAAAGACTGATAAAAAAGAGCCGATACCCGACACCGGGATCCCGCGATGCCCTCACTGGATGGACGGTATCGCAAAATATGCATTCAAGGAGCTCGGCATCACCCTCGATGGTATGAAGGTTTTGACCCTTGCCGACAAGAAAGCTCTCGAGCTCCTCTGTGATGCATACTCTGAATATCGCCGGGCCAGAGCATTTATTCTCGAGAATGGTACCCACTATGAAAGTCGGACCCAGGCCGGCGGCATTCTCTTTAAAAAATACCCTCATGTGGATATTGCTTCCAACGCCTGGCGCCGGTGTGCCGACATGCTGAAGCAGTTCGGCCTGACGCCATCGGCCAGGACCGGCGTTGATGTCGTTAAAGAACCCGAAAAAGATCCCCTGGCTGAATTCATGGCCAAAGGCAAAAAACTGGAGGCGGTGAAATGATAGAGCTTAAGCAAAAATGTCCGCATTGCGACAGTCCAATTATTGTCCGGGTGACAGAACAGCTACCGGAAGGGTATGACGATCCCGATCATCCTGTCAGTACCGTCGCCGTTCACAAGGTGCCAAAACGAACAGTCGTTGAAATAAAAAAATGACCCACCCATCAATCAAATACGCCGAAGATGTCCTCTCCGGCCAGATCCTGGCCTGCCGGTGGGTCAAGTTGGCTTGTGAGCGCTTCCTCGACGACCTCGAGCATGGCCATGAGCGTGGCCTGCATTTCGACGAGGCGGCGGCGGACCACGCCCTGGAGTTTTTCAGCCTTTTAAAGCTCTGGAAAGGCCGCGAATATAAAAACAAAGAATTCGTCCTGGGGCCCCATTATCAATTCATCGTCTCGAACCTCATGGGCTGGAAAAACGATGATGGTACCCGAAGATTCCGGACCGCTTATGTCGAAATGGCGCGCAAGGGAGCGAAGGCCCTTGGGGTTGATACGCTGGTTCCTACGCCATCGGGATGGACAACAGTCGGCAAGATTGTTGTCGGCGACAGAATCTTTGATGAAAATGGGAACGTATGCAGGGTCGTATCGACAACCCCAGTGTTTGAGAACAGGAAGTGTTATAGGGTTGAGTTTTCAGACGGAGAAACGATCGTGGCGGATTCGGGTCATTTATGGGAAACGATTGCGAGGAGAAAGTTTGAGGGCAGAAAGGGTCCACGTGGCTCAAGGAGAAAATTTAAGGACGTTAGAACAACTGCGGAAATAAAAAAAACGATAGAAGTTTCGCCATATAATAAAAAAATAGAGTGGAACCACAAAATAAAAGTTTCCGGCCCGTTAAAAACAAAAGAGAAAAGATTTGCAATAGAACCATACACCCTCGGGAGTTGGCTCGGCGATGGGCACACTGGTGCTGCGAGAATAACGTTTAGTGGGAAGGATTCAGCCATTATTCGCGAAATAATCAAGGATGGGTACGGAATTTCTGGGTGGGCCAAAACCAGGAGCGCCTTCACCGTGACAATCGGTGCCTTTAAAACATCTTCCCTTTGCAGGAGGGGCCACGACAAAGCCAAATACAGAACTAAGGATGGCCATTGCCTGCTGTGTAACCGGGAATGCGACACTGCAAGGAGAAATGGCACACAAATTCCGCCACACACTAAATTTTCACTCGCTGAAAAACTGCGACAGATGAACCTTATCGGAAACAAACACATCCCTGCAGCATACCTTAGGGGCTCTCGTGACCAGCGGTTGTCGCTGCTGCAGGGGTTGATGGACACAGACGGAACCATAGACGATCGCGGCCAGTCAACTTTCGTTAGTACCAACAAAGCCGTTGCGACTGGCGTTTTTGAACTTGTAAGAACCCTCGGGCTCAAGCCATCTTATAATAAAACCAAAGCCAAGTTATATCAAAAAGATTGCGGGACGGCCCACAGGGTTAAATTTACAGCATATAGCGATACTCCTGTTTTTAGACTTCGCAGAAAATATATAAAACAGCGCAGGCCTCCGTCTTCGCCGAACAGGTCTTCTTATCGGCAAATAGTTTCAGTAAGGCGCGTTGCGTCTGTTCCAGTCCGTTGCATTTCGGTTGACTCAACCTCAAAGCTGTTCCTTGTAACAAAAGCGATGATCGCAACCCACAACTCGACCTTTGCCGGCGGCCTGGGCGCTTTTATGTTTGTTGCCGATGGTGAAGACGGCGCCGAAATTTATTCGGCAGCAGTAAAAAAAGAGCAGGCAAAAATCGTATGGAACAACATTAAAAACCTGACGAAAAAGTCCATCTTTTCGAAATTAATCAAATATTACACGAACAATATGTCGATCGAGAGCACCTGGTCGAAGTGCGAGCCGTTGTCTTCTGACACCAAGTCACTCGATGGCCTCGACACTTCCTTCGCGTCTCTTGACGAACTGCACGCACATCCGACGCCTGATGTCCACGACCTGGTCGACGATTCTGTCGGTGCCCGATCGCAACCGCTGATCCTGATTATCACCACTGCCGGCTTTGATCAGGAGGGAATATGTTACCAGCGCCGGGAATATCTGACCAGGATCCTGAAAGGCCTGATTGAGGACGATACTTTTTTCGGGATGATCTTCACCCTGGACACAAAAAAAGACTGGCCGGAGCTGCAGACATTAACCTCGAGTGAACCCGGCGAAAAAGAAGACGACTGGCAGGACGAAGAAAATTGGATCAAGGCCATGCCGGGGCTTTGTGGTATCACAAAATCGGGGAAACGGTATGGCATCGATGAGAATGGTGATCCGGTCCCCGGGTATATGACCAAGCTCGATGACGTTAGAAAAAAAGCGACTTATGCTGCCGAAGTTCCTGCAGCCCAGAACAACTTTTTAACGAAAAGAATGAACATTTGGACCCAGCAGGCCACCAGGTGGATAAGCCTGCAGGTGTGGGACGAAAACAATACGATGGAAATTAAAGAGTCAAGGCTCAAGGGTCGGTGGTGTGCTGCCGGCATCGATTTGTCTTCCGTGTCGGATCTTACGTGCTGCGTTTATCTGTTTCCCAGGGATGATGATCGTAAATTCGTGGACGTTTTAATGCGTTGTTGGTGTCCCGAGGCTCGCCTGACCGACAAGAAAAACAAATATAAAGAGCAATATCAGTCATGGAATAGAAACGGGCACCTGCTGGTAACACCGGGTGAGATTATCGATTATGATTTTGTGCGAAAGCAGGTCATCGAAGATTATAAAAAATTCGATGTCGGCCTGATCGGGGTCGATTATGCGTTCCAGGGCGTGGATTTTATAACAAAACTCGGTGATAAAATCGGTCACTCGGAAAAACATCCCAAAATTATTGGAACCGGGAATTCGGCGCCCAAAGTCGGGCCGGTATGCAATGAATTCGAGAGGCGGTTAATTGGAAGAAAAATAAATCACGGCGGCAATCCTGTCCTGAGGTTCATGGCAGATTCGGTTTGTGTTCGTGAAAATGCGGATGGGTATAAAAAGCCGGACAAAGATAAATCTCAAGGCAAAATTGACGGTATTGTGGCCATGCTTTACGCCATGGACCGGCTTATGAGATCAAAACCAAAAAGAAAAATTATGATGCCAGCGGCGGTTTGATATGATTTGTCCTAATTGTGCGGAAAACGACAAAACGACTATCTTAATGCTTTACGACTCCAGACCGAACGATAAAAAAAGACCCACATCCAGGATCAGAAAATATAAATGTCCGGTGTGCAAGGCACGGTACGCAAACGACGAAGACATGTCCAGAGCGGAGCTCATCCGCGACCCAGAGCCTGTAAATTGCTCAAGTCAACCCATTTTAGCCAACTAAATCACTATATATAGTGGTCAACACTATATATAGTGTTCTCCCCGTTGTGCCCCTCCAGGATTCTTGCCAGAATTTTCCCATTCGCATAAAGCACAAATTTATGTAGCCAAGGCAACAAGTTATGAAGTGATCAAATGAAACCGTCAAAGTCTGATGTTTTGATTCTGTTAGGACTCGTCCTGTTAGGGACGGGTCTTTTTTATTGGTTCGGCAAGGGCGTGGCCATGACAGTGGCCGGTGCCGTGCTGCTATTCATGGGCATCGGTGCCAACTGGACTGAAAAGACACAGAAACTGCAGAGAGCGCGATAAATGGGTCTATTTCCCTCGCTGATACCGTCTTCTTTGAGTCGCCGCGCCCGTTATGGTCCGTCGGACGACTACTGGTACCTGCCATACGGCGCGACTCTGGAAACGGATTCCGGTGTCTATGTCGACGAGGCGACGGCGCTCAAGTACTTGACGGTCTTCGCCTGCGTGAGCCTAGTGGCTGGCGATGTGGCCAGGTTGCCGCTGAATCTTTACAGGAAACGAAAAGACGGCGGAAAAGACCAAGTGACTGACCATCGACTGTACGATTTGCTCCACAACGCGCCGAATTCGGAAACAGCATCGTTCAACTGGCGCGAGACAGCCCAAGGGCATTTGATGCTCTGGGGTAATCATTACTCTTTTTGCGATCGGGACAAGACCGGTGACGTCACGGACCTTTGGCAATTGCCGAACCCAGGCGGTGTGAAAGTTCGGCGAGCAGGAGACGGGCTCGTTTATGAATACAAGGTTGATGGGGAGACTAAGGTCCGGCGCCGGGACCAAGTGTTTCACATCCCAGGGTTCGGCTTCAACGGACTCAAAGGGATGTCAATGATCGGCTTATCGAGAGAGGCAATCGGCATGGGTTTGGCTGCTGAAAAATTCGGAGCGCGATTTTACGGATCCGGAACACACCCGGGCGGCATGGTGTCCATGCCGGTCGAAGCCGAGTCGATGGAACCGGACGAACAGAAAAAATATCTCGAACTGATCAGAAAGCAGTCGTCCGGCCTTGGAAAATCGCACGAGTTGATGGTTTTCTTTAATGGCGAAAAATATCATCCGTTTACCATGCCGTTAAACGACGCTCAGTTTCTTGAGTCGCGCGACCATCAAAAAATAGAGATTTGCGGCATGTATCACGTGCCTCCACACAAAATCGCAATCCATGGCCAGAATTCTAATTACAACAACCTGGAGCAGGAGAACAGTTCATATGTCGATTCCTGCCTCATGCACTGGCTCGTTCGTTGGGAGTCGGCCATCAATATGCAGCTTTTGAGCGAGCGGGAACGCCGCCAGGGTTTCTTTTTTGAATTTTTAGTTGAAGGTTTGCTTCGCGGCGATTCTGCAGCCCGGGCGGACTATTACACCAAAATGTTTCAGATCGGTGCAATGAGTCCGAATAAAGTCCTCGTAAAAGAGAACATGAATCCGGTCGAAGGCGGCGACCAACATTTCGTCATGTTGAATATGGTTCCGCTGGATAAAGCCGGCGAAATGGACATGACTTTGCCCGGGGACAAGAAAAAACCGCCGGTGAAACTCGATGGAGAAGACGAAATCAAGTCGCTGCGTGATTTTTTCGGAGGCTCGCGCGAGTTGGCGGAAAAGAGATCCATTGCTGCCCGGGACCGGATTGCAAAACGATATCGCCCGCTGATCCTGGACGCGGCCACGGCCATTGTCAACCGTGAAACCAAGGCGATCAAAAACCGGGTGTCCGGAAGATCGTCAGACGTTGCTGGAATGGAAGGTTTTTTAAACGATTTCTATGAAAAATTTCCGGAATATATCGAAATGAAGATGTCGCCGGTACTCAGATCGTACATGCTGGCCATCATCGACGAATCTGTCGCGGAAACGGGGTCCGATGACATCTCCCTCGATGTTGAGATCCGGGAATATCTCGACGGGTACGCGGCGCGACACACCAGGTCGTCGCTGGGACAGATGCTCGCCCTGCTCGAGGGTGAAAACCTGGCCGATATCGACCAGCGGGCTGATGAATGGGCTGAAAAAAGGCCGGAGAAAATTGTCGCGGATGAAATTGTTCGGGCATCGGGCGCCGCTTTTTCGTGGGTTGTGTTTGGAGCCGGGATGTCGATGGTCTTGCGTAATCGCGGACCGGAAACCTGCCCGTATTGCAAGAGGATGAACGGCAAGCGCGTGACGCCGGACACACCGCTGGTTTCCGCCGGCGATAAGATAGATCCGAAAGACGGCAGCGATCCGATGCCGGTTTATGAAACAAAATTCCATGCACCTCTTCACCAGGGGTGTGACTGTTACATGACTGCGGGATAAGCGACGGAGGGAATGCAAATGCCTAAAAAATACGATGTGCCAGACGAAACACTAAAGGAGATCCGCTGCTGGGATCTTAAAGGGCTTTCTCTGCGCGTTATTCGAAAAGAAGACGGAGCGCTGCCAAAAATAGAAGGCTATGCCGCTGTCTTCAATTCCGATTCGGAAGACATGGGATTTGTTGAGCGCATTAAGCCGGGGGCGTTCAAAGAGGCCCTTAAACGATCTGATGCGAGGGCGCTTTTTAACCATGATCAGAATTACATTCTCGGTCGGCAGTCAAACGGAACGCTTGTCCTAAAAGAGGACAAAAAAGGCTTGTTTATGAGCGTGCAGCCTCCCGACACCCAGCTTGTCAGAGATATGGTCCTGGCTCCGATTGAACGAGGAGATCTAACGCAACAGTCTTTCGGGTTCACCATCGAGGCTGACCAGTGGGACGGCCTTGATACGGACACGCCGACGCGAACGATTCTGAAGGTCCGTGAGCTTTATGACGTCTCGCCTGTGACCTACCCTGCGTATCCAGATACCGAAGTCGGCCTGCGAACCCTGGAAGAGGCCCGGGCAGCAGCAAAAAAAGAGATACCGGATCCACCGGAAAAAATAACCATCACCATGGGTGAAAACACATTTGAATTCGACGGCGACGACCGGTTCGACCGGGCAGCCGAGAAAATAACCGAATTGAGGTCCGAATCAAGTCCGACGACCCCTGATCCGGATAGCACCGATGACGACCCGACGGTCAACCCTCCATCGGACGATGAGAAAAGAGATATCAGCGAATTCTGGGACAAAACTAAAAAATTCGAAGAGGGAGACTAATCATGAGAACCATTACCCAGTTAAAAGAAGACATCCAAATATTGGTAAAAAAGCTCGGCGATATGCGGTCGTTGTGTGTCAGCGAGAACCGCGATCCGAGCAAGGAAGAGCGGGCCATCGCAAATCAGTACCTTGAAGAAGTTCAAGAGCTGGAAGCGGCTCTGGACCTGGAAGAACGCGCCCAGGCGACCCTCGAGCGGGTGAAAAAGGGCTCAAAGGCTCCGGACAAGCCGAATCCCGATGATGGGACCACACAAAGGCAGGCCGATAAAGACAAATTTGCTTCACGCGGGGAGTTCTTTCAGGCAGTTATAAGAGCCTGTAAGCCTGGCGGGACGGTCGACCCGAGATTGTCCACCCGGGCGGCAAGCGGACTCTCTGAATCCGTTCCGAGCGATGGCGGATTTCTTGTCGAGCCGGAAATGGCTTCTCAGCTCTTGGCAAACGTTTGGGATACCGGCGAAATTTTACCAAAGGTCAACAAGGTGACCCTCACAGGCAATAAGACCGGGATGAAATTCAACGGCCTGGATGAAACCAGTCGAGCCAACGGCAGCCGTGCCGGCGGAATTCTTTCCTATTGGGCGGACGAAGCGGATGAAAAAACTGCCAGCAAGCCGAAATTTCGTCAAATCCAGCTCGACCTGAACAAGCTGATCGGTCTTTGCTATGCCACCGACGAACTATTGGGAGACGCCTCTGCATTGGCCCAGGTTATCGAAAACGGATTCAAATCGGAATTCGATTTTAAAATCACGGATGCGATTATCAACGGGACCGGTGCCGGCATGCCCCTTGGCATTCTCAACTCCGGGTGCATCGTCTCGGTGGGGAAAGAAGCCGGGCAGGTTGCTAACACCATCGTTTATGAAAACGTGAACAAAATGTGGTCCAGGCTTATGGCAACCAGCCGACCCAATTCGATCTGGGTGATCAACCAGGACTGCGAGCCTCAGTTGAACTCCATGTCTCTGGCCGTGGGTACCGGTGGCGTCCCCGTTTATATGCCTCCGGGCGGACTGAATGACAGTCCTTATAGCAAACTGATGGGCCGTCCGGTCGTGCCGATCGAACAGTGTGCAACCGTCGGCGACACCGGCGATATCATGCTTTGCGATTTTTCCAAGTATCGTATGATCGACAAGGGTGGGATCAAAAACGACGTGAGCATTCATGTTCGATTTATTTATGACGAGAGCGTTTTCCGGTTTGTCCTCCGAATCGACGGCCAGCCGGAACTCGGGTCCGCGATCACGCCATACAAGGGAACCAACACCCTGTCGCACTTTGTTAAACTTGACGCCAGGGACTAATCTCATCCATTAGCTGAACTATTCGCGCGGTCTTTACTGGCCGCGCTTTAAACAATTTTACTGATAACAAAGGGAGGTAAGTCACCATGAGACTTGCAGAAGAGAAAAAAATCGTAGTCGTGGCGAGTGATCTTGACCTGAGCGGATCGGCCACAAATCCGTGCGATTCCATCAACATGAAAAACTTTCATCGCGCGACTTTCATCATCAATTATCAGACAATCGGCGGTGCCGATCATGACGTCAAGGTTTACAGCGGGGCCACAGACGCCGCGCTTACGTCTGCCCTGACATTCCACTATGCGTTCGGCGGGGCCGCTTTCGGGACAGCGAATGCGGACGTGCTGGCCGCGGACGCCACCAGCGCCGCCCTTAGAGTGGCCAATGCCACATATGACAACTATATGCTGGTGGTCGAGGTCGATGCGTCCGCCATGGACCTGGCCAACAACGAAGAGTGGTTGACGCTTTGCTTTCCAGACACCCTGACGGGCGCCACCGGAAACGTGTCTGTAACCGCAATCCTGGAGCCGCGCTACACCGGCAACCGGTCAGCGTCAGCCTTAGTATAAACAAAACCAGTTCTTGGGTGGATCGCCCGCTATCTATCCGGGCGGTCCATGTTCCACCGAAAAAAGGAGCGAGCCAATGACAATGAGAATCGTTTTTTCAAAGGACCATGACGGCTACAAGAGGGGGCAGGACTGCTTTGTCGAGCGCACACTGGCTCGCCGGTTTTGTCGGGAGGAAATTGCAGTCCCTTACGCCAAGTCTGAAGCCGCAAAAAAAGAGGCTGAGGAGCGCGAGAAAGTCAGGCAGAAAGAGCTGAAAAAAGCCGCCGATGCTGAGGCCAAGGCAAAAGCAGAGGAGGAAAAAAAAGCCGCCGACGAGAAAGCCAAAGCCGACAAAAAAGCTGCCGATGAAAAAAAGAAAGCGGAACTCCTGGATGGCAAAAAAACCGGCGGCAAGAAGGAAACCGCTGTAAAAAAATAAGACTCATCACTGACAATACTCTAACGATTTATGGAGGGATGACAAATGTCCAGAAACTATGCACCGAGCACCAGGGCAAGAATTGCAGACCTGATCACAGGGATGCACGTTAAGACCACCGACGCGGTTCTGACCGCCGCCCATTTCACAGACACGGTCCAGACCGAGCTTTTTACCATCGTCGGGCGAATCGCGGTTGTGCAGCTATTTGTTGAGCTGACCGCCGCCGCAGATGCCAATGCAACAACGGTGGCCTTCAATACCACGTTCACGACACCCGTGATCGCCGTGAACGAAATGCAGGCCGATTGCGGCAGCATTGCAAGTCTGGGCGCGCACCAGCGAATCATGTTTGTCGGCGGGGCTGTTGCCACGGCACTGACATTGACCGACAGCGCGGGACTGACCGACGTGGAAGCCGCCGGCAAGATCCATATCCTGGGTGGCGAAACCGCAGCCGGTGCCAATACTGCCGGCACCATCGGCATGCTGGCGGCAGCGGCAACGCAAGCCGGGTCCATCACGGCGACCGGCCATCTGTTTTATTACCCGATGTCTGAAGGCGCCTATGCCGAAGCGCTGCTTTAAGGGGGTGATGTCGTGACGGTCCAACTTGAAACGAAAGTCATGCGATGGAACTGCGTGTCTTCGGACACATTTCCGTCTTCCGGTGTTCCCGAGGGGTCGACGCTGCATGTCATCGACACCGGCGAGGAATATATTTACCACAATGGGACATGGGAGCAGGATCTCAGGCGGATCCATGCGCTGACCATATAAAAACTTCATAGTTTAACAAAACCATAACCACAACCAAAGAGGAGAAGGACTATGTATGGAAAAGACAGGGACGGGGTCGGAAGGCCTGCGATAATGGATGACGATGGTATTTTGGTAACAAGGGGTGCTTTGACCGATGCTGCGTTGCAGGGCCGATTATTTTCCGTCGCAAACCAGACCAATGTGACTACCACCGCCGCGCTTGCAACCACGTGGACCGGTCTCGGTGTCGGCAACCCTGCCACCAGCGGAAAGGATTATGTGTTCCACGAATTCGGATGGGCACAAGAGGTCGTCATGAATACCGAGGGCAGCTTCGGTCTGATGGTCGCGACGGTCGGCGACATGGCTGCCGCCATAACTGCCCGCTCGGCAAAATGGGGCGCGGGATCCACAAACGCCCTATGCGACGATGGGGCTACCATTGGAACACCGACCCTGGTGAGACATTTCGGCAGCTCGATGGAGGGCGCAATCAGTACGGTCCCGAGCCTGGGCGGCAACGTTTACGACCTGAAGGGCAGCATCATCATCCCTCCGGGGTACGCTCTGCTGACCTATACGTTTGCGATCCAGACCTCGTCGGTGTTGTTCCATTTCGTTTGGGAAGAACTCGACGTTTAATTAAGGGGTTGCCATGCCGACAAGAATCACAACCCGGGCGTTGCCGAATAACACCTATTCCGTGACGTTTGCTTTCACGGACGAGGACGGCGACGCCGTTACGCCTAATGCCGGATGCACATGGACGCTGCGCGATTACGCCGGGAATGTCATTAATTCCCGGTCCGCAGTGGACATTGTCGAGGCGGCGTCCGTCGAGATCGCTTTGTCCGGCGATGACCTGGCCGCCCAGGGTGTGACCGACAACGGGATCCGCGTCATTACGGTCGACGGCGATTATGACAGCGACTTGGGATCCGGACTGCCCCTGGACCAGAGCGCATCGTTTGTCATCAGCGACGTGATTCTGCCGGTTTCCCTCCAGGAGGCAAAAGAACACCTCCGGATCGATGACGACAACACCGACCACGACTTCGACATCGCCATGAGGTTGACCGCTGCCCGGGAGTGGGTGGAGATATTCTGCCGGCGGAAACTGATCACCCAGACAGTAACGAAATATTTTCACGAGTGGCCGAGTGGCGATCACTTTGTTCTGCCATACGGCCAGCTGCAGAGCGTGTCGTCGATCAAGTACAAGGACACCGACGGTGATCAGACCACATGGGATTCGAGCGAGTACATCGTCGACACCGACGAGGAGCCCGGGCGCGTCGTCCT
>Ga0180432_10010015_pt1 | contig 11435 bp, 4 predicted proteins | sample SS_ome_10_FD_132414 | JGI IMG/M metagenome (GOLD analysis project Ga0180432, IMG submission 132414) | Hypersaline lake sediment archaeal communities from the Salton Sea, California, USA - SS_1_MS_2 metaG | ecosystem: Environmental > Aquatic > Non-marine Saline and Alkaline > Hypersaline >... | reverse complement strand
TTGCCCAACCCTCTGCGACAGGCAGTCGTACTTCATAATAATTTCGAAACTCGGTACCCGAGTCTGAACCCCATTGAAGAAAAAATTCGATACTGTCGTTTTCACTAATAAAATGGTGGGAGTAATCACCTCCGTGAACAAACATCTTTAATGATTTATAGTGGATGAGGTTTTCTGCTGAGTAGAAGGGTTTATGGGCAATGGCCTGATACCCTGGATCCAAATCTGTAATTTTGAGAAGCAGAGACTGTTCTTTAGAGCGGATCTTTTGAACAGGATCGACCACGCCCTTTACACCTGGCGGGCTTTCATATTCAGGATTGTCGTGGGTGTTAATAGCAGCGATGGATATGGTCGAATCTATTGTCGCATTAATGGTTGTTGAGTCCTGGTAGGCCACACCCTGAATCTTCCATTCGTTTCCAGTCAGATTGATTGCAGCGATTTCCAGTTCAGTTTCCTCTTCGACACCATCCATCCAGATACGTATGTACTCGATTCGGTTCCATTCAGGCTGTCCTATTGTTTTCCGTATAGGCTCAGATGCATTAAGGGGAATACGATATTGACGCCACCCCAGGGGATTGGTCTTACCACCAACAATAAACGACGTATCAGGTTGGGATTGATCTAAAGAGAAAGTAAAGCGATAGAAATCATTGTTAATATCAATATCAGCATTGTTGTTTAAATCTTCCGAGTCAGGCGTTCTGATGGATCCGTCTTTTTCGTTGTTTTCTGTTTTGTTGATATGATCATAGGCGCCGCCCGTCTCATACTCCCAGTCATCATAACTCCAAGGTTCATCTGGGTCCTTGGTGTTGTCCCCATCAATATCCCAAAAGTCGTAAGGGTTTGCATGTGCTTCACCGTTTTCATTTACTGTAATATTAGATTCCTGGTGAGGTGCAAAAAGCGTGGGTGGATCAGGGCCAAAAACGCCGTCCAGCCCGGTGTCTTCGTCGTCGTGGAGATTGCCTTCACGAATGCCACCCCGCAGCTTGTCTTCTGTATTCAATTTGAAGTTGGGGATGATGTCTTCAGGGATTCTTCCCAGATCAACATGAAGATTTCCTGTCGCGTCGTTAACATTGACCCACAGCTCTAAAAAACGGGCTTCTGTCTGATCAGCCAATCCTTCAGAAAGGGCTGTTTGGACACCCGACCAGGATTCGGCAGCAGTAACTAATGAGTCGCTTTTGGGAGTTATATTAAAGACCAAAATATGGGTATGGGTAGAACCCCCGTAATTGCTGGTCACTTCTTTATCCGGCCAAATATCCTGAATAGGCACCATACCAATGGGATTGTACCAATAGAGGTGGGCCCTTTTTTGTAGATAGGCTTTTGCACTATCAGTATGAACGATAGTTGGTGGATAGGCCGGGCTCCAAGAACGACGCAGGATGCTGATGGGTGTCTCTTGTTTAGCCCCTTCAAAATCGTCAATGTATGCAACACCATCATGATCGCCTGTGCTTTTATTATTCAATGTATTGGGATTGGGTATCACTTGTGCAATTTCGCCTTCTATATTAATAGAAGAAGGGGCGGATAGATTGAGAAATGGAAGGGCGTTCAGCCCGGTGGTGATAAATTCAGGCTCAAAGAGCAGGGAGGTGTTGACATCCCACACCAGGTTTTTCATGGGAGAATCTTTACCAATACGAATGCGTTTGTCAATAGTGCTCTGGCTGAGATGGAGCAATGTACCCCCGATAAACGAACGGTGATTGCCTGTCTCCCAAAGAGTGTACTCTGCACGAACCCCCATCAATGTTTTTTTATCAATCGAGAACATTTGCTGTGATTCGTAACTGATATCCAGTTCTGCGCTTGGCAGCAGGGCTTCAGGCTTGATAATTTCTAAAGTTCCCGAAAAATAATCGAGGCGGTAGTCGACATCTTTGACGAGCTTGTTCCCATTCAAGAGGATTTCTTCTGTTCCTTCAATAACGTTCATACCCAGATCGTATGTAGATTTTTGGGCAGATGATTTAATCTCCAGATAAAATTTGCTGGCAGCCGTCCTAGCGCTCTGCACGGTGGTATCGTATATGGCCTGCGCCCATTTATCCTCGGGAAGGTTTTGATTTGCATCTCCTGGCGCAAAAGGATGCAATTGGGGGAAAATGAGCTCCCCGCGACTTAAATTGATAATGTTTTCATTGATATCAATAATCTCGTCTGCGCCTGGCTCGCCCGTTTCATTATTTCTGCTGTCCAGGTTGAAAATCTCTAAATACCCCTTGCCGTCCAGGGCATGTTGTGGGTCGCCAGAAGGGGGTTTGTAATAGATGCTGATTTCAAGCTCTTCTTTTTTTAGATCACGGCCGCCCAGATTATATACATTTTTCCACTCCAGGTCCCAGGTTTGGTCAGAGGGTCTGGGGCTTTTGGTGCGGATGAGCTTGAAGACAATGGGATCAGGTAAAGGATCAGCAGCCTCAAGCAGTTCTCCGTGTTCTTTTCCAGAATTATCCTTGAAAGCGACAGCCAGGACCTCGCCTTCCTGCATTGAATTTTTTAGGGTGATGTAGCCCAGCTCCATGTGAACATAAAAATCCACATTGGGTTCTAGGCGGATAAAATGTCTTTTTAAATTTTCGTCATTAACATTCGTGGTGTCATAATTAGAAGGATCTAGAACAGCCCAGGCTTCGATTGAAGCTTCGTTCTCTTGGGTCTTGGGCTTGGATATGTATACCTCAATTTGGGACAAAGCGGAATCAGGATTGTATAGATGGACACCGTTTTCATCAAGGTTTGGAAACTGATCTCTGAAAAAATTGTCCAAAAAGTAATAGGTGTTGCGGACAAATTGATAATCGTATCTTCTGATGACGCTCTCTTCTTTTCCCCCAGAGAGTGTCTTGCGGTTTTTTTGACCTTTTTCCATACTGGCGATGGCTGTGATGTCCAGGTTACCCACTTTCATAAGCGCTTTAATACCAAAAAGACCGGAGTTTTGGGAGTTGAACGTGACAAATTTTGTTGCAGGCAAGGAGAGGCCAACATTTCCTGCCTCAATTCTTTGAACAATACCATCCTCATCACTGGTATATTTCAGCTTGATGGCATTCTCAAAATCAAAAGGGCGCTCGCTGTTCTGGTCTACGAGGACAGAAACATTTTCGCCAATTTTTCCTTCCACCTTCAGTTGCTGAGTCTGCTTCATCTGAAAGCTGGTCTGGGGTGCGCGATTGGTGGCAGTACGCTTTTCGTCCCTCTCTTCTTTTCTCATGTTGCCGTCGAGGGTGATTCTTCCTGTTACGTTCAAACTGAGGGTTTCACCACCAAATATTTGTTGAAAAGCCTTGCTCTTGATTTTCCCTGTCTCCAGACGGATGCCTGTGCTACGTCTCTGACTTTGCGAGGGTGTGATATGGGTGCGGGAGAATTCAGCCCACTGGTTTTGGGCGTCAAGGCGGCTGCGTTGTAAGATATAATCAGAAACAGTCATTCGTGTTGGCAGGAGAATGTTGTGTTGCTTCAGCCTTTGTGTTGCTGTGATGTATTGTCCTGTGGAGTCCAGCATGACACTATATTTAAAAATTCGTGGAAATTGAACGGGCTGTTGGGAAAGAGGACGACCAACAGAAATTGGTTTTGGCTGTTTGCTGAGAACCACAGGGGCTAGGGATAAGTTGGGATCGGGCATCCGGAGCCCAACTTGAGAAAAACTTTGGGAGGATAAAAAGAAAAAGATCGAAAATATGCTGGTCCATATCAAGCGTTTCGATCTCTTATAAACAGCAAAGGTCACCTTCGTCTCCAGTCTGGTTTTTTATTCAAATCCGATTGCGTATAGCCGGACACCTTCTATTCAAATTTCATATGAACCAGTACCAAAGAGTCTATAGGCAACACCTTTTTCACTTAACAGTAATAGTGTTGATTAAAATACTTTAAAAAAATTAAAATAGCAAGAAGAATTTACTTTCTGTTATTTTTTTCATAGAATATTCTTGCAAAAACTAAGCCGTTTCTCTATATTGTAACATTGCGAAAACATTGGGCGTATCAAGGGTTATGTTGATTATTACACGCTATATTATTAAAGAACATGTGGGACCTTTCTTTCTGGGATTGGCGACAATAACTTTTGCATTTCTTTTGAATATAGTTTTTCGGGAATTGGGTAAATTTCTTGGAAAAGGTCTTTCCATAACCGTCATTTTAGAATTTTTTGTTCTTAATATGGCTTGGATTTTAGCATTGGCCATTCCTATGGCAGTTCTTATTTCGACCTTGATGGCCTTTGGAAGGATGTCTGCTGATAACGAAATTGCGGCTCTTAAAGCCAGTGGTGTTCATCTTTACCGATTGATGGCACCTGCTCTTATCCTGGCAGTTCTCTTGGCACTGGGAATGGAGCGTTTTAATAACTGTGTGCTGCCTGATGTCAATCACAGGGCACGTCTTTTAACGAGAGATATTTCTCGTAAACGGCCGACACTGAAGCTTGAACCAAATGTTTTCTTTAACGAGATAGATAATTATAGTGTTCTGGTAAAGAATATTAAAAAAGATGATCAGCTCATAGGGGTTCTGATTAATGATCACAGTGATGCCCGTTATAATCGGACGATTATCGCAGAGACAGGCAAACTGAATTTTTCTGAAAATCCTGAAGGCTTGAAATTCACATTGTTCAATGGTGAAATACACAGCGTTGAAAAGGACCACCTGGAAAATTATCAAAGAGAAATGTTTAAAAAGCGAGAGATGTGGATTGATGTCTCCAACCTGGTTTTGAAACGGCACGAATCTGAACACCGCGGGGATCGAGAGAAGAGCGCCAGCATGATGCGACAAGATATTCGAGACAACCAAAAGACAATAAATGATAGGGAGGATCGAATTCGAAAAGTTGTAAGAAATCACCTGCGTAGCGTTTTTCCAAACTTTGTACAAGATTCAAGTGATTCATATATCCCAGCTTCTTTAACGAAACCGGGTGCACAAACCCCTAAAATCCGTATAGAGAAAATGAGACAACAGATAGAGAGTAGCTTGCGAACCATTGAGCAAACAAAACGATCCAACAGTCAATTGAGTGTGGAAATCGAGAAAAAATATTCCATTCCTGTAGCTTGCATTGTCTTTATTTTAATAGGCGCTCCTTTGGGTATCATGGCTAGGCAGGGTGGTTTGGCAGTTGGCGGGGGGTTGAGTCTGGTTTTTTTCCTGATTTATTGGTCTTTTTTAATTGGTGGTGAGCAACTAGCTGATCGAAGAATTATTGGCCCAGTAGCTGCCATGTGGGCACCTAATATTGTGGTTGGAATAGCAGGACTGTATTTGGTGATTCATTCTGTTCGGGAAGCGACATTTATTCAATGGGATCAGATTTCAGCATGGTTTCGAAAAATACGTGGGGGAAAGAAAAAGTGATTCGTATCCTGACTCGTTACATGCTGCGGCAGTTTTTCAGTCTGTTTTTATTCTGCCTGCTGAGCGTGATTCTCATTTTTCTGGTGGTGGACCTCATTGAGAATCTGGACCAGTTTTTAGACCGTAATGTGTCTTGGAAAATCATTTTTCAATATTACCTTTATTTTATACCCTATATCATCGTTTTGACCATGCCCGTAGCTACTTTGTTGGCAACGGTTTTTTCCATTGGCGCCATGGCGCGTCAGAACGAAATGGTGGCCATGAAAGCACTTGGATACAGCCTCTATCGCGTGATCAGAACTCTGCTTTTAGCTGGACTCTTTTTAAGTGTTTGCTCATTTCTTTTTATGGAATACCTGGTGACCTATTCTATAGCCAAGCAAGAGGAGATTGAACGTATTCACTTAAAGAAATCCAGCAAGAAAAAAGTGGGGAGGTTGAGCAACTTGGCTATTCAGGAAAAAGATCAAATTGTGTACATGAGTCGTTTTGATGATCGGCAGAACAGAGCCTACAGAGTGAAGATTGAGTCTTTTCGTGATAATGAATTGGTTTCCAAAATTGACGCCCCTACGATGCAATGGCACAAATCGACCTGGATTATTACAAGGGGTTTTAAACGACAGTTTAACAATGAGCAGGAGACGGCGATACCCATTTTGGACACCCTTCGTTTTGAGTTTTCATTTAATCCCCAAGAGTTGGTCAAAGCCCAAACCAAACCAGACAATATGGGGTTTAGGGAGTTAAAATGGTTTGTTGGGCGTGTAAAACGGACGGGAGGTGATATCAATCGCTTGCTGACAGAGATGCATTTAAGGATTTCCTATCCGCTGAGCAATGCCATAATTATCTTATTCAGTGTACCCATGGCATACAATCGAAGAAAAAAAAACATGGCCCTTGGTTTTGGTGTCAGCCTTGTAGTCTGTTTCTTCTATTTTGGTTTGGTCAAAATGGGGCAGACCATGGGGCAGAACGGGAATGTGCATCCTGTCTTTGCGGCATGGCTGGGGAATGTCGTGATGTGCATCAGTGGTGTCGTCTATTTAATCAAAACCAGAAAATAACTTGCTTTTTTCTGACAGATGATTATATTTACATGACTTATTATATAGACGCATAACGAGGTAAGGGCATTTTATTATGAAACGAACGTATCAACCCAGTAATCGAAAGAGAAAGAACAAACACGGATTCCGTGCGCGTATGGCGAGTAAATCAGGGAGAGCGGTTCTTAGTCGTCGACGCGCCAAAGGAAGAAAACGACTGACAGTCAGTGACGATTTTTAAAAACCAATGAATCAACGCCTGCCAAAAGAAGAGATCATTAGGAAAAAGGAAGCTTTCCAGGAATTAATTAAAAAAGGCACTATCTGGCAATGCCCATTTTTTCGATGTCACTTTTTATCAGGGATCAATAGGAAAGTTGGATTTTCTATTCCCAAACGCGCAGGCAATGCTGTTCAAAGAAATCGAATGAAGCGTCTTTTTAGAGAACATTATCGCCAGAATAGACACCAGCTTCAAAAAACGCAGTTGATATTTGTTGCCAAACCAGCAATGAAGGGTGTCTGCTTTTGGGTTTTGCAAAAAGAGTTTCAAGCACTAATCCAATTTATTGGGATGCGGCCATAATGGGAAAAACCATTATTCTTGCCATTTTAAAATTTTATCAACGTTTTCTCTCTCCACTGCTTCCCCGTACTTGTCGTTTTTATCCAACTTGCTCTACTTACGCCATTCAAGCGATTGAAGAGAGGGGAATATTAGCGGGAATTAATTTAGCGGTGAGGCGGATTTTGCGTTGCCATCCTTGGAATCCAGGCGGATATGATCCGGTGCCGTAGAAACATTATAAATTAGGAATATTTATTATGGATAAAAATTCTGTTGTTGCAATCGTTCTTATTATGATCATTATTGTTGGATGGCAGCTCCTCTTTAGAAATCAGACAGCGCCTCAGATACAAACGCCAGCATCTCAAGAACAAATACAGGATACTTTGGGCGTGGCAACCCCTTCACAACCAGTCGTTCCAGCACGTGACGAATCCAAGCCGTCTGCTATTGAAAGTCAAAAGCCAAGAAAGAGAGTGGTAATCCAAAAAGAAGAGATAGTGAAAGTTGAAAATGATCTGTTTCGTGGATTGCTTTCCAGCCGTGATGGCGGGAGCGTGATTAGCTGGAAATTGAAAAACTATCTGGGAAAGGATGGCAAATGGGTTGAGATGGTCACAGATACTGTTGGTGGCAACCTGAGTCTTGCCGCTGGACTCAATTTGGATCAATCTGCGTTTCAGGTGGTTTATGATACCCTAGGTGAGGAGAAGATTTATCGTTTTGTCAGCCATCTGGACAATGGTGTGTCTGTTGAGAAAATTTTTAAAATTATTCCTGGGACCTATGATGTAAGAATGGGTGTGCGTTTTACAGGTTTGGATTATGGACAAATTCGTGAACGCTACAGTGTACAGTGGCGGTCGGGTTTGCTGCCAACAGAAAAACGAATAAACGATGATGAACGATATTATCAAGCTTATGCACTTCAAGGTGGTGAATTACTGAAAACCAAGGAGAAATCCACAGGATTGAGAGAAGGCTCGACAGACTGGATTGCTATGAGAACCAAATATTTTCTCATGGCTTTGATTCCCGAAACGCAGGGAAGGGCTGCTTTTCTGGAGGGAAGAGAAGTTCAAATTCATTACGAGGATGAGGCAGCCACTCAAAAGTGGAGATGGCTGACGACTCGAATTGAGATGGCTTATAATAGACAGGAGGTGGAAGAGTCGTGGTTCACCCTCTACATGGGTCCCATGGATTATCAGGAGCTTAAATCCCATGGCGTACAGCTTGAAAAAATGATGAATTTTGGTTGGGCAATCATCAAGCCTTTTAGTATTTTATTCTATCATGTACTGCAATTCATAAGAGGCGTGGTCGGTAATTTTGGTTGGGCAATCATCATTTTTGCTATTATGATAAAAATTGTTTTGTATCCGCTGACGCGCAAGAGTTTTCAATCAATGCGAAAGATGCAGGCCTTACAGCCCAAGATTAATGCCCTGAAGGAGAAGTATAAAAACGATCAGCAGAAAATGACCCAGGCTACCATGGCCCTGTATAAAGAAGAAGGTGTCAATCCCATGAGTGGTTGTCTGCCCATGCTTCTCCAAATGCCTGTGCTGTTTGCGCTTTTTAATTTATTCAGAACAACCATTATGCTGCGCCAGGCGCCTTTTGGTCTTATTAAGGATTTGTCTGCTCCAGACGGGATCATTGCCCTGGGCAGCACTTCCATCCATGTGATCCCTATCCTTATGGGGGCCACAATGATCATACAGCAGAAACTCTCTATGCAGGATCCCAAACAGAAAGCCATGGCGTACATGATGCCTATTTTCTTTACCTTTATGTTTTATCGTTTCTCGTCAGGTTTGAATCTGTACTACCTGATTTTCAACTTGGTGACTATTGCCCAGGAATTGATTGTTAAGAAGGGTAAGGCCAAAGAAGAATAGAATCTGTTTAAATGAAGTAACGCTTCAATTGGAAATGACCAGCAACCCCGTCTTGTGAGAACATAAGGTGGGGTTCTTTTTTCTAAAAAAATAATTTCATGATGAATGACGATACCATAGTTGCAAGATCCACCCCACCAGGAAAGAGCGGGATCGCTGTGATCCGCATCAGTGGACCAGAGATGCTCACTATCCTTAAAAAAATATTCCATTCCAATAGGATGGAATTTGAGAGTCATCACGCCTATCACGGTTGGATTCACGACAAAGACGAACAGGTTGACGAGGTTGTCGTTACCCTTTTTCTGAATCCCAATTCTTACACAGGGGAAGATGTCTGTGAAATCAGCTGCCATGGTGGCACTTTTATTTCACAAAGGATTGTCAATCTGATTGTCCGCCTTGGCGCCAGACCTGCTGAGAGGGGAGAGTTTACCCAAAGGGCTTTTTTGAACGGCAAGATGGATTTGACGCAAGCTGAGGCTGTGATGGATCTCATACACAGTCAAACAGAAGCCTCGCGCAGGATGTCTGTTCAGCAGCTGGATGGTGCGCTCTCTCATCGCATCAATGCCATGCGGGATCAACTAATTCAGGCGTGCTCCTTTTTAGAGCTTGAACTGGATTTTGGTGAAGAGGATGTGGCGTTTGCTTCTCGCGATGAATTAAATCAGATGATGAATCAAATCTTGGAAGAGACAAACTCTTTTATATCATCGTATCAGAGAGGAAGGCTGTGCAAGGATGGCGTTCGCATGGTGATTGTAGGGCGCCCCAATGTGGGCAAGTCCAGTATTCTGAACAGCCTGTTGGAAAGAGAACGGGCTATTGTGACAGAAACACCCGGCACGACCAGAGATACCATTGAAGATATCCTAGATATGGAAGGTATGCTTTTCATTATTACAGACACAGCAGGGATTCGCGAGATTGGTGATCCCATTGAAACAGAAGGTGTGCGCCGCGCGGAAGAAGCCCTGAAAGTAGCAGATCTGATTTTGTTGGTTTTAGACAGAAGTGAAAAGCTGACACCAGAAGACGAGGTCGTGATTCAAAAAGCCCTGTCTATGTCCAAACCTATCCTTTGCGTCCTGAACAAAGCTGACCTCCAGATGAATTTAGAAACAGAAAAAATCCGCGGTCTGCTGGGCAAAACCAAAATCTTTGCTCTTTCAACAAAGACTGGAGCAGGAGTAGACAAACTCATTGGACTCATGCTTGAGAGTGCAATATCAGATTCATCACTCCAAGCGGGGGATATGGTGATTTGTCGCGCCAGACACTTAGATTGCTTGGCGCGAACCAGGAACAGCCTGGAGCAAGCCATAAGCTCTCTGGAGCAAAACGTCTCCCAGGAACTATTGGCGCTCGACATACGCGGCGCCGCAGACGCGCTGGGGGAAATGACGGGAGAGATCACATCAGAGGAGATTCTCGATAAAATTTTCTCCGAATTTTGTATAGGCAAATGAGGCTATGTTCCACGTGGAACATAGCTTGTGGGTCACGCCCTGGGTTTGGGTGTCTTATAAGTTCAATCTTAAAGTTGCCAGTGAAAGTGGTTCTCGTGTAAGGAGAAGCGCGTTTCGGTATCAATAAGTTAATGGCTAAGCGAAAAGATAAATTGTATGATGTAATTGTTGCCGGGGGTGGGCATGCAGGATGTGAAGCAGCCTTGGCAACATCGCGCATGGGCATGGAGACATTGCTCATCACCATGAACATTCCCACCATCGCCCAGATGTCGTGCAATCCCGCAATAGGCGGACCCGCGAAAGGGCATCTGGTTCGAGAGATTGATGCTTTGGGTGGTGAAATGGGGAAGGTAATAGATGCATCAGGCATACAGTTTCGCATGTTAAATCGTTCAAAGGGTCCTGCTGTTTGGGCACCCAGGGCTCAAGCTGATCGCCAGGAGTATGCGGATCGTATGCGTATGGTTTTGGAGGCTCAGAAGCATCTCCACATTTTTCAAGGGATGGCCGTGAAGGTCTGGCTTCAGGATTCCCAAATAGGAGGCGTTGAATTGGAGACAGGAAGGCGCGTTCCTGCCAGAGCCGTGATTTTAACGTGTGGTACATTCTTGAATGGGTTGATCCATATTGGAATGAAAAGCTATCCAGCAGGACGCGCAGGTGAGTTTCCTGCAACAGGTTTGACTGAATCTTTGGTTGAACTGGGCTTTGAGGCGGGTCGCCTGAAGACGGGTACACCACCGCGAGTAGACGGTAGGTCCATTGATTTTTCTGTGATGGAGGTGCAGGATGGCGATCCCATACCCCAGCCTTTTTCATTTCAAACAAAAGAAATTATTACGGAACAGACTCCCGTCTATCTCACATACACCAACACCAAAACCCACAAGATTCTCAAATCGGGTTTGAATCGGTCTCCCCTTTATTCTGGAAAGATTACAGGTGTGGGTCCCAGGTACTGTCCCTCTATCGAAGACAAGATTATCCGCTTTGCAGATAAGGAAAGGCATCAGATTTTTCTTGAGCCTGAAGGGCG
>Ga0180432_10010014_pt1 | contig 11436 bp, 9 predicted proteins | sample SS_ome_10_FD_132414 | JGI IMG/M metagenome (GOLD analysis project Ga0180432, IMG submission 132414) | Hypersaline lake sediment archaeal communities from the Salton Sea, California, USA - SS_1_MS_2 metaG | ecosystem: Environmental > Aquatic > Non-marine Saline and Alkaline > Hypersaline >... | reverse complement strand
ATCGCCTGGAATACGAACTGGGCGTCCAGCGGATCATCCACCCGCACGAATGGGAGGACCAGCCGGATCCGCTGCGCTGGATCACCCAGGAGTACACCGCCGCAACGGCCACCTGCATGGCAATCTACGAATACTGCCGCCAGTTCCCGCGAGGGTGAGCGGGCTAGATAGTTCCTGTTGACAATACTCCGGTGCCACACTCCACGCTTGCGTGGGCATGCATGAAGTAAGGTGACAACTGCTTCTCATGCCCACGCAAGCGTGGAGCATGGCACCCGTTGTCGATTTAGGAAACAGGAACTAGATCGGATTATTCACACTAACCCGAAGCACAAGCGAGGAGTGAAGACTTTGGTGACAGCAGACGGCGTTGAAGTGCCAGTTGGTCTCACCTCGCTTGCGCTTCGGGTTGGTATGGGTCGGCTACTTCACATGAATAATCCGAGATAGCGATATCGTCGAGCAGGCAACGCGGCGACCGAGACCTCTTGTCGCTGCGCGCCCCAGGCTAAAGAACTTGCTAGCATCGTCTTGAGCTGTCTTGATACCCCTTTTTCGATGCCCACTGATTGCTCCCCCGCTTACGCCCCTTGTCACACGTCCAATAGCCACATCCAGAAAAAGTCCGAAAAACTGTAGAGGATCAAACCAATAACCATCGTTACAAACATCAACCATATGGCGATAACAATTGCGGCTGTTGTCCTCATAACTGCACTTTCTGGAAATAGAAACTCTGGGGTCAAAGCTGCTTAGTGTGGCATTCCCTTTCCGCACCTAATCATTAATCAAGCTGTGACTGCAAATCCTGGTTAATCATAGTCAAGACCCACGTTTTTGTACACTGCGGAGAGGAAAGGTGTCGGGAACCATTTCGGCGCCGCAAGGCTTCGGAGGTGGACCGCCTTGGTTAGGTTGAAGGTGAGACTCCCACCGAGATGAACTCGGGGGCTTCTTTCGCCGCCTTTGATTGTGGCAGGCAGGAATGGCTACTCTACTGACTCGGCCATCTTGGCTTGTTCGGCCTCGGGCCATATGCCGTTGAGAGAAAAAAGGGGATCAGAGCGATTTCTTCGCTACCGCGATCTGTGGTTGCGTGGATAGAACTTCGTGCGTTCGAGTATAGCAAACGGTCGACCGCTTCGCCCCCCCGCCTACCAAACGGGCGGAAAAACTGGGAGAATCGGGGGATGCATGAGAAACATGACACCAACGCCGAGCGGGACTCCGACTTTCGGGAATCAGACCAGTACAAGGCTGCCATGCGGTTTCTCTTCGGGCGGATCGATTATGAGCGGATAACCGACGTAGCCTACGAGCCCGACAAGTTCAAGCTCGACCGTATGCGGCTATTGCTCGACAAGCTAGGCAATCCACAGGACGGCACGCCGATCGTTCACATTGCCGGCACCAAGGGAAAGGGGTCGACGTCGGCCATGCTGGCTTCGATCTTCACGGCCGCCGGAATCTCGTGCGGAGTGTACAGTTCGCCACATCTTGAGCGGATCGAAGAACGATTCGCCGTCGACGGGCAGCCTTGCACGAGTCGCGAATTGGTCGACTTGCTGGAAAGTATCCGCCCGACGGTCGAGGAGATGGACGCCGACGGTCCGGAGCAGGGGCCGACTTACTTCGAGATTTCCACAGCCGTGGCTCTGATGCACTTCGCCCGACGCGGCACCGGCGCGGCCATCTTGGAAGTGGGGCTCGGCGGACGACTCGACTCGACTAACGTTTGCTCGCCCAAGTTGACGGTGATAACCAGCATCAGCTTCGACCATACCAAGCAGCTCGGCAACACGTTGGCTTCAATCGCCCGGGAAAAGGCCGGCATCGTCAAGCCGGGCGTGCCGCTGATCAGCGGCGTTTGCCAAGACGAACCGCGCGAAGTCATTCGCCAGATATGCCGCGATAACGGTTCGCCCATGATAGAACTGGGAGACGACGCGGACTTCGTCTTCGATTATCGCCCGCCGCTTAATCTTCAAGACGGGCCTTCGGCGGGTCGGCTCGACTTGAGTTATCTCAAGCCCGACGGTGACCGGGTGGGATATATAGACCTCGAACTAAACCTGCTGGGGCGTCATCAGGCGGCCAACGGTGCCTTGGCCGTAGCGGCCGTGGATAGGCTTCGCGCCGACGGGTGGGATATATCCGAACATGCTGTGCGTGAAGGGTTGGCCGCCGCGGCCTGCGATGCCCGGGTGGAGGTCGTCTCGCGACGGCCGGCAGTCGTCATCGACACGGCCCACAATCGGGCGTCGATCGAAGCCTTGGTCGACGTGCTCGGCGAGAGTTTCTCGGTGCGTCGTCGTCGGCTGCTCTTCGCGGCCACGCAAGAGAAGGACCTCGAAGGCATGCTCGGCTGCTTGTTGAAGTTCTTCGACGAGGTTGTCTTCACCAAGTATCTCGACAATCCCCGTGCGGTCGAACCGGAAGACCTGGCGGCAGCCGCCGAGCGAATATCAGGCAACCGCTTCCCCCATTTCCCCACGCCGAAGGCCGCCTGGGAGGCGATTTCCAGCACGGCCGACCCCGACGACCTGATCTGTATCACCGGCTCATTCTTCATAGCAGCCGAGATGCGACGGGTGCTAACGTGAGTGGGAGTGGAAAAAGGGGACTGGCTCCGAACCGTGCGAAATTACAAACCCGCCAAACAGCCCAGATGGCTCGGTGCCTGTTCCCTTTTTCCAAGGTGCTTCGAGAACGGGCCTGGAGAATCTCAACGGGCCCCGCTAATAGACCGCAACTGGCCCGCGTGGCGGCAGCAGTCTCCCCGCACCGTTTCCAGACGTGCTAGCGTTCACAACCCGCGGCGATGGGAAACGCCCTACCACGGAGCACCTAGCGCGGCGGTGCCTCCGAATCGTTTTCTCAAAATCATCGGTGCCATCCGCGGAGTGCTTCATTGAAGCCGATACTCCGCCAGAAGCTTGTCCCGATTATGGGATTTGCTCCCGCTTACCGTAAAAAACTTACGCAAAGTGCTTAGTGGCGTGTCGTTTCTCAATTTCCATACTTCGCCATCGGCAAATCCCACGAAAAATCCGCCGGGCGAAGTGCCGGATATTCCGATGGCCGAGCATTCATCCACGTCGTCGGGCATCTTGCTCACGTCGAGATCGCCGGGTTCCATCCAGTGGATATTCGAGTCGTTTGTTTCGACTATGAGAATCGTGTCCGTATCCAAATCGGATAAACGGCGGCCTTTTCCCGGTACGAATGCGGTATCCGGACCGCTGACGGCAAGAATATTCGTCATGCATCGCTTCTCGGGTGGCGCATCGGCCGAGGCGAAACAAAACGGCTGAGCGGGCCAGGCTGCCACTTTGCGGTTCATCGGATCGTCCCACGGCACATCGAACATGATTTGCCGGCAATCCTGATAAAGCTGCGGCAATATCCGGAATCGCCAACTGCTGATCGATTCTCCGCTGTCGTCTCGTCGAGCAGGAGCCGGCAAACCTCCATACACGTCGCTGTGGTTTAGCAGCGCCCAGACGCATTCCCGGAAACTGCCATCTGCTCGCTCCCGACGCGATAGGTCAGAGTAGTATCGCGAGGCAACCGAGCCGATGCTTAGAATAACAGCCACGACTGTTGTAAGAACGAAAAGCGACCGAAGCGTAAACTGAAAAGGTCGCATATGCTTTCTTCTCCGTGCGAAGAGGATTCTAGTCTAGACGCGTTTGACAGGCAGCATTGCGACACACATACTGCGTCCTTGCGGTAGCAAAGTCTCTGGAAACTTCCTGCCATTTTGTGCGCGGCTAACTCGCGGGAGTTCAATACTCCCACGGATAGACCTCTTCTCCGCCGTTGATGGTCGACATGGCCTTGACGTCCTCGGGCGGAACCATGTTGGACATGAAGAGCACGCTGCCGTCGCAGAACAGCATGTTCACACCTTTCGGATGGGCGCTGCCTATGCCGGTGCCGCTGCCGTCGTTGATCTGGTAGCTGATTTCATCGGCTTTCAGGTCGATCGGCTCCAGCCAGTCGAAGTTGCGGTTGGAGGCCTCGACAATCATGATCGTGTTCGAAGTGCCGTCGGTTATGGCGGATAACTTCCTGGCGGTCGGGCCGTCGGAGATCGTGTTCGGCCCGACGATCATTACATAGCTGGTCTCCTGGTGACCAGGAACCTCGACACTGAGACAGTTGAAAACGTCCGGCATTTCATTGGCCAAAGCCCAATTGGCGGGGCTGTTCCACGGTTCGTCGAAGTTATAGCGATCGTAAAGGTCCTGTCGATCCAACTCGGGCAATATCAACACTCGCCAACTGTGCATGGGCTTGCCGTTTTCGTCGGTCAGATAGGCCGGCGGAAAGGTCCCGTGGACGTCGGCATAGTTGTGCATGGCTAGGCCGATTTGCTTAAGATTGTTAGCGCAACTTGCCCGCCGTGCCGCCTCCCGGGCAGACTGGACCGCCGGCAGAAAGAGTCCGCCCATAAATCCGCATACCATGATTCCGCCACACAACAGGACTCCGCCAAGGCAGGCTATCAAGACGATCACCAGCACCGACTTTCCAGCGCCCGACGGCGGGGAAACTTGCCCGGCGGGAGCCGCGCCCGGGGTGGCCTCTCCAGGAATTGCAACCGTTTCGCCGCAACCGGCGCACGGCCCACTCTGGCCGGCGAACTGGTCGTCCACTACTGTCTCTTTTCCGCAATGGGGACAAGTGAAGGAGATTGGCATGCGACGGGCCTCCTGATGGAAACTGTTGGCCGACGACGGGCGTGCCACGGCAGCATATGCCGTGAAATCATCCCCGACGGTCGGGCCGTTGATTGCTGTGCCATAAGATTACTCCCCAAACGGAAGATGTCAACTACTTTGGAACATGCCTGCCCTACTCGTCCTTAACAACCACGAAGGCGTCGGCCACTTCCGGCGGGATTCTGACTGGTTGGCCGGTCGAGTAGTTTATGAAGGCCCAATTCGTCTCGGCAATCGCCAAGAGTTCTTCGTCCTCGACGCGAATGATTCGATAGCGGCGAAGCGACGTTACCTTCTTCATCGTGGCCACCCAGGTGCGAATCACGATCCGGTCGCCGGCCATCGCCGGTTGATGGTACTCGATGCCGTGGGAGCGAACGACCCATCCGTAGCCGAACTCTCGATGAGCCTCGTGAGACCAACCCTGCGCGGCCGAATGGGCCAAAGCGGCCGATTGCATCCACTGAACGTAAGACACGTTGTTGGCGTGGCCCAGCGAGTCTATCTCGCTGGGGTGGACCGTATGTTCGAACTCGAAGATTTTCGGCATGGCTGCTGGGTCTCGAAGGGAAGTCTATCTGGGTGTGAGGTCGGGTGATCGGGTGCCGTGCAGGATAACGGATACTATATCCACAACAAACGCGGATAGGGCACTCGGCCGTCAACCGCTTCGAAAGCACTGCTTCTTCGAAGCAGTGGCACAAACTGACGTTAAACTACAAATTGGCGTGAAACGCGGACAAGCATCTTCAGCCCGCGGGCTAGTAGGCCACCCCCGCTGCCGCGGCGAACCTTCAATTATCCCGTTTTCGCCCTTCTATTTCAACCGAGGGTCGGGTTGTTACACTCCCTGAAGGGTTGACTTTAGCCCCAAAAGCGAGTATCCATGGATATATAGAGAAGTGTTGCGTCGAGTTCCCCGCCTGCCTACCCCAGGGCAAAGGTCTGCCCGCTTCCGCCGCCGGATAACGCTGCCCGATAGTTCCGTCCCGATAACTCCCACGCGCCGACCCAGTATTACCGACCCAATATTGCCATGAAAAATCCCATCGCTCCCGTGCTGATTCCGTGCGTCCTGGCTGGGACCGGGCTTGCTCTGTTGTTGTGGTGGACCGGCGCGGATCTGGTCGGACCGTTGCAGGCGCGCGTGCCCGGCAAGGACGGCGCGATGGAAGCCGGACCGCTCGAAGTCGACACCGGCGTCCCGACCATCGGCGAGCCGACCCCCGGCGACGGCAAACCGTCATCGATCGAAGCCGCCTGGCCCTGGTTTCGCGGCAAGAACCTAGACGCGATTGGCAGCGACTCGGTGCCGCTGTCGCGAAAGTGGCCGGCCGACGGACCGCCCGCTCTCTGGTCGGTCGACTTGGGACAAGGTTACGCCTCGGCCGCCGTCAAGGACGGATGCGTTTACATCCTCGACTATGACGAAACGGCTTTGGCCGACACCATGCGTTGCTTCTCGCTGGACGACGGCAAGGAGATTTGGAGAAACAGCTATCCGGTCGAAATCGTTTCCAACCACGGCATGTCGCGCACCGTCGCGGCGGTCCACGACGGACGCGTGATTTCCTTCGGCCCGAAGTGCCACGTCGCATGTTGGGACGCGAAGACCGGCAAGGCCCATTGGCTTTTGGACTTGGTGCGCGATTACGGAGCCAAGGTACCCACTTGGTACGCCGGCCAGTGCCCGTTGATCGACAACGGCCAATTGATAATCGCCCCCGGCGGCGATGCGCTTGTGATGGGCGTCGACATCGCCACGGGCAAGATTCTATGGAAGAGCGAAAATCCGCGCGAGTGGGACATGACCCACGTGTCGATCGTGCCCATGGAGTTCGGCGGCAAGCGGACTTACGTGTACTGCGGCAAGGGCGGCGTGGCGGGCGTATCGGCCGATGAAGCGGACGCCGGCAAGATACTCTGGGACACGACGGCCTGGAAAATCGACATGGCCACTTGCCCCTCGCCGGTGATATTGCCCGAGGGAAGGATTTTCTGCAGCGGCGGGTATAACTCCGGCGCGATGATGTTGAAACTAACGGCCGGGGAAGACGGTTCGATAAACGTTGAAACTTTGTTCAAGCTCAAGGCCAAGCAGTTCAGCTCCGAGCAGCAGACGCCCGTGTTTTACCAGGGGCACCTGTTCGGCTGCGACAACGCGACAGCGGCTGGTGTGCCTGGACCTCGACGGCAATGAAGTTTGGAAAAGCGACAATGACAAGTTCGGGGCCGGACCGTACATGATCGCCGACGGCCTGATATACGTGATGGACGACCACGGCCTGTTGACCATCGCCGAAGCCACCACCGAGGCCTACAAACCGCTGGCCACGGCGGCGGTGATACCCGACGGGCACGACAGTTGGGGCCCCATGGCCCTGGTCGCCGGGCGACTGATCGTCCGCGACATGACGAAGATGGTTTGCCTTGATGTGTCGAAAGAGGGAAGCGGGGAGTAGTGGTTAGTGAATAGTGGGTAGCCCAGGTTCTTGAACCTGGGCCGCGCAGCGGCAAGAGGCTTTGTTGGGAGTTTGCACAACGGCCGGGTGTGCTTCGCAGCCCGATAGGCGAGCTATCGGGACTGCCCGGAAATAATAAACAACACGGAAACAACGACCCGTTTCGGTGAGAAAACAATGCACGACAGACGCGCCAACACGACCGTTAACGTGCTGATCGCCGTGGCGATTATCGCCGCGATTGCGATAGCCGTGTTTGCCTTGCTGGGCATCGACACGCGGGGCCGGCAGGCTGAAGAGCGGCGCCGGAGTGCGGCCGACCCATTGGAACTGCCGAAGATCGACCCGGCTTTGATTAAGTACCGCGAGACGGACAGCATTCCGATTCCCGCCGAGGAAGTTCGCGGGCTGGCCGTCACGCCCGACGGGCGGCATGTGATCGTCGGCGATCGTTTCCTTGAGATGACTGACGCCAAGGGAGAGGCCCGCGAGAAGCACCCCCTCGACGACAGGCCCCATTGTGTGGCCGTCGGCGACGAAGAACATGTCGAGCCCGGCCGAATATACGTGGGCATGAAGGATCACATTCAAGCCTTCGACCCCCAAGGCAAGCAACTTGCCTCTTGGCAAACACTCGGAGAAAACGCCAACATCACATCCATCGCGACGTCCGAAGACGACGTGTTCGTGGCCGATGCGGGAAACCGGGTCGTGTTGCGTTACGACACCGAGGGCAAGCTGCTGGGACGGATCGGCGAGAAGGACGACGAGCGGAACATTCCCGGCTTTACCATCACCAGCCCGTATTTCGACCTGATCGTCTCGCCCGACGGTTTGTTGCGAGTTATCAACCCCCGGAAGTTGCGGATCGAAGCCTACACATTCGACGGCGACCTGGAAGTCTTCTGGGGCGAGTCGTCGCCGAAGATCGAGGGTTTCTTCGGCTGCTGCAACCCGACGCATCTGGCGGTACTTTCCGACGGGCGAATCGTGACCGCCGAGAAGGGCGTCACCCGGGTGAAACTGTATAGCAGCAGCGGCGAGCTGGAGTGCGTCGTGGCGGGGCCGGAACAACTGAAACTTCGCGGCGACGACGTCATCGCCGATCTGGCCGTCGACGCCGAGGACCGAATCCTGGTACTCGATCCCTCGGCCAAAGCGATTAGAGTATTCGAGCCAAAGGCCGAAGAAGAGAGCAAACAATGAGCATCGACAACGAAAGACAGAACCGCCGCGGTTGGTTCACGGCGTGTGCCCGATTGGCCGTCCTGGGCGGCTGCGCGGCCGGCTCGGCCGTATTGCTGTCGCGTGAGGGGGAATGCCACGCGAGCGTGGCTTGCGACCAATGCGGCAAGCTACCCGGCTGCGGACTTCCCCAAGCACTTAGCGTCAAAGGCCACCTAAGAGGAACATCCAATGGCAAATAGCCAAGACAAGTTCGATCGCCGCGCGTTCGTGGCCAACGTGGCCCGATGTGCCAGCGTGCTGGGCATCGGCGGGACGGCCGCTTGGGCCGCGCTGAAAGACCATACGCCCGAGAGCCTGCGCGAATCAAACGAAACCCGTTGGCAGATCGACCCCGACAAGTGTACCGCCTGCGGCAACTGCGAGACGCATTGCGTGTTGGACCTTTCGGCCGTGAAGGCCATGCAGTTCTTCAAGATGTGCGGCTACTGCGACGTATGCACCGGCTACTTTCCCACCAGCGGGTACGAGTTGGACAGCGGGGCCGAGAACGAACTGTGCCCCACCGGCGCCGTGATACGCAATCACATCGAGAACAAGGCCGGCGTGCGATACTTCGAGTACACCATCGACGAGCCGCGTTGCGTTGGTTGCGGCAAGTGCGTCGAGGGTTGTGCCCTGATGAACGGGTCGCTGTACCTTCAAATCCGCCACGACCGCTGCGTGAACTGCAACGAGTGTGCCATTGAGGCTGCCTGCCCGGCCCAGGCCATTCGCCGGGTGCCGGCCGATGATCCATATCTGCTTAAGAAGACGGCTCGAGACATTCTGGGGAAGGGATCGGAAGACGCATGAGAAGGCTGCCGCGGAACTTCATACCGATACTCGCTGTGATATGCGTGGCCGCTTGCGCCGTCGTTTTCGTCGACTTCGGCGGGACAGTCGCCAGCGCCTCGGCCGAGGGACCGCCCATCCCGCTGCCCGAGTTCACCGAATACAAAATCCCCGACAACGATTTCTCCGAGCAGATTACGAAGGAGACCGGGTCGTCGCTAAAACGGGAATACCTCGATCTTGGGGCCCTGGTCGTCGGCATATTGCTGGCCTCGCTGTTCGCCCTGGTGATTCGTTCCCGCCGGGGGCTGTTGCTTCTGGCCGTGGTGTCGCTGGCCTGGCTGGGGTTCTGGCGGGAAGGCTGCGTTTGTGCCATCGGGGCAATACAGAACGTCACCCTGGCCGTGGCCAACCCCGACTACGCGATACCGGCGGTGGTGTTGGCCTTCTTCACGATCCCGCTGATTAGCACGCTGTTGTTCGGCCGAACTTTCTGCGCGGCCGTTTGCCCGCTTGGAGCAATACAGGAACTCGTGGCCCTGCGGCCGGTCAAAGTGCCCAAGTGGCTGGACCACGCGTTGGGTCTTTTCGCATACGTGTATCTGGGGCTGGCGGTGGCCCTGGCTGCCACGGGCACGGCCTTTTTGATTTGCCGCTACGACCCCTTCGTGGCATTCTTCCGCCGAACCGGCGACACGAACATGCTGATCTTCGGCGGATGTTTTCTGCTGCTGGGAGTGTTCGTCGCCCGCCCTTATTGCCGATACCTTTGCCCTTACGGCGCGTTGCTTGGCATATTGTCGAAGCTATCGTGGCGGCATTTGAAGATCCCGCCCACCGATTGCATCAACTGCCGCCTGTGCGAAGACTCGTGCCCCTACGGAGCAATCGACGAGCCGACGGTCGACCAGTCGCTCGACAAACGGCCCCAGGCACGCCGACGGTTGGTGTGCTTGCTGCTGCTGTTGCCGCCGTTGATCGGCGGGGGCGCGTTGCTGGGAATCATGTGCGAGAAGCCGCTGGGACAATTGGACCCGACGATCTGCCTGGCCGAGGAAGTCCGAGCCGACATCGCCAAGCAGGAAGCAGCGGCGGATGACACAACAGCCGACGTGGATGTTCCCGAGGAAGAAATAACCGACACGCTCGACGCCTTCCGCACCACGGGCCCCACCGTCGAGAAGCTCTTCGAGCAGGCCGCGGAAAAATCGAACATGCTGCGAACCGCCGGCGGATGGCTGGGGGCCTGGATCGGCCTGGTGCTGGGCATCAAGCTGATACACTTGTCCATCCGACGAAAGCGAACCGACTACCAACCGGTCCGGGCAAACTGCGTTTCCTGTGGGCGATGTTTCTGGTACTGCCCCAACGAAACGGATATTCAGCGCCTGGTGCCGATACAAACCGCCGATACGAACACAACGCGTGAGGAACAATGAATACTCAACCTTCGGATAATGCGTATAGACTTGCCGCCGGTATCGCGGTCGTTTCCGCCACGTTCTCGCTGATCGTGTGCGCTCTGCTGCTGTACGACTATAGCCGCCGGCCCGATCACACCGCGGGCGATTCGCCAGCCTTGGCGGGCATGAAAAAGCTCCTGGAGGCAACGCCCGACGACGAGCAGTTGCGGACCAATATCCGGGAACTCGACCGCCAGCTGGAGTACGAACGGCTTCGCCAAAGGGCTTTCACTCGCGTCGGCGCGGCATTGCTCCTCGGCGGGATGATCATCTTCCTGATTTCCGCCACCTGGGCCGTCAGTCTTCGCCGCAAATTGCCGACGCCCGAGGAGAAAGATTCGTCCGGCGACCCGGAAGAGCAAACCATGCAGGCCGCCCGATGGGCCGTGGCCGGAGTTCTTTCCCTGCTGATCGGCACCGCGGTGGGGCTGGTCATGATGACCCAGTACGAAGCAATGCCACCCGGCGAAACGACGGCATTGGTTTCCAACAGCGAGGAAGAGACTCCCGAGAAAGACCCGAAGGAAAACACAACGGAAAGCGAGACCGAAAACACTACTGAGAATACCACCGAGAACGCATCCGAAAACACAACCGAGAACGCGACCGAAAATACCACTGAAAACGCGACCGAGGAAAACAACGACGAACCCGAAGATCCGCCCGCCGGCGAATTGGCCATACCCACGGAACCGGCATCCGAGGAAGAGTTGGCCAAGTCTTGGGCTCGCTTCCGCGGGCCCGGTGGGTTGGGTATCTCGGCCT
>Ga0180432_10010013_pt1 | contig 11438 bp, 20 predicted proteins | sample SS_ome_10_FD_132414 | JGI IMG/M metagenome (GOLD analysis project Ga0180432, IMG submission 132414) | Hypersaline lake sediment archaeal communities from the Salton Sea, California, USA - SS_1_MS_2 metaG | ecosystem: Environmental > Aquatic > Non-marine Saline and Alkaline > Hypersaline >... | reverse complement strand
TATTTTTCAATCCCTCAAAACAAAATTGAATCTTATCCTCCCGGTCGATATAGAAATATTTACTACATTGCGCCCGGTCTATAATCCATTTTGCAAAATAAAATCTATTGGCACGGGTTGGATGTTCTCTCCGATATTTTACGAACAGGCTTATCATTCCATCACCTTTTTCAATAGTTTTTTTCTGGCACCTGCATGATAACAGACATCACGCCAGAATTGCCTCCTTTCATGTCTTGAAATATTTTTGCTTTGGAGGTAATCATCAATTCGGATCAATAATTTTGCGGCTCGCTTGATTTGCCATGCTCGATACTTGACGGCAAGATTCATTTTTTAACCTCCATCACTTCACCGATTTTCTTAATCATGTTTTTCATGGAATACCGATCTTCAATATAATTCCGATACTCTTTTGAATTATACGGAGATTCGGATACCAGAAATTTCAACTGCGTGAAATCATTCCATAAATATGTTTTGGGATAAATTGTTTCAGCACCCGGAAACCAGTGAATCAGTGGTTTAATACCAGAAGTCATTGCTTCCATAATACCAAGATTCTGTGATTCCCACGGGCTTGTTAAAATTGCATAATTCATCGTGTCGTGCAAAGCAGGCAAATCTTTTACATATCCTTGTAAATGTACATATTCCTCCATCTTCGTCTGCATAATATAATGTTTGACATAAAACTCAAACCGTGGATCTTTGAACTGGCCGGCGATCCATAAATGATAAGGATCCTTCGCACCCTTCCATCTTTTTTGATACTGACAGACAAGTAAATGATGGAAAGCGTTCATCAAAAGCATAGGCCCCTTTTTGTGGCTGATTTCTCCGACGTATAAAATATTCGGGCCGTGCTTTCTGTCCTTGAATTCCCATTTACTTAAATCAAGACCGTTCGGTATGACATGGATATTCATCAGCCCTCTCCTTTTTCCCGTTTTTCGGTTGCGCTGATTTTCTCAATTTCATCTGGTAATTTAATCTGCCGAACTTTCCATCCGACCTTTCGGCCATGGACAATTTCAACGATGTCGGGATAAAAAACAACCTTTAATCTGCCGTCATGGATAGCCCCGGCAAATTTCTTTTCGATTTCCATAGCCCTTTCATTCCATCCGTATGGATTTTCTTCGGAAAGATCTGCTTCTCTTAATCCGACAATAACGTTCTTACCTTCATCAAGCACTTTTCGGATAAGATTAATATGTCCTTCATGTAACGGAATGCACTGAAACCGGCCAAGAATAAGCGACCACTGTTTATGATTCTGTTTGTAAATTGAGAAACTCATCGTCCGTTTTCCTTTCCAATTTTGAATAACCGTGCGAACCAATAATGATAATTATAATACAGGGCGGTATTAATCAGATTCCAGAGAAGGGAAGACCCGATAGCAATTTTCCATTCTTTGGTGATAAAATACATGAAAATTGTATTGATGATAATAATATGAATGCGATACAGTATCCCCTGAAGTCCTAATATGTCGATTCGGATCCTTCGTAATTTTGCCAAATTTTGCCTCTTTCCGTGCGATGGTGCGGTTTTTCTCCGTTCTGAATGGTTTTATATGAATAAATTAATAACGTCGTTTAGACAGCGTTTTTTTTTAAGTCAATTGATCGAACACTTTTTCTTTTGCAAGTTCTGAAATGATAAAAGATGCGGATTGTTCAACATTCATTCTATCGTTATCAATTAAATAAAATGTTTCTTTTTGAGGATCAAAATCTTCGAAGAAATGCCCTTCCCTTTCAGGCAAATCTCTTACCATCCAAAACCAGACAGGATTACAAACTTTATTGATTTCTAACCGTGTCTTTTTTACCGGAGCGATCACAGAAACAAATACATTGACCTGTTTCTGCAGAACGCTTGCAAGCCGGGCAACCCGTAAATTATGTTCGCTCCTTTCTTCCGGTGTGAACCCTGCTCCGAGTGATATACTTTGACGCATTTCATCTCCATCGAGCAAAATATATCCCGTTCTTTTAACGTGTTGAAAAACGGATATTTCGGTAGGATTCAACCGCTCAATCACTCTTTTTGCGATGGTTGTCTTCCCTGAGCCTGAATGTCCTGCAAGCCATATTGTACGCATTTTAACCCTCCTTAAATACATTCGGTAAAATCCCGATGGCTGTATCTTTGACGTGTTCTGCCACGAATATAACATCGGAAACAACATTCCAATTTAACAGATTAATGTGCCCGGACAAGACTTCATAACTATGGACTCGTACGATTACTTTTTCTTTATATACAATATGTCTGCACCGGGTCGCAATAGCGGAGGTTTCGTTCCCCCATTCTAACCAAATTAAATCCGCCCATTCCACAGCTTCAAAAATTTCCTGTTTTCCTTTATCGTCTGCACTCACAAAAACGAGACGAACATCATATTCATCCTGAAATGCTTCTGTCCATGTCAAAAAAGATTCAAGCCCTTTTGCACAGATCACGGCAAGGCGTTTCTTTCTTTTTTTAGGAATTTTAAGTTTCATTTTAAGAACCCTTATTTTTCAATAATTGTTTTAATTTTTTGGATTTTATTTGCTGTTTGACTTGCTTCGGTTTTAATCCATAATCATCAATTTTAGGTAAATCTTCCCAATCAATATCTTTACGACGAATCAAAGGTTGTTTAAACATCCTCCAACTATTTTTTACAACGTGTTGCGGCCGTCCGAATCGCCATTTTGTTTCCACGTATTGCGGCCAAACTTCTTCTAATGTTCTGGCCATCTTTAAACGACCCGATCCTTTGTATAGATCATCGGTATTTCCGCCTTTCACCGTCATAGTGCGTAGTTTATGAACGTTTAATATGTTGAATTGCACCGTACATAGATTGTTCGTTAGAACCTGTAAACAGAGATCCGTATCATCATTATAAAATAAACGCCATTTATAAGGCATTTCATTATTGATTAAACAAGCTGAATATACGTGGCAATTTATCCGCATTGGTTTTTTTAAACTCGAAGTTGTAAAAAAATCATAATTGAAGCCGGAAATTCCAATATTGACATAACGATCTGTAAAATCTTCAACGATTCTAATCGCCTTTCCAGAATCAACGGGGATGTTAATACCTTTCCATTTAAAATAAAATGCCGTGATATTATCATCGAATTGCCAATGCCTTTTAAAACCATTCTTTATTGAGTGTTCCCTGATCCATAGTCTGCTCCCCAATAATTTCATATTATCTTTTGGCATTATCAAAAATAAATCAGGATCATAATATTGAGAATATTTTTTGACTTGCGAGGGTTCAAGGACAATTTTAAATTTTATTTTATCTTTTATGAATACGTTGGCAGTTCCATTTAATTCAGCCCTATCTTTTGAAGGTATATAAATCGGATATCTGGGATTAATATTTTCAAAAATCATGATCGCTCTCATTCAAATTTTATTGCTGTGGCATCATGTCTTTCTTTATAAGGATACCACGTTGACCAAGTATGTTCGCCTTTTTTCATGATTTCAATCTGATATTTTTTTTCAAATTCGTCCCGGGCTTCCATTGTTTCAAAATGAATAATCAGCCTGTACGTTTGTTCCCGTTCCTCAAATTCAGGCATTCCGACCCATTCATCGTCAGGATCATTAACTATTTCCACTTTTTCTTCTTCACCAAGATTTAACATTTCCAACCATTCTACGTCACGGCCCTTGTCTTTTAAATCAATCACTTCAGCACCAACTTTAACCCAATCCCATTCTGCGAAATCGTGAGTCCTGTTATCAGCAATCCTGTATTCTTTGGCTTCGTCGTCTGTTAAATCTATTGCCACAATTACAGGAATCCGTTTTAACCCTAATTTCTTTGCAGCCCTCCAACGTGTATGGCCTACGATGATTATATTCTCTTGATCCACAACTATCGGTTGTTTGAAACCGAATTTTTGAATAGATTCAGCAACTTTTTCAACAGCCAAATCATTCAATCGAGGATTATTTTCATACGGCGAAATTGAATTGGGTGAAACGTGTTTTACTTCAATCGCTTTTATTTTTTTCATCGTCTGCCTCTTGAAGTTTATTTATATTCTTGATTCGATACGCTTCTTCCCAAATCATTTTAATGTAATGCTCATTCCTGATAATATACCCGAACAGAGAATCAGTTAAAGAACCGACAAAAGCCTCCTGCTCACTTAAATCATTCTTTCCAATTTCATCGAGAATGATATGAATAGATTCATGCAAGATAGAGTGAAGCTGAACGATTTGTGAACAATCATCCCTTAAAACGAATGTCCGGTCAATGGGATTCGTCCGTGCGATTTCATCTTCAGGGAAACTTTTACTAATATCTATCACGGTTTCCCAATATCCGGCATTGGTTTCGATCATCATATTCTGACCTCTTTCAAATCAAGGTTGTCTGTGAAATTGTATTGCATAAATAACGGTGGGCTTTTCCATCGATCGAAGGTTGGTTTCATACGTGTTAAATATCGGTCTGCTCTCGGTGGTATGGCAGACAGGAATCGCCGTTGATCCAACTGCCCTGTTTTCATGTAATTGATAAATTTATCTGTTTCTGGAAGAATGCTTGTCGAATAACAGATACATTGGGGATGCCAACCCATGAATAAAAATCCGGGAGGATACCGGCCTTGCATTTCATCACAAATGTCCGGCCTCGGATGTGCGGCTGAAAGATGCACTTCAATGCCATATACAAAAGGAAGGTTTTGCCTCCTGTAAAAATCACTAAAATGATACGCCATGTTGATTTCTGTACGTGTCAACCGCATCGCATTTTTATAACTGGACCGATAAACACCACGTCCCGGATGATACCGTCTGGCCGCATCGCTTAATACCAATTTACCACTGACAGGATCCCTTACCCTTCGGAATAATTTATTCGGCTCAACAAGGAGGGAACGTACATCTCTGGACAAAGCGGCCGCTGATTTTCCTTCCGCAATTCCGGTGCCGAGATAAAGTTCAATCTGTGAATTGGTAATCGCTGTTGATTTCCAGACACGATCCGATAAGCTCATTTTTAATGACCGACTGATCCAAGATTCAAAAGCGTGAACATTGAAATCGAGCAATCCTTTATCAACGATCACGGAATGCCATTTCCGGCCGACCTGCTGAATGATTAATTGATGAAATTTATCTCCTGATAAGGAAGCACTGCGGACAGTTGCATCGTGAATCAAATTTTCAATACTGTCGTGAAATCCTGTCAACAAACGGTCTACTTCATTCTTTAGGGCTGTATTATATCGGAAAAATCCACCGGCCCCGGTTTTAGGATAAGTCAGCCGATACCGCTTAACGGTTTCCGCCATCCCTTTTGATAATTCCCGGATCATAGCCTCAATTTTTCTACGCTGTTCAATGAATAATTGAAGCCTTCGGACTTCAAAGGTTTCAGGATTCAAAGATCATCTTTCCGCATTATGACGGCTTTATCGATCGAATAGTACTTACAACTTGTCCCTATGCGTGCATCTCCTAAAATAAGAGGTTGTTTTGTACTCCCCTCTTGAGGAAATTCTTCTTTAATATCATCAATGGGAATTATTGCTTTCGAGGGTGGATTCTCTTTAACTGTTTTTGCGATTGCTATCGTTCCACCGATTGCCGCCCCAAGTTGTTTAAAAAAGTTGCGTCTCGTCCCCACGGTTACATCTCCCTTTATTTATTTTTCATCCGTTTTTGAAATTCATGATTGAAGCTAACATAATGGACATGGGTCTTATTAGCTGTCCGGATCGCCTCATCCTCATCCAGTCCGTATCCCTTGAATATCATTACAAGTGTCGCCATCTCGAATAATTGTAAGACAACCTTATCTCTCTGTTCTGCATTTTTTAAAATCTTATTCGCCCGTTCAGAGATATAACGGTAATTTTCAAGATGTTCTTCCTTAAAGCTCATCGACTGATCCCGAACGGATCAACCGGCATTGGATTCTTCTCCGGTTTTTCCTTCTTTTTCGGCTCCGGGTTCTGGTCGGAAGGTTCCGGCGTATTGACCGATCCCGAGTTCTTTTTGACTTTCTTCTTGGCTTTCTTTTTCAATTTGATCTTCCTCCTCTGTGGGATTTTCATTCATTGGATTCAACCGGATAGCCCTTTTCTGGCTCATACTTGCTTTGCCGCCGGTTGCAATATTCAGGGCTTCGATTACCTCTGTTACGGCAGTCGGCAGGATCGAATTAAATACAATATCAATATTGAGTGATCCCATCACTCCGGTTGCCCTTGCATCTTTATTCGCTATCATCAATAATGACTGCATAACAGACAGCCTTCTTTGAAATGCTTCACCGTACATTTCTTCTTTGTTTTTCTTTTTGATGATCGGATCCAGAAACATCAGTTGAATCGCCACACCGGAAAGTGATCCGATTCCCTTCACTTTTTCAAAAGAAACGTCCGGCGTATTTGTTAAGTTATAGATTAATTCTGTGAGGGTTTGATATTCCAATTCAAAACTTGCCGGAGAGTGATCCCATGTCAGATATTCAGCATCGGATTTCATTTCTTTCCCGGATTCCTCATCAATCATCTTATCGAATTGTAACATTTTCCCGGATTCTCCTTTTTCAGGCGCATTAAGAAGCTCTCCCCACAATTTTAAAACCGGCCCGAAAAAGTAATCGTTAGTATCGGACATCCCGGAAATCATATATTCAATACGGTCAATTTGTGTTTGAACGTCTTGCCATTCCGGTTCATCTTGCTTATAATAAACAATCGGGATTTTCCCGTAGGGATTTACACTGCTCTCTGATGTCCACTGTGAATTCTTATAGATCGCCTTTACCAGTGAATCAGGAAAATAAACGTATAAAGTTTTTACTTTATCTCCCGTTTTCGGCATATACCAGAAGGCAATCATATCTCCCATATCATCAAAATACGGCCCGAATTCATATCCCTGTCCTTCGGATATAAGCATTGGCCTGATTTTATATCCGTTCTGTGTTTCTCGAGTGTACCAAAGTTCAGCGGCCTCCGTCTCGATACAAACCGTCCGCATGAGTTCCCTTGAAAAGTAATCGAGTTTCGCATCCTTCCAAAGATCAAGAATAAACTGAAACCCGGCTTCTTCTTTTTCACCTACATTCCTCAATATCAGATCCGGTGATGCACCGAGCAGAAATGAGATTGCTGTATTGGTGATTTTCTTCTGATACTTAACGATCTGTCTCGCCTTTTTTACAACCCTTGACTGAGTGCCCTCACCAACGGTTATATCTCTTTTGTTGGGGTCTTTTAAAATTGCGTGATCGCCTTTAAATTCATTTGTCCATTTTTCGACATTCTTGTCTTTTGCAGTCTGTTTCCGTAATTCAGTCAAGCCGTCTTTGGTGTTTTTATTAATTAATTCCTTTAAGGCTTGGATGTCCATTGTTTACCTCCCGGGCAGATGGATCCCTGCTTTCTTTAAATTGGTGACAGTTCCACCCTTCCTTAGCTTTCCGATCTCCCTTGAGTGAGCGTATCGTGTCGCATCAATAAAATGATTATATTTATCGACGGGATCATTCAACAATTCGCCCTCCGGCCCTTCCTTGAAATGATATAACTGAAATTCATTGATCGCATTCTGGCATTCTTTATGTATAATAATATCGAACTGCTTCAAATATTGTATCCCGTAATTGATTGACCCCGGCCCCTTCCATGCAGGGAGAGCCCTGATTCCATATTTATTTCTTAATTCCCATATAGACTTTGGCTCTGCAGGATCACACAGCACGTGTTTTTGATTAACTATCGGTCGTATCCTTTCAGCGATAACATCATTTGTAAGCCCTTTTTCATATATTTCGTCTGTGATATATAATTTCCTTTTTTTGCTTTCACTGGGTCTTATCACTGACCTTGATAAAGCAGTCGGATCATTGGTGAACCCAAAATCAAGTCCGTTTTTATGACCTGTGAATCGTGGCAGTAATTCAGTGAGATCTTCTATCCTCCAATTTTCAAACACCAAGTTCCCAAGTATTCCCCAATAACCTTCCGTATAAACATCTTTGTAATACCGATCACTTTCTCCTGTCAATTCTTCAATGTCGTCTTTTTCGAGAAATCGCAAATTATCTCGATAGGTGGTTCGCAGGATAAGTACTTTTTCATCAATATATTTTCTTTGTTTATCAGCCCATTGAATAGGTTTAAAATAATCTTCATATATCCAATGATAGCGGAGAATTGGATTGAAGATCATTGTTACTCGTTTTTTTACATTTGCCTTCCCACGTAACCTTTTCAGCAATTCCTTAACATCCGACCGAGCCGTTTCCGTCGCTTCCTCGATAACAATATCTGTAATAGGCCCATTGCGTGGTGTGATCGATTTGATTTTTTGAACATTGTCCAACCCTTCAAAATATATTTGCTTCCCGGTTGGTATACAGGTGATTTCCATCATTGAACCACTGATTTTGAATAAATCCTGCAACCGGCTTTGAAATATGAATTTCGTTACTTCATTAAAGCAGGAGTGCCGTAACGTCCGTCTAACATTTCGGCAAATAATATAATTCCGTTCTCCCCGAAGTAAATCAATGACCGGTCTTTGACCAACCGCAAAAACGCTCTTGCCAGAACTGGATCCCCCGAATAATATTTGAAAACGTTTATCGCAATCCAGTAATGGATAATATATTTGGTTAAAAATCTTGCTGTCAATATTGACATTGATCGCCATCGTTTATTTTTCATCACCAAAATCATCTTCATCAAAATCGGGAAAGTTGCCGGAATCAAATTTTATATTGATTTCAACTGGTTTATCGAGTGAATGTCTGTGCTGTTGTATGAGGCTGAATTCTTCAGGGAATAATCTTTCCAATCTCCAAGCTAATGCTGTCCAACTTTTTGTTGGAAGTTTAAAATGAACAGTTACACCACAATTAGGACACTCTGTCTTTGCTATTCCAATCCCTGCTGAACGGATAAATTCTAAATCTGTTTTGACATTATCCGCCCGTGCTTTTTCAATACGTTCTGCATATTCTGGATATTTTCTAAGCCAATCGTAATGTGTGTCAGTCCCAATTCCTGCTTGTGCGCATGAAAATCTTACAGGCAATCCATTTTTAAAACATTCTTCGAGGATCCGTATTCGCTGTTCTGTATATTTTTGCGGTCCCTTCGGCCCTGTTTTTGCCATTTCAATCTTCTTTCTATTTGAATTCTCATAGGGTCGCCCGACTCCCTCTCACCCATCCACACCACCACTTCATCATGTTTGAGAGAAAGCCGGGCTTCGCCTTAGGAGGACTCCCACGCCCTGTTAACGTGGGGGGATGATCCTGCATCAAGCAGGATGTTTTACATTATACTCCTTCTGTTTCGATCTTCGTTTCAATTAATGTAATAATTTTTTTCATAATTCGCAATGATAACGGTTTATCGAAGTCCGGTGTCATTTCCATGAACGTAAAACCGGCACCCATTTTATAGGCGAATAAAAGATGTTCTTTGCCAATTCGGATAAAGTATTCAGTTCCGGGTTTGAAATCATCAATTCTTTCAATCGTGATCTCTTTGTCAGAATAAACTGTTTTCATTCGCCATCATATATATTTATTTCAACACTGGAAGCCGGAGACATCCTTAACCATTTGAGGGCTTTATTAATTTTTGGATATACCTTCAAATGAGGTGAAAGGGGATCTTTTATCAATTCTTCCAAAAAATTAATAAATTTATCTTTCTCGGAACCGATTTCATAACCACCAGTTATATATATTTGATGCAGTGGTTTATTTTCATTATATGGCTTCCACGTATAATTAGGCGGCATTAATTGATTGATTTCACTTTCCTTTATTATTCCGATATTCTCTGGCCGTGCGCATATAGGCGGAAACCCTAAACCTATACTTTTGGTATCGAGTCTCAATAAAGTAATATTTTCCATTTCCGAGTCTGCGATGATTAAACAAATAATCTCCCGGTTATCATCATCGGGCATTACAGAAATTTTATCGCCAAGATTATACGTTTTGGGTTGTTTCTTAAATTCTACCTCATCGACTGCTTCATCGAGCATCATAAAAAATTGATGGAAGACAAATTGCATTTTAGTCAAACCTTGATCGATCTCTTCCTTTAGGTTTTCAAATTCATCCTGAAAGATCGGCTTTTTATTTTTCCCCATCGGTTCCCCTCTTTACCTGATTTTTCAATCGATACAATTCATCGAGTGTTGAATTAATGATTCTCCTGTCATGCAAAAGCTCATTGGTAAGCACCTGTACCATTTTAATTAAATGATAAACGGCGATTCCTTCAAGGATAACAGCCGCACCTATCAGGAATAATATATATGCTGTTAAACTATTCATTCCCCTGCCCCCGTTTCCTTTATGAATTCATTTAATATTTTTTGAAATCCTTCAAATGATTTGACAAGGTAAACATTCATAGATCTCGCCCATCTTTTCTGTGAAGTTCTGGCCTGTCCTTTTTTTGATTTTAATTCGATCAAAAGAACACGCCCGAATTTTCCCTCCGGCAGAAATATCAATAAATCCGGCACCCCACTTAAAAGCCGTCTTGCTCTTTGCTTCAATCTTTTGGATAAATAATTCGTGCCGAAAATTAAATGATAAACGCAATTTGGAATGTGAATATACTTGATGTTTTTTAAGGAAAGATATTCTTCACAGGCAACCTGCAGATGATTTTCTTTTTTAGCCCCTCTATATTCTTCGGCTGTCATGTAAGATTGAGTCTGTTTACGTTTTGAGAATGGAAGTTCATCCACGATTCAAAACTCCTGCTTTCCTAAAATATAATAAATTATATTCTAAGAATCAACCTTTATCTTTCTGTGATTTTGTGATTTTTTTTAATTCAGCAAGCCTTTCTTGATGAAATTCAATAATTCTCTGAAGATATTTTTCTTCTGTTTTAAAGCCATTTAATTCTTTTCCGCACCAGCTACATTCTTCTTTAAATCGATAATCGAAATCCGGGAAAAGTCCGGGACGTTTTATTTTAAATTGTCTCTTTTCTGGTGGGTGGTTACATTCAAATTGTCTCGTTAATTTATTCAATTCAGCTTCAAGCCTTTTTATTTTTTTCATTTCTTCTCCCTTAGCTTTTTTGATTGCCTCACAATACGGACACTCCCGTAATCCACGCTTGATAGAATATGACTGACCGCAAACATTACAAGTTGCTTTATTCCTCCATATATCAATCGATCCCATAATTCTCCCTTCATCCACTGCTGTCAATGTCATAATAATATTTGCAGATTGGACACCAGATACGGTGTAAACACCGTCCGATTTCAGTCCGCCTTCTTTTGTGTCCGAGCCGTTTACATTCCTTTACCTGCTCTGGCACGTATCCATTGCTTACATACTGCCATCCATTTGCAACACCAAAATTTTCAAATCCGGCCAGTTCTTTTGATAATTC
>Ga0180432_10010012_pt1 | contig 11438 bp, 11 predicted proteins | sample SS_ome_10_FD_132414 | JGI IMG/M metagenome (GOLD analysis project Ga0180432, IMG submission 132414) | Hypersaline lake sediment archaeal communities from the Salton Sea, California, USA - SS_1_MS_2 metaG | ecosystem: Environmental > Aquatic > Non-marine Saline and Alkaline > Hypersaline >... | reverse complement strand
TAGCGCCGACGGCTGCGGAGAGCGAGGGAATTGCAGGTGGGATCGGTGGGGATGAAGCGCCGTTCCTATCCGGTAGATGTGCGATGGCGGTGGGTGGGAACTGGTCACTGCCCGCGATGATGGGTGCGCCGTTCAATTGGGGTGTGGCGATCCTGCCCTCATCGGCGCCAGAGGGGAACCGGAGTGCAAACTTCTCGCCGGATGCGTTTGTGATGGGAAACGGCCCCAACCCCGAAGAGGTGTGGCGGTTCCTGAAGTGGATTCAGGAACCGGAGAACATCCAGGAGTGGTGCCTGATCCTGGGCGCGTTCTCACCCCGAAAGAGCCAATCGGATTACAACGCCCAGTTGGTGACGGAAAAGTTTGGGGTTAAGGGCGAGGTGTTCAACTACTGCCTGTCGCACGCGACGATGGTGATGGGTGAGCTGCGTGAGCTGAACAACCCGAACGAGGACGAGGTGGAGGATATGCTGACTCCCTACTTCGACGAGCTGGAATTGGGGCGGATCACCGCAGAGGAGTTGGCCGAGGCGGTAGTGGACGAGGCGACGCGGCTGGCGAAACAGCCCTGCGAGTAACCGGGTGAGTTGACGCCGTAACGTGAACGCAGCCGCTAAAGTTACAGAAGGTTGAGCGGTGCTGGTAGCATCCGGCTGAGGCCGGGTGCTACCAGCGAGTAGGCATGGTGGCTTGAGGGAAGAGGGAAGAGGGAAGAGGGATGAGAGCTGAGATCGCAGAGGGAGAGCGAAGGGGAGTCAAGGAAACATCTGGCCCGTCGCGGTGGATGAGTATGAGCCAGATCGAGGCCTTGAATTTCTACTTGTTCGTGTCCCCCTGGGTGATCGGGTTTTTGGTGTTGATCCTGGGGGCGGTGCTGTTCTCGCTGGGGATGAGCGCAACGGACTGGCGTTTGGGGCGAGATATCTCGTTCGTGGGGTTGGAGAACTATGTGAAGGCCCTGACGATAGACCCTATGTTTTGGAGGAGCCTGCGCATCACGGCGACGTACTCGGCGGTGGCAGTCCCCTTGAACCTGGCGGCGGGATTGGCGGTGGCGATCCTGCTGAACCAGAACGTCAAGGGTCTGAGCACGTTCCGGACGCTGTTCTACCTGCCCTCCCTGGTGGGCGGGGTGGCACAGTCGTTGCTGTGGGTGTGGATATTCAACCCGGAGTTCGGACTGCTGAACTGGCTGCTGTCACTGGTGGGGATCCAGGGGCCGGATTGGATTTTCAGCCCGGAGTGGGCCCTGCCGTCGTTCATCTTGATGAACCTATGGACCATCGGCAGTGGAATGCTGATCAACCTGGCCAGCCTGCAGGGAATACCGACGCATCTGTACGAAGCGGCGGAGATTGATGGGGCGGGGGCGATTCAACGCTTCCGACACGTGACGCTGCCGATGATGACGCCGGTGATCTTCTTTAACTTGATTATGGGGATTATCGCTTCCTTCCAGATCTTCACCCAAGCGTACGTGATGACGAACGGAGGGCCGGCGAATGCGACGTTATTCTACGTCTTGCACCTATACCGGAACGCGTTTGAGTATCTGAATATGGGATATGCGTCAGCGCTGGCGTGGATTCTGTTTGTGGTCATCCTTCTTCTGACGTTATTGGTGTTCAGAAGCTCGGCCATGTGGGTGTTCTATCAAGGCGAACTGAGGGGACAGGAAAAGAGATCATGATCCAAGAGAGGAGTTTCGCCACCCTGAGCTGGCGACAGAGTAAAAAGGCCCAGGGGTTGATCGTCCGAGTGGTGGCTTATGTCATCCTGACCATAGGCAGCGCGCTCTTCTTCACGCCTTTCCTGTGGATTCTGTCGACATCGCTGAAGACGGATGCGCAGGTATTCATCTTCCCACCGCAGTGGATTCCGGATCCGATCATGTGGGGGAATTACAAGGAAGCCATGACCGTGCTGCCATTCCATCGGTACTTCATGAACACGTCCATTGTGGTGGTGGCAGCGACGCTGGGGGTGATCTTCAGCAGCACCATCGTGGGCTATGCCTTTGCGCGGCTGAGGGCACCGGGGCGAGATTTTCTGTTCATACTGCTGTTAAGCACGATGATGTTGCCGCAGCAAGTGACGATGATCCCGCGCTACGTGATATTCCAGAAATTGGGCATGGTAAATACACTCTGGCCCTTGATTGTGCCTTCTTGGGTGGGAGGGGCATATGACATCTTCCTGATGCGGCAGTTTCTGATGACGTTGCACCATGAACTGGATGACGCGGCGAAGATAGACGGGTGCGGGTTTTTTGGCATCTACTGGCGGATTCTGATGCCGAACTCGAAACCAGCGATCCTGACCATCGCCATACTCCATCTGATGTGGAAGTATAATGACTTTATGACGCCGCTGATCTATCTGAGCAGCATGGACAAGTACACGGTATCGCTCGGGCTGGCGTTATTTCAGGGGAGATTCCTGGTGTCGTGGAACCTCTTGATGGCGGCCACGGTGGTCTGCATCATCCCCCTCATTCTGTTGTTCTTCGTGGTTCAGAAGTACTTCATCCAGGGCATTGTCCTCACCGGGATCAAGGGGTAGAGCGCCACACAGCGCAGGAGGCGCGGTGCGATGAGGCTATCGATCAGCAGCTGGTGTTACCACAATCTGGGCCAAGAAGAAGCGTTCAGAAATATCGCGGGCTTCGGTGTGGAGGGGATTGAGATCGTCACGCACCCACCGGCTTCCCACGTGAACGAGAATTCGACACGGGAGCAAATCGACCACGTGAAGAAGCTGTTGAAAGACCTTGAACTTACGATATGCGCCATCTCCCCAGCCACCGAGTTCCTTCAGTTCGACCAAGAGCATATGGAAGCGGAAATCCAACATGTGTACAAAGTGCTGGACCTGTGTATCAGGCTAGGTGTGGATCACGTGCGTATCTTCGCGGGCGGAAAGATCCCGCAGGATAGGACCCTGAAGGATTGCATCGATGCGGTTGTCTATGGCCTGAAACGATCGGCCCAATATGCCCAGGCGAAGGGAATCAAGCTCTCTGTGGAGAATCACGGACAGTTTGGGCGGACTTTTGACCTGTTCAAGGAAGTCATGGATGCAGTACCAGAGGTGGGTGTCACGCTTCACACCAGCGGGATTGAGCGCATGACGGATGACTACCTCGGCATGGTCGAGTACTTTGCACCACGAATCGTACATACCCATTTAAATGATGGGGTCAGGGTGGGAGAGATCTTCGAGGCCCGAGCTCTGGGTCAGGGTGTGCTGGATTTTCCAGCCATTTTCAACATCTTGGAGGATGCGGGGTATTCAGGGTACTACAACCTGGAATATGGCCCGAGTTCGTTCAATGGAGATCCGACGAATATCATCCAAGCAAGCCTGGCGTACCTGAGGGCCAATGTTTCGTGAGGGTTAGTCAATCAAATATCGTACAAAAGGAGTGGAGAAATGAAAATCGGGCTGTACAGCATTTCGTATCTGGGTATCTGGTATGATGGCCCAGCGTTGACGTTCGAGCAACTGGTAAAGCAAGCCAAGGAATTCGGTTACTCCGGGATCGAGCTGGATGGGAAACGACCGCTGGGAAACCCCATGGACATCGACGCTCGCACGCGTGACGAGTGGCGCGAGCTTTTGGAGCGAGAAGGGATCGAGATTCCGTGTGTCTCGGCCAACAACGACTTCTCCAGCCCGATTGCAGAGCATCGCGAATGCCAGATTCTGATGGTGCGGGAGTTGGCACGGTTGGCGGCTGATCTGGGGGCGAAAGTGGTGAGGCTGTTCGCAGCGTGGCCAGGGGTAGCGAATCGGGACGGGATCGGGACCTACGACATGGTGCGGGGGAACTTCTACACGTTTGAGCGGCAGTTCCCGTATGCCACGCGGCTAGAGCGGTGGAACTTTGTGAAGGAGGGGCTGAAGGAAGCGGCGGCCTTTGGCGAGGAGTTCGGGGTGGTGATGGCGTTACAGAATCACGCTCCTCTGATTGAGAACTGGAAGGATTGCTACGACTTGGTCAGGGAAGTGAACTCACCGTGGTTGAAAGTTTGTCTGGATCTGCCGATCATGAAGAGCTACGACAAGGAGTGGGTCCGCCAGGCAGCGCTGACGGTCGGTGATCTTCAGGCCATGTCGCACTTCGGAGGGGAGTTCTACCGGGACGAAGAGGGGCGGGTGCAGCTCAAGCAATTGAAGTTTGGGAAGCCTAAGCCAGACTATGGGTACTTCTTGCAGCTGATGAAGGAGATTGGGTACGACTTCTACTTCTGCTACGAGCTATGTCATCCCGTGCTGAACGAGGCGCACGAGAGGATGGGAATCGACTACGTACACGAACAAGTCGAACTGGCTCAGGAGTTCATAAGCACACTGATCGAAGAGAATATGTAGGGTGGAACGACGGGATCAGCCATCCAGCAGTTTTTGAACCGTGGCTCTTGTTTAGGAGCCGCAGTTCAGACACGATCTTGTGGGCCCGGCTCCGCTGGCGCGCTTTGCCGCGATAGTGCGTCGGGCCCTTTATCTGTACGACTTCTTTCTATGTCACCCGTGGAGACATCCCGATTCTCCTCTCTACTGGCCGAAGCTGGGTTCACTGGAACTGCCCGACCTGCCAGGACTGGGATTTTCGCTGGATGAGGAGAAGGTTGAGGCACGGGAGTCAGTGAGCTTCTGACCCAGAGGTCCCAAGGATTTCATGGGACGCAATGGAACGGAGAGTCCAAGATGAGAATCTGCTATCAAGAAATGAACCCCGAGCCCGACTGTCCTGTGGGACTGAGATCAGCATTGGAAAAGCTACTGCGAGAGGTCGCAAGACCAGGCATAGAAATTGAGGTTCGGTTCCCTACGAAACGCCTCGGTGGTACAGGAGCTGCGAGCAGCGAATTCAACGCTGATTACGTGGCGTGCATCCAGCAAGCAGAGGAGGACGGGTTCGACAGCGTTCTGGTAGGAGGGTTCTATATTCCCAGCGTTTATGAGGCCAAGCGAGTCTGTGACATCCCGGTACTCAGTCCGGGCGAGTCCGCCATGCTCTGTGCCCACTTAATGGGGGCCAAGTACGCGATTGTGGCCTATCCAGGGCCGCTAATCGGCCACCTGATAGAATCTCAGATCGACCAATATGGCCTCAGGGGTAAAGCGATCGTCAATCCCGTCCGGTTTATGGCGTTCCCGGAACGTGACCTATGGAGAATCGGTGATGGGATGGATCCCACTCCTATGGTGGAGAGTTTCCTGCAAGTATCGAGAGGAGCGGTACAGGAGGGCGCCGAGGTCATCATCCCAGGTTGCACGTGCACGTCTCTCATCCACGATCAACTCAGCCAGGCGGTGGAAACCGAAATTGGCGTACCCGTTTTGAGCCCCGTACAAGCGGAGCTTAAACTGGCCGAATTGCTGATTGATTTCAAGAGGAAGATGGGGTTTCACATCAGTCGAGCGGGAGCCTTCTTCAGGAACTCTGACTAAGAACGACGCTCGACCCAGGAAGCTGACACCGGCCTTGAGCCGATGGTTTCCTGACACAGACGAGCAAGGCTACGATGAGCCTGCGATTGGAGGAGTATACGATGAGGATCTGCTACCATGAGATTCACCCCGAGTCTTTTTGCCCCGTAGGCCTGAGAGCCGCCCTGGAGAAACTGTTAAATGAAGCCAAAAGACCGGGCACAGAGGTCGAAGTCCGATTTCCCCACGAGTACTTCGGCGGGACAGGGGTGGGTAGCAACGGATTCAACGTTGACTATATCGAATGTATCAAACAGGCCGAGGCAGAAGGTTTTGATGCGGTCGTGTTGGGTTGCTTTGCCGACCCCGGCTTACAGGAGGCGAAGCGTGTGTGCGGTATTCCTGTGGTAGGCCCTGCCGAGTCGACGATGTTTTGGGCCAATATGTTGGGGGCTAAGTACGCGATTGCGGCCTTTCCAGCGCCGGGGACTCGGAATCTTATGGAAAGGCATATAGATCAATATGGTTTCAGAGGTAAAGCAATCTGGAATCCTGTCAGGTTCGTGGCGTACCCCGAACGCGACTTGTGGAAGATCGGCGATGGGATGGATGCCACACCTATGGTAGAGAGCTTCGCCCAGGTATCGAGGCAAGCCGTAGAAGACGGCGCTGAAGTGATCATCCTGGGTTGCACCTGCACTTCCCTGATTCACCAACGACTTGTCCAGGCGATAGGGGAAGTCGGTGCGCCGGTGCTGAGTCCACCCCAGGCGGGCCTTAAGACAGCCGAGGTATTGGTGGATTTCAAGAGGAACATGGGATTCTATATCAGCAGGGTAGGAACGTTCTTTCAGGAAAGCTGAGAAGGGAGTAACGAGAGATGATCTTCGATGCCGTCAGCATTCTGAAGTTTGGTGAGACTTGGCTCCCAACCACCGCCGAAGAACTGATCTCGGACATGGACAGAGGTGGGGTGGATGGAGGAGCTGCATACTGTCGCGATCACGCTTACCTGGCCGACGTGGTGGAGAAGTATCCTGATCGGATTGTCGGACTGGCCTGGACATGTGCCAGTGACGATGGGGCTGTGGAGAGACTGGAGCACGCCCTGACAGTTCTGAGATTTAAGGGTACCAAAATGAACATGCCCAGCACGTTGGCGGCTTTACGCAGCAACTCAATGATGGATCAGATCTACTCGCTCCTGGTAGAGCACGATGCGGTGTTGGTAGCACACTCGGCGGAGGGGGATCACACCTTCTCCCTGCCCTACCAGTTTGAGCAGGTGACGCGAGCGTTCCACAAGCTGAAAATCATCATGGCAGACATCGGAGTGCCGGATGATTACGAGGAAGCGATCAAGGTCGCCACCTGGAACCAGAACGTTTACCTGGCCTCCCACGCAGCTCCCAGTTCGGTGATTCGCCTGGCGGTGGAGCGGGCGGGAGCCCACAAGGTGATGCTGGGCGCCGATTGGCCCACCGAGGATTTTGAGGTGGAGATCAAGAAGATCGAGATGGCAGTGACGGACCCGGCGGATCGGAAGCTGGTACTGGGTGAAAACGCACAGCGAATTTTCAACTTGAGCTAGACTTGAGCTAGATGAACTAGAAAGGAGTGGTGAAAGATGATTATCGACCCACACACGATATTGACACCCCCGGAACGTGAAACCGGACTACCAGGTACTCCGGAGGAGTTGATCGCAGCCATGGACAGAGCCGAAGTGGACCTGTCCGGAGCGTATAGCCGTGATCATGATTATCTGGCTGACGCAGTCCAGAAATATCCTGACAGGATCTTTGGAATGGCATACATCAGTGCCAGCGATGATGGGGCTGTGGAGAGATTGGAGCACGCCCTGAAGGACCTGAAGTTCAAGGGCACGAAGTTGAACATGCCCAGCGCGTTGGCGGCTTTGCGCAGCAACTCGATGATGGACCAGATCTATTCGCTGTTAATAGACTACGACGCAGTCATGCTGACGCACTCGGCGGAGGGTGATCACACCTTCTCCCTGCCCTACCAGTTCGAGCAAGTGACGCGGGCGTTCCCCAAGCTGAAAATCATCATGACACACATCGGAGTGCCAGACGACTACGAGGAAGCGATCAAGGTCGCTACCTGGAATGAGAACCTCTACCTCAGCTCCCACGCAGCTCCCAGCTCGGTGATCCGCCTGGCGGTGGAGCGGGCGGGAGCCCACAAGGTGATGCTAGGAGCGGACTGGCCTCACGAGGATTTTGAGGTGGAGATCAAGAAGATCGAGATGGCGGTGACGGGCCCGGCGGATCGGAAGCTGGTCCTATGTGAAAACGCACAGCGGCTTTTCAACTTGAGCTAGATAAGGAGCAGGAAGATGATTATCGACACACAGAATGTGATCCATCCGGACGTGCAGACGCCGGAGGAATTGCTGACCAGCATGGATCGGGCCAGCGTAGATATGGCCGTGGTATATTGCGTGCGGGGAGATTTCTTCGACAATGACTACACTGCGGCCGCGGTGAAACAGCACCCAGACCGACTGATCGGGTTGGCCTACATCAACCCCATGCGGGAGGGGGCGAAGTTCGAGTTGAAGCGCGTGCTTGACTTGGGGCTGAAAGGGATCGAGATGAACCCGAAGCACGATCAGTACGCCCTGGGGATCGGAAGTCACTGGTTCATGGACCCCATCTTCTCCTTCTGTGTGGAGCAAGGATTGGTGGTGATGGCCGATGGATGGGGCGACAGTCCATATACGATGCCTTATCAGTTCCGAGACGTGGCATGGACGTTTCCAGAGCTGAAGCTGATCCTGGCGCATATGGGAATGATGGGAGGGTATGGAGACGTGCAGCGGGTGGGACACCAGTGCCCCAACGTCTATTTGAACACGGCCACCACCACCAGCTCCCAAGTCACCATGGCTGTGGAGTATGCGGGAGCAGAAAAAGTGCTTCTGGGAACGAACAGCCCGATGGAATGCTTCGAGGTCGAAATAAAGAAGGTGGAAATCGCCGTGCCTGACCCGGAGGACAGGGAGTTGGTTCTAGGCGAAAATGCGCGACAGCTTTTCCAGGTATGACGTTTTCCGGTCGTTCTCAGGCCTAATGGGCACAGGCGACTTAAGCGATAGCAGGAGTGGCATCAGCATATCATAACGATACTATAGGAGGAAACAAGATGTCTGAATTAGCATTACTAGGAGGGAAGCCGGTACGGACGAAGTCATATCCGACGTGGCCAATATACCATCCAGACGACCTGAAGGCAGTGGAAGAAGTGCTGAAGAGCGGAAGGTGGGGGGGGAACTACGGATACTTCCCCGGCTTTATCGCGGATGAGTTCGCGGATGAGTTCGCGGCCTTTCACGACGCCAAGTATGGCGTCCCGTGTATGAACGGGACGATTGCGCTGGAGGTAGCCTTGGCGGCAGCAGGGATTGGCTATGGGGACGAGGTGATCGTGGCACCGTCGACATTCGTGGCGACGGCGACCGCGGTGCTGTTCGTGGATGCGCTGCCGGTGTTTGGGGACGTGGACCCAGATACGCTGTGTCTATCGCCGGAGAGCGTGGAGAAGAACATCACGGAGGCGACAAAGGCGGTGATCCCAGTGCACCTGGGAGGGACGATGGCGGATTTAGATGCGCTAGAGGCGATCTGCCAAGAGCACGACCTGGTGTTGATCCAGGACGCAGCACACGCGCACGGATGTCAATGGAACGGGAAGGGAGTCGGGGCATATGGGGACATGGCGTGTTTCAGCTTCCAGAACCTGAAACTGGTAACACCGGGCGAAGGGGGAATGGTGCTGGCAAACAGCCGGGAGTATATGGAGAAGTGCCATAGCTACATCAACTGCGGACGTGTGGCCTCAGACTTTCAAGAACAGACGGAGCCGATGATCGGAGGGAACTACCGCATGACGGAGTTACAGGCGGCGCTGTTGAAGAGCCAGTTCTCGCGGTATCCTGAGCAGATGGAGAAGCGGCAGAAGAACGCGGCGATCCTGACAGAGGGACTGAGAAAGATCGACGGTATCTCACCAGTGGTGGGAGACGAACGGCAGACCCGTATATCGTTCTACCGGTACGGATTGCAATATGACATGGAGGCGTTCGCAGGAGTACCCCGGTCGAAGTTCGTCAAGGCGGTGAACGCGGAGGGAGTACCACTGAGGCAGGAGGGGGGGCAACCGGTATATCGGGGGCCGCTATTCCCGTGGAAGGGGTCGCGGTGGCACCGGATGTACGGAGAGCGGATGGACTACAGCGAGGTAGTGGCGCCAGTGTCGGAGCGGACGACGGCACAAACGGCCTGCCGGTTGATGCACGAGGTGTTGTTGGGAACAGAAGAGGACATACAGGACATCGTCACGGCGATCAACAAGGTGCAGCAGCACGCAGAGGAGCTGCGAGCGTGGGAGGATCCGGATGAGCCGGAGGTGATCACACGCGGCTAGAGCTAGCGTGATCGCAACGCGCGGCGGCTTGAGACGATGTGAGCCTGGTTGGGTAAAAAAGTAACTTCCTCCTGATCTTGGTTGTTGGGCAGGGAGCGTTCTCCTCAAGAACGCTCCCTGTCCGCATGATCCCAATCCACACCGGTCCCCTCCCTCAGTCCCCCCCGCGAGCGGGAGGGAGGGTTTCCCCGGGGGTCTCCCCCCTTTACTTGACAGATTCTGGCAGGTGTCGTATAACCACACAGCCGACAGGCGGGTGGAAAGACGAGACCCTCCAGGTCTCAAGAGTCTGCAAGGAAGGAAGGAGGGAATCACTATGATCATCGACGCGGATGTACACATCTCCCCGACGCCCGAGGGGGGGAACAGCATTGGTATAGATGAATTACTAAGAAGGATGGACAGAGCCGGGGTGGATAAGGCCTTGACCTGGCTCCAGCCCCCATATATGCGCGAGACCAATAAGGGCAACGCGTATGTATATCAGGCGACCAAGCAGCATCCGGACAGAATCCTGGGATTCGGGTGGGTGGACCCGAACTTGGGCGTCCAGAAAGCGAAGGATACGGTCAAGAAATGCACCGATGAATATGGCTTCCACGGCGTCAAACTGAACGGAGCGCAAAACAGCTTCTATATAGACGATCCGACCTTATCCATCCCCGTCATCGCGGAGATCGCCAAGACCGGCAAGTTGCTGGCCTTCCACGTGGGAGCGGACGCTTACGAGAGGACACACCCGTTCAGAGTGGGCAAGATCGCCGCGGAATTCCCCCAGGTGCAGATCCTCATGGTGCACATGGGGGGAGCCGGGTTGCCGGATTTGAGCAACGCTGCCATAGAGATCGCCCACCAGCACCCCAACCTGACGCTGATCGGCAGCGCCGTACGAGCGACCGCTGTACTGAAGGCCGTCAAGGCACTCGGCTCGACCCGGGTCTGTTTCGGGAGCGACACACCGTTCGGACTGATGCACGTCGAGGTGGCCAAATACGAGGCGCTCCTCGACGGCGAGGTGTCGGCCGAGGAGAGGTACAACGTCATAGGCGGGAATATGATCCGACTGCTGGACCTGGACGTATAGGGATCATCGGGGCGTTGAGGGCCTATGAAACGCCTGGTGAATCAGCTCCTGGCCACGATTCAGCTCGCTCTCCTGCGTACGTGGGCGGCGCTGGGAAGTCACGCGGCGGTAGCGCTGGGTGTGCTGGTAGCCACCACCACCATCTGCGCACTCATCCTCTACGCAGAGGCAGTCAACGTGGCCGTGCTGCGCGACCGACTGGCCCGGGCCCACCAGGATGCGGTCTACGACCTGCTGATCAAAGGCCAGGCCAACTTGATAGACAGGACGCGCTACCAGGAGATGAACGATACGATCGCCCGGCAGATCGAGAGGGTGATCGGGCTGCCGGTCACCCGCAGCGGACGACACGGCTGGTCGAAGTCGCTGCTCATCGTTCCACCCGGTCAGTCGCCCGTTGGCCAGCGCAACGAACTGCCCCGCACTCGCTTTCAATTCTACGCCGGCGTCGAGGATCAGATCGAGGTCG
>Ga0180432_10010011_pt1 | contig 11438 bp, 4 predicted proteins | sample SS_ome_10_FD_132414 | JGI IMG/M metagenome (GOLD analysis project Ga0180432, IMG submission 132414) | Hypersaline lake sediment archaeal communities from the Salton Sea, California, USA - SS_1_MS_2 metaG | ecosystem: Environmental > Aquatic > Non-marine Saline and Alkaline > Hypersaline >... | reverse complement strand
GGGGCGCGGTCATCACCGACGACGACGACCTGCACTGGGAGTGCAAGAGCTTCCGCGACCACGGGTACGACGTGGAGAAGCGGCTGCGCCTCCTGGAGATGGAGGCCCGGCTCACCTACATCCACAAGCGCGTGGGGTTCAACTACCGCATGACCGAGATGCAGTCGATCGTGGGCCTGTCCGAACTCGGGCGGCTGGACAACTGGAACCTGAAGAACCGCCGCCGCAACGGCGAGCACCTGATCCGCGCGCTCAAGGACCATCCCCTGGTCCTGCACACCCCGGTGCACACCGAGGAGCGGGTGAACGCCTTCTGGTGGGCGCCCTTCGTGCTGGACGTGGACCGGCTCGCCGAGGGGATCACGGCCAAGAAGTTCGTGGCCGCGGTGGAGGCCGAGGGCGTGCCCGTGTACGGGGTGCAGTGGCCCGAGATGTACAAGGAAGCCGCGTACACCGAGCAGAACGGGTTCGGACGGCTGCAGTATCCGTTCCGGGATCCCAACGCGCGCGAGATCGACTATACGCAGGCGACCTGCGAGACCGCGCACTGGCTCTCCGAGCGGACGATGTCCTTCTTCGCGCATCCGGTGTACACGCGCGACCACATGAAGGCATGCGTAGAGGCCTTCTGCAAGGTGGCCGACGCATACATGCGGTCCTGAGCGCAGGAGAGCCTGCCATGGCCGCGGCCAACCCACCCCTGCGCGCCGGGTTCGCCCGCGCGTGCATCACCCCGCCCGAGGGCGTGTCCCTGGCCGGGTATTTCGAGCCGCGGCCCAACCGCGGGGTACTCGACGAGCTGTACGTGCGCGCGTGCGTGTTCGAGCATGGCTCCACGCTCGGCGGGGTGGTGGTCTTCGATCTGTGCGTGCTCTCCGACACGTTGCGCGCGCGCCTCTTCGAGTTGCTCGACCCGCTGGGCCTGGACGAAGGCCGGCTCATCGCGGCGGCCACGCACACGCACACGGGGCCGGACCTGGGCGGGGTGTTCGGGGGCGAGTCCGCGACGCCCGATCTGGTGGAGCGCGTCGCGCAGGCCGCGGCCCAGGCCATGCGCCAAGCGCGACAGGACCTTGCGCCCGCGCGCCTGTCCGAGGCCGCGAAGGACGAGAACCCGTTTGCCTTCAACCGGCGCTACTGGATGGCCGACGGCACGGTGGTCACCAACCCCGGCAAAGACGACCCCCACGTGGTCCGGCCCGAGGGCCCGGTGGACCGGCGGGTCTCCGTGCTGCGCGTGGACCGCCACGGCCGGCCGCCGGGCCTGCTCGTGAACCTCGTCAACCACGCGGACGCCACGGGCGGGGACCTCGTGAGCGCGGACTGGCCCGGGGTGCTCGAGCACAGTCTGGGCGCGCGCCTGGGCGGGCCCGTCCCGGTCCTCACGCTCATCGGGTGCGCGGGCAACGTGAACCACTTCGATCCGGCCCGCCCCGATGCGCAAACCAGTCCCCAGGAGGCCCGCCGCATCGGCGAGGGGTATGCCGACATCGTGGCCCGCGCCCTGGACAGGGCCCGTCCGCTCGCTGAGGGTGCGCTCTCCGTGCGAAGCACACAGGTGGACCTGCCGTTCCGGTCCATTTCCGACGAAGAGATCGCCCGCGCCGAAGACACGCTCGCACGCGCCCCGGCCCAGAACGGCGGGGGCATGACGAGCGAAGACCTGGCCCGAGGCAGCGTCGCGGTGGAGCGCTTCTTCGCAGAGGAGCTCCTGGCCTTTGCCCGGGAGCAGAAGCCCGCCGTCCGGCGATTTCCGGTCACCGCCCTGCGGTTCGGCGACGCGGCCGCGATCGTGAGCCTGCCGGGCGAGCCCTTCACCGAGATCGGGCTTGCGCTCAAGGCGCAAAGCCCCTTCCCCCGCACGCTCGTGGCCACGCTCGCCGGGTTCTGCGGGTACGTGCCCCCGGCCGAATGCTTGGCGCGGGGCGGGTACGAGGTCCTGCCCGTGCGCGGCGGCGGGTGCGCGCCGGAGTGCGCCGACCGCTTGCTCGCCGCGGCCGCAACGGTGCTGGCGCCGTAGCTCGCCGATCTCTACCGGCCGTTGAACGGGCCGTAGACCAGGGCGCGCACGAGCCTGCCCATGAGCTCGCGCATGCGCACCTGGTGCGTGTCCTTCAGCCCGCGCGCCACGAACATGGTGGCAAGGATGGGCACCGAGGCCAACAGGTACAACAGCCCGAACGGCCCGATCGTGAGTCCTGCCACGGTCCAGGACGACCCCTCCACCGCGGCGAAGTACATGGGCGCGAGGAGCGGTCCGATGGCCATGGACAGGACCGTGAGGCCCTGCGCGGCGGCCAGCTCGCCCGTGCGGCGGGGCCCGTCCGAGACCGTGTGGTACAGGGTGGAGAAGATCGCCACGCTCCAGAACGCGTCGGCCGTGCCGATGAGCGCCCAGGCCACCACCGCGAGGGGCAGGCCGCCCTCGCGCAGGAACGCGAAGAGCACAAACGACGTTCCGAATACGAAGCTGCACGCGCACGCGGCGATCCGGGTGCCGACCCGGTCCACGAGCCACCCGATGGGCCGGATGAGAAGCACCTTCATGGCGTGGTGCGCGGCCCAGTAGTAGCTCATGTCCTCGGCGTTCAGACCCGACTCGCGCGCGAACGCCACGTGGTACGAGAGGCCCGCGTGCAGCGGAAACTCCACCATCAGCACGTAGGTCATGTACCGGCGGAAGGTCGGCCGCGCGAACGCGCGCACGAGATCCCGGAAGCTGAACGTGCTCTCGTGGGTGTCCTGCGGCATGTCGGTGCGCGCGAGCACCCCGTAGTGCACGAGCCCCACCGCGCACCCGGCCAGGATGACGGTCAGGTACCCGGCCGCGGTGTGATACCGGTGCACGATCTGCAGGCCCACCCAGGGCGCCACCAGGTTGACCACGCTCAGGATCAGGAACCGCGTGCTCAGGTACCTGCCCCGCTGCGCCGTGGGCACGAGCGCGCCGACCCAGCTCCAGATGATCGGGCGCGTCAGATGCAGGCACAGGTTGCCCGCAAGCATCAGCCCCATCAGGGTGAGGTACCGCGGAAACCAGTCCGCGCCCCCGCCCACCCACAGCGGCACCACGAACGCCGCGGCCACGAGCACCACCTGCGCAACGCCCACGCCCACCAGGAACCGCCGCTTGTCGCCCACGCGGTTCGTGAACAGGAACGAGAAGACCTGCAGCATGCCCGTGAGGTACATGGTGGACACGACCGTGCCGATGATCGTGCGGTCGATGCCCAGGATCTCCATCCCGTAGTCGGCCACCAGCGGGCTGATGGCCAGCGCCGTGGAGGAGAACACGCCGGAGAGCGCGATCTGCAAGTGGAAACGCCGAAGCGCGCGCGACCGCGCGTCGGGCGTGAGGTCGCTCATGGAACAAGCTCCACGGCCCGGTGCGCGGGCCGGCCCGCTCGAATCTGCTCGGGGCTAGGTGCGTCTCTTCGCTCGCGCGCGGCTAGCGCGCGGGCCCGCGGGCTTGGTTCACCTTCAGCGGCCGGCCGTCGAGCTCCTGCCCGTCCAGACCGGCCATGGCGTTGCGCGCCTCGTCGTCGTTGGGCATCTCCACGAACCCGAAGCCGCGCGACTGCCCGGTCTCGCGCGACATGACGATCTTGGCCGAGGCCACCTCGCCGAACGCCTCGAAGTGGCGACGCAAGGCCTCTTCGGTCGTGCTGTAGCTCAGGTTCCCGACGAAGATATTCATGGGCCCCTCTCGCTCCTCGTGCTTCCTTCGACGCGGACCGCTGGGCGCAGTCCGTACACGTGCGCATCCTACGCCCGCCGCGAGGCGCCGTCAAGCGAACAAGCGGGTTTTGCGCCCCGCGCGCACCGAACGCAATAGGCTGGGCCGGCCCCGAAGGGCCGGCCCAGCGGACCGCACGAGCGAGCCCGCAGCTCGCGGCGGTCAATCCTCGACCACGAGCTTGATCTCGTCCGAGTTGCCCTTGAGCTCCGGCGCGTACATCGCGTACCCGACCGTGGGCAGGGCGCTGAACCGGCCCGGCACCTCGGCGCGCATGCGGTAGCTGACGCTATGGCGCCCGCGCGCGAGGCGGCGCACGAAGAAGGTCACCCGGTCGTCGCGCAGCTCGCGGTACGCGGGCAACCCCCGGCCGCCGTACCCGCTTCGCAGGGCCACGGGCTCGAACCCCGCGGGCTTGGGGTCCTCGAAGACCAGGTATTCGTAGTCGTTCTTGCTCTCGATGACGAGCTCCACCTCCACGAGCTGGCCGCTTGTGACGGCCTCGAGGTTCTCCAGGCGCTCGCGCTCGTACTTCTCCACGCGCTGGGCCACCGCCTGGCCGCGCGCGCCCGCCACGTGCGCCTGCGCGTCCACGCGGTTCAGGCGGTAGTAGTCGCGGGTGACGCGGATCTCCAGCCCCGCCTTGCGGATGGGGTCCTCCAGGCTGAAGTACTTGAAGTACGCGTTCCAGTACAAGGGCCCATCGCCCCGCCGGTGCAGAGTGACCGTGTGCCGCCCGGTGGACAGCTCCTCGCCCGCGAGCACCAGCCGGTCGTCGTACGTGAACAGGGTCTCGGGCGTGATACGCACGGTCTTGCGCACCCGGCCGTCCACGGCCACCCGGACGGTCAGGTCGGGCGCGGCCTCGCCGGAGGCGCGCAGGAAGTGGGCGAACGCCTCCACGCACAGGGCGGTGTCGCGCGTGCTGTTCCAGTACGTGGCGTGCTTGCGGTTGTTGAGCAGGTACTTCACGACGCGCGCGGCCCGGCGGCTCTCGGGCGCCACGTGGCTGAGGAGCTGGAGGTACGCGGCGTGCGCCTCGATCTCGCTGCCGTACCAGAACCACCAGTACCCGCCGTTGGGCAGGTCCAGGTACGCGGTCTGGTTCTCCGGGTCCTGGACAAGGTACTGCTCGATGTTGCGGATGAGCATGTCCCGCTGGTCGTGATGCCCCTGCTTGTGGAAGGCCAGGGCCGCGAGCGCCTTGCCGTACACGGAAACATGCGTGCGGTCGCGGTACAGGAACGCGCGCATGTCCGCGTTCTCGCGGTCCGCGTCGGCGAGCACCCGGTACACGAGCGCGTCCGTGGCGTCCGCGTGCGACTTCCACCGCAGCCCGGTCTTGTCGTCCTTTGCGGCGTTCTTGAGGAGCTCGACCTGTTCGGCCTCGTGCCGGGTCAGCCACTGCACGCCCCGGTCGAGCACCTGGTCCTCCACGCGCACGTCGTTGGCCCGGGCGACCTGGAGGCCGTGGACCACGAGCGCGGTGGTGTGCGGGCTGGAGTGTTCGCCGTACCCGGAGAACCAGCCCCAGCCCCCGTCGGAGAGCTGCATGTTCGTCAGATCCCGCACCCCGGTGGCCACCATGTCGTCCACCCGGGCCTTGTCGAAGACCGGGTTGTCCTCGTAGCGGCGCCACCCGGCCGCGCGCTCCTGCGGGTCGCCGAGCTCCTGGGCGTTCAGGTTCGCGCGCTTGTCGCGCACCGCCGCCAGGTCCACGCCCATGTCCTGGAGCACCTTCTGGGTGAGGACCGTGGGCAGGAAGCGGTTCAGCGTCTGCTCGGTGCACCCGTAGGGGTAGCTCGCCAGATACGGCAGCGCGTCGAGCATCGCGCCCGCGAGCGTGGGCGAGTAGCGGACCACCAGGCGCGCGGTCTCGGGCCGCCGGGCCGCGGGCACCTCGAAGGTCGTGGACTGCTCGTCCTCATCGGGCCGCAGCGCCCCGGAGCGCGACTCCTGGCGCTCCATGCCGTGCACGTGCGCGGGGAAGCGCATCTCCATGGCGTCGGCCGCCTCGGGCGCGCGGGCGCTCATGCGCACCACGGCCTCGCCCTGCGCGACCACGCGCACGCGCCAGTCCACGCGCGCCTGGCCGTGCGCGGGCACGGTGATCTGCCGCTCCTGCGCGCCGTGGGCGGGCAAGAGCTCCAGCACCTCGCCTCCGAGCGCCAGGGACGCGCGCACGGGCTGGTCCGCGTCGAAGTCGTTGTGCACGACCGCGGAGAGGACCGCCTCGTCCTTTTCCACGAAGAAGCGCGGGGCCTGGAGCCGCACGAGCAGGGGCTTGGTGGTGATGACCTCGGTGGCCGCCTGCCCGACGCGCGTGCCGTGGCCCATGGCCCAGGCCTTCACCTTCCAGGTGGTCAGGTTCTCGGGCATGGGGAACGTGGCCTCCGTTCGCCCGTCCGCACCGGTGGACAGGGCCCCGGCCCACAGGGCCGTGTCCGCGAACGCGCGGCGCACCGTGGGCTCGGGCCCGGCCTGGCCCTCGCCCCCGGCGGGCGCCTCGGCTGACCGTGCGGGCGCCGGGGCGGGTTCGGCCATGACCGCGTCGGCGGCCTCCGATTTGGCCGCGAACATCATCTCCCCCTCGGGCATGGCGCCGGGCGCGCCTAGCCGGCGCCTCAATCGGCTCTCTTCGCGCGGCCTATTGCCTGCCAGGCGAGCTCCGCCCGTGTCGGTGGTTAGGGCCTCGGGCCCGGGCAGGCCGCCGAACACGCCGATCGAGCGCATGGCCGTCTCGTCCTTGCGCAGCACCTCCGCGAACCAGCGCGCCAGGCTCGACTCGGTCCGCGGCCGGTGGTGGCGGCGCCACGACCAGAAGTGGTTGCGGATATCGGCCACGTTCGACCCGCCGGAGATGTACTCCACGGCCTTGTCGTAGACCGCGAGCACCACGGACCCGGCCACCGGCTCGCCGCTCGCGTCCGTAACGCGCAGGCGCACGCGGGCCTCTTCGCCGGGCTCGTACTCCTGGGCCGAGGGCTCCACGGCCACGTCCAGGACCCGCTTCTGGGGCGGCACCACGAGCTCGCGGACCACGGTGTGCACCTCCCCGTCGGCCACGGTCAGGGCCTCGACGTACACATTGGGCATGTCGCGCTTGACGATCTCGATCGTCTCCAGGTGGCTCTTGCCCTGGAGGCGAACGAGCTTGGGCACCAGGTACACGCCGTCGGTCGGCCGCAGGAACAGGAAGACCGCCGCCCCCGCGCGGTCGGTGTTCACCGCCAGCCGGGCCGCGTCCCCGGGCCGGTACTCGCGCCGGTCGGGCACGAGCTCGAGCGCGTTGAACCGGTACGCGCGTCCGTCGAACCCCTCGCCGCGCACCAGGAACACGTACCCGCCCTCCTGCTCGTGGCCGGCCGCGTCGGTGAGGGTGACGCTCAGCCGATACTGGCCCGCGCGGCTGGCGCGCAGGTCCAGGCTCGCGCGGCCCTGCGCATTCGCCTCGACGGTCCACTCCTGCACCGCGGTCTCCACGGGGTTGCGGTCCTCGTCGTACCCGATCCGGTAGAGCACCGCCTGCGCCGCGCCGGGTACGGGCTTGCCGTCGGGCCTGCGCGCCGCGCAGTGCGCGCGCACCTTGTCCCCGACCCGGTAGTGGCCCCGGTCCATCCACACGTGCACGCGGAACGGACGGCGCGCCACGAGCACGGACCCCGTGCCCACGATGGTCCGCCGCGACAGGTCGCGCACCTCGGCCGTGATCTCGTATCGGTGATCCGTGTCACCGTGCAGGGCCTTGGCCGGCGCGGTGTCGAGCGGAATCTCGAGCGTGCCCTCCGAGCCGAGGGGCGCGGTGCCCTCGGCCACGACCTCGGGCGGGTCGCGGTGCGCGGGCCACCAGTACGGCGCGGGCGCCACGAACCCCCACGCGCGCCAGCCCGGGTACCACCCGTAGGCCGGCCGGAACCACCAGTACCCCGGCCCGTACAGCCAGTCCCACGGCGCGGGCGGATACCAGCGGGTCTCGTGCGCGGTGCGCAGCACCTTGTAGTGGACCGTGGCCTGGGTGACCGGCCCGCCGAAGTAGTACTCGGCCTTCACCGTGGCGGTGAACTCCTCACCCAGGCGCACGGGCTCCTGTGGCGCGGAGACCGTGACCTCGTACTCGGGCTTCTTGTACTCCTCCACGCGGAAGTTGCCCCCGCCGTACCCGGGCAGGTACAGCCGGTACACCCCCAGCCGCGCGTCCTTGGGCAGCTCGTACGTGCCTTCCATGCCGCCGAACGCGTCGGCCTTCAGCGACGTGTCCACGACCTTCTCGTTGCGCGGGTCGCGCAGCTCCACGGGGAAGGTAGTCCCCGCGAACCGGCTCTCCTCTGGCATGTCATACTGGGCGTTGCGCACCCAGAACTTGTAGTGCACGGTCTGCTCGGGCCGATACACGGGCCGGTCGGTGATCAGGAACACCCGCCGCGCATGGTACGTGCGGTCGTGGTGCGTGGAATACCAGATGCGCGAGAATCCGAGGTACGCGAGCCGCCCCTCGTCCGTGGTGGCGGTGATGAGCCAGCGCATGTCGTCGGTGATCTCGTCCTCTTCGAGCTGGAGCGTGCCCTGCGCGCCGGTGGTGCGCTCGGTCTCGCGGATGTTGACGCGGTACCGGTTCGTGCGGTCGACGCGCTCGGTGTCGAACCCGAAGAAGTCGACCTGGGCGTCGGCGACCGGCAGGCCCGTGACCGCGTCGGCCACGTAGAACCAGTGCCCGCGGTCGAGCGGCTTCTTCACGAGCACGGTGTCGTTGACCCACACCACGATGCGGCTCGTGTTCCCGTCCCGCATGCGCGCGACCAGCAGGTACGCGCCGGCCTCTTGCAGGGGCGTGGTGACGGTGATGTGCCGGTCGAAGTGCCCGGCCGGCGGATCGAGGTCGAGCGACCACTCGGCAGCCTTGTCGCCCAGGTACTTGGTCTCGGCCTGGCGCACGAGCCGGTAGCCGATGCGGTTGATCTCGATTTCCTGGTGGTCCACGCGGTCCGGCTTGTCGCGGATGTAGTCCTTTACGTCGGCGAGCAGGTCGCGCACGCGAATCTCGTAGGCCGTCAAGGTCACCCGGTCGCCGTTGCGATACCGGAACCCGACCTGTGCGCCCCGGCCGGCCGGGTGCGTGTCCGTGGGCTGGAACTGGCCCCAGGGCCGGCGGATCTGGGCGAGGTGCTCGCGGGCCCGTCGCTCCCAGTGCCCGCCGTGGCGGCGCACGCGCTCCCACCACCCGGCCGCCTTGTCGTACTGGCGGCGGTTCTCGAACAGGGTCGCCAGGCGCTCCTCGGCCTGCACGATATACCCGGACCGCGGGTTCTCGACGACCGCCTGGTACAGGCGCAGGAAGTTGTGCCCCTGCGGCAGGACGAACCGGCGCGGCCCGGTCGCCAGCCGCGCGATGGTCTCGTCCTCGTCCAGGGTGTGCAGGGCGAACAGGCTCGCGGCCTCGTCGGTCTCGCCCTCGCCCACCGGGCCGGGGATGCGCCGGCCGAAGTAGGCGAGCGTGTGCACGCCGAACTGGCCGCGCAGGAACTCCGCGCGCGTCCAGCGTACCTGGTTGACCTTGTTCGGATCGCGCTCGACCGCGAGCACGTGCAGCCATCGCACGCGCTCGCCGTCCGAGGCGGCCTGGTCGAACCCCTCGGGCACGTCGTAGAACAAGGGCTCGCCCTGCGCGTCCACGGGCGCGCCCCGGGCCGGGCCCCCGTACGACCGGTAGCGACGCGCACCCCGGTCCACGTCGGGCAGGTCCGTCAGGTCCGTGCGCACCTGGAGGCGCCAGGCCTGCGGTCCGGACCGGCCCTGCTCCAGGGCTCGCACGAGCTCCAGGCACACGTCGGCCGCCACGCGGTCGGAGGCGGTCTCTTCGGCGAGTTCCAGGGCCCGGTGCAGAAGCTGGAGCGCACGCACGCGGTCGCGCTCGAACGCGTTCGCGTGCTCGCCCCCGCCCCGGTGCGGGCCCCGGCGGAACTCGCCCGCGATGATGGTCCCGTAGTGCGTGTAGTCCAGGTACGAGCGCCCGGCCGCGCGCAGCACGCGTACACTGTCCGGATGCGCCTCCACGACCGCCTCGCGAAAGGCGTCCATCTCGTGCTGGTGGCCGAGCCGGTTGAGGCAGTCCAGCCCCCGCAGCAAGGCGGAGTCCGCCTGCGTCTCGGCCTCCAGCGCGAGCTCGCGAAAGGCCGCATAGGCCTCGGCATAGTTGCCGTCATTGTAAAGCTCGTGCGCCTTGCGCAGCCGGTCGGCCGGATCGCCTGCCGCGCCCGCCAGCACCGCGGCAAGCGCCGCCACGGTCGCCACCATCGCCACCACACGCATGCAACGGTTCATCGCGTTCTCCTGTGCAAAACGACGGATTCTCGTCCAAGCGAGCCAAGCGCGACTCAAGGCCCGACGCCGGCCGCCGGGTTCACGACCCGGCCCATGAAGAGCACCGTCCCCGTGTTCGTCTCCCGGATCAGGTACAGGAACGGATGGTCCGCGCGGAACACCAGGGGCTTGCCCGGTGCGGCGGTCAACTCCATCACCGCCGCCGTGGACGCGGCCGCCTCAGTGCCCTGTTCGTTCACGTCCACGAACGTCTTGTGAAACACCGCTGAGACATAGAGCGCCTCAGGAGAGGGGGGCCTCGCCCCGTTCATGCCGGAGAAATCGGCCTTGCCCGGGTCGAAAGGCAGGACCATGCCCAGGGCCTTCAGCGCGGCGGTGAGCTCCTTCGTGCCCCACGTCGTCTTCCACTTGGGCAGGTACACGGGGATGGTCCGCTTGGGCGCGTTGTCCAGGTCCGCCAGCCAATCGGCGAGCGCCCGGGCGGATAGCGAGGCCTCCATGTCCGCGAGCCCGTCCCTCTCCTTGGGCAGGAGCACGACCATCTCCACCCCCCCGCCCTTGTACGGCAGGCTCACGGCCTGGAACCGGTCGGTCTCCAGGTACCGGAATCGCGGCGTACGCTCCACGCCACCCAGCTTGTGCTGCATCATGTCGACCTGGAGCTCGCGCTCGGGCGTGACGAAGAACGGCGCGTCCCGGGTCAGGTCCTCGTCGAACTCGTACTCCCAGAACCCATAGAAGTAGATCGCGTTCACGAGCACGAGGCGCGTCAAGTCAGACACTCCGCCTTCCGGGATCAGGTCCTTGATCCTGTCGTTCGTCCGTTCCTCGACCCAATGGTTGATGGTGGTGCGCCCAGGCTCCGGGAACCGCACGGTGCGAAGCCCCCCGCTGTAGAAGGTCCGGTTGACCTCCAGGAAGGGCTTAAAAAACTCGTACCCCTCCCGGCCCCACAGGCTGTTGGCGATGCGCATCTCGTGCGGGCTTTCTTCGTCCGACGCCATCCGCTGTGCGGCCGCCCGGTTGGCCGCGTGCAGGCGCGTGTCCTCCAGTGTGAACCGGAGGCCCGCCTTCATTTGGCTCGCGGTCTCGCCCCGGGCGCCCGCATAGGTCATGGCCAGGGCCGTGCGGATGGAATAGGGCGAGAAGAAGAGGTTCCCTTGTTCGCCGGCGGCCAGCTCACGGTACAGGTCCGCGCCGAACGCGTTGTTGCCGCGCGCGAGTTCCTTGACCTCGGCCTCCGGGCCCAGGCCGCGGGCGAGATCCACGGTCCGAGCAGGCTCGCCCGCTCGCCCCGCGCCGACAGGGCCCCACAGGCCGCCCAGCCAACCCGCCGCAACCCCGACCACCACGATCAGCGCCATCCGCATCCACCGGTTCATGG
>Ga0180432_10010005_pt1 | contig 11445 bp, 19 predicted proteins | sample SS_ome_10_FD_132414 | JGI IMG/M metagenome (GOLD analysis project Ga0180432, IMG submission 132414) | Hypersaline lake sediment archaeal communities from the Salton Sea, California, USA - SS_1_MS_2 metaG | ecosystem: Environmental > Aquatic > Non-marine Saline and Alkaline > Hypersaline >... | reverse complement strand
CAGATGGTAACTTATCTAAATCAAAAGATATAAGCATTGTCACAGGAGTATAACCATTATCACTGGCTTCCTTTGTAAAAAATCGTTCTGTCTTATCAAGTATCTCTTTATTGAATCCTCTATACACTTCTAAGACATTTTTGTCAAAGTCAACAACATAACACCATTCACAAAACAATCCATCATAAACAAAGTTTATTTCATTATTCAACACAACATTTTCATTATTTTCAATAAATTTAAGAACTCCACCACCCATATCTCTATCGAGTTGTGGATGTTTCTTTTTAAATTTATCAGAGTCATCCATATTAACCATACCATTACTGGCTTTAATGTCAACCCCAACTTCCAACCACAACTTATTATATTCATCCTCTTCAATGAATCTTGTTGTGTTAAGATTCTTTAAAAATGTTTCTTTGTTATACGACTGTAAAAATTTTAAGATTGTAGAACCTTGACCTTCTGGGTATCCATCCCATTGACCATACTGTGCTACCTTATACTCACCATTAACAAACACACATGTAAGATTTCTTGTTCCCATCTAAACCTCCTGAAAATATTCTTTAACTGTATTTTTCAAAATTTCACCTAATTGTTTGGTGAATTTGAATTTCTCTCTTAATGTGTCAATAGAATTCAACACGTTACCATCGGGCTGTCTTTCTGAAGAAGCCTTCCAGTCCACAATCATTTCCATCAAATCAATTAATGTCATGTCATTGACACCATCTTTATGGAACTCAGGGTGATGACGATTGTTCTGATGATGATGTTCAAGAGCGTCACCCAAGTCCTTCAACTGTTCTTCATACTGCTCATTGTCTTTATTGAACTTAACATCTTTAAGACGATGAGTGTACTTATCAAACAATTCCTTTTCCTGAGTACTGAGCTTTGATGTATCATGAGTTGACGCTCTGTCAAGTAATTTCTTTGACATCATAATCAATAACTCATTAACTCTCTTAATATGCTTAAGAGTATCAGCAGTACTATCATATCCTATTTTTACAATAGGTAATTCTTTGAACTTCTCTGCCGAAAATTCTTCATCATTTAAAAATTGTTTAGCATACTCTTCTTGAGTGAACACTTTTTTAGTAGCTTCATCATAACGTAACTCTTCCATGCAATCTCCTAATTAAGTTTTGACATCACCATTGCTGATAGCTTTTTCATTTCATAGCCACCAGTTGGTATTTTCTTTCTAACAAGACCCATAACCTGACCCATTTGCTTCTTTGATTTCGCATTGACCTGTGTTATAGCCTCATCAACCATTACTTCAACTTCTTCATCTGTCAATTGTAATGGTAAAAATTCTTGATATACTTTAATTTCAGAATTAAGTTTATCAATGTTTTGATTAGATTTCAATTGAGTTTTTTCATCAACACTTCCATGTTTTTCAACGATGTCTGCAATACCTTTTTCAAACTTCTCAATAGCCTTTTTTCTTTCAGAGATACCAGAAGTCACTGCCTTGATTAAATCATCCTCAGTGATATCTTTACGTCTGTCTGTGATAGCGACTGCTTGTACTTCAGACATTACCATACGCAATAGTTTTAAACGGCTTGAATCTTTACCTACCATTGCGTCTTTAATTTCTTGTTTTAATGTTCCAATCATTTTTTCTTTCCTTTCAGGAAGTCTTTTCCTTTTATGATACCTTTTACAACATCAAATCCATTTAATTTATAATCACTAATTTTACCATTCACCAACGTTCCAACACCTTTTGCAGAAACACTCACACCAGATTGAATTGCTTTCAATGTTCTGAGCACAGCACATATCTTTGCAATGAAAATCCATAAAGTGACACAAGTCACCAACAACATTATTATTAATATAATCCCAATTATATTCATTTCTTTTTTCTCCATTCAATCGTTATTTTATTAATACTATAATCATAATCAGAATTAGGAGTCACAACAAACCCCAAACTTTCAAACTCTTCAATAATTATTTTTCGAGAATCTTCATTTAATTTATTTTTATCATCAAATGAATAACAACAAGAATAATATCCATCATTTTTACAACCATCAATCGTTTTCCAAATCTCATTAATAGTATTATCATAATCCGGTTTGTTAACAATATCAGTTTCCTCCAATAATTCCTCAGCAGTTCGCCTTATCTTAACTTTACCACTTGCCCGGTCATGAATATTAAACCACTCACCTTCATTCATATGAGTAAGAACACCAATAGCCATACGTAGTTCAGGACACCCTGTCACTTCATTTTTAATATTATCAGCTTCATGAGCACCAAACTTACAATCACAACGGTCACCAGCATAACAACATCTAATTTTTCTTATGTTTTCTAATGCCTTTATAATTTCTTCTTTTGTATATCTCATTCAACCTCCTTAACAAAATTCCAAAGGAACGCCCTCAGCAATAGCCTCTTCCATTCCTTCAATCAACAATCCCATTTGGTGTTTATTAAAGCCTTCAAGTTTATCAATCAATTCCTTAAACCTTGGAATAAGAATTTTACATTCCTCAACCGTAAACTCACCGTCACAATCACTATGGTCGAAAAAAATCCTGAGACAATCTTCCATCTCATCAAGATTCTTTATTTCATTATAATAATCCCACAGGTTACCGTGTCCAGCAACTTTACACAATTCTGCTCTGAAACTCATGAATCCACTATACGACCAATGAGCGTCACCATGACTAACATCCAATCCCATTATTACTCCTCCTTCTAAACCATTCAATTGGAAAATCTTTAATCATCATAAATAAAAGCCAAACAACTAAACATAACATTAATACATTATGTATAATTAATAATGTTGTATTAATCATCCTCATGTCTACCTTTAAAATTTGGTACATATTCTGTTTCTGGATTAGTAAGAGTCAACAATCCTTCTCTATCATGTTGATAATAAATATCATCTAATCCATCATAATGTATATTTGTAATCGCTCTAATCCAATCCTTATCAAGCTCAGTTAATTCTGGATTACCAATCATCTCTATAAATGAATCCCATTGGTCACCAGCCTCATCCCAAAGACATTCCCAAGGGTCACCATCATCGCCACCAATAGTTGAATCAAAGATGTCTACCCAATTGTTAAGTTCTTCTTGAACCTCTCCCAAAGTGTCAAACACTTTGAAATCAGGATAAGCGTTTTTCTCATCTTTGAATAATTCCATATCATTTTCATCTAATATCAATGATTCGAAATTAAGATTATGGGATACAAATAAGATATGAAGATAGTACTTACCACCCTTTTCAGAAACCGAAGCAATCCACCCAGCGTCATCCCATTCATCTTCCCTGTAATCTCTATAAACATTAATCACATTAAATTTTTCACTCAAACACTTTTCGACATTACCAAATATTCTTTGGTCGTCACGTTTCCAGTTTTCCATATTTAACTATCCTTTAAATTATCAATATACCATTTAACAGTTTCTTCTAAACTTGAATCAAAATCAAAATTAGATTCCCACCCCAACTCTTTAAGTTTAGAAGAATTTATAGAATATCTCCTATCATGCCCAAGGCGGTCTTTGACAAAAGATATTAATGATTCCGGTTTACCCATAATACAAAGTATTTTCTTAACCAAATCAATATTAGTCACTTCATTATCAGCACCAATATTATAGATTTCACCAACCTTCCCATCCATTGCCAATTTAATCAATGCTTGACAATGTAAATCAACAGGTATCCAATCTCGTATCTGTAGTCCATCTCCATAGACAGGAATCTTTTCATCATTAAATGCCTTAGTAACAATCACAGGAATGAACTTTTCTGGGAATTGATATTTACCATAATTGTTTGAACAATGAGTTATAACCGCTGGGAAACCAAAAGTCTTAACATAAGAACGAACAATGAGGTCTGAAGCAGCTTTACTGGCAGCATATGGACTATTCGGTTTATACTTATCAAACTCTCGAGATGACATTTCAGCCAGACCTAATGAGCCATAGACTTCATCTGTTGAGACATGTATAAATTTACAATCAGCATATTCAATTTTTTCCCAATACTTCTTAGCAACATCCAATAATACATGGGTTCCTATAACATTAGTCTTCATAAACACAGCAGAATCATCTATTGAATTATCAACGTGAGATTCGGCAGCCAAATGAAATACCAATCTTATATCGTAATTAGCAAATACATATTCCATTTCTACTGGATTAGTAATATCATATTGAAAAAATTCAACATCAACCCCTTCAATATTTTTTCTATCACCAGCATACGTCAAATTATCAACAACAATTAAATGTGATTCAGGAAATCTTTTAGCAAACATCTTGACTAAATTAGAACCAATAAACCCACATCCACCTGTAATTAAAATTGATTTCATTCTTCACACTCCAATCCAATAACTCTCAACAATATACACATAGCACATATCCATCCCAATAAGGCAGAACCATTCCAATCGACAACATTCAAAATAACATTAGCAAGGATTAAACCCCCCAATACTATATTATACGAACTAACCATCACACATCCTCCGGTAATTTTAATTTTCTCCCAACATTTTGATACACATCATTTAAAATTGTTGTTGCTATTTCAACATTATTCTTCAAATCTTTATCAGATTGAATGACATCATGATTTAATACAAAATCATTAATGTTTGATATAATTATCGAAACCCTATCCAATACTTCATGATGTCCATCCATCTCAGTCTGAGTTAAAACCTTTTTATTATATGGTGATTTTTTATACTTTTCTTTTAATTCATCTACGTTATCCATTATTACACCCCACTAAAAACAAAGTAAATTAAATAATGCATATGTCACTAATATAAATGTAAAAGACACATGCCGTTCTTTTGGAACATATCCAAGCATAATAAAACACAATATGACATTACCCACGATTTGAATTATATCAATCATTTTATTCCCTCCAAATCACTGCATTAAAATATCCTAAACACCCTAACATTAATGCAACTTGAAAATATCTACTCGGTTCAACAAACCCAAGTAATAAAAAAATCATTAATGCATTTCCTAATATTCCTAATATTTTCACTACTACTCCTTTATCGCATTCGCCAAGGCTTGTAATCCAATCTGGCTATCAATGTGATATGTATCAACATAAAATTTACCATCATCTGTATTTTGACTTGCCCATTCCTTTGGTGGTGGACATCCACAATGCCCTTGCACACGAACTACCTTCCCATGATTCTCATGTAAAGTATTGGCTTTGTCAAGTATCAATCCCGGATTACCTTTAGCAGACCAGTAGTACCATAAACGTTCGAATGTCCATCCATTCAATGCGCCTGTTATATGTGTCTTTACTTCACCACCAACAACTGTATTGTTTACCAATACTTCAATCCCAGCAATTTTTAGCTCATCCGTCAAAACCTTATCATTGTCTTCTACTGGACATCCCGCTCTGTTTTCCATTTGTCAATTTCTCCCTTTGTATCTTTTTTATTTTTCTTACGGTCGTATTTGGTTTTATCTTTTTCAACCATTGTCCCACGACCACCTCTTAATTTCGCTAATCTAATTTTATCTTCATCACTCATCGGACTCATTTAAAAACTCCATGTCTTCAGTTAGTATTAATTTATTTTTAACACGAGTGATAGCAACATACAATGTATTTACTTCTTCCATGATTCCTGCAATGTTAACCCTTTTCTTATCTTTCTTTTCCTGAGCTTCTTGAATTGAATCCTCAGTAATAAAATCACCCATTAACTTCACAGTATCATACTCAAGACCTTTAGCCTTATGTACCGTTGTAAATACAATCTCTGCTTCATTTCGTTTCTCTTTCGGTAAATTTATTTCATTTAGTCTTTTGAACTTCGATGGCAGAGCCTTACCATATTTAGTAACTATCTTCACTAACATCTCTAAGTTCTTATCCTCAGTCTTTTCAATGTAGTCAGCCAAATCAGATGGCTTATTCATCATCTTTATAAGAGGATTCCTGATGTACTCATGTTTCCCAAAATGTAAATTGTATACATCATAAACACTCACACCATTCATGAATGTATAAGATTTCAAATCTCCCTCAAAATAAATCTTATTTGCTCTACCCTGAACAACAACATCAATTGCTTCCTTGAGCAATGTAAGATTTGTTCTTGCAAGCACAGCCATTGAACTCTTTTCTTTTGGTGGATTAGTTCCAATAATATCATGACGTTCAAAATTTGGTTTAACTATCTTCTTTAAGTCGAGACATCTCATAGCCTTATCAGCAATGTCTTGATTAAATCTAAAACTATATCTCAATGGATATTCTTTGAACTTTACTTTATTTAATGCATTCACCGCACCACGCCAAGCATAAATTTGTTGGTTAACATCACCAACACATATCTTTTGACATTCCTGATTCATAAAGATATCCATCATTACCGGATTCGAATCTTGGAATTCATCATACAAGATACAATCATACCCACCCAACTTAGGATTACTGAGTTGATATTCTTTAAGATAAAAAGAATGAGTCACCCCGATTTGTCCATCAGTCATTCGATTTATTAATTCTTTAACACCCTGCATGATTACATCTTTGTTTGCAGAATAAAACGTTCTTCCTTCCTCAGAGCTTAGAACTTGCGTATACGGCTTTAAAAGTTCATCAGGGGTATCACAAGTCGAATTAAAATAAAGTTCCATTAAACGGCTTATATGAGTCGCTAAAACATAACCATAATATCCAACACCTTCAAGCCCCAAAATATTTTTTATTTCATATGCACTGTAATTATTTTTTACATCGTAACCATTAAGTGGCACAATCTTTCTATACGCTAATGAATGAGCAGTGAACACATCCACATTATACACACCAGCACTTTTAAATTTTCTAATAGCGTCTTGTTTTGCAGAAGCATTAAATACCAGATACAAAAACTTTTTATTAGGTCTTCGTTTACAATACTCAACCAACACAGAAGTCTTTCCACTTCCGGCTATAGCATTTACTTTGATGTTTCCCTCACTACTGATTATTGCTTCCTGCTCATCAGTCCATATAATTTTTGTCATTTACAACAAGTCTCCTTCTTCAAACACAAAATTTCTTAATATATTTGCAACTACGAGTTTTTGAATTTCTTTCTCTCTATCATGATAAGCATTCTCATAAAACACTTCAAACCCATTCTCTTCCAAGATACGTTTTTTACCTTTGCTAAGTAATTGACTTCCTCTAATATTATCAATGACACCATCAGTAAGCCCACGCTCTTTTAATCTTTTAATTTGAATATCTTCTGGAACATCAAGCACAACACATTTAGTAAAATATTTTTCATCACAAATATCAAACATTTTATGTTCTGCAATCAATGCACAATCAAGCAAAACCAAACCGCTTTTTATATCTTTAAATTTTTTAGCAAATAATTTTCTAATTGGTTCTTTCATTATGTCATTCAATATTGATAGTTTCGCCTGATTATTAAAAACAATCTTACTAAGTTTCTTTGTGTCGACATAATAATTTGTGAAAACTAATCCGCCACCATAGCCCTCATAAGATTCAGAAACAATCCCAGGAAATTTTTCTTTGATTCCAAAAACAACTTCTTTTGAGAATCCCTCCCCACCAGTATAAAGCTCTTTAGCGAGTTTATCAAAATCAATATGATGGACTTCAATAAAATGTTGTCTACAAACATCAATCATCATTTGAGTGAAATAACTTTTACCACACCCAATACCACCTGTTACACCTAAACACATAATAGCCATTTTTAAATCTCCTGTTCTATTTTAGGAACCACTCTAAATTGAAATTTTTTATGTTGCTCATAATAATTTTTAAGTTTTGCTTTTCCATAACCACGGACTTCTCCCCATTTGAATCCATCATCATGTCCTTTAACATATCCAAGATGATATCCAATCCATACACCACATAGCATTATGACAATAGCACTTATTATAATCCAAATTGCTGTTTTAAGTTTCGTAGTGTCCTTCTTTCTTTTTTTCCGATTTGATTTTAACTTTGCTTTGAAGGAATAGAAATCTTTTAATTCCCTTGCCTTCCTTCTTTTAATTGAACTATTTAGACTTTTATTTTCATCATTGCCTTTGAGATACCAATAGAACCATATCCAGTCAATCACCTTTTCCAGATAGGTTCTTTGATTCAATCGTTTAGCCAATTCTACACTCAAGTAGAACCATTTTACTCTTGTCATGGGGTCACCCCCTTTTAATTATGACAATCCACAATCGTAATAATTTCGTTATCGTCAAGTGGTTTAATGAATCTTTCATAGAAATTCAAATCCCAGTCAAGTTCATTTTCATACTTTTCAAGCCACTGCCCATCTTTAGTAACAACAGCATATGCCCCAAACTGTTTCGAACAATTAACATAGTTCTCTTTTGTTTTATATCTTTCAAGATACCATGACGTTTTATAAAACAAATGATTCTCTTTCATGAATGCTTTCTCTTCATCAGTTACAGGCTCTCTGCCTTCAACATGTAAGTCCCAAGTCATTTCAGCGTTTCGAGCAGACTCTTCATCGTTATTCATTACGTCCCAATCAATATCACATTTACGAGCACGGTCTGTTAAAGGCTGAGACAACACATCCTGTTTCCACTTTTTAGATTTTTCATCTTGGTCCCATCCCCAACTGAAGTTTGGCTTTTGATTTAAATCAAATTGTCTACCTTTAAAACATTCATTTGTTTTTTCATAAGCGTCCCATGAAAATGTACCCGGTGTATCTTCACTTTCAGAACTAATAATATCATCAACAACCTTACGAATATCATTAGATTTATCACCATATGCCCTAACAACACGTTCAAATTTTGAAGGAGTATCCTTTTTAAACCTAACCAGTTTTTCAATCTCAGCCTTTGAAAACCCTTCAACCTCACCTGTTAAACGTAAAACCTTTGACTTTGGTAAATCAACTTTCATACGTAAACGACCAGCATATCTTCCACCTTTTTCATACCAGTCCCAATGTCCATTTGGGTTTGACCAAAAACCAAAACGCCCACGTTCTTCAGTGGCACCATGCCATTCATCACAAAACTTTTCAAATGTTTTATACTTATCGGTATGAGGAACTTTTGATGGGGGTGCAATCCATTTAACAGTTACACGATTTTCATTCAACGAAGCAACCCATTTTGCAATACCATCCATAGTTTTATGAACTCTAATTAAATTTTCCAAAATTTTTTTATCATCTTCAATTCTTTTAATAATTTCAGAATGTGGAACCGGGTCTTTTTTAATCACTTCACCATATACAATTTTAAATTTTTCATTATCATTGTTTCTATATCTAAGCCCAACTCTATCACCAAGCTCAAGAGGTGTATCAAAAGACATACATTTATCCACAAAAGTAAATGGAGTTGTTTTAAACCCCTTCACCATATCAATAGGGATATCTTCATATTTTTCTGGAGACCATTTGTTAGTTCCCCCACCTTCATATTCCTTACGAAATTCGTCAGTCCTATCCTCAAAGACTGCTCTTTTATCAGTTTTCATTTGAAAATCTTTAAGATTACCCAATTCATCAAAAGGGTGTAATGCTTTTTTATAATCATCTCCAACAACTAATACCATATAATGCATAATTATTCTCCTTTGTTCTTGTAATATTCAGATTTAACATCAATACCGTGTGATTTCCAATGTTTATTGAATCGCTCAATATCAGGCTTCATGTCATATTTAATTTCATTTAATCTACACCATGTCGCTTTCATGATACATGCAGACATATCATCAGCATGGTAGACACCTTGTTCGGCAAACCATTGAGATAAGCAAGATGTCTTACTCCACAAATGAAAATTATTTCTTATTTGCATACCATTAAGAAATCCATAAATACCAGTTCCATTTTTTTCTTTAAATGTTTTACATCCTTCCTCACCGATATCTTTAATAATATCATCAATAGCTTCATCAAGAGGACATATCTCATTCCCTTTCTTTTCGATTCCATTAAGCTCTTCAAGGATACCATCAATAGAAACTTTACCTTGTTTGGCAACTTCCTTTAGAAATTCCACCGTAACTGTTGACTTCTCATTTGTAAGTAAATCAATAATCAATTTCAATGGTGATAGCTTATTACGTATATTATAAGTATGACAATTTTTCATTAGCACTCCTTTATTAAATTGTCAATGGCTTTACCATCTTCAATATGATATTGTCTATTCTCCTGAGAAATATGTGTTACATCATCAGGATTAATTAATCGTTCACCACCCTGAAATTGTGGTGACTTAACTAATAATTTCTTACCAGTTTGATTTGTTTTATGACAATTTAATGTGCTACAAAAAGCTCGTTCTCTGTTATAATCTTTTAAATTAAATTGTATACATTCATCATTTGTCAATATAGTTATCATAATTATCTCCCAAGTACACTCAATACATACGCAACATGTTCTTGTGTTCCAGCCATAGATTTAGCAGCATTGTCTGGAAATTTACCCACAGGTCTTAAATCACCTTCAATACCAGCAAACATCAACTTCATTACTGATTGAACAGCAGGAATTCCCGGAACATCAAATGAAAAGTGAGTTCCAATTCCAAATGAACATTTAATTTTATTTTTACAATACTCAGCTAATTCAATTGCTTTATCAACTGTAAGCCCATCACTGAATACAATTGTCTTTGACATGGGGTCAATATCAAGTTTTTCATAATGAGCAATAATCTTATCAACAAATTCAAATGGACATCCCGAATCATGACGAACACCATCAAATAATTTAGCATAATATAAGTCAAAGTCTTTAAGAAACTTATCAAGACCGAGAGTATCAGTAAGAACAATTCCTAATGAACCTCTATACACATCAGACCAAACAGCTAACGATTTCTTTACTGAATCCAATGGATGAACAATTGCTTGAAAGAATGATTGATACTCATGAGCATGTGTACCAATAGGTTTCAAGTCATATTTCATTGCAAGATATAAATTAGATGTCCCCACAAAACAAGTTTTAGGTAAATGCTTTTTCATATAAGCAACAACTTCCTCATGATGTAAAGCTGAAAAAGCTCTACGACTTCCGAAATCAACAATCTGAAATGATGGATTTGATTTCAAATATTCATTTATCTTACGACATTTCTCTTTCAATAATCCAAATGCAGTTTGTCTTTCCTCTTCAGTATGATTTGCTCTGGTATAAACTTCAGAAACAATCTTTAAAACATATATCTCAAACATCATTACTTGAACAATTGAACCCTGTGCCCAAATATGAATCTGACCATTCTTTTCACCAACATGAATCGTCTCACGATTTAGTTGGAACGTTTCAAGATAATCTATAAATGTGTTTGGGAAAAAAGGAATCTTTCTTAACCATGCGAGTTCAT
>Ga0180432_10010003_pt1 | contig 11447 bp, 13 predicted proteins | sample SS_ome_10_FD_132414 | JGI IMG/M metagenome (GOLD analysis project Ga0180432, IMG submission 132414) | Hypersaline lake sediment archaeal communities from the Salton Sea, California, USA - SS_1_MS_2 metaG | ecosystem: Environmental > Aquatic > Non-marine Saline and Alkaline > Hypersaline >... | reverse complement strand
TGCAACACTTTTAAATGGATCATGTGACATATCAACTCCTTTAATTAAAAATCTTCATTTATACATTTTCCACAATAAGGACATATATCATCTTTATCTGAAAATGCTTCATGATATTCCTTACATAATCTTTGACGATTTGCTTCTTTTTCTTCATCAACATCAATTACATTAACTGTAATTTCAATTCGCTTGTCTCCCATGCTATCCAATGACCTTTCTTACAATTAGGACACCAAAAATTCCCACACGACCCAACCATTGCCCTTTTGCCACAATATGGACAAGTAATTATTTTACTCATGTTTTTCTCCTCTAAGATTAATCACATATGCAGGTGGTACTGCAATTGCATAACAAGATTCTTGAGGATCAACCTTATCAATATGAACAAGCAATTTTTCTTTTCCTGGAAGAGTTTGTCTATCCACAATTTCGATAACTTTCTCATCAATGAGTTTAACCATTATTTCTTGTGTCCCTTCTGCTGCCTGAGTAAAGAATGCAGCAATGATACCCATAAATTCTTTATTAGGGACATTAAATATAATGCTAAATGTGGGATCATAATCTATGTAATTTTTAATTGCTTTAAAATTACATACATCAATTAAAGACTCCATTTGAGATACATCAGTTGGCGGGGTTTTAACAAGTTTCAACAATTCAGATTTTTCCATTTTTTAACTCTCCTCAAATTTTTCAATTATAAACCATTTCCAAGGATAAAATAATACATGGTGACAAAATTCTTGCTCTTTAAGTTGATTTGTAGGTTTTTTAGCAAGCTCATTTATAGGAGAAATTGAAATTCTATTCTTTTGTTGATTCATAACAGCTATAATTTCTCCAAGCTGTTCATGTTTCCCATATACAACATTGCCTGCATGAAGTTTAAATAATACCGATTTCAACATACTAATATTGGCAAAACCAATAACCTCATTATTACCTGGACTTAAAGGAACTTCTTTTCCTGTTGGCAAATCAAGTTCATGTTTTTGTATCTCATTTACATTTACAGTTTTATATCGATTTCCATTAATTAACAGGACTGCATGATTAGATCTCATATCCAATTCAACAATACTAGCAACATCATGACCATGTCTGACTTTTTGGTTTATCCTTAATTCTTCTATTTTCATTGTGTTCCCCCGTAAAAAGGTGCCAACCCTAAGATTAGAGTTGACACCTTTCATATTAGTTATTCAGTTGTATCTGTTTTTTCAGCATATTCATAATGCTCAGATACTCGATGAGATTTCATTGCTTTTGCATATCTTACTGCAAAACCAAGATTGAAATCTTCTGGCTGATAAATAACGAAACGATTCCAGAGTTTTCTCCCTCTTGGAGGAACTTTGTAATCGGTAACGAATTTAAGATTCTTCATCCAGTTTGGTGTATACTTCGGAATCCCATTTTCATCAAGAGTATCATAAAATGCTTTCTCTGTGATGCGAGCCATGAAATTCAAATCAGAGTTTACAGAATAAACAAAACGATTTCTTCTGTCAGTCAACATTTTCAAAGTTTCAGGACTCTCTTTGAATTCAGGGAATTCAGTATCATTTGAAGGAGCATCCAATTCAACAACAAAGGTGGGCACCTGAATCTGTTTTCCAGCGTCGGTCTTATCACTTGTAAATGATTTAGCCGACTTGGTACCATCTCCGCCACCAGGATATTTAACGCCATTTGCAATCATTGATTTGATGCATTTGTTGTAATACTGACCTTCTGCCTGCAATCTCTGAATAAGCATCTTCGTGATGAAGTATCTTGTCCCATACATTGAAGTCCAGCGATTTGGATGAATGAAATGTTCGAATTCAATTCTGCCACCAACGGACATTGCATATTCACGAATGAATTCATTCTCTTTTGCATCGGGCATAAACTGAATTGCATCCCAACCTTCATACCAGTCACCATTGAAATCTGTAAGAGTGAATGTTCTGGCTTCACCAACTGAACTGGAAGTCATAACATTTGCATCTTTGATTCTTACAGAGAAATTCCAGGTTTCTTTATTTGAAACCATACCTGTGATTGGTCCATGCCGATTCTCTTTTGAAGAAAGCATTTCGCCTTCTCTGAATTTGGTCTGAGTAAAGGATTTGTATTCAGGAATCTTGATGACTGCATTTCTTGATCCAAGAGTATAAAGAAATACTGCCATATCCTGAGGTCTGGATGTTCTGTCATAAATATTCCAGTCTTCCCAGAATTTGGTAACGACATCAATTGCAAATTCAATATCAGAACCTTTATCGAGAATACATTTAACAACGTCCTGCTCCATCAGTTCTTCAAATTTTTTCGATACTTCTTTTTTCTTGTATTTGCCCATGATCATTCTCCTTTTGATTCATCAAATACTCCGGTATAATTTTCATTTGGAGTAAAATTATAAATATCCCCATTATCAGTAAAACATTCTCCTCCAAATATTTCACCTGTCACTCTAGCCATTTCATCCCCATCTGCATCTTGCATCCAATTGAATATTGCATTGAGGATATCTCCTTCTTTTACCTTCAATGAAGGTTTAGCTGTATCTGAATTCTTCATTCTCTTTTGCCTTCAAACTTTGAATTGCAATCAATCCTTGTTTGCTTTTTGGCACTTTGAAATGTTCAATTGCTTTCTGTTTAGCATCCCACAAATCAGATGCTTCAAGTACCTTTTTCTTGCCATTATAAAAAGTTTCAAATTCACTCATCAAACTAACTCTCCTTAATTGTGTTCAATGAAACAGATTACGCTGCTTCCTCATCATTTTCGAAGGTAAGATAATCAATATAGTCTTCAATTGTTTCCCAACCTTCATCGTCAATATCTTTTGCAGATGCAAGTCTTTCTTTTTCAAAATCTGTCAGGTCAGGCATATAACGAACTTTATGATTACAGAATGAACAACCACATTTTGTAAGAAGTTCAAGTGCATCAGGTCTTCTGATTTCACCTGAAATTCTTTCATTGTTTAGAGCTTTAAGAGCACGATTCAATGCGAGATTTCGTCCACTTAAATAACCTCTGTATTTGAATTGATCCTTAACGCTGCAAATCGCCACCCCACGAGCTATTTCAGAACCTCTCTGAATAAGTGCAATTGTTGCAGTTTTCTTGTTTGCTTTTGCATTGTCGTCACTTTCATCTTTCATGTAGTAAAGAACAACTTTCATCTTTCAATCTCCTAAATAAAAAAGGATTAATATTATGGGGTTTCTGGGCAAGGACACCACAACGGTATCCTTACCCAAAGTATTATTTTAATTTCATTGAATACAGGCGATGATCTTTATAAAATAACGCCTGACTATTCTTTTTACATAACCGCATATCAGAAGATATAATTGGATCATGTATTCTTTTAATATCCGGATGTGATGGGTTGTGACTGAATAATTCAAGCACACCCGATTCAGGGATCAATATACAGACTCCCTGTGGCAATGTAATCATATTGATATCCCCAATATCAGAAACTTCAATTGATCTGAAATCATATTTTTTATATGAAGAATCAAATCTTAATACGAGAATATAATATTTTCCTTTAAATGATGTATGAACAGCACAAACACCGCTGTCATGTTTAGCATCAATAACTTTATGACCAGTCAATTCAGGAACTTTAATATCATACATTGCACTTTTTGATTTCTCACCAGGTATCGGAATTGATAAATATGGGACGCCTAATATGTCTTGATAAATAACTCCGGCATATAAGATTGATGATTTCTCCATTATTCGCCATGTTGTATTTACAACAGGTGTTAGTTGAGCAAAAGAATCATCAACTTCTAATTCAATCAGGTTTCCACCATTTCGGCAATATATTCGATTTTTCACAATCATTATTTCCTGAGCATACATATTGATTGTTCTCACCGATTCAGTTGGACAAGTAAATTCAATCTTCCCATCTTTAATTGATGAAAATATTGTTTCTCTTTTCTTTTCAGTGAATGTCACATTACCAACTGATTTATATTCTTTCTTACTACCAATATAAATTTTGTCAGTTGTTGCCGTGACATCAATGCCATTCAATGTAGTGACCCAAATGATATTCTCATCATATGATTTGATATGATCAATTTGGAAGTTGTCAGTTCCACGAATGACATGAACATCAACAGGTGCCATAACAATGATTCCTGCTGCAGTTGGCGGAGCAGAACGAACGCCATTATCAAATACTTGTTGAAACCAATCTTTATAATGAGCAGGGATTGAATTAATTCTAGCATTCGGTGCGAGTTTAACATCTTGGTTGAAGATTGAAATTCGATCAAGCATTCTCTGCTTAGTTCTTTCTTCAACATTTGGTTGTTTATAATCAGGGTGATTGCCTCTGAATGGATGAACTCCTACAAATGTCCAACACGCAATGACTGCAAATGAATACCAATCAGTCTTTTGACTAAAATCAATTGTAGAATGATCTCTGATCGAATCCATAATTGCTGTAGCAGGGAAATTTGGAGTCTTCCATGAATTGACATCAATGCAGTATGGTGTTACATGATCCTGATTAACAAGATAATTCAACTCATTCCCATCAACAAGCAAACATTGTTTTGAATGAATAAATTGAATTGTTTCTCTAATATTATCAACCAATTTAACTGCATGATCATCCGTGATGCCATTCCGTTTTCGAAAACCAGTGACGAATAATTTACATAAAGGATCACCTTCAACCCACCGAGATGTAAAACCAATATGAGTATTTGTTTTATCCATAATGATTTCATCTGGTTTAATAATTGTAGAAAGATCAAGGACTTGAAGTTCATCAAATTTTGCTTCTGGAATCATTTTGTTAGGTTCGTGGAATATTTTGAAACAAGTGTTTCCCTGTCTAAACACTTTAGCTTCACCACCACTTGCAACATAATCATTGTTTGCTAATGATATTTTTCCACGACCCCTTAAATATATTTCCATGGGATCTCCTATTCTCCAAGATACATAGACGCAACTGCAATATCATCTGTATGAGTCACAGCAGGATCGAGTCGTTTAAAATATTTCATTGCTGCTTTACATCTTCGTTGAACAAATTCTCCTTTATAATTTTTATAACTTGTTAATTCATGAGCAACATATAATGCTTTTAAATCACATTCATCACAACACCTGAATGATTCAATCCCGTCAGTGAATAGAGTGAGAGTTTTTGTATCATCATATACGTGAGAATTAAATGGAACAACTTCACTTCCATTTTCATAAACCTGTAAATTATCTTTTCCAAATTGATCTGTGTATTGTTTTGGATCCATCCAATACGCCAAATAATATGGAGCATTTAATTCAGGTTTATTAGGTCTGCCGTATTCATATGATATATGACATTTCTTTCCATCGTTAGATTCAGATACAACATGCCCATCTCCATAAACATATACATGAGTATAACCATCAATATGAAATGCTATGAGTAATGTCGCATATAAACTTGAATCAGGCAGATTGAGTGCTCTTGAATGAGCTAAAGCTGTGTGAAGAACAATATCTCCAAAAACTTCATATGTTGGGATAAACCTTTGTTCGATATATCTTTTAATTACAGTTGCAGCAGAAATTGTTAAAATCCTTGCTCCAACATCAGTCATTTTTGCTGAACTACAGCCATCAGAAATAATTATATAATTATCTCCTACAAGAGTATAATCCTCACAAACTTTATGAGAACTACCAATTTTTAAAAAATTATCTGTTTCCATTTAACCTCGTTTCAGGGGAGAGCAAAATTGCCCTCCCCTTTAAATCATTTATTAGAAGTTAAGATCGACAGGTTTGGATGGAGCGCCGGTGCCGAGACCCTGAGATTGTGTTGAAATTGACCTGGATACAAAGTCGGCAAATTTGGCAAGTTTTCCTGGAGTAATTTCTCCGATATCAATATACTGAGTGAACCCAGCTTCTTTGGCGAAATTTTCCAGATATCTTGAAGTGCCATTTGCCCAGTCGGCAGGGGTAACAGATGGGTCCATTTCACCAATAAGAATTGTATTCATGGACTCGATCTTTTCGCCTTTGGCAGCTTCATCAATCAAAGTTTTGACTGCGGCAGGACCGTGAGTTGATTGATTGTCTCTACCGTCTGTCAAAATAAATGCAATTCCGTTTGCACTGAAATCCTGCTGAATCAAGGAATCAGCAAGATCAAGGACAGCACCGATACTGGAATATGCCGCATCATAAAGGGCAGTCATGCCGGTCGCATCGAAATCAGGATAATCATTAATATCAATCATATGAAGTTCTTTGAACCCATGAATTTCAATGATATTGTTATTGAATGTAATTACCCTGAACAGAAGGTTATCGCTTCTGGGTGATTTCTGGCAGGCATCAAGAACTGTTTTTACAACATCCCGTACCATGCCAATAAAATCATATGTGCTTCCGGAAACATCAATCGCCAAAGTAACAATTGTATATTCCGAGGCACCAAGGTTTTCGGGTTTAACTGCTGAGAACTGAAATGTTCCAGGTCCGCTGGTCTGCATTACCATCATATCATCATTTACATTATCGAATGTTGGCATTGATTTCTCCTACGCAAATAAGGTTTCAGTTGTTTTCACTTGGACGCCGAGTTTGATCATGTCGTCCATAAAGGTATTTCCCAGGTCTTCAAAACCAGGAACGTCAGACATTGCATCTTCGAGAAGTACCATTTTCTTGGCATTGTCTACGCCGAATTCATTTGCAATATCTCTGATCGTATTTGCAACACAATGGGATCTTGCTTCTCCAGCAATTGCAATCACATCAGAATCCTGCAATTTTTCAATAAGGGACCGATTCAACTGGGTGCTGGAATCATTGGGGTCAGCAACGTCGGCAATTACGGCACTGTAATGTTCAGTTGTATAATTGGATCCCTTTGTAACATATTCAACATAACCTTTACGGAGTGATTCCCATCCAGCCAATGCTTCTTTCAGCGGCTGAACAACGTTGTGACCGAAGGTTCCAATAAGACAATGATCTGGCCAGATACATAACGGATATCGACCGTTTGCTTCCAGTTGGGTAACATAATCGATACAGTGTTGTTGAAAATACGGAATTGACGCTCTCCAAGTTCCCTTTTCAACATCTGCTTTTGCAATGATGGTAAACGGTGGGGGTGGAGTTTTTCCATCTCCTCCAACCCAAAACATTGAATGGGCAATATCAAGTGAATGATGGCTGTCCATGGTGACATGAATATCATCAATTTTTTTGCCATGTTGATTAATCATGTTTGCAAGGTTTGTCATATCTTTCCAGGCGCCAGGAACCAAGAGAGAACCTTCGCTGATAATTTCCGGAGGTAATAAATCTCTCATAACGGTCAATGCATCGCTGGGAATTGTTGATGGTGAAATGTTTTCGATTCCAGGATAAACAAAATCATTCTGGGGATCAATTACGAGCAATCTTAATTTCATTCGGTCATTCTCCTTTTAATTTTGAATTGTCTAATAATGCTTGAAGCAATTCTTGTAGTGGATGTTTCGGGGTTTCTTCGATTGGAGATATATCATCTCCAGGTGGTTTATTGTTGCATTTATTCATAAGGTTCCATGATTCATCATCAATGAGGGGAGGTCTAATATCTAAAACCCATCCCCATCGAACAAGGAACTCATTAAACTCACTCATTCCCATTTCCCAATAACGAGGGACAATCATACTTTGATGACTCAGATTTTTTATAATCATCCCCGCTGAAATATTTTTGTTATCTTCAAATGCTACCATTATATTCTCCTGAAAGATTTTAATTATGTTCCTTGAATAACTAATAAAATCTTAGAGCTAAAAAATTATATAAGAACAATTCTTTTATTTCAATAATAAATATATATAGCAATTTAATTTTATAAATTCAATTTAATCGTCTTAAATAAAGAACAAAATAAAAACCCTTGAATGATGAAAGGATGAATCATGGAAAATAAGATAGTAAATTTTGGTGAAGCTGCTCATCAAATATCTGATGCAGTTCACATTGAGGAAGAAGATGTACCTTCAAACACAAGTTATCCAATTGAAGGACCAGAAGGAAAGTTATATTGTCAGGTATGTGGTAAATTGTTTAAAACAATAACTGCATCTCATTTGAAGAAATTTCATAATATGACACCTACTGAATATAAAAATAAATATGGAACTGAGCTTGTAAGTAAAGCAACAATTGCAAGAAGAAAATTTTCAAACTCACAGTTGTTCAAAAAACAAGAAGAAGTGAAGGCAATTCCTCCACAGAATATCAATTACGATGATGATGTAATTGAAGAAATTACTGATGAAGATGAAGCAATTGATATTCAAGATCAAATCGCTGATACAATTGTTGATGAAGAGCTTACAGATGAAAATGATTTTTCAGATATTCCTATTCCAACAAAAGATCCAGGAATGATGAAAACTGAAATTTCATATCATCTCGAAAATGTTTTTGAGGGTCATAAAGCGGAAGAGAATTATATTATTGAAGAATTTACGATTGGAGCATTTGTTGATACACAAAATTTGAAATATAGTTATGTAACTGATGTTTCAATTCCAAGTTTAAAAATCGCATTATTTTTTCCTGATACTTTCTGGCATAACAGAGACATCAACAACGATCCAAATCGTTTTAATAATCTTAAAGATGATGGTTGGCATCCAATTGAAATCTTCGGTAATAATCCTTCATTTGATGACGTAATGAATTCTCTAAAGAATGCTAACTTAATCTAAAATTCAGAACAAAAATCAAACCCCAATATACTGATTATGTTACCATTTTTAATTACGATTCAATTATTAGGGGCGTCGGAGGGGTCTGGCGCCCCAACCACATATTCCATATCTAAAAAATATATATGACTTGAATTTCTTACGTATGTACTTTAACTAGATCACAAAAAGAACAAAATTAAAATATATTCAAAATTATGAAAGGGATTCAAATTGTTTAAGGAGATTAATAAATGGGCAATATATACCCAAGTCAAATTAGGTCAGTAGATCCATACGCTAGTTACCACAGTAATGTGGTAAATAGACTGACGAGAATGATTTCTCGTGGGGAGAATGTGCTTCATGCTCCTAATGCCATGGAAGTTATGGCAGACACAACATCTCCTACTGATGTCGTTATTGTATCAAAGGGTGAAGCATTTAAAGATGATGTATACTTTACGATCACAGAAAATTTTGAAGTTGATTTTAAAGATCCCCAATTTTATGTAGGTTCTGCTCCGTTCAATGAAGAAGGGTATTATTACGTCCTATTAAATTATGAATATGTAAAAGCAAGACCTGCTCCAAAAGGTTCAATCACAGTATTAAAACCATCTGAGAGACATCTTTATAATCCTGAAAGATATTTATTTCTAAAAGCAGTTAGAGTACGATTCATTGGTTCATCTCATTTTGAAATTGTTTCATTTCATGATTGGGATCCTGAAAATGAAGATAATAAAAGACAATATGCTCAATATTATTTAGGGGTCGAAGATCAACTAAATTTCCCATATGACACTTATCGAGATGAAGGTCGTTTGGTTTATGTCAGAGATGAAGATGAAGTATATTATGGGATGCATGGTAACTGGGAAAGACTCGGAGCAATTAGAGTCGTTGCAGATACAACTTTATGTGAAGTTGGTCAATGTATTTATATGGGTCTGGATGGTAAATGTCATCCTGCCATGGCAACTAAAAATGCCTCACTTGCAGACGGGGTTGTTCTTGAAGTTGGAACTGCTCACGATGGAAATGGTAAAGTTCGTCTTTATGGCGAAGTTATGCATGTTCCTGTTGAAACAGGTCGAACAGTCACAAAAGGTGAAAATGTTTATTTATCAGCAGTTGAAGCTGGTAAAGTGACTGATTTAATTCCTGGAGAATTCCCTCAATTTATTGGTACTTGTATCGCACAAGGCGATCTCCCAGGAACAATTAAAATTTGGTTGATGCCTTCAAGAGTTGTCGGAGAAGGAGGCGGATCTCCAATTGATGGCACTGGTGATTGGTATGATCGTTATCAAGACTTAATGCTTGCATCAATATATAAAAGACTCACAGTTGATGCTTTCATAAACCTTGATTTAGTTGATACATCTTTAACAACAGCAATTATTGATACAACAACCTTTCATATGAAAGGTGATCTTGGCGATGAGTTTTACAGTAAAACATTATCAGCGGATTTTGATTCAACTGCAATTCAACATTGTCAATTATCAGCAGATGCTACCGGTAATATCCTCTGGGAATTATCAAATGATGGTGGATTAACTTATTCTCCAACAGAGCTTAATAAGATTCATTATTTTGCTGAATATGCTCAAGAAATAACACCTGTTTCAGGAACATTTATACCAGGCGAAGAAATCTTTTATCAAAATTCAAATAAAAGAGCAACGGCTGTATGGGTTAATGGAACAAGTGAAGTCGGCGTTTATGACGTTTATGGTTTACAACCTTTCATCAATGGGGAATTGATGGTAGGGCAGACAAGTGGAGCAAGGGCAACTTTATTTAATTCAGTTGATAAACGATATGAAAATGATTTAAGAGTTAGAGCAACCTTTTTATCAGCAGGTGCTCTTGATGATTATGGTGTCATTTATGAACCAGATCAAAGAATTGTCTCTGATCATTCAGATAATGGTAAGAATATTAGTACTCTTTATTCGGATATTTATACAGTTCCGTCTGAAGATAATGATGGACTTCCAAATCTTCCAACTCCACTTGAAACATGCAAAGATGCATTAAGAACATTTGTTGGTTCAGCTCATGATACGCAAACAATACCTGCATATGGATCAACATATTATATTGATTCAAGTGCAAGTTTAACAATTGCAATCAGTCAGTTAGATGCGACAATTGCAACTCTTTCTCCAATTGGAGAAATTACAAATATATCAAATTTCATTGGAAAGACAGCTCCAGGTGCTGTTTATCCAACATATTCTTCAACAAGAAATATTGTTCAAAATGATAATACAACTGCAGCAATTGGAGATTTAGATGATGCAATTGCTTTATCAACTGGACATTATGTAATTCCCAATGGAGATACAACTCCATCAGTAATGCCAGGAGGAGTTCAACAAGGAACTCTTGAAACTGATAATACCTCATCAATTACAATCACACAACTTGATGATGGAGTTTCAGGAATGCTTGTTCACCTTGCATTTGGAGATGATAATACAACAGTTCAGAATAATTCAAATATTCAGTTAAAAGGAGATGTTTCATTTTCTGGAAATGTTGGAGATATATTAACTCTTAAATATATTGGCTCTATCTGGGTTGAAATAGGTAGAAGTCAAAATAATGTTAAAAGTAATGGGTGGAGTATAATTAACTCATATCATTTATCAATTCCTGGTGAAAAATTAATTCTTGATTCTGGTAAT